>RRYU01018182.1_pt1:2500-47041 | contig 47041 bp, 41 predicted proteins | sample 2162651 | NCBI WGS metagenome assembly RRYU01 (sample SAMN10267283, study PRJNA491782) | microbial mat metagenome | isolation source: biomat in the production well | place: Japan: Minami-Kanto gas field, natural gas well KTG3 | collected 2017-06
TGCGCATTATACGTACCCCGCACTGCTGGTCAAGAACTATTTTTGACCCAACTTTAGTAAAACAAAGTTGTTGCGATTTTCTGTTGCTGAAGGTCTTTTTTCAAGACTGTCTCACCAACCGAAGGCGGCATTATACGCAGTCGATTGAACCTTGCAACAGTTATTTCAGTTTTTTTAAATATAGCTAAAAAGAGACCGCTTTCACCTTTAATCTACATTGATTCAGGTTAGTGTGATCCGAGCAAAACGTCGTTTCCCTACCTGATATACATGTGTCGTTTCTGCCGGCATAACCAGCCCCTTATCATCAACTCGCTCCCCATTTATCTTTACTGCGCCCTGCTTGATCATCCGAAAGGCGTCTGAGGTGCTATTTACTAGCCCTGCATTCTTTAGCAGATTGGCTACGGGAATGCCGTCACCTTTTGTGTCTAAGGTTAACTCCGGCATATCATCAGGGATATCCCCTTTTCGAAACCTGGCAACAAAATTCTCATTTGCCTGTGCAGCATCCACCTCCGAGTGAAAGCGTCCGACCAACTCCATTGCCAGTTGAACCTTTGCATCTCGCGGATTAAGCCCTTCATCCACTTGCTGCCTAAGATCATTTATTTCTGACATGGGCTTAAAGCTAAGAAGTTCGTAGTAACGCCACATCAGATCATCTGAGATGGACATTACCTTGCCAAACATGTCGTCCGGAGTATCCGTGATGCCTATATAGTTATTGAGGGACTTGGACATCTTCTGCACGCCATCCAAGCCCTCCAGGATCGGCATGGTAAGGGCCACCTGCGGCTCTTGGCCATAGGCCTCTTGTAGCTGGCGTCCCACCAGAAGATTAAATTTCTGATCTGTACCTCCCAGCTCAACATCTGCCTTCATGGCCACCGAGTCGTAGCCTTGCACTAATGGATATAGAAACTCATGGACTGAGATGGACTGACCACCTTTGTAGCGCTTGCTGAAGTCATCGCGCTCCAGCATCCTGGCCACAGTATGCTTAGCTGCCAGCTGAATTATATCTGCGGCACTCATCTCGCCCATCCAGGATGAGTTGAAATATACCGTAGTCTTTTGTGCATCCAGGATCTTGAATACCTGATGTTCGTAGGTCTTGGCATTTTCCAGTACATCCTCACGAGTCAGAGGGGGACGGGTGCTGCTCTTGCCGGTGGGGTCTCCGATCATAGCGGTGAAATCACCGATCAGAAACATCACCTCATGCCCAAGCTCTTGAAACTGTCGAAGCTTGTTGATCAATACGGTATGCCCAAGATGCAGATCAGGGGCAGTTGGATCAAAACCTGCCTTAATGCGCAGAGGCTTACCGCGCTTGAGTTTTTTAATTAGCCCGTCTTCCAGCAAAATCTCTTCGGTGCCGCGCTTAATAATCTCCATCGCCTCTGTGACTGACGTCATAACCGTTCTCTCTCGACTTAGTATGTGTGGTTTAAGCAATATCAGGGCGCACAATGTACTAAAAGGAGCGGTAAAAAGTAACCTTATCAAGCCCACGTGGATAGAAAATAAAGATTCGGTGTCATAATTCCCCGTATGTCGCTGCATGAACAACCAGAATTAAACTCTCTAAACAAGAGATGTTACTGGACAATATCCTGTGAAACAGTTCTCATTTGCGACATAATATTCGATCAGAAAGTAGATATAGCGTTGCCGCATGAGAAATGACTTCAGATTACACCCTGCCCCAGCCAGAATGCCAAACCAAAGGAAACTACACCTGAGGCGCATTTTGTTGGCCATACCAGTATTGGTTATCTGTATATATGCCATATATGCGGCCTTTACCCAGTCGGAAACCAAACCTATAGCCGATACTACTTCTCCTGTTCAGAATAGGCTTAGTCTGGCAATACCTGAGGTAGAGAGCAGTAAGTCACAACCATCGAAAGAGCTAGTTGCGGAGCAACAAAAACAACCATCTACACCAGAACCTGGAATCTCAAGCACCTCCCCAATACCAGACAACGGTCCAGCCACAAAACCATCTGGTAATGTCAGTATTACTCTCAAAATTCCGGAGGCCAAGGTCAGCACTTCAGGGATGGAGGCAACTGAGCAATCTGACAAAAACACCGGGGAATGGCTGGAGGAGACCGTGATGAGCGGCGACTCTCTGGCCCTCATATTCTCCCGTATGGGGCTGTCAGCAAAGCTACTACACCGCATAACACACAGCAGCAAGGAAGCGGAAAAGCTCACTAGAATCATGCCTGGTGAGTCTGTGAAGGTAAGGCTAGGAAACAGCGGTCAGTTACATGAACTCATATATCAGCGTAACGCCATAGAGACATTGCACATTACCCCTGATGATGACGGTTTCAAGGCCAGAACTGAAATCAAGCAGCTGGAACAACGCATTGGCTATCTATCTGGCAGCATCATCAGCTCGTTTTATCTCAGCGCGCAAAAAGTTGGTCTGTCTGACGCCTTGATCATGGACTTGGCTACCATTTTTGGCTGGGATATAGACTTTGCCCTGGAGATCAGAAAGGGCGACAGTTTCTCCGTCGTCTTTGAGGAAGATTTTCTTAGCGGCAACAGGTATGGAAATGGCCGCATACTGGCAGCAGAATTTGTGAATCGGGGAAAAATATACCGCGCTATACGCTATGAAAAAGATAATGGTGATTTCGATTACTACTCGCCTGACGGCAAGAGCATGCGCAAGGCCTTTCTACGTGCGCCCGTAGATTTCCGCCGCATATCCTCTCGCTTCACCAAGGAGCGCTTCCACCCAGTGTTAGGTAAAAAACGCCCACACCGCGGGGTGGACTACGCCGCAGCAACCGGAACACCAATCCAGGCAGCTGGCGATGGCAAGGTCATTTTCCGCGGAGTGAAAAACGGTTATGGACGGACGGTAATCATCAAACATGGCAGCCAATACTCCACCCTCTATGCCCATATGTCGAGATTTCGCAGCTCAGTAAAAAATGGCTCCAGGGTGCGCCAGGGACAGACCATTGGATATGTTGGCAAAAGCGGCCTGGCCACGGGCCCTCATCTGCACTATGAATTCAGAATAAATGGCGCACACAGAAATCCATTAACAGTCAAGCTACCGGCATCTGCCCCCATTGAGAATCAGTACAAGAAAGATTTTCTGAACAAAAGCAAGCACCTCACAGCAACTCTGGACCTACTGAAGCGAGCCTTGCTGGTCCAGGCCACAAAAAAATAACCTAGGACGCAAATCATGGATACCGGCCTCTATCTCGGAATGATGTCTGGAACCAGCATGGACGGGATTGATGCCTCGCTAGTGGAGTTTAAATCAAAGAGTCATAACCATGTAGCTAGTCACAGTCACCCCTGGCCGGAAGATCTAAAGCAACAACTCAGATCAATGACTCAACCAGGAGAGAACGAGATTGAGCGCCTAGGTATTCTGGACGCAATGGTTGCTGAGGAATTTGCGCAATGCGCCCTAAAGCTGATCAAAAAGAGCGGCTTAGAACCGCAACAGATAATAGCCATCGGCAGCCATGGACAGACCATACGCCATCGGCCAAATGCCACCCCCCCTTTTACCTTGCAAATAGGTGATCCCAATCGTATTGCGGAATTGACCGGCATCACCACGGTGGCGGATTTCAGACGCCGTGACATGGCCGCTGGAGGTCAGGGAGCACCCCTAGTCTGCGCCTTCCACAAAGCCATATTTCGAGACAAGGAAGAAAGTCGCGCAATCCTCAACCTTGGCGGCATCGCTAATATCACCATACTCCCAAACAACCCTAAGACGCCCGTCTCCGGTTTCGATACCGGGCCCAGCAATATCCTGCTGGATGCTTGGGCAAGAAGGCATCTTAATGTCCAATATGATGAATCTGGCCTCTGGGCATCCGAAGGTAATCTGGATCAATCTCTGCTTATGGAGATGTTAAAAGAGGATTATCTTCAACTAAATCCACCAAAAAGCACCGGGGCAGAACATTTTAACTTGACCTGGCTGAACTCTATCTTGACCAGATGTCCTGCCATTGATCCGCAAGATGTACAGGCAACTTTAACAAGCTTTACCGCCATCACCATCGCTCAGGCCATACTTAGAGAGAGTCCAGAATTCGACCGAGTGATAACCTGCGGTGGCGGCGTACATAACCAGGAGTTGATGAAACAACTACAACAACAGTTGGGAAATATTCCACTGGAGTCATCCAGTACCCATGGCATCGACCCAGATCATGTGGAATCGATCGCCTTTGCCTGGCTTGCCAGACAGACTTTTCTTGGACTGCCAGGAAATATTCCTGCGGTAACCGGGGCATCTGGCCCTAGAATACTTGGCGGTATATTCCCTGGTCTACGGTGATTGAAATCAGAAGTCAGTAGTTCAGATGGACTGGTATCAGGCTGGCGGTGGAACAATGTTTTTCGGACAAAAATCCGTTGCCTGGGCGATGGAACGCAACTCATCCAGATCCATAACATCTATATGTCCGCCCTTCACACAGATAATGTTTTTTTCCATGAGGTTGTGCAGAATCCTGGAGAATGTCTCAGGCTTCACTGAAAGACGTGAGGCCAATACGCCTTTGGGAGCCGCCAGATCAAAGCCATGACCATTCAGGCTTTTACCATGCACCTGACTACAAAGATACCCAGCAACCCGGCCAGTTGCATTTTGCAGCGTTAGGTCGTTGATCTCCATAATCATATGCCGCAGTCGCGCACTCATGTCACCCATAAGCCTAAAACATGTGTCCACTGATTCGCGCAGCAGCTGTAGAAAAGCAGTGTGGGAAAAGGCCAGTAATTTAACCCCGCCAATGGCCTGAGCACTTACTGGAAAGGTCTGTTGCGCTTGAAACATCAGCGCCTCTGCGAAGGTATTGCCAGCACGAACTATCTCTATGACCTTCTCGTCACCGGAAGAGGCCAATCTAAACAACTTAATCTGACCGGACAAAACCAGGTAGAAAACCTTGGCTCTGTCTCCGGTTGCAAACAGCTGCTCTCCATCACTTAGCTGAACAGGTGATCCCATGGTAGCAACTCGCTCTAACTGGGAATCATCCAACACAGAAAAAAGATAGGTACTTCGTAAATCGTACACTTTATTTGATACAACTTCGTTCATTTGTTACTTCCAGTATTTCCCATATATTACATGTCTCTTATTATCCCTGTCCTGTGTGAAATACTACCAGTCAACTTGCCATACGCAAAGACAAAAAAAGGGAGCCAAGCTCCCTCATTGTCCCTCTTATTACTCCACTCTTACTCAGGTGGAGAACGATGAACCACAACCGCAGGTAGTGGAGGCGTTTGGGTTGCGTATAACAAATTGCGCACCCTGCAGACCTTCCACATAATCGATCTCTGCGCCCATAAGATACTGCATACTCATCGGGTCTACCAACAAACCTACGCCGTCAGTTACTACTCGCACATCTCCCTCAGTCATATTCTCATCAAATGAGAAACCATACTGAAACCCAGAACAGCCGCCACCTTGGATGTAAATCCTCAGATTAAGCGAGGAATTACCCTCTTCTTCGATCAAGGATGCCACCTTGGTGGCCGCCGCCGAAGTAAAGATCAATTGGTTCTCTATCTCTATCTCTGTCTTTGTAACTGTGGTGCTCATTGCATCTACTCCTAACTAAACACAGCCAGGTCAAAAGTTGATAACCCCGGCTTATATCTACAGATCAGTCATTGAAGCCTGACCTCTGATACCGGATATTGACGCTTCTTCCACATCATCACCGCCATCGTACCCAAGCCGACGCTGAGGTTCGTCGCTATGGATAAGCTGCCCATTAACCGAAGCCCCCATCGCCATCTCTAACAAATTATAATAGACCGTTCCGGCAACCCTTGCCCTGGGTGCCAGTTCAACCCTAAGCCCTCCGTATACATCACCATTAACTTCGCCATTGATAACAATATTTGGGACGTGGATATCACCTTCAATAACCCCTTTCTCGCTAAGGGTTAGAGCTGAAGTGCTGTCAGGTTCTGCCTGCACGTTTCCCTTGATACGGCCATCCACATGTAGTCCACCTGAGAATATGATATTCCCCACTATCTCTGTACCAGCGCCGATCACAGTCGCAATCTTCGGTGCCCTTGATTTGCCAAATGCCATAAAATAATCCTCATCTGTCCGGGCCGTTATCTGCTAGCCCATAACAACCCATTCGAAATTCTTCTTAACCGGAGCAAATTTCTTGCCCGTCGGCTTTACCTCTATTGTAACACCTGATGGTTTAAATCTACCTGGAAGTAAAAATTCCACTTCCATATTCTGAAAATGCTTGAACCGCATCTTCATATTATCTTGCTTTTCCCTGGTCACCTGCTTCAGGGGAAGGGTGAGTTTTACCCCATCTTGCTCTCCAGTAAGGACTAGAGCAACATGACCCTCAATAAACTCAGGGGCTCTAAGCACCTTACTTACCGTAAACGAAAATAAAAAACTATTATCCCTTTGACCGCGTTGCAGCTTTATTCGCTGTAAATGCAGTATGCTGTTTCCAGATTTGGAAGAGACGATACTGCGAAGAAACACCAGTTCCTCTTCCATTTTCAGACGTTCGTTCTGGTCGTTTTTTAACTCGTCCTGAACCCTAGATAATGACTCCCTGTCAATCTGACCCATATGTTTCAGCTTAGTCACTCGCTGAAGCAGCCCTACCTTTTCTTCATTTAAAGAGTTGATGACCCTGCTCTGGCCCTCTATCTCCTGCTGTAATTTCTTGATTTGAGAGCTGATAGAACTAGCGCCATCTTCGGAAGGCGGAATCCATAACATCACTAACAGACCAACCAAGACAGCTATAATAACCACTGCAATGCCAAGATAGTAGCTCGGCACCATCGGCCGATGACTAACTCTAGGCATCTGGTTTCTACCAAACATGGCACTAATCATCTATCTTCACTCAACAGATTGGGGTGGACCCGGCAGATTACAATCTTATTTCCAATATCATGGAAGCAGTGCAACTGCATCCAGACCGAGTTTCTCATCCAGCCCAAACATGAGATTCATGTTCTGGACCGCCTGTCCGGCAGCTCCTTTCACCAGGTTGTCAATCACAGAAAGCACCACAACCGTACCACTATTGTGCGGACGGTGTACTGCAAGCCTGCAAATATTTACGCCACGAACACTGCGTGTTTCCGGGTGACTTCCGGCTGGCAGTACGTCTACAAACGGTTCGTTGGCATAATACTCTTCGTATAGCTCCTGAATATCAGTCTCCCCCTTCATCCGTCCATAAAGGGTTGCATGTATGCCACGGATCATAGGTACTAGATGCGGAACAAATGTGAGTCCTACTTGTTTTTTCGCCAGATGGGAGAGGGTTTGGGAAATCTCCGGCAGATGCCGATGCCCAGGAACTGCATAGGCCTTAAAGCTCTCACCGCACTCTCCCATAAGAGCACCTACATTGGCCGCACGTCCGGCACCACTTACCCCTGACTTTGCGTCGGCTATCAGGGTCTCGATATCCAGTAGTCCCTTCTCAACAAGTGGCATAAAACCCAATGTGACAGCAGTAGGGTAACAACCAGGATTAGCCACCAATCTTGCTTTAGCTACCGCATCCCGATTTATCTCCGGTAACCCATAGACAGCTTCTGCCAGCAGGTCCGGGCACGAATGAGACATTCCATACCATCGATCCCACAACACCGGATCTTTCAGGCGGAAGTCCGCTGCCAGATCAATAATCCTCACACCACGATTCAGAAGGCCTGGGACCATCTTCATGGCCGTGCCATTAGGGGTAGCAAAAAAGACCAGATCACACTCTGCAAGCGGGGATAAATTCGGTTCAATAAAGCTCAGATCAACCACACCCCTAAGATTGGGAAAAAGATCAGCCACCTTGGTTCCAGCCTCAGAGCGGGAGGTAATCACGCATAGATCAACCTCCGGATGCTTTGCCATAATGCGCAGCAACTCAACCCCGGTGTAACCTGTACCACCAACAATTCCAACTTTGATCATGAACGGATCCCACAAATAAAAAAGCGGCCTACAAGCCGCCCCCGATTCAAATGGTTTATTCTTGTTGCCCATTTTTCAGAGCGAATATACTCAAATAAGCTCTCTGAAAGAATATATTCCCACCAAAGAACCAAGTCAAATAGGCGTACATTAGCAATCACTTATGGTTATAATGGGCCAGACCCTAATAACAACCCATGCGAAGAGATAGCCATGCACAAACATTTGCGCCGATCTAGACGCAAGTTATTTTCCCTAAAGGCCTGGAAGGTGCGCTTGGTATTCTGGGTCGGTGCCATTCTAGTAGGATGTGTATCTGCACTATTTGCCATTCTGAGTGAAAAGGCAGATTTGCTGTTTCACCAGATCACCACAGCTGGTGATTGGATACCCCTGATCATGACACCTATTGGCCTAGTCCTGATTGTATGGATAACAAGACATCTTGCTCCAGGCAGCCAAGGAAGTGGTATACCTCAGGCTATTGCAGCCTTGGAGTCGAAAGGTAAATCAAAACTTCTTTCTATCAGAATCGCCATCGGAAAAATCATACTCACAACCATGGGGCTTATATTTGGCGCATCCATAGGACGAGAAGGACCATCCGTCCATGTCGGTGCATCAATCATGTATTCTCTCGGACGCTTTGCTAAGTTCCCGCCCCACTACATGGAGAAAGGACTAATCCTGGCTGGTTCCGCAGCAGGCATTGCGGCGGCTTTTAATACCCCCCTGGCAGGCATAGTCTTTGCCATCGAGGAGATGAGTAGATCTTTTGAACAGAGAAACAGTGGCATAGTTACTACGGCAGTTGTCTTCTCTGGCCTTACCGCCATAGTTATTCTGGGACAATACCACTACTTCGGAAGCTCCGACGCATCCCTTCCTGATCTATCCTCCTGGGTAGCAGTACCAGTCTGCGGAATCGTTGGCGGGCTATTGGGTGGCATGTTTACGTCACTGCTCCTGTATGCAACAGAGGTTGTAGCCCCATTTATCCGTAGTCACCCATACAAGATCGCTCTAATCTGCGGTATTGCAGTGGCACTGTTTGGATACTACTCCGGCTACCAGACCAGTGGCACTGGCTATAATGCGGCGAAAAATATCATAACTGGAACGGCTGAGTTTAATCCAATGTTTCCCATCAACAAGATGGGAGCAACTATCGCCTCATACCTCAGCGGCATCCCTGGTGGAATATTCGCACCCTCTTTGGCGACTGGTGCCGGAGTAGGCGCAAATCTGGGGCACTGGATTCCCGTCGCTCCTATTTCGGTTATGGTTATGCTGGGAATGGTTGCCTATTTTTCCGGTGTAGTCCAAACACCGATAACCGCCTTTATCATTGTTATGGAGATGACGGACAACCAAGAGATGCTATTACCTCTCATGGCAACGGCATTTATCGCCTTTGGCAGCTCACATCTGGTCTGCCCAAAACCCTTATATCATACGCTGGCGCAGACATTTTTAGACCCTAAGAGATGAAACGCACTGCATCTGCTGGTGTCCATTGATGTACAATAACGAAAAAACAACCAACATCTTTCGTGCAAAAACACAAAGGATCAGGGACCCGTGGAAACAATTCAGGCAATCTCACTAACTCTGGGCGTGGCGTGGGCAGCAGGTATAAATCTATACGCAGCGATCTTGGTTCTAGGCTATCTGGGTGCCACCGGCAGCGTAGACCTGCCACCAGACCTGGAGATACTCACAGACCCAATGGTAATGATGGCCGCTGGCTTTATGTACTGCGTAGAATTTTTCGCAGACAAGGTGCCAGGCGTAGATACCGGCTGGGATGTTCTGCATACATTCATACGCATACCAGCAGGCGCACTTCTTGCGGCTGGCATGGCCCAAGGTCTGAATATAGGCCCAGCAGCAGAGCTTGTTGCACTGCTGATTGGTGGAGGTCTATCCGCCACAAGCCATTTCACTAAGACCGGAAGCAGGGTCCTGATCAACACTTCTCCAGAGCCATTCACAAACTGGACCGCATCCATAACGGAAGATCTGGTTGTTGTAGGTGGCCTCTGGGCATCCTTGCAACATCCAGCGCTGTTTATACTGGCGCTGATCCTTTTTATCCTCATAGTGGCCTGGTTGTTGCCAAAGATCTGGCGTGCTCTAAAACGCATATTCAGGGCGATAGGTGAATTACTAAGGGGCAAGCCTGAGACCAGTCCGACACAGGAGGCTGAGACAGGAAGCAAGCGCGAGGATCTTCTACACTCCCTATATCATGATGCAAATGAGAGCCCGAAGAGCTGATCTCCTGAAATATAATAAACTGACTGAAGCGCCGAACAATAAGGAACGTATAAGATGTGGCTCAAGGCCTGGCATTTGATCTTTATGGTGACCTGGTTTGCAGGTTTATTCTACCTGCCTAGACTGTTTGTCTATCACGCCATGACGGAAGATGAGGTAGGTAGTGAGCGCTTCAAGGTAATGGAACGCAAGCTCTACTACTTCACACTTCCATGGATGATACTCACACTGTTTTTCGGATTCTGGATGCTGTACGACTATGCATGGGCAGCTTTCGGAAGCATGCTCTGGTTACACATCAAGCTTGGGCTGATTGCACTACTGGTTGTCTATCAACTCTACTGCGGAAAGCTGATGAGGGACTTTGCCGCCGACAGAAATCAGCACAGTCACAAATGGTATCGCTGGTTTAATGAAGGTCCTGTTCTGGTTCTATTTGCGGTAGTGCTACTAGCCAGCCTCAAGCCATTCTAACGGTCTGTTTATTCTCGACAATTCTATATAAGACTTGATTAATCCCTACTATTTCTTGTAGCCAGGTTCGTCTGGTGAAATTTCAGGGTTAGGTTCATCAAACCCCAGAGCTGAGTCGATTACATAGATAGGTCTACCTTTGACCTCATCATGGATGCGCGCGATGTATTCACCAATAACACCTATGAAAATTAACTGTACCCCACCGAAGAAGAGCACAGCAGTCATTAGGGAAGGATAACCCTGGACTGGATCACCAAACATCATCGTTCTGATGACTAGAAAGCCGGCATAAATAAAACTCAAGATGGCCGTAAAGAGACCTAGATAGGATGCCATCTTAAGCGGCACGGTGCTAAAGGATATTATTCCCTCCAAGGCATAGTTCCACAACTTCCAATAGTTCCACTTGGTTACACCGTTTGCGCGTGGATTGCGTTCAAAATAGATTGTGGTGGTTGAAAGCCCCACCCATGAGAATAGCCCCTTCATAAAGCGGTGGGTTTCACGCATTGTCCGCAGTACATCGCAAACACGTCGAGACAGTAGGCGAAAATCTCCCGCATCGCTGGGAATATCTCTCTTGGATAATAGGTTGAAGATGCGGTAGAAAAGTCTAGCGGTAGTGCGTTTTACATAGGAATCGCTTTTACGTGATGAGCGAGCGGCGTTGACCACATCAAAACCCTGTTCCCACAGTTCCACTAGACGTGGAATCAATTCCGGCGGATCTTGCAAATCAGCATCAATAGGTATCACTGCATCACCACTTGCAAGATCAAGAGCGGCTGTCAGAGCCCGTTCTTTGCCGAAATTGCGGGAGAGATTTATTACTTTTATGCGGGCGTCCTGCTCATGCCATTTCCCTAACAGTTCCAGGGTGCGATCCTTGCTGCCATCATTGACGCAGACCACCTCCCACTCATAGGCCATCTGCTCCAAAATCGGTTGCACCCTTTGAAAAAACTGATCGATTACATCAGCCTCGTTGTACATCGGAACCAACAGGGAGATCTTCTTATTCATTATTTTTCCATGTTAAACACAAACAGTTTTGAGGAAGTGTAGTTCCAAAGAAAGGTAACGCCAGCCGCTATAAGCTTGGCGAGTTCCAATGGCATGAATTTTCCTAACATCAAAATAGCCAGAGTGCCGAGTAATAGGCCGCCAATATTAAGCACCACAAAACGAACATAGGCAGAAAACGATATGCTGCTGCCAGGTCGCCGAAAGGTCCAGTAGTGATTCAACAGGTAGCTGTTGCTAACAGCCAGAATAAAGGCAATACCATTAGCCAGAAGTGGTTCCAGACCGCCTGTACGGTAAAGCAGTGCAAATAATCCAAGATCTACAACCGTATTTACAACCCCAACAATGCCAAAGCGAATGAACCCCTGACCGCTATCAGACGGCATCCAAAATAACCGCAGTTGCAGCGTTGATCATACACATGCTTGGTTGATTAGCACTCTTTGGTTTGTCATCCCTGGCAACCGACGGCATGTCAGTAAATACACCAGCCTGCGTGGGTATGGGACGTCTGTAGCCCTTACCCTTCGCAAACGGAGTATTCCACTGTTGCTCAAGCAGAGCGGCCATCCTGGTTATAAGGGCTATCTGTGCACAATGGTCGTCCTTCTCTTTGCCACGGTATCCACGCATGAGGAAGTTACCAATCTTAGCCTCTTCGTAGCGTGACAGATGTGGGCTATCCTGCGCCGATGATCTGCTGATACTTATGCCCAGCATTTTAGTGAGGTAGTGAGAGGTCTCTGTGGTGGAGGCATAACCTGGCGGGACGATACTCGAGTGGCTGACAAACATAGTCTTTTCACCACTTGCCGCATTCTTGGCAAATCTAACAAAAGGCCTGAGCTGATCCGCCCTCAATTTCAAAGGGTTGTTCTTATCGTAATTGGAGTGCAGACCATCGAGCAGTGCCACGGCATCGACCCTCTTACCTGCCTGTTGTCGCAAGATAGCGCGAATAGCTCCATAGCCCGCGCTCCAGCCGGTAAGGGCCAATCTGCGGATATGAACCCGATTTTTCCGAGTGTACTTGGCAACCTCTTTTTCAATATTTTTGAGAAGATTTTTGAAAACCTCAGGATCTTTGAATGGCCTCTCATAGGCCGCAGAGCCTGCTCCCAAGTCCACACCTACAATAAAGACTCCGCGAGTTGTGTCAGTATCAACAATCGCCTTGCGAATGGCATTACCGCCATGAAAATGAATAATCAGATCGAAGCCGCCATCAGAGGTTAGCGCCCCTTTTTTTGGCATAAGCATCCGGCCGATCTCCAGGTTTTTTACCCATGGATAGTAGATGCCGTATCCAGGATCAGCCATATTACAAGGGGTAGGTGTTACAGCCTTATCGGCAGATTTTATCGGCTTTGCAGATTCACTGATCCTGGGTGTTGTTTCCGACAGCTTTATTATAGGCGTTGGTGATGACTCAACTACTATGGGCGTAGGCTTGGCGACCTTAGGCACTGACTTAGCTGCATTGGGCGATTTAGTAACCTTGGGTGGAACCGCTGGCACGGCTACTTTGATAGGTTTATCAGGCTTTGGCCCCATTCTAGTGGCACAGGAGGCCAACATAAACAGAGCTAACGTCAAAAGAAAACTGTAAAGTAGTGATGTGCGACTGTAAGTTTGAACTTGATACATCTTGTCCACCCTCTATGTTTAACAGGCTATCGTCGATGGTAACTGCACAATATAATTGCAATTAAAATGCCATGTTTACTTGCCGCCAAAAGGTAGGACTATAGTTTATCCCCTTTGGAAAGCTCAAATTGTAAAGATTGACTGTTCAACGGCCATAAAAACGGGGTTGATAAATAGCTACCCCATGTGGGAAAAGTCCGCCAGACTTTCTGATTCCATGATACCCAGCGGTTCAGGAAGGTCTGTATAATTCCATCCTGGAATTCATCAGACCACGTAATTCGGGAGATTCTATATTTTATTTACTTCATTATCAAGTGGTTATTGCAACAAGAGATGAAATTACTTGATGTAGCAACCCACTGTCATCCATAGCAAAGCCGGTCCCGGCCCTCAATGTCTGGGAGGACGCGCAGTTTCTTTGGTCGTTTTGCACGCCTTTGGCACCAGAATATCTGTATAAATCAGAGATTACTTAGATATCAAGGAATATCCTTACAGCAGCGAAATCCTTCCTGATAAAATGAGTGGCCGGTGTCATACTTTATTTCCTTTTTGTGCTCATAAGGTTGCCGCACCCGGCAATCATCCGGATATTTTTGCCCCCCTCTGCGCATAATCTTGGATCGATCAACAAAAAAAGAACCCTTTCTCTCAGTGAATCCGGTGACTGAGCCCATGGCAACATTCCCTTTATGGGTTGGGAGATTGACAACCTCTGCCAGATTCCCATGCATATCGTATACGTCCTGACGGCTTTTACAGCGATATTTATATCCTGAAGGCCAGGTGTTGGTGCCACAGGTTTTGTAGGCTGACTTGTGCGGGACGCATCCTTTGGATATTCCGGCGATATTAGATGCCTTAATGTTGGCTCTGGCCTGGGGCAGCACATCTGGATCGTTGGCGTTATAAACACCACAGAGTCCTCTTGTATCGGTTTTATCTGCTAACTCCGGCTGAAACTGGAATGCCCACACTTTTTCCCGGTTGGCATTAATCGCACTTCTTCTGGCTTGCTCATTGGCGATATCGAATCGATAAGATGAAATTGGGTCGATCCTTCCGGCACATGCCCCCTCCCACTCATGGGAGTTACATAATCGTTTCCCCATGCTTTGGCAGATCTTATGTGCCGTTTGCGATGGAACCCATACCAAAGGGTATTCACAAGGGATGTCGGGGAATTCAAACTGATCGATGCAGACGCTTACCGTGCCATCAGAGTTGGGTATGGGTGCCATCCATTTGGCATTGCATATCTCTTCATACTCCCTGGAGGGTTTGATCAGACCAGTTTCTAAAACTGTCTTGCGGCACTGTCCGCGAGTAATCGGGTGATAGGAGTTATTCGGTCCTCTGAATACTGTTTCGTCCTCTGTTCCAATATTGCGTGTGACGCCGTACGAGGTTGTCAGGATATTGCGGAGTTTATCTGCCTGGAAAGCCGAAAGTTCATGCGCTTGAATGACCTTATCCGCAAACTCCGGACTCTCCTTAGCGAAAATAGCAGCCGCATAAAAGCAGAGGATCAGCATGGAAAGCAGGCTCGTGTAACCTTTCATTTAAGCTCCCTAATCAGGATCACTCCCTTCTTATGATGTAGAAAAAGTCTTTATAATCCGGTTTGATAAAATAGCGTGGAGATGCTCTATTGCCTCCCATATACGCGTGCATCTCCGTCATCAGGAGTTCTATATCAATAGAATGCTCATCACCCTGCGTCATAAACAGACTTGCATAGGTCTGGCCAGGACTGTTCATGTCTAAATGTAAGGCAAAACTACAGCCGTAAGACTGAAAGACTCGAGCCATTGCACTTGGTGTCGCGCCCGAGAAATAGGCATATACCAGATATCTGTCCTGGGGTGTTTCGATGATGCAAGCACCACCTCTTGGCGCTCTGAGTTGCTTATCTACAGTTCCAGACCAATTTCCCGGACCCCAATATTTAACCCATTTTCCGGGAATGCTCATGCCCTGAGCATTCTCGTCCCGGTGAATCAAAGGCACTCCATTCTGGCGAATATGTTTAATGGATGGCAGTTTATAGTTGTCTTGGGCTGTCCATCTCTTGAGTTCAACACGGCCATTCTTATAGATAATAATGGTTGCCAGACCTTCACTTGGTGTTGACAGCATCACGCCATTTTCCATGAACCCATAATGATGTGCTTTATTGGTTTTGGATAGTTCGCCATATTTAAATGCGCTGTGATTCCTTTGGAACCCACCTGAAAAAGTGCCTATGGTATTTGACCAGTGGAAAGGCGGGACATGGCCGATAGGAATAAGTGGGGCCACCCTGTTGAAACCATCAGGGCCATATGGATTATCCCTGGTGATATTTCTAGCTCTGGGCGACCAACCAACACCAGGGTGATCTGTTCCATGACCCCATCCCAGGGTGTATTTTTCCAGACTGAAAGACATCAGGTAGACAACGGCAGTTCTTTCAATCCCGTCCAGGTAATTTACTCTGTCTTTGTGGGCCTCTTGTATATCCTTGGATACCATTCCAGGCATAATCATGCTGGCATAGACTGCTGGAAAATTCTTCAGCGGATACCAGTGACCTGCTAGGAGTTTTCGTTCGGATGTTTCAGTTTTTAGTCCCAGACGATTTGCTGGAATAGTTGTGTTTTTATATCTCTCTTGAATGTCCGCCCTGGGCAAAACACTGCTATCAGTTGTTTGTATTTCTGTTGCTGTTGACAGTTTTGTTGACTCTTCAGTTAGCTCTTCTACGACATATTTGTCCTGAAAAAAATGCTCTTTTACCTGGTTGATAACCTGTTCTCCCGCATCCCCTGCAAACCAGCGGAAAACTTCTGCGCCCTGTTCAATCATCGTCTGAAAACCATCCTGCTTGATGACGATGAACAACATGTCATTGCAAACCGGGATATAGCTTAATCTGGTACGTTTCCTTGCCTCAAATACCTTTGAAATCTCATTGTCGATATTGCATTCATATATATTGTTAGGATGCTCTGTTATCAGCAACCCTGGGGTATCGGCTTTTAAGCGTAGGCTTAAATCATCGCTAACTGGAAGAATATTGTAGGTAGTTTCAGTATTATTTATATCGACAAGACTAAGAATGTACCATGCGTTGATGTTGGAATTTAAATTGATCAATGACGCGCTTATGAATGAATTCTCCTTGTAAGTCGCCGTCGTTTTTTCCATATATGGCTGCAATTGCAACAGCGCTTTATTATTTATTGTTCCAAAAATAGATGCCTCAGACTGTGGCACACCAAGAAATAGCGCCAGCACTACTATCATTGCTCGGTTTGTATTTCCAGAAAATCCCATAAGATCCCGATTGATTGCAAAATTTCTTATTAAAATCTTAGCAGGGATGATACGACACGATAAAATCTCTGGTACTCATTAATGCAAAACTGATGGATACAAGACCTTATCCGGAGCCACTCTCCCTTTCTTCACCAATTTAGCGGAGAAGAACCTTTATATTTGCCTCTCCAGTACTGTTCAATTAACTACCTAGAGCACAATGGTAACAGCCAATACGCCATAAAAGCACCAAGAAATATACCGTTATTTACTAGACAACAAAAAACCCGCTAGACCCAAAGATCTGCGGGTTTTTATTGGATTACTGACCAACCAATCAGGAACAACCACCACCCTGGTTAGAAGATGAAGCACAGCCTCCACAGGCGCTGCCGCCTTCAGGCGAAACCGGCTGCAAGTTGTTGAAAACAAAGCTGGGGGCACCACCCTGATCAGCGAAATCAATCTCTACACCACGCATATGCTGTAAAGTTGGCATGTCTACAATAACGTTGAACCCTTCGCACTCAAGCAGACCATCATTGTCATTGATCTGGTCGGTAAAGGTCATACCAAAGCTCATGCCGCTGCAACCGCCTGGGGCCGCATAAACTCTGATACCCTTTATGTCCTCTTGTACCTGCTGGACGAGCTCAGCCATCTTGGCCTGGGCTGGTGCGGTAAGGCTGATATCTTTATCAGATAGATAGATGGCTGATGTTTCAGACATAATGAAGCTACTCCATGAAATAATTTAAACTTATCGGCACTTTGTAACTGCTCGAGTGCCGCAATAACCATGATCATTATCATGGTCTTTCATTCAAAAAATCAAGTTTTTACGGACAACTACCTGATGAATAAAAAGGTTTTATTCCCAAACAGCGCTCCAAATAGCACAGAACGGATCAACAAATATAGCCTAGATCTGACTGTACGACAGAACGCAAATGAATCAGGAAGATAGCTGCTTGCGGGAATCCAATTCATATAGATGGCGCGATGCATCCACCAGATGTTGGCCCCAATGGATTTTGTAGCTGCTGCGCCAATTATCTAGTGCCAGCGCCGGCTCCTCATCCAGAATGCTAAGGCCTGACTTCAGATCACAATAGATATCGGTAAGATCATCAGCAAGACTACCTGTCATAGATTGGCCATCCAGCGCCACATCAAACTCCATCCAGTAACTGTCATTGGCCCCTAACCTATCACGTAGCCGCGAGTATATTTCAAACCTTGTATCCAGATCAGAATTGATCAGGCAAAATGGATCTGCATCTCGCCCCTTTAAGGCCCCAACAGCGGCATGCAGACGCGGCAACAGACCGGCCATCTGAGGTAGCCATGATGCATCAGCTTCATCCACTGCCTCAATCAGCTGGCAAAAGGCAGTAGCTACTTCCACCATTTCTATTATATTTCTGTTGTTATCAGATCTCATAATCTAGCCACCTATCAACACACCATATGAACCATATTGTAGACAAAAATATCACCTTCGAAAGAGCGCAAATTCTACCTTCTTCGCGGTATGTATCACAGCCAAAACATTGGATATAAGCAATAAAGCCAAGAGCCAAATCAGAAAAAACCAAACAACAGGAAAATAACTCTTTTATAATCAGGCTGTTATACATAAGAAAAAAAGGTATGATCCCATGGTAAAAAATACGCTTGAGCATAATCATAACTACTAAATAATATTGTTTTCAGATATTTATCAAAATATATGTCTATGACACCACCAGTCGTACTATGCTTCTCCGGACATGACCCAAGCGGCGGTGCCGGATTGCATGCCGATATCGAAGCCATCGCCGCAGCCGGATGTCATTCTGCAAGCGCGATAACCTGTCTTACCGTCCAAAATACCAGGGATGTGCAACGATTGACCCCAGTAAAACCCGAGCTATTTCGACAACAAGCCAATGCAGTTCTAGATGACCTACCTGTTGCAGCCATCAAGATAGGCCTGATCGGAGAAGCCGGGATATGCAAAGAAATAGCCGTAATACTGCAAGAATACCCACAGATTCCGGCAATTCTGGATCCTGTCCTGGCGGCCGGAGGCGGTACAGAGTTATCGGGAGAGACTCTGTTAGAATCGATCCGCATGGACCTACTTCCACACATTGAATTGGCTACACCAAATTCCGTTGAAGCACGTCGCCTATCCGGTGAAAATGAACTGGCGCTGGCCGCTGCCAAGATGATCTCTATGGGTTGCAAAAATGTACTCATAACCGGGACCCATGAAACCAGTAAGCGGGTTATCAATACTCTGTACTATGGGTCGAACAACGAAAAACAGTCACGGGACTGGCCAAGGCTCCATGGAAGTTATCACGGCTCTGGCTGCACTCTGACAGCATCCATTGCAGCTAGGATTGCTCTGGGGTCAACTATCACCGATGCCGTAGCACAGGCCCAGGAATATACCTGGCAGACACTACAACGCGCCAACAGCTTCGGTAGCGGACAGTCCATACCAAACCGTCTGTTTGATCGCAAATAAAGATATCAGTCAAATGCAAAAAAAAACCTTAACGGGTCTGTACGCCATCACCGATGGCGGCCAGACAGACCTTGCACACCAAGTAGCTCTAGCCTTGGGTGGCGGGGTTAGAATCATCCAGTACCGGGATAAATCATCAGACCTGGCCAGACGCTTGACTCAAGCCAAAGAGCTGAGTGCTATCTGCCAGAAACAAGACGCCATCTTCATCATAAACGACGATGTAGAACTGGCCACCGCAGTGAATGCTGATGGAGTACATCTGGGAAGAGATGATCCAGATATCAGCAGTGCCAGAAAACAGCTCGGCCTGGATACGATAATCGGAGTCTCATGTTACAACCGACTAGATCTGGCCAGATCCGCCCAAGACGCCGGGGCGGACTATGTGGCATTTGGTCGTTTCTTTCCATCCAAGACAAAACCCCATGCGGTTCAGGCCGAAATATCCTTGTTGATACAGGCAAAAAAAGCTTTGCATATTCCCATAGTTGCCATCGGCGGCATAACCCCGGAAAATAGTGCTTCATTGATACAAGCAGGCGCGGATATGTTGGCGGTTATTCAAGGCCTGTTCGGCCAAAAAGACATACGTGCTACGGCAGAAAAATTCAATCAACAATTTGCTAAGAACGAGGATTCAAACTCATGACCGGTTCCAAGGATTTATTTATTCAGGCTCAAAAACATATCCCAGGCGGAGTTAACTCACCGGTCAGAGCCTTCAAAGGTGTCGGGGGCGATCCGGTTTTCATCGACCACGCCAGCGGTCCCTACATCTATGACCCGGATGGTAAACAATACATCGACTATGTTGGCTCATGGGGGCCAATGATTCTGGGCCATGCCCATCCAGAGGTGATAAAAGCAGTGCAAGCCGTAATCGGTAAAGGTCTAAGTTTTGGCGCTCCCACTGAATCTGAAACCACCATGGCAGACATGGTTTGCAAACTAGTCCCATCCATGGACATGGTGCGCATGGTCAGCTCCGGCACCGAAGCCACTATGAGCGCCATCCGTTTAGCTCGCGGTTACACAGGTCGCGATAAGATCATTAAGTTTGAGGGCTGCTATCACGGCCATTCTGACTCTCTGCTGGTAAAGGCCGGTTCCGGAGCCCTCACCCTGGGAGAGCCAAGCTCTCCTGGCGTACCGGCATCCCTGGCGGAGCATACCATCACTCTGGATTACAACGATCTGGATCAGGTAACACAAACCCTGAACGAGATCGGCGATCAGGTCGCCTGCATCATCGTGGAGCCAGTCGCCGGCAACATGAACTGCATACCGCCTGTGCCTGGGTTTCTGGAAGGATTGCGAAGCACATGCGATGAACATGGTGTAGTGCTGATTTTCGATGAGGTTATGACCGGTTTTCGGGTTGCACTAGGCGGGGTTCAGGAGCTATACAACATCACACCAGACCTAACCACTTTGGGTAAAGTAATTGGAGGCGGCATGCCAGTTGGTGCCTTTGGAGGCAAGCGCGAGATCATGGAAAAGATCGCCCCGCTAGGCCCTGTCTACCAAGCGGGAACTCTATCCGGAAATCCTGTTGCCATGAGCGCGGGGCTCAAGACATTGGAATTGATATCACAACCAAATTTCTTCAAGGATCTAACCAAAAAAACTGAAGTGTTAGTAGATGGCCTGATGACACAGGCTAAAAAAGCCAAGGTTCCACTCGCTGCTAACCAGGTAGGCGGCATGTTTGGCATCTTCTTCACCGATGCTGTCAAGGTAACAAACTTCGCTCAATCCACCGCTTGCAGACAAGGTAAGTTCAAGGCCTTCTTCCATGCCATGCTGACCAGAGGCGTCTATCTTGCTCCATCCGCATTCGAAGCAGGATTTGTGTCCGCTGCTCACAGTGATGAGGATATTCAAGCCACCATCACCGCCGCGGGTGAGGCCTTCGCTGAAATAGCCTAGGGCGTATCAAGACAGGGGGCATGCCCCTGTCTTAGTCCTATCAATTAGCTAAATCCACATAGAGATAATCATAACCCAGCCAGATAAAAAGGCTGCATATCACTAGGGTTACCAGCATGGCTGGAGTTCCCTTGCGAAACCAGATCCCTGGGGTAATCGCCATAGCCTGGTTGCCTGTCTCCCGCGCCAAGCGCTCAGAGATAGTCACAATGTATATATTGGCGGTAGAACCAATGTGGGATCCATTGCCACCCATCCCCACACCCAAGGCTAACGACCACCACATCACACTCACATTCACCCCATTTGCCTGCAAACCAGCTAGTACCGGAATCATGGCGGCGGTAAATGGTATGTTATCGATCATGGCCGACAGGATGGCCGCAATCCACAACATAGTCAGTGCTGCAACCAATGGGTTTTCAACGATGAGCGGCTTGAATGACTGTCCCACAATGTTGAGCAGACCACTATGCTCAACACCTCCAATAACAATAAACAGAGCAATAAAAAATATCAGCAGTGGTGTCTCAAGATAATTGGTGACCTTCTCAAGCTCAACCTGTCTAGACATAAACAGCAACATGGTCAGGCCTGCACCAGCCACCATCCATGGCTGCCATCCTATTTTATGGTGGAATATAAACAGCACCACCATAACGGCCAACACCAAAATTGATTTGTACCACAGGCTTTTATTCTTGTATTCAACTACCGATTCAAATAAATGTACTACCGGCGCGGCTAACTCCTTTGAGAACAGAAATTTTATAGCGACAAGTATTCCTAACCATGCCAACAGAACTGGCGGCCCCATGTGGAGCAAGAAGGTATTAAAATCAATACTAGCCGCCGAGCCGATCATCAGGTTAGGTGGATCACCAACCAAAGTTGCAGCGCCACCCGTATCTGACAAAAGAGCCGCAGCCAGCAGATAGGGAATAGGTGAGACCTCCATCTTGCCACAGATCATTATAATCAAAGGCCCAAAGATGATTACTGTGGTCACGTTATCCAACAGCAGAGATATCAGAGTAACGGCGCTACCAAGCAGCACTATCAAGCGGAACTGGGAACCACCGCTGATCTTGGCTAGATAATTTGCCAGATGTTCAAAGCCACCAGTACTAATCATAATGGCCACTATTACCATCATGATGGCCAGAAGAAACACCACATTCCAATCGATGGCCTGTAACGCCAGCTCCGGCGAGTAGAAGCCATAAAACTGGCCGGCGATTATGATCGCCCCTGCACCAGCCATAGCAAATTCGGCCCTGGCTATGTTATGCAGTTTCTCTGTGAATATTCCGACGAAGGTGAGGACTAATATTAACCCGGATACAGCCATGGGTTCAGTGATTGCAAACATAATAATAAATCTTTTATGTATTAATATTTAAAATAACACTACTCTCGCAACTCATAAATGTCGAGTTTTTTCTACAACCTAAAATACAAAATACGTGAATATCAAATTATCTCTGATTCAAATTACGATACCCTGTCACAAAATCGTGGCAGGGTATCTCTTATTCTCTAAAACAAGATATAACATATTGTTAATATTATTTAATCCTCTACCTCTGTCGGTTTAAATTCCGCCGCAAGTGTCTGCTGCAGTTCATGTGGCACCTGCTGGTAGTGGCTGAATTCCTGGGTATAGGAACCACGTCCTCCCGTGATGGAATTGAGTTCATTTGCGTACTGACTTATCTCAGAGATCGGCACTTTTGCCTTGATATTGAGCATACCTCCACTCATTGCGTCGGTTCCTAGCAATTGACCTCGTTTGCCAGAAAGATCTCCAGTTACAGCGCCCATGGTCTCATCTGGAACCACCAGATCCAGGGTGACAACAGGTTCCAACAGTATCGGTTTAGCCTTTGACACGGCATCCTGAAATGCCTTCTTTCCTGCGGCCACAAATGCGACCTCTTTAGAATCAACCGAATGGTATTTACCATCGTATACAGTGACTTTTACATCCTGCATGGCATAGCCTGCCACAACTCCTTCATTCAGGGCCTGGAGCACACCCTTCTCTACCGCAGGTATTAGTCCGGAAGGAATCACGCCGCCTTTTACCTCATCCACAAACTCAAAGCCTGCGCCACTCTCCAGCGGAGCAATCCGCAGATAGACCTCTCCGAACTGTCCAGCACCGCCGGTCTGTTTTTTGTGTCGGTGATGACCTTCTGCCTCTGCACTGATAGTTTCGCGATACGAAATCTTTGGCAGCTGGGTATCAACCTCCACATTGAAACGATCCTTCATTTTTTCAAGCGTCAGCCGCAGATGCAGTTCGCCCAAACCACGCAAAATAGTTTCATTACTTGAGACGTTGTGCTCCACCTCCAGACAGGCATCCTCCTCAACGACTCTATGCAGAGCATTACCCAGGCGTTGATCATCACCCCTGGTCTTAGCATGAATTGCCAGACCATAAACCGGCACGGGGAACGCGAGTGGTTTGAGATGCAGGTAATCCTCCTGGTGTGAATCATGCAGTACCGCGTCCAGATAAATATCCTCAACCTTGGCCACCGCGCATATATCGCCAGGTATACCCTTGGACATTTCCACCTGTGTCTTACCCTGGAGCTTGAGTATATGCCCCACCTTGAATGGCTTTCGACCATCTCCGATATAGAGCTGGCTATCTTTGGTTATTGTGCCCTGATGAATTCGAAATACCCCCAGCTTTCCCACAAACGGGTCAGCCGTCACCTTAAACACATGCGCCACAACATGCTTGGTTGGATCTGGTTCAACCTTAAACGGCTTCTCTTCGTCTCCCTCGCCTATCATAAATGGACGCGGGTTGCCTTCCATTGGGTTCGGCATTAGATGCTCCAACACATACAAAAGCTCGGATATGCCGGCACCATTAGCTGCCGAGGTAAAACAGATAGGTACTAGATGGCCTTCGCGCAGAGACTTCTCAAACGGATCATGTAGCTGCTCTGGATTCAGCTCGTCTCCCTGCTCCAGATAGAGCTCCATAAGCTCCTCATCAACCTCTACCACCTGATCTATGATCTGGGTATGGGCATCTGCCACGGAAGAAAAATCAGCATCACCATCGGGATTAAAAAAGCAATCCACCACTTGTTTACCGCCATCTGTTGGCAGGTTAATTGGCAGACACTCTTGGCCAAACTCCATCCGTATATTCTCAACCAACTCGGGAAGATTCACACCCTCCGCATCGATCTGGTTGATGATAATCATGCGGCAAAGCTTGCGCTCGGCGGCCAACTGCAACATGCGCCGACTGATCATCTCTATACCAGCTGCGGCATTTATCACAACCGCTACGGTCTCTACTGCTGGGAATGAAGCTATGGACTGCCCGATAAAATCTGGGAGTCCTGGCGTATCAATCACGTTCACGTGAATATTATCGTGATCGATACTAATTACTGATGAAGTTAGGGAGTGTTGATACTCTTTTTCGAGGGGATCGGAGTCACTGATGGTATTACCTTTTTCTACACTGCCGGCAGTGGTTATTGTGCCGGACTGCACCAGAAGAGCCTCAACCAGCGTGGTTTTACCACAACCACTTTGCCCTACCAGCGCAATATTGCGAATATCTTCTGAAGTATATCGAGGCATGATTTCTTCCTTCTTTACGCGTTGAAACAGGCCCAAAGACGTTATCAACCAGCGAAAAATTCCAGCTCGGCTGAAATAAATCTGTAAAGGGTCTTTTTTTTAATCCGAAACAGTGATAGAAAAACATAAAACGCGTTTCCTATCCAGTGTTATTAACAGATGTATAGAGGAGTATCATATGTTTGGCGAAAGACACGACCTTCCTCACGAGTTTCCAGAGCATGCAGAGCTGATCAAGTGCCTGTGTGACGTAAATCCAGTATTTGCTGCCATGTACAAGGAGTACGACGCCCTGGACAAGGAGATCCTGGAGATAGAGCAGAATATTGAGCCGGTCTCAGATTTTTATGCTGAAGACCTTAAGAAGAAACGCATGGTCCTCAAAGACAAGCTATACGAAACATTAACCAAGCAAAGCGCAATCAAAAAAAACGGCGTCGGAGCCTAAACAACCAGATCCAGATCCACGCAGTTATGGTTGTGTCCATACCAGGGTGTGGATGGACCTATTTATACCCAGTAAACCAATCCCTCTGCTATCTAATACACTGAAGTGTATACCTCACATCCTCAAACAGAATAAAATCCCTATCGAATGGCCCAAAACTACAATTCGTGGAACAATTGGTATTAGAAAGCTCTGACTTAAACAAAGGTCCTCTAATAACTGAACATCCAGGATTAATTTAGTCGAACCGTGACCGAGATATTCCAGCAACTCCTGCAATGGGTCCAGATACATCCCCTGTGGTCCGGCGTGATTATTTTCCTGGTGGCTATGACAGAGTCACTGGCCATTGTGGGCCTAATCGTCCCAGGTGTAGCCATCATGTTTGGTATTGGCGCACTCATTGCCGCAGGAGCAATCCAGTTCTGGCCCGCCTTTGCCTGGGCGGTAGCTGGTGCGATTGCAGGTGATATAAGCAGTTTTCTTCTGGGATTCCACTACCGCGATCGCATCACAGGCGTTTGGCCATTTACACGCTATCAGGAGAGTCTGGCACAGGGCCAGGCATTCTTTGCCAAATACGGCGGGAAGAGCGTAGCCTTTGGCCGCTTCTTCGGGCCGGTACGAGCAGTGGTCCCATTGATCGCAGGAACTATGGGCATGCGCCCCTGGCGATTTGCCATCGCAAGCTTTCTCTCATCACTGGTGTGGGCTCCGGCCTATCTGGCACCGGGGATAGTGTTTGGCGCGTCTCTGGAGTTGGCCTCCCAGGTTGCATTCCGCTTGGTAATCCTGATCCTGTTGTTAGCCGTCCTGATCTGGTTGGTTGTCTGGTTGGTACGCTTCACCTTTCGTCTGTGCCAGCCACACGCGAGCGCCTGGATTCAATCCATTCTCAACTGGTCGCGCCTGCACCCAGCGTTCACCGACATTGCAGCAGCACTGGGAGATCCAAAACACCCTGAGGCAAAAGGTCTGGCCATACTGGCCACCATTCTAATCTTCGCGGTCGGCCTTTCGGCGCTGGTTTTTGGGGCAGTGGCAAATGGTAGCGCCCTAGCCGCAGTTGATCATGCAGTGCTCAATACACTCAAAAGCCTACACACCCCCTGGGCCGATTATCTGATGCTGGTCTGCTCCCGACTGGCAGACAAGGCCGTGGTAACTACTTTGATCATCGCAGTGACCATCTTCCTCGCTTGGCAGAGACACTGGCGCTCCCTGGGGTATTGGTTGGCCGCCGTAGGCTTTGGCTTACTTGCATCTACAGCACTAAAACATGGCTTGCAGATCCCTCGTCCACCAAACCAGGCATACGGCCCCAATTCATATTCTTTTCCAAGTGGCCATACTCTAAGGGCAGTGGTTCTGTACGGCTTTCTGGCTGTAATAATTGCCCGCTGCATGATGGAGAAATGGCGTTGGCTGCCATACACACTGGCTGGACTGATGATTACACTAGTGGCCCTGGCCCGCCTATATTTGGGAGTGCACTGGCTCTCGGACGTCTTAGGCAGCATCACCCTGGGGATGTGTTGGGTGGCCATACTAGGGATCGCCTACTACCGCCACACCAGGGCAGAGGCACACTGGTTAGGTCTTAGTCTTATATCCATCATGATCATCGTTAGCGCAACTAGCGTCCAGACCTGGAGAAGACACAGCCTGGATCTGGACAAATACATGCCTCCGCCTGCTATCACCTGGAAATCATTTGGCCTGTGGCAAAACAATGGCTGGAGTCAGTTCCCAAGAGAGCGCAAGGATACCCGCAACAAGCGGAACCATCCCCTGAACATTCAGTACGCCGGGGATCTCGGGCAACTCGAATCCAAGTTAGTTGCAAAAGGCTGGATGAGAGCGCAAACCCTGACCTGGGGTAACATATTGAAATTGCTATCACCAGATCTACCGCTAGAACAGCTCCCACTGCTACCGCAGGTTCACGATGGCCGACATGAGACTTTGGCGCTGATCAAGGTACTGTCCGATGAGAGAAGCTTGGTGCTGCGTCTATGGCCTGCCTTTGTTCAGATCCTGCCTGGACACCAACCGCTCTGGCTGGGGAACATTAGCGAGCAGAATAAACAAGATGTCGCGGGGATGTTCGTCTTTCCAGATACCATGGATGATCTTCTGGAGCCATTCAAGATGCTACTTCAAGATACTAAGGGGATGCCGCAGAAACAAACAGAGGCAGATCCGCCAGTATTGCTACTCTGGACCGGTGGTTCAGGGAAGGAATCAGCCCCATGGTTTAATTAAACCATGCTCTATCCCGAGATGATCCAGCACCCGCCCTACCATGAAGTCCACGATCTCTTCCAATCTCTGGGGACGATTATAGAAACCGGGGCTGGCCGGCATGGTCACCACACCCAGACGCGCCAGCTTGAGCATGTTCTCCAGGTGGATTGCCGATAACGGAGTCTCACGAACTACCAGGATCAGCTTGAGCTGCTCCTTCAGTATTACATCCGCCGCCCGCTCAATCAGATTATTACTAGCACCGCAGGCTATGGCCGAAAGAGTACCGGCTGTGCACGGGCAAACCACCATGGCGGCCGGTGGGTTTGAGCCGCTAGCTACCGGAGACGTCCACTCTTCTCTTCCGAACAGACGGAGCTGGCCGTCTGCGGCATTATAGCGCTCTGCCAGCATGGCCTCCATCTGGCCAGTTTCAGTAGGTAACGCCAGACCAGTCTCCATCGGAATGACCATCTCCCCCGCCTTGGAGATCATCAGATAGACTCGTCGTCCCTTCTGGATCAACACCTCCAGCAGACGCAATCCATAGGCACTACCGGATGCGCCGGTTATTGCAACAGCAATTGGTCGATTTGGATCTATCATTATATTTTTACTCTGCACGGTCTTGGTTAAGCGCATCTAATAATCGTTGATGAATACCACCAAAACCACCATTACTCATAATCAGAATATGGTCGCCTGCCCTGGCCTCGGACTTAAGGGTAGTAATAATCGCATCAACTGAATCAAAGGTGCTCACTTCGCCATCGAGCTCACTAAATACAGTTGCCGCATCCCACTCCAGTTCGTTAGAAGCATAGACCAACACCTGATCCGCAGCTTTAAGTGAGGCGGCTAAATAATCCCCATGCACTCCCATACGCATGGTGTTGGAGCGCGGTTCCAGCACCGCAATGATACGCTCTGCGCCAACTCTGGCGCGCAGACCGTTCAAGGTGGTTTCAATCGCAGTCGGATGATGGGCAAAATCATCGTAGACGCAGATTCCGCTAACCTCTCCCCGCAACTCCATGCGACGTTTTACGTTCTTGAAACTGGCTAATGCCTCAATCGCAATCTCCGGCGGCACACCTACATGCCTGGCGGCGGCCACTGCTGCCAGGGCATTATTCAGATTGTGTTGTCCATTCAAGTCCCAACTGACATGTCCCGACTTTTTCGAACCGTTGTACAGATCAAATTCGCTAGCCTGCGGATTGGAGTTGGCACTATGCCACTGAATATCTCCTTGTGCAGAGAACATCTCCACCGGAGTCCAGCAGCCCATCTCCAATACCTGACTAATGGCCAGATCGTCGCTTGGAGCAATGATCAGACCATTACCTGGAACCGTGCGTACCAGATGATGAAACTGTCGCTGGATCATCGCCAAATCATCAAAGATGTCGGCGTGATCAAACTCAAGATTGTTCAAAATAAGTGTACGCGGCTGGTAGTGGACGAATTTGGATCGCTTATCAAAAAAGGCTGTATCGTACTCATCTGCTTCCACTACGAAAAACAGAGTGTCTCCCAGACGAGCTGATATTCCAAAGTTGGATGGCACACCTCCAATCAAAAAACCTGGAGACATTCCGGCATCTTCCAGAATCCAGGCCAGCAGGCTTGCTGTGCTGGTCTTACCGTGAGTACCAGCAACCGCCATCACCCATCGTCCATGCAGAACATGCTCCGCCAACCATTGAGGGCCAGAGGTATAACGCATTCCCTGGTCCAGCATATATTCAATTGCCGGATTGCCACGTGACATAGCATTGCCAACCACAACGCAATCCGGCTCTGGTTGCAGGTGCGCAGGCTCATATCCCTCCATAAGCCTGATGCCTGCTTCTTTCAGTTGAGTACTCATGGGCGGATAAACGCCAGTATCGGAACCACTCACCTCATGTCCCAGCGATCGGGCCAACAGAGCCAGCCCACCCATAAATGTTCCGCAGATTCCGAGTATATGAATATGCATAGATCTATATCCTTATCCCGCAGGCAGAAACATCCGAACCAGAGTGTTTACCAGCATAAAATAACCCATGGCGATTAATACGCCACTACTCAGTTGCAGATTAAAACTATGTCGCAATATGTGGCCAACAATCAAAACACTCCAAACCAGCAGGGCAAAATAGAACAAGGCCCCAAGAAATTGGGAGACAGAACCTTGAGCACTGGAAGTCAGCAACGACTGTACCGGCAGTGACAATAGATTGGTAATAACCCCAGTTCCAAAAATTGCAGTAGATGTCTGCAACATACGGGAAGAGAGCTTCATTAAACCCAGACTTAGCTGCAACAGGACGAGTATCATCACCACATCCAGCAGCCCTATCATCAGTGCAGGAGCCAAACCACCAACGGAGCCCATAATCACTGGTACGCCAGTTAGCACCACAGCTAACAGTGTCAGAAACATCAGTAGGTTAGACGCTGGCACATCCTGAGGTTTTGCCCGCAACAGGCAGATATCGATAAACAGTTTAAGCAGTAGCTTCACAAATCAGCCCATAAAATTATTACAGATAAAAAATACCAGATGAAACAATAGTTCTGCACCAATGTTATCCTTTGCGCCATCATCTACCAAGGATTATACGGATTTATGTTAGAACTACATGTTGAAACCGGACCTCAATTACACGAACTTTGCATCCAACTAAAAGACAGTAAGTGGCTGGCATTGGATACAGAGTTCATCCGGGAGAAGACCTACTACCCGAATTTCTGCCTGCTTCAGATAAGCAATGGCGAGCTGGCCGCCAGCGTTGATCCACTAGCAATCGAAGATCTTGGAGAGCTGATGGAGATTATCTTTGATGACTCCATCGTTAAGATATTCCACGCCGGACGACAGGATCTGGAAATATTCCACCAGCTTTGGAGTAAATTGCCAAAGCCTCTGTTCGACACCCAGCTAGCTGCAACACTGCTGGGCCTGGGTAGTCAGATCGGTTATGGCAATCTGGTACAGAAGATAACCGGACGAGAACTTGAGAAGGGCCACTCCCGCACCGATTGGTCACGTCGTCCTCTGAGTAAAGACCAACTTCGCTATGCATTGGACGATGTTATCTATCTTGGCGATATCTACAACGACATCGTCAAAAGACTTAAATCTCTGGAACGCGAATCATGGTTACGGGAAGACTTTGATGAACTAACCAATCCAGCTACTTACATCATCGACCCACAAGCCATGTGGCAGCGCATCAAGGGCAACCAACATCTTAAGGGCGTACAACTTGCTGTACTTCAGGCAATCAGCGCATGGCGAGAACGAGAAGCAGAGCGAACCAATCGCCCTCGGCGCTGGATCCTGAAAGACGAGGTATTAATCGATCTTGCACGACGACAACCTGCAAATATTAAGGGGCTGGAACAGATACGCGGCCTGGAACCTGGAAGCGTAAAACGTCATGGTGACACTCTGCTTAAACTGATTGCCGAATCAAAAAATCTCCCCAAAGAAAAATGGCCCAAGGCCAAGGCCCGCACAGCGGGTCTAAATGCAAACCAGGAGGCGACTGTTGATCTACTGCAATCCTGTCTGAGATTGATTGCAGAACGCGAAGAGATAACCCCCAGCGCGTTGGCCAGTCGCAAAGACCTGGAACTTCTTGCGATGGGAAACAAAAAGTCTGAACTACTGCATGGTTGGCGCAAAGAGCTTGTTGGGGATATTCTGTTAAAGGTTTTGGATGGTAAGATCGTACCGAAGCTCAAAGATGGAGTTCTACACCTCAGCTAACAACCGATTCAAAGCGGCATCAATCATTTATCTCTTTATCAGAACGCAAGGCATAGTTAAGAATACTCATATGCAGTTCCATGGTTTGATCTGCATATTTTATATCGCAGGTATTAATGGCATCAGCCATAAGTTTTATCGCATCACGCGGGGTGATCCCCTTCAGATAGTCCATGGACGTTTTCATGTCATGGGTGTGTACAGCGTCGTCTTCTACCCGAATAATAGCGGTGTCTTCCAGTTCATGACATGATGTTTCCGCACAGGACAAATCTTCAAAATAGGAACTGAACCCTATCTCATTTGAATCGGACTGATTATCCAATGACCGCATCAGACGTCGGGCAATATCCATAAGGTTACGACTCGCCCTCGCTTCTGGATAACGCAGAGCCACGGCCTGCTGCTTGCGCACTGACTTGGGTACGCAATAATCATTATGGATATAACCCAGATAGCAAAGCTTCGTTTGCAGATATTTTCTTACCGCGCCACTGAAACGCTTGAAGGCATCGCCAGCATCAATACGACTACCAACCATGTTCACCACAACATATGCCGTGCGCGAAAAACCGCGCCGCTTCAGCTCCTTTAACAATCTGAATGCATCGGTAAGTGAAGTAGGTTCAGTGGTGATAGTTATCACGACTTGTGGAGCGGCTAGCAGAAAATTAATAACCGCCTCATCTACTCCAGCAGCTGTATCTATTATCAGATAGTCATAGCTTTTCTCCAGAGAACGCAATGTTGATAGCAGATGCGTCTGCTTACGTTCATCCAGATTTATATAGTCGGCTATGCCGTTAGCGGCAGGGATAATCTGAATACTCTCTGGACCAGAAACCAGAACATCATCTATGCCCAGTTGTTCATTCAGAAAGTCGTTCAAATCATGTGACGGGTTCAGACCAAGAAGAATGTTGATGTTGGCCATGTTTATATCTGCGTCAAACAGACATACTCTCTGCCCCAACTGCGACAGAATTATTCCCAAATTTACGGATATACTGCTTTTCCCCACTCCGCCCTTGCCGCTGGTTATGGCGACGACATGTCCTGCGCATGGTGCCAGAGACGGTGCGGGGTCTATGTGCGCAGATCCCTGTGGATCCGGCTGTAAAGTATGGACATTAGAAGCAGAGTTATCTATCACAGCAGCTTTTGTACATGTCTATTTATTACTATTTTGCATGCCATAGGCAAAACAATAACATAAAACATTCCTATCCCCTATTGACCAGGGGAAGGAGATTCGTTTTAAAGCAGATGGAGGCATTCTTGAGAAACTGGTAACAGGCTTACCTCTCCCTGAGATACCTTCCAAGCTCTTGATCTACGGTTGTTGTATGCAGAGCAAACCATTCAAACATAAATTCAACAACCTCATCCATTTCACAGGCATCAAGCATATAGTTGTGAAAAAAACCATCGAATCGCGACAAGAGAATATCGTGCTCTTTTTTATGGACCTCATAATCCGGATATTCAGCATCAAGCATGATGTTTTCTTCGCTAACAAAGTGGAATTCTGCATATTTCTTCACTTCTATAAGCATGCGTAATACCCGCTCTTTTGAAAGATGTTCATCGCCAGCTAATGATGCACACTTTATCAAATCCAGAAACACTTGGTGTTCGTGATCAATTCTCTCATTGCCAACTGAATATTTATTATCCCATATGATTTTTATCATTTTATCTCTCCGAGTCTAGGACGTTACTTTTCCATAACTATTGTATCTACCCGATAATTACGCCTTATTCGCGAGACTAACAGGTGAATAGAGTTAATTCTGTCCGCCCATTGTTTGTTATTATCTGAAACGGAAACCCACAATTGATTTCTTGCCTTAGCCCACCGGTAAAAATCAGTTCGAAGTTTTTTTAAATTATAGCGCTGGATGATCAAGTGAAAAACAACAAGAACTGGAATCCGTAAAAAACCACATGCCATCAAAGGCCCAAAACCAGAAAAAGGACTAGGAAGGCCAAGCAATACCACATTAGGCCTTATCCGCCTTAAGAAAAAATACGTGCGAAAAAATTTTATGCTCTCTCTAATTATTCGGTAAGACGTAATCTGCTCACTTCCAATTTCTAGCTTGTGACAGGTGACTCCAGCTTCTTCAAAATCCCGAATGAGCGACTCGGTCTGCGGCCTCCATGAAAAACCAGCATGCACCTCCCAGCCCTGCTTCACCGCAAACCTAGCTTGAGTCAAAGAATGTTCCTCTGCGCCGCCTCTCTCGATTGCAGGAAACAAGATTAGAAGTTTCACTTCATCTCCCTTATTGCGACTGGACCAGGCAAACTGAATTGACGCCAACGATACCGGCATGTTTGTAGGGATAAGAATTTGCCTTTAAGGATGCCATGTCTTGAGTTATCTATGCGCCGAGAAACATGCAACATAAAGACAGCATAACCTACATTTTGTCCCACCATAAAAGAAAATGTGACCAAGAACCCAGTACCTTAAACAAAGACTGCTTTCCACTAACATTCGAACCATCTAAAATCTGTACTAACCCTTATTTCACGTACAGGATAAAGCGCCATCCATGCCGGCAGTATCTAACATCATTTTCAAGGCATGCCTGTCATTGCTTCTGACAGCGTTCATTAATATTGAAACCAGCGCGGCAGTTGGCCCGTGGAAGACACTGGAGGCAGGCCTGGAACTCGGGGTATTTCAAAGCAAGACACCGGCTCTGTTCAGCAAAAGCGAAATCAACATCCTGCGTGTTGATCCAAAACTGTGGGATATCAAACTCTACTCCACACAAGAGTTTGGCTATGACAAGAACATCTCAGCCAAGGAGTGGAGCAATCGCCACAACCTTACAGCGGCAATCAACGCCGGAATGTATCTGCAAGACATGTCTACCCATGTCGGATATCTTCAGGCCGATGATCTTATTCTGAACAAACGTGTCAATCGCTACCAGTCCGTAGCCGGATTCTCACCAAGATCGCCAACAACAACACCGTTTCGAATATTTGATCTGGACGAAGATAGCGCCGATATTTCCGAAATAACCAGACAATATTCACATGTAGTGCAAAACCTGCGTCTGATAAAACGACCAGGCGAAAACCGCTGGACACAACAGGGTAGACGCTGGAACGAAGCGGCGCTGGGCGAGGACAAACAGGGCCGCGCTCTACTGATCTATTCCGATAGTCCGCTTTCCGTGCATGACTTCAACAACATGCTACTCTCCCTGCCAATCGATCTGGTCAGCGCCCAGCATCTGGAAGGTGGCAAAGAAGCACAGTTATACATCAACCATCCAAAACATACGCAAGAGATGACAAATATTTACGACAACCCATTCATGGGTCGCAGCGACAAGCTGAAAGCATGGCCCATACCGAACATTATCGGCATCAGCAAAAAGAAAACCTCACAGTAACCTCGTTCAGAAAGTTTCGACCGAACGTGGTCGCAGCGACACCAGACCCAGCAACAGAGACACCAACAACACAACCCCCCAGTTACCTATCCTGGCATATGGTGTAATACCAGCCATGGGAATAATCTCACCTCTGAGTACATACTGCTTAAAGATTGGTGAGGTGCTGATTAGCTCTCCCTTGGGGCCGATGAAGGCGGAAATCCCTGTATTGGTAGCTCGCAATTGATAACGCCCGGTTTCAATGGAACGCATGCGGGCAATCTGTAGATGTTGCGGCAAGGCCAGAGAATCTCCGAACCATGCATCGTTACTTGCGTTCACCAAAAACTTCGCATCCGGCATGGCCTGGATGATCTCTTCACCAAAGGCATCTTCATAGCAGATGGAGACACCAGCCAAATGACCTGCCACTTTTATCAACGGACGTTCGGCCTCACCAGCCGCGAAGTTGGACATAGGAATCTGCAAATAATTGATTAGCGGCTGTAACAGCAACCGCATGGGCATGAACTCACCGAAAGGAACCAGATGTCTCTTGTAATAAGAATTACGCACAGACCCCAACGTACTCATGGAATTAAAATATCGCTTACCGGCATCGTCCCAAACCGCAATCCCAATCATCAGATCACTACTGTTTTTTAAAGCCTCAAGCTCAAGACCCTTGAACAGATCTCCCTCTACTTGATGATAAAAAGCCGGAATTGCAGTCTCCGGCCATATAATCAGATCACTACCCCACTCATCTCTGGTGAGCTTTAGGTAGAGATCTATGGTCGGCTGTTTTGTCTCCGGCATCCATTTCAACGACTGTTTTACATTGGCCTGAATCATACTGACCTTGATTGGATCGCCAGACGGTCTAGTCCAATCTTTTTGGATTAGAAGCCAGCCACCTCCCCAAACCAGAGATAGAATCAGCAATGATGGAACCAACGCCCTGAACTTCTTAGCCACTGCCACCAAAGTTGCGGCAGATATCATGACAAGCAGACTCACCCCATAAACCCCAAGCAGCGGGGCATAACTTTGCAGAGGAGTTCCGGTCTGGGAATAACCTAAGACCAACCATGGGAACCCGGAAAGAAACCAGCCACGCAACCACTCCAGCAAGACCCAAAGCAACACGTAGACAACCAGTTGAATCCGCCAGCCACCGGAACCAGAGATACGATTTCCTAACCACCCGACAAGACCGTAATAGAGGGATATGCCCGCAACAAAGACCAAGGTAATAAAGATGGCCAAAGCGGTCCCGACATTGCCGAACTGATCGATACTGATATGCATCCAGAAAACACCGATACCTAGCAGACCTAAACCAAAGGCCCAGCCAGTACTAAATGCCATGCGCGCATCAGAGCTCAGCCAAATCAGCATCAAGATAGCAGGACCAACAACAGCCAATGGGTAGAGTTCAAAAGGGGAAAAACTAAAGACTGTGGCAGCACCAGCAAAGAAGGCAATAAACAGCTTTATTATCGGTGAACCGGTTAGCATCGGCATCTTCTCTTAATAATTTTTTTGCTGCGGCTCCCTAGTGCCACCTCCAGCCGGGAGTGAATTAGAGTAAATATAGATCATTCATCCTTTGGTAACAGACGCATCTCAAGCAGGTGGATTCTACGACTGTCTGCCCGCAACACCTTAAACCTAAATCTGTCGATTTCTACCCTCTCGCCACGCTTGGGCATATGGCCTAACGCATTAGTGACCAGACCACCTATGGTATCAAACTCATCGTCATCCAGATCCACATCGAAGTATTGGTTGAAATCATCAATCTGCGTATGAGCCTTAAGAGTGTATTCAGTTTCACTGCGCTTCAAGATGGCTGCGGCATCATCAAAATCATGCTCATCTTCGATCTCGCCCACGATCTGTTCCAGCACATCTTCAATAGTCACCAGCCCAGCGGCATCGCCATACTCGTCCACCACTATAGCCATGTGATTGCGATTGGCACGAAATTCATTTAACAGCACATTGAGACGTTTGCTTTCTGGAACAAATACCGCAGCACGTAATAGATCACGTACATAAAAGCGCTTGGACCCGTCGCCACAATAAGCCAACAGATCCTTTGCCAACAAAATCCCAATAACCTCGCTACGGTCATCATCAATTACGGGAAAGCGGGAGTGGGCGGAATCGATGGCTACCGGCACTATCTTCTCCAGTGGGTCCTCACGGTTTATCACCACCATCTGAGCCCGGGGAATCATGATGTCCCGCACTCGAAGTTCAGATACCTGCAACGCCCCCTCCATCATGGAAAGCGCCTCCGCATCCAGCAGGTTTTGGGCCTTGGCTTCTTTGAGAAGTAAAATCAACTGCTCCCGGTTTTCCGGGCCATCATTAAAAAACTTTGTCAGTTTTTTCAGCCATGACCTGAGGATAGACCTATTGCCAGGTTCGTCGTTATTCATGCCTTCCTTCTTCATATGGATTCAGAAATCCCAAACCAGCCATTATCTCCCTTTCCAGCCGCTCCATTGAATCTCCATCATTCTCTTCCTGATGATCATACCCTAACAGATGCAACACTCCATGCACTACCATGTGCGCCCAGTGCGCATCGACGGATTTACCCTGATCCTGGGCCTCTCGCAGCACAACTGGAGCACAAATAATGATATCGCCCAGCAGGTTACTATCAACCACGGATGGCAGAATAGAAGGGAACGAAAGCACATTGGTCGGCTTGTCCTTTCCACGATATTCCCGGTTCAGATCCTGAATCTCAGCCTCATCCACTAGTCGAATTACCAACTCGGCATGTTCCCGTTCCTGGCGAATTGCGGCCCTGGACCACTCTGTCAGGGAGTCTTCTGATGGAATCCATTCAAGATTGGTGAGATTTTGTATTTCTAGATCCAGGATCATTTTTTCTCCTGTTTCTTGTCGTATTTTTCATAGGCGTTGACTATGCGAAGCACCAGGGGATGGCGCACCACATCACGCGAATTAAAAAATGTGAAGCTGATGCCGTCCACATCCGCCAACACCTCAGAGCCCTCACGCAGTCCTGAAGTTTGTCCACGCGGCAGATCGACCTGGGTAACGTCCCCGGTGATCACCGCAGTAGAACCGAACCCGATACGAGTTAGAAACATCTTCATCTGTTCCGGCGTGGTGTTTTGGGCTTCGTCCAAAATAATAAAGGACTCATTCAAAGTGCGTCCCCGCATGTAGGCCAAAGGCGCAACCTCAATCACATTACGCTCAATCAGCTTGGCCACCCGCTCGAACCCAAGCATTTCATACAATGCGTCATACAGAGGACGAAGATAGGGGTCGATCTTGTCACTCAAATCCCCGGGCAGAAAACCCAGTTTTTCACCTGCCTCTACTGCTGGCCGAACCAACAAAACACGTCTGACCTTATCCCGCTCCAGCGCCTCAACTGCACAGGCTACCGCAAGATAGGTCTTGCCGGTTCCCGCCGGGCCAATACCGAAGTTGATATCGTGGGTAACGATGCGATGCAGATACTCTTTCTGATTGGGACCACGGGCGCGCACCATACCACGCTTGGTTTTAATCACCACCTCCGGTACATCTTTTTCCGCTTCCTCGCGCAGCAGCTCTTCGATGCCGGACTCTTGTAGATAGAGATGCACCACCTCTGGCGTGAACACCTCTTTATCTGCCAATGCATAGAGCCCCTTCAACACCTCAGCACAGGCGCGGGTGGAATCGGGTTCTCCGATCAGGAGAAAATGATTACCACGGTTATTTATCTCCAGACCCAGACGCCGTTCAATCTGGCGCAGGTTCTGATCCAGTTGGCCACAGAGATTGGACAACCGATGGTTGTCTTCAGGAGTCAAAACTATATCTATTGATTCGGGATGGTCTGACACGCTAATGATTAATATGTGATTAGTTAGTAATGTTTACGAGCTTGTTTCTAATGATAGAACATCCGTTAACTCACCGCGTAGCGAGTTAGGCAGGGCCTCGGTTATGATCAGATCAACAAAGCTGCCGATAAGCTCCGGTGAGCCATCAAAGTTTACTACCCGGTTGTTTTCTGTGCGTCCGGCAAGTTGATTGCTGTCTTTGCGCGATTGACGCTCAACTAAAACCCGCTGCACACTACCTACCATACGACGACTGATCTGCTGCGACATCTCAATGATACGACGCTGTAGCCGCTCTAATCTCTGCTGCTTTTCATGCAACGGCACATCGTCTGGGTATTCGGCCGCCGGAGTACCAGGCCGGGCACTGAAGATAAAGCTGAAGGAGTGATCAAAACCGATGTCGTCGATCAGATTCATTGTGTTTTCAAAATCTTCCGTTGTCTCTCCGGGGAAACCGACGATAAAATCTGACGAGATGCTGATGTCTGGACGCAACTCACGCAGCCGTCTGATCTTGGCCTTGTATTCATATGCTGAATGGCCGCGTTTCATCATTGCCAGAATGCGATCGGAACCGGACTGAACCGGCAGATGCAGATGACTCACCAACTCCGGCACCTCGGCATAGACATCGATCAGGCTGTCGGAAAATTCCACCGGATGCGAGGTGGTAAAACGGATACGATCTATGCCTTCCACCGCAGCTACCGCATGGATCAGCAGAGCCAGGTCGGCACTCTCTCCATCTGCCATCATCCCGCGAAAGGCATTTACGTTCTGGCCCAGCAGATTCACCTCACGCACACCCTGTTGCGCCAGCTTGGTGATTTCGGCAATCACATCATCCAGTGGACGACTGACCTCCTCCCCACGGGTATAGGGCACGACGCAATAGGTGCAATACTTAGAGCAACCCTCCATCACGGAGACAAACGCAGAGGGTCCATCGGCCTTTGGCTCGGCCAGACAATCGAACTTCTCGATCTCCGGGAAAGATATATCGATCACCGGGGCATGGTCCCTGCGGGCAGTATTCAACATCTCCGGCAGGCGATGCAGGGTCTGAGGGCCAAACACCAGATCCACATAAGGCGCGCGCTCACGGATGGCATCCCCCTCCTGGCTGGCCACACAACCACCGACCCCAATCACCAGATCCGGACGTCTCTGCTTCCACAGACGCCAACGCCCAAGCTGGTGAAACACCTTCTCCTGGGCCTTCTCGCGGATAGAACAGGTATTGAGCAGAAGCAGGTCAGCATCTCCCGCCTGCTCGGTCAGTTCCAGGCCATGGGACTCCCTGAGCAGATCCGCAATCTTATCGGAGTCATACTCGTTCATCTGGCAACCGAAGGTTTTAATAAAAAGCTTTCCGGACATGGATACCACAGAGCGCTGAAAAGGGGCGATAGATTACTCCCGCAAGCAGAATATTTCCAGTTTCCGTAGATTAAAGCCACAAAATGAAAGAAGATATTTCAACAGCTGCTATACCGATTAAAGACCCCAAGGAGTTATCCCGTGGCCTGAGACCTTCCGTAAAAAGAAATGATGCGTAAATACAACGCTTTAGTCTATATCCTCCGTGGCATTCCATTATAAATCGCATAAACCAACAGCTTGTTGGTATATTACAATATTCGTGTAACTCGTATAATCAACTACCAGATAACACAATAATTTCACCAAAAATGCTGCAAGGCCCTTGAAAAATGAACGCTTTGACAGAAAAACAATTTGGCTGGATTACGAGCTTTCTCTTTCTGGGAGGAGTTTATTTAGCAAGTTTTTACAATTACCTCCTTTTTCACTCCTTTGTTGAAATCTTCAGTATCTCTATCGCCTTTACTATTTTTATGCTTGCCTGGAACTCAGACAAGTATATGGAGAATAAATATCTCCTGTTGCTTGGAATTGCCTATCTTTTCATCGGTACCCTCGACCTTCTCCACACCCTCTCATACAAGGGTATGGGTGTCTTTGTTGATTATGATTATTATGCCAATCAACTCTGGATAGCTACACGCTATCTAGAAAGCCTCTCTCTTTTTCTGGCCATGCTTCTATTAGGAGGCCAGACAGTTGTTAAAAAGATCCCAGTCTTTCTGGCATATTTTGCAGTAACGGCAGTGATTATAGGCTCTATCTTTTACTGGAAGATTTTTCCGGTTTGTTTTGTAGAAGGGGTTGGACAAACCCCCTTCAAAATATACAGTGAGTATGTCATTAGCTCTGTATTGCTTGTGACTCTCCTTGTTGCCATTCGGAAAAGAAAACATATCGAGCCTCTGGTATTCACCTATTTTGCACTATCCATATGCGCAACAATTATCTCGGAAATTGCCTTTACATTCTATGTAAGTAATTACGGCCTTTCCAATATGGTGGGTCACTATTTTAAGATATTCTCATATTATTTGATTTACAAAGCAATTGTGGTGACCTGTATAACACAGCCTTACGACACCATATTCCGCGAGTTGAATAAAAGGGAGAAAGACCTATCTAGTTTATCAATTACCGATAAAATGACCGGATTTTTAAACAGAAGTGTTGCATTTTCACTTACTGATAAAACAATTCTCAACACTAAGAGAACCAAATCTCTGTTTACTATTTGTTATGCAGATATTGATGGCTTAAAGAAGGTAAACGATACTTATGGCCACAAAGAAGGCGATAATTATATTCTAAGTTTTGTCAAAGCTATCAATCAGTATATTCGTGAGGCAGATTATGCCTTCAGGCTTGGTGGTGACGAGTTTTTGTTTGTCTTTAATGAATGTAACGATGTCCAGGCGGAACTCATTATCCAAAGAGTTAAAGAGCTGATGCAAGAGCAAAATAAAAGAGGGTCTACGCGGAAACGTGTGGGTAAGATTCGAGTCGGCGGCAGTGTAACACATTGAAATCATATGCATATTCAGATGTTGCATGTTGTGAAAAAATACTTTCATTTTTCAGTTAGGCTAACGCCATGAAAAACCCCAAGACAATCAGGTCGCTTTTTGCATTCCCTGGCTTCACCGCCAAGTCAAAATTGGTAGGTGTTTTTGGTGACAGGCATGCCCGAGTAATCCAACTCAAAAGGCGAAAAAAACAGCCATCTGTTCTCGCTGTGGCCACCGGTGCCGGAAGCGTTACGATAAGAAGATCATGCGGGTACGTGATCTCTCGGTTGCCGGTTGGCGGATCTACCTGGAGTTCGAGCGCTGGCGTGTCAGTTGTCCTGGGTGTGACGGCGTGCATGTAGAGCATCTGGACTGGCTGGCAAAGAACCCTCGCTATACTCAGCGCTTTGCCATGCATGTGGGCAAGCTGTGTCGGGATATGCCGAACAAGACGGTTGCCGAGATGGAGCGTCTTCACCATAGTACGGTGAAGGATCTCGATAAGCTTTACATGCAAAAGCAGGTTGACCTCGCGGGACTGCCAACGCCACGGGCCATAGGCATTGATGAGATCTCCATCCGCAAAGGACATAACTACCGGGTCATCGTCAGCGACCTGGATCGTGGGCGTCCTATCTGGGTTGGAGGTGAAGGCCGCAAGGAGGTTGATATTGATTTGTTTTTCAAAGTGTTGGGCAAGAAGAAGAGTGCCCGCATTGAATTGGCAGCCATGGATATGTGGAAACCGTTCCGGAACTCGGTACTGAAAAACGCACCGAATGCCAGGATCATCTTCGATAAGTTTCATATTATGCGACATCTCTCAAAGGCTCTTGATGAAGTCCGGCGTGGTGAGTACAAGCGCCTCAGTGGCAAGGATAGGAGCTACATCAAAGGCCAGCGTTATACCTTGCTCTCGAGACGTGAGAACCTGAGTTTAGATGGAAGACGCGCCCTGAAGAAACTGCTCCAGGCCAACCGACGACTGAACACTGCTTACGTTCTCAAGGAGGCTTTTGGACAACTATGGGACTACCGCACTGAACGCGGAGCCCGCGCTTTCTTTGAACGATGGAAAGATAGCCTCAAATGGCAGCGTCTCGAACCATACAAGAAATTTGCCCGCATGATTGAAAAACATTGGGATGGAATTGCCTCCTATTGTCATCCAGAGAATAAAGTCAGCCTTGGGTTGGTCGAAGGGATCAACAACAAAATACGGGTTCTACAACGAAGGGCTTATGGTTATCGTGATGAGGAATATCTCAAGCTGAAAATAATTGCAGCATTTCTTCCACCATTACCCAGAAATGCTAATATCAACCCACACGTTTCCGCGTAGACCCATAAAAGAAATAAACCCTCATATTCTGCCGATTTTAGTTATGGACTGGTGCAGTTCTCTTGGCAATCTGGCATCGATGCCGAGGGGCTTATTGATCTTGCAGACAAAAAGATGTACGTCAATAAGAAAAGCAAACGCCCTGGCTAGTTTCTAGCCTCAGGTTAGATGAAGATTGCCGCCCATACAAATGCTGACAGCAGCATGAGCTCTACTTTTGACATCGGCTAAAAATGGGGTGATTACCCCGCCAATGAAAAGTGCGAAAGAATTTTGACACTACCGCGGCCAAACACATTTTCGCGTTTTGCTTTGTCGCTAACTCATGCCAAACGGCAGTTCTTTAGGGGGATATTGGAGGTTTTGTGACCTCGATTGCGGCCAAGCCAAATGTATTGAGGATGTTATTGAATAAAAGAGCTATGATGTAAAGGCAGCATTAAGCTGAATAACACATAGGAAAGTATAAGATGAGTAAAGGTACAGTAAAGTGGTTCAATGCCGACAAGGGTTTTGGTTTTATTACTCCAGAGGACGGCGGAAAGGATCTTTTCGTGCATCATTCTGAGATTAAGACCGGTGGCGGCTATGCAACACTTAGTGACGGTCAGGCAGTAGAGTTTGAAGTAGGTCAAGGACAAAAAGGGCCCTGCGCTAATAACGTCGTTCCCGTTTAGTAGTATTTTTAACTAGCATGTGTGGCTGGTAGCGCCTTACAAGTGTAACCATATTTACGGCATCAGATGCCGCTGAATTATTTCCACTTAGCTCCAGCCCTCATGTTGTCTGCGTCATTTCCACTTAGGGTAGATGGATACTCTATGCTTTGGGCAGGTTGGTGCCCTCTTTTGGCTGACATAAATATATCGGTAACCCAGACATAATTTATGCGAAAACTGATAGACTGATTGAGTGGTGTAAATTAAGCCTTATGATTTGCTCATAGTTAAAATATGACAAAGAATTCATGAAATCCCATCAAAATTCCAATCCCAGACATTACCTGGCTATTATTTCGATGCCGTTTCTTATCATTGCCACTTTGGTCAGCGCTTCTGAAGCCCAACAGGATAGCGGTAAACCAATGGGGAAAAATCCAATTTACAAAAACTCAAATCAAAATAACCTTCTTGGCGATTTGGGTGATGCAACTCTCAATTCAAACTGTATAGATAGATGTATTAAGCGAAATCAAATGGCCTCGGTCGGGTTCGAAGTTATCCAGAAACAGTGCCAACAGGAATGTGGCTTAGACGATATTCTTGATCAAGTCAGATCTCAAGATATAACCGAATATACGAAAGGTGTTAAAGCCCTTTGTGAGATCAATGACCCCCGTGCCGTTCAATCACTAATTACCGCTCTTAAGAGAGATATTAAGGCGCGAACCGGCTTGTGGGCCTGGATCATTCCGGCTCTCGGGAGGCTTAGAGATCCAGCAGCCGTCCCTGTGCTCGAGCATACGTTAACGATCAGCGATGATCATTGGCTTGGCAGAGAAATGTCGGCTAATGCGCTTGGAAATATAGGCGCACCTGAATCGATACCCGTACTTTTAAAAGTTGCCGAACGTGGTGATATTCATGGATCTGTAATCGAGGCATTGGCAAAATTTAATGACCATCAGGTCATTCCCACCTTGATATCAGCACTTCAGCCGGAAGAAGACCCAGAAACAAGCCAGGTAGCAATCAACGCGCTACAACGTTTTGAATCTGAAGCTGTTCCTGCGCTCATAAATGCTTTTGACGATTTTTCGCCA
>RRYU01009950.1_pt1 | contig 46961 bp, 45 predicted proteins | sample 2162651 | NCBI WGS metagenome assembly RRYU01 (sample SAMN10267283, study PRJNA491782) | microbial mat metagenome | isolation source: biomat in the production well | place: Japan: Minami-Kanto gas field, natural gas well KTG3 | collected 2017-06
ATGCAGAACGAACGAACCATTTTACGCGCCGTAGCAGATCGGCTCTGCTACGGCGAACCGCTACTAGATTGCACGTACTTGCCCGATGGCAGCAGGGTACTTGAGGTGATCGAGCATGCACACCGATTCGATATGTACGACGTACAAACCCCTTACGAATGGCGCACGTTGCGCGGTGACACGCACGTATCAATCAGACAGCCAGAGATACGACCATGAATGCTATCGAAGCCGTTTTGGAACGCATCTATGCAGACATTGACCGCTTACGCCAGCATGCAGCAACACGCAGAGACCAGTATCACCAGGGAGGTGATGATCTGATGGCAATGAGCTTCAATATGACTCTCATCGGGTTTGAACAGAGCCTGATGATTGTGCAAGCAGAGATACATCGCCTGAACGATACAGAAAACTGTGTACATCAGTGAGATCCACCCAAAAAAAACGCTCTTTTTCTTCCGAATCGAGCGTTTTTTTTGGTTTTTTCATGATTTTTATACAGACGTTATCGAGTAGTGCATTGTGTGTCTACATTTATCAACGAATTCAGAGATGAGAGAATATGTGATCTCGTTGGCGTATCCTGGTTTAGTGTGTTACAATGTGAGAGACACGCTTGTTCTTGTAAGATTCGAGAGGAATACAAAATGGAAACAATCACGTCTGAGAAGCGAAACAAGGATACACACCTATACATTCGCATTAGTCGTGAAGAGAAAGACGTTATTTTCGCTAATGCAGAACGCGCCGGTTTACCGGTATCGCAATATCTGCGCTTTTTGGGCATGCAAAAAGCCTCAATTTCTGCCACTTTTCCAGGGCACGCAGAAATCAAGGCTTCATCTAACAGCGACGTGTAGGGAATACTCCCACACTACACGCCACATACAGTGTATACCGGTGACTACAATTTGTCAACGTAATCACTGTGTATGGCGTTAGAAACAGTTAAAAACGAATGGCGCAGAATTCCATAAACGAAACCGCTATCCCCGAAGTATTACGAGTGCGGAATCAGTGGATTGTCTGGCGTGCAGAACCAGACAAAGATAAACCCGGCAAGATTAACAAAACCCCCTACGATGCAAAGACCGGCGAGTACGCCAGATCTACCGATCCTACCACATGGACAGACTATCAGACAGCGTGTAATACCGTTCCAATGCGTGACATGACAGGCATAGGTTATGTGTTTGCTGAAGACGACCCCTACGTAGGCATTGACCTAGACGACTGCATTGTGGATGGACAGATGTTAGCATGGGCCTCTGTCATTGTTGCCGATCTGAACAGCTACACGGAGATCAGCCCGTCCGGTTGTGGTGTCAAGATCTGGGTAGTTGGCGACAAACCCCCAACGGGTATTAATCTCAAAGGTGAAAAAGTACCACAGGTTATCAAACCTGCCGATCTGCCCGGTGGTGTCGAGATTTACGGCAAAAGCCGTTATTTTACCGTCACCGGGCAGCACTATCCAGGGACGCCAGACAGTATTGAGTATGCGAATGGCACACTAGAAGCACTGATTAGCGTCTGCAAACCTCCTGACATTCTGCGCAAGACAACGACCCACACGATACGCAGTACAAACCGGCATGCCGCTGATTGGGCTGAAAAGACAATGCAAGACGCGGAAAAGATGCTACACGATGCGGCAAGCGGTGAGTATCACGCTACCCGTGTAGCCGCTGGCAAGCTGGCAGGCGGTATTGTTGCACATGGCCTCATCTGCGCAGATGAGGCCATACAACGCCTGTATGACGCACGACCCCCGCAAGCCCATGCGGTGAAGGAGTTGAAAGCCATACAAGACGGTGTAGAGTATGGTATATCAGAACCGCTAGAACTGCCCGTATTCCCCACAGATCAAGACATCGTGATCCGGGATACCATCGGCCATTGCCCAAAATGCGACACAAAGATACAGCGTAGCAAGCATCTATACCGAGGGACTGCCGAAAAAGGCTGGTATTGCCCACAGTGCAAGCATCCTATGATATGGCCCTACGATGCGTACACGCCGACCACTCAGACCGACTTGCACAGGAAGCCCACAGACGCCCATGAGCCTGTCGAGCAGGGTGATGAGAACCTGCCGACCTATAACACAACAGACGCTGGCAATGGTGAACGATTCGCAGCGCAGCACCGAGGAAACGCTCGCTATGTAGCAAAAGCAAATCAGTGGATACTCTGGACTGGAAAGACATGGCAGCGGGATGAGTGTAACATCGCGTCACAATTGGCACTCAAAACGGCGCGATCTATCTTGGCTGAAGCTACCGAACAGATCGACGGTGATAAGCGCAAAGCACTGGCGAAGTGGAGTTTTCAAAGCGAATCACGGGATAAGCTATCGGCTATGCTGTCTACCGCATCCTGGCAACCAGGTATGACGGTGAGTGTTGACGACCTTGACGCCGATCCATACCTGCTGAATGTTGAGAACGGCATGGTCAATCTGAAGACCGGCGCGTTATCCCCACACGACAAAGAGAAGCTATGCACCACCTTGCTACATATTCCCTACGACCCCGGCGCAGCGTGCCCGATCTGGCTGGCGTTTCTCGACGAAATATTCGATGGTGACGCGGAGTTGATAGCGTTTTTACAACGCGCAGCCGGGTATACCTTGACAGGCAGCACTGATGAGCAGATATTCTTTTTCCTCTATGGAACGGGCAGCAACGGTAAAAGTACATTCCTGAGTATCTTAGAAGAATTACTGAACGGCCTATCCTATCGCATCCAGGCAGAGACGCTGATTGCCAGTAAGAACCGGCGCGAACCTTACGAACTAGCAGAGCTACCAGGAAAGCGCATGGTCATAGCGAGCGAGCTTGAAGGGCGACCGCTGAATGAAGGTCTGGTCAAAGACTTGACCGGCAATGAGCGATTACCCGCCCGTGCGCCTGGTGGCAAGCCGTACCAGTTTGACCCCCAGTTCAAACTGTGGATGTATGGCAACCATAAGCCAGAAATACGCGGGATGGATAACGGGATCTGGCGTCGTGTTCTCACCGTCCCGTTCAATGTGAAGATACCAGACGCGGAGAAAGACCCTCAACTAAAGGCAAAGCTAAAAGGCGAGTTACCCGGCATTCTGGCATGGTGCATTGCAGGCGCACGCGAATGGGCGGCGCGTGGCCTCTGTGTTCCGGCAAAAGTGTATCAGGCCACCGAGACGTATAAGGCAGAAATGGATACCATCGGCGCGTTTATAGCCGACCGTTGCGTTGCTGGCAAGAAAGAGACGGTGAGCGCAAAAGATCTGTATGAGGCATACAAGGAATGGTGTATCGAGGCAGGTGAGCATATTCTATCGCAAAAACGCCTATCTCCACGGCTAAAAGAGCGAGGATACAACAACACAACGCGGGATAGCAACGGTCGTACTCAATGGACTGGCGTTCGTTTACGAACCCCGTCAGATACTTTTACTGAACCTTCTGAACCTTCTGAACCTTTAGTTGCACTCTCTCATGAGAAAAATAACGATAACGAAAACACTGCAACCAAAGGTTCAAATGGTTCAGAAGGTTCAGTCACCAGCACCGACAAGCCAGCATTGACAGCAGATGTTATGCACAACGGCATACCAGACGAACCAGCACAGCCTCAAACACACCCCACCGAAAAAGCGTATGACCCGTACAAGCCAATCGTGCGCCAGGGTGCAGCGTTGCCCCGCGTCACACTCAAGCGTAATGTAGCCCCGGATACCGATCAGGAACTAGCCGCTATCGAAGCAGCAGACGCGGATATGGATGACTGACATGACAACTGAAGACGCTCATGTCACCCTTCTTTCAACAGAAAGCCTTACTCGTATGCAGCTCACAGCACACAGTTCACATGTCTACACACCAGACGCCCCACCCACCGAAACAGCGGCATGGCTTGAATCGCGTGGCTTTGTGCGTATACCGCGCACACAACGCGAGCATGCGCGGCTCACACTGCGTCCGCCAGTTTTGCAGCGGGATTGGAATGCAATCGTGGTGATACACCACAGCGGCGCTATGACGCTCATCGGCACTGAGCAAGGCCTTACGGCAATGCGGCGTCGAATCGGTCTACGATCTGTCAACATTCGACGCTGAATCAGATCAGCGTGTGATCGTTGCGCCCGCACGCACGGGCTATCGCTTTCGCTATGCCGTGCGTGCGGGCAACAGAGAGCAACAGAGAGATACGCTGTTTCGGATACAGATTCTCAGAATCAGATTCAGAGAAGAAAGCCCTACCCCGTGAACAAATGTTCGGCACAAACGTTCTACACCCCCTACCCCCTTCTACGAAGGGGCAATTTTCCGTGTGCAATGGGTGAGCGGCAACTGGTCAATCCAGAGATAGATAAGATAGGCAGTGAGTTGATGATACGCCCCGCAGAAGCCCGGAGAAACGCTCTCAGGGGCATTTGTAGATAGAAACAGGAGAAAACAGGGATGAGCCAGGATGAACCGCTATTTATTGATGTCAATCACGCCTGCAAGCTGCTGGGCATCGGGCGCAACCTGATGTATGAATTGATTTATAAGGGCACGATTCCCAGCGTGAAACTGGGCCGGTTGCGCCGCATTCCGTACCACTGGTTGAAGGAGTACGCGCAGCAGGTGGCCCGGCAGAATGGCGCAAACGGGTAGAGGGGCATGGAGCCTAGTGCATGGGTGATCTCGATTACCCATGCGACTCCACATCGAACGCTATGCCGCTCAACCGCTCCACCAGGCGCACGGTTTCCACACTGACAGTAACAACCTTGCAGAGCAGCCGGGGAATATATCTCGGATCATCGGCGCGGTTCGGGTCGCTGGTGATGCCGCTGCGCGTGTCTGTTTTAACCCGGTACTGGTCAATCACCCATTCAACCGCTGACCGATTGCCCAGGCGGTAGGCAAAGCACTCTGACGGTAGTCCTTCCAGCGTGATCGCCGCGTTCACGATCACCGCGCTCTTGTCCGAAGTCAGCTTCATCTTCTCGACATGCCAGGTAAACGGAATCTGGTCATCCACTACCCAACGCAGGGAATACTCCGTGGCTTGTTCATAGGTCAGGTGTAGCGTTGCCAAGGCTGCGCCAATGTCAACGAAGGTGGCAAAGGTGGCACTATCGCCCAGCAACGGCAGGCGCGGCAGATCACGCTTGAGGTTTTCGGCGTAACGTTCACGGTAGACCGGGTGATGCAGCAGAGCATAGACGTAGTGGAAGATGTCCCACCTGGTGACGTGTTCGCCATACCGGGACTGGAATTGGTTCAGCGCCCAATCGGTGATGTTCTCACGCCGGTTGCTGCCATCTTCGTTATAGGTGTAGTAGGGGAAGCATTGATTACCACTCTGTGGTAGGCGGTCAGGGATGGCATTGATCATAAGAGCGAACAGAGGCACTTCCGATCCAACTTTTAACAAAATAGCTTTATTTTCTTGAGTGGATATAGGGGTAGGAAAAAAAGTACCATTTGTCCCTTGTTCGTCAATGATAGTGGGGCTGAAGTAGAGCCACATAGAGGTAAAAGGGCGATAAAGAGATTTTTTAATCAAATTGCGGTCAAACTCTATACATCGAGATCTCCTCAATTCATCCTTAAGATTACGACTCCACTTTACTTTATTATAATCAACGAAACTATCGACTTCTTTGGGCTTACCTGCTCTGATCCAGCGTGATACCTCTGCGTTGTAGTCTTCAATGAATTGCTTTACCCGTGCCTTCAACCTTTGGTCATCAAAGTCATAGACTACACTATCACGTTGTGTGGATACGCCAGCGGAATAAGTCTTAAAGATAGTTTGTGCTTGTATAGTGGAAGCTAATTTTGCTACTCTCGACCCAATCGGTACGAAGTCTTCAAATTCTTTGTGCATACCCTCAGTTAGCCACGTATGCCGGTTGTCAGGTTGGAGAGTCTGCCATTCAATGCCTGAGATACTCTCCTTTTGTGCCAGGAAAGTGAACTTCTCCGTGTTGCGCCAGTTCTCTGGTACACGATGGTAATACAGTGAGTGTGCTTGTTGCTGCTTATTCCGTACTGCAACGGTAATACCCACACCAACCTGTATTCCAAAAACATTATGCATAGTGCCGGATAGCTTCGGGTTATGACGAACATTTCCATGCAGGTCGAGATGGTAAATGGTAGTAAAATCTTGCAATAGATGTCTGCGCATACCATCAAAAGTAAGTTGATCGACAAAAGAGTTATTGGTGACATAGCAGACAATTCCATCCCGATCCCCAAGGCGATCAGTAGCCCATCGGAAGAATCGAACGTAGGGATCGTATAATTGGCTTCTCAACGTTGCTGTTGAATTTTTGACATACGTCTCACGAAGACGATCATCAATTACTTTATACTGGCGATTCTTATTGTTATCGCTTTCATTCACCTGTCCCACGTTGTAGGGCGGATTGCCGATAATCACGGTAATCTCGGCCTGCTTCTGGCGCTCGACCCGCTCGGTGTTTTCCTGGGTAAACAGCGACAACTGGCGCGACTCGGCCATGTCCAGCGTATCGGCAAAGGCGATGCCCTCGAAGGGGATGTACTGCCCGGTGCGTTCCAGGTAGGCATGTTCAATATTCAGTGAGGCAATATAGTAGGGCAACAGCATCACCTCATTGCAGAACAGATCATGGGCATACTTGTGTTCCAGCGTCAACGGCGAGATGCGCCGCAGCAGGTTCACCATGAAATTCCCCGTGCCGACACAGGGATCAAGAATGCGCACCCCTTCAGTTGATAGCGATGACCCAAACTCACGTTGTAGCACCGCATCCACGCTGGCACACATAAAATCGACAATCGGCTGGGGCGTGTAGACAATGCCATGCGTATCCGCTTGCTTGCGCGAAAAGCCCTGAAAGAACCGCTCATACACGGTGTTCAAAAACGCCTGCTTCTCGCTGAAGTCCTGAATGGTTCTGGCGGCATCCTCAATCGCCAGGTAGAAATAGTCCAGCTTCTTTAGAAACTCATCACGGCTAAACGAGCGACTGGTCAGCGCATTGATCACCTGCTCTATTTCATTGGCAATCACATTGCGCCGGGTAAAGTCAGGGTTCTGGAAGACCGTGCGAAACAGCCGCTCGGTGAGCAAATGTTGTACCAGCATCTCTTCGATGGCGGGCATGCTAATGTTGGGATTCAGGGCCGTGCGGCAGAGGGTATGGAACGTGTCGAGTGCCGCCACAAACCGCTTATTCGTCGCCCGTTCCGCCTCGACACGCTCCAACAGGCCGCGTGCCAGATCAGGGATACGTTCTTGAAACTCGGTCACTGCCTGGTGAAACGCCGCGATCTGTTCACCGGTATAGCTGAAGAATGCGGTGAGCAATGAAATCACCTGATCACGCTGGCGCAGATCGTAATCCTGCACGGGCCGGTTATTCTGATAGAGTACCGCCCGCTGGGTATCTTCAAAAATCGTATTGGTCAGGGGATAGTTCAGGCCAATCTTGCGGCGGATCTCCGCATCGAGGTCGTCTTTGGTATCTTTGGCTTCCCAGTAGCCCCGTGGCAGCTTCACGTTATCTTGGAGTGTGCCATCAGGCCGCTTGCGATTGCCCAGCTTCTTTTCCAGCACCAGCGTCCAGCCGACAGGCCGGGCCAGCGTATCCAGCAGGGTACTGAACGCCAGGCGGGTTGCTTCCTCATTCGTAACGTCCTGGCTCTGGTAGGTTGCCATGGCCGCATAATAGGTATCGAGCGCACTGGCGAGCGTTTTCTTTGGAAACAGCGATGATGTCATCAATGCACCTACAATGGGGCCATGCTGCTGGCATCACCTTGCGAGGGAAATACAAGGGTGATACAATACCAGCACAGCGATAACAGAATACGAATCTACAAGACCCACTCATATGCCTGGCCGGGCTGAGTGGGTTTTCACATTGGGGTTTAGTATAGCATATTCCAGGTGACTTGCTCTATCCGTGCCTGGATTGTCATCCTTGCTTCCTGGTCTACGCTGATTCCATCGGGCAAGCTGGGGCGATTGCGCCGTATCTGTATGAGTGGCTGCAAGAGTATGCGCAGCAGATAGCTGAGGGTGGGAGGGAGCAGGTGATATGCTACCATATCAAACTTCTGATGGGTCAAAACAATATTCTACGTCATTCTTCATCTGTGATGCTATGGTTGCTCTAGTTAGCAAGAGTAACCAGTCAATGATTGATCCCACATGCGGGGCATATCGGGGAGGTATAAACGCAATACCCGCATGTGGGATACCTTCACTATGCAAGCCAAGAAAGTCGTCATCCATTGTGACCATTACCCTGCCTTCTCTGGCGGCATGATCAAGTTGTCTTCGATCTTTCTCTCCACGAAGTCCAGCTTCCTGCACTGTCTGAATATCTACATTGTGTTGACGCAATGCCTTCGTCACTGATGATGGTATTTGTTCATCCATGTACAGTTTGATGCTATCGCTCACCGAATGTACTACCTTAAAATAGACGGTGTCTGCTGTTCCATAATCGTAACATACTCATCAGTAGCACGAATGGCCGCATCAATATCATCACGATGACTGCGATAGTAGGACATGGCAGCATCAATATCTGTAAGCGACAGATCAAACTCAGATGCTATCTGCTCACGACTCATACCACTATGCTCATGCCAGATAACTACCTGCTCCACAGAGATACGTCGCCCTGCAATACGTGGTTTTCCTCCAACGACACCCGGCGTTGTAACGATACGGCGTGTTCCACCATAATGGGAATGGAGCGGAGTTGAACGTGGAGCGAATGTGTATTGATCTGGATGAATCACTGTTGCTATCTCACCGTCAGACCACGATGACTGAAACATAGCGAAGCTCCTCTCTTCTTTCGCCATTATTCAAACTGTTTTAGCAAGTCACCTTGAATGATTTTGAAAAACCAATCCTCTATAACAATGTGGGCATTGTCTGCCCACGTAATAACATCTTCTTTCGATGGGGAGGTATTAATATCTTCCGAATGAAAAATAATTTCCCAAATCAAGGCATCAGTGTCATTCTGCATTCCACGAGTGAAGCGTAAATGTACAACCCCTTGCGGTCGCCTGGCAGGAAAGGTAAATCTCAGGTCAAGGTTGATAGATTTGTTCTCAACCTCCGTACTTTCAAACAGATCTTGATGCAAATGTATATCCATTTTCATCTTTTCTTTCAAAAAGACAAAAATGTCATCCGTCTCAAAATTAAACTCAATCGCATTAATATACCGCAGCACAAGATTTTGTAATCGGAGCGATTTGAGATCGGGATATACGTCAATAAATGCATCAAGAAGTTGTTTGATTTGATCGAGAAAACCTGTCCATGTATAATCACTTGTATTATTCAATGTAAGAAGTCCAGGCCCCGATTGGATTAAAGGCCATTTGTTTTTTTCTCGACGAAACCGATGTTGCACGATATACCCGGCAATTTCGCCAGGTATTGATGCAGAAGGAAGCCGTTCGTGAAAGGGATAGAGGGAACGAAGCCTGTCAAAGAGTCTGCCCAAAAATATCTCATAGTGAGGATCGATTTTCAGGCCACCCTCACTCTGCTGTAATTCCCAGCGCAATTCAAAGATTGCTTCTACTAAGGGTTTATTTTTTAGTATTATGCCCGACATGAAAATCAAAACATCCTTTCTGGGGCAGTGTCCCACGCCAGTAGTCTATTTGGAGAGATTTTTATTTCTCTGGCAAATTGTCCGGGGGACATACTCTCATCATACCATAGAGGGAATACAGTGTTAATGACAAAAGCAATAGATAGGTAGAGCAGATAGTGTTCACGCTTCGCGTATGCAACGCATACTACAATGTAGCCAAACTGTAGCCAACGACCCAAACACAGGCAAACAATAACCCCCTGTTTCGACATAGAAACAGGGGGTTTAGCGCATCCTGATGGGATATATCAACCAGAACAAACATACGCAAACAACGCCGGAGCAACTTAGAAGGTTGCTGCTCTATCCATCTGAGCTACAGCCCCACAATAGGTGATATGGTCTAGTATATCTGAAACAATTTCTAATATCAACAGCGAGTCTGGTTTAGGATGTAGGGTCTGTTTTTCAGCCAGATATTGGGCCTCTCCATGCAGCGTCTTCGGGAGTGAAGGAGCCATGCTCCCGCCTACATCCCCAGATAGCAGCCTGGCTGTCGCACACCAGAACTAGCGACTTACATAAAAGCCGGAGAGCAAATATCGTTGCTCTCCGGCTTTTGACTTCAAGATATGCTTCAAATCAATCGAACCGTCTAGGATAACAGATCGTACACCTTACGCCAGATAAACAACAGGTTTGCATCTGTTCAAGAGGCCGTCACCATATCCTGATCTTTCTGGGGGGCAGGGTGGCGAAAAAGATAGTTACGCACCTGACTTACCAGGATATCGCCAGTCATACGCAGTTGGGCAAACCAGGGAGCGGGAGCCATCTGCTTATGCATATAGCTATCGAAGGTCAGGCGTTGCACATCTTTGTTCCGACACATCTCAGTAAAGACTTCCATCTGCCGCTGGTTGCCATAGCCCCATTTTTGCAGCCAGCGTAGGAATGTATACATACTACCATACTGCTTCCACCAGTTTTTCTCGTAGAGACCTAGATGCTCAACGCTAGGCACATCCAGATGCTCGGCGAGTACCTGTGCAGCCATCTCCCCGCTCTTCATTGCCCAGTAGATACCCTCGCCAGATGTATGCACAACCAGGCCAGCAGCATCACCGATCAGCATGACCCGATCAAACACCATCTGTTTACGTGGTTCCATCGGCAGAGCATGCGCCTCGCGCAACAGCAACCGACCCCCATCGAGACTCGAACCCAGGCGACGCTTCAAGTTCGCCAGATTCTGTTTGATAGACTGTGTATGTCCAGGGCCAACGCCCACCCCGACCGCAATATGGTCTCGTTTGGGGAATGCCCAGGCATACAGATCGGGGCTAACCTCACGCCCAAGGTAGAGATCCGCCGTATCGTCCCAACGCGCCATTTTATCCGGCGGCAGAGCGATACGTTCCTGAATAGCCACAGCGCGAGGAGTAGGAGGGAGACCCATAAAGCGTGCCGTGGGCGAATAGGCACCATCGGCACCGATAACCGCATCGGCCTGCAAGGTATGATCGTGTCCATCGGCATCGCGATACGTCGCCTGTACCCCGGACGCATCAACCTGCAAACCGGTGAGAGTTCCCTGGATCAATGTTGCGCCACGTTCCTGAGCACGTGTACGCAAAAATCCATCAAACACTTCACGCCGTACCATAGCCACATAATCATTGCTAGTAGGTGTTGTTCCAGCGACTGGTACTTCCGTCTGCTGGTTGCTAGGCGACACAATCAGGCAGTTATGGATCTTGCGGTCGATCAGATCCTGAGGAATATCAAACTCGTGGAAAGCCGCCGGCGGCACAGCCCCACCGCATGGTTTGGCCTTGACCAGTTCACGCTCCAGCATCACCGTTTCTACACCAGCGGCGCGTAGAGTCGTTGCGGCAGTAGCGCCACCAACTGAAGCCCCCACAACCAGAACACGTTGAGCCATACCCAATCCTTCTAGCTCGCCAGACCGATAGCGGACACCAGCATGCCCCACACAAAGAGCATAATGGCTGTTGTATTAAAGAAAACCGCGTTATGTTCCGGATCGCGGATAAAGCGCACAAAAGGTATCACCTGTATCAGCAACAGCACCAGAACGACACTCGCTGCGATAGGATTACCCCACAGGGCCAGCGACACAATCACAGCCAGCTGCGCCAGCGCCATCGTAATAACCACCATCCAGGCGGCCCCGCGCTTGCCATACTGCACGGGAATGCTGCGGATACCCATCTGCTTATCGCCCTCAATGCTCTTAAAGTCGTTGACCGTCATAATACCATGCGATCCGAGCGAATAGAAGAGCGCCAGCAGGGCACTCTGCCAGCTTAATGCCGCCAGAGCCACATGACCGGCAAGCCAGGCCAACCCTTCATACGAGAACGACACCAGCGCATTGCCAATCCAGCCATTTCGTTTAGCCCGAAAAGGCTTCATACTATAGGAAATAGCAAAGAGCAAACCAATACCCACAAAAAACGCCACATCCCGCCCCAGCCATAGCGCAATAATACACCCGACCCAGGTCAGAATCGCGGTTGTAATCACGATATGGCGTATACTGACCAGGCCAGCCGGAATCAAGCGTTGCGGCTCGTTAATGGCATCAACCTCGCGGTCACAATAATCGTTGACAATCTGAGAGAGACCACAGAGGATCGGACCTGCCATCACAATACCGAGGAAGAGCCGGCCTAAGGAGTCAAACGACCAGTTCAACGCACCACTGGCAACAGCACCACACAGAAAAGCCCAGGATGCCGCAAACCATGTAACCGGCTTCATCAACGTGATTGTCCGGCGCAGAATAAGGCCGATACCCAAACCGGATGCAGTCGAATGTGGTGTCGTCGGCGGTGCAGCAACTGGTCTTTCGCGGAGATCCATCATGGCCTTCCCTATACTAAAAGCCGGTTGTGACAGGCTGCAAACAGATCGTTGACAGTCGTCACAACCGACCTTCCTAGACTTACCCAACCCTACTGCGTTGTTTGTGTCTGTGTTCCGCGTAAAACTGGTGGGAAGATTGAGACACCTGCGTCACCCTCTGGTAAATTCGCCTGATTGATCGCCGCCCGGGGGATGGCATTAGCCTGATGACAGGTATAGCATCCTGGCATTGCATAGTAAGCCCCACCGATCGGCGTCAGATACTGCTGGTCGACCAGGATCGGGCCAGCACCTTCAGCAACTGGAATATCCTTCGGGAAAATCGCATACTTCGTCCAGTTTTCCGCCATCCAGGTAGACATCAACAACATACGCTGTGTCTTCAGACGCTTGACCGCATAATCTGGTTGGACGATCAAATTACCCGGTGTTTCTTCATAAGCATAGAAGTTACGTGAGTTATGGCAGTAGGTACAGGTAACTCCTAGTGACCAGCCCATATAATTCATCGCACCCTGAGTGATATTCACCTGATCTTGCGATGGACCACGTGCTGTATCGGTGTTATAGGCCAGAGCCAGCGTACCACGCCCACTCTGATACTGTGCCGGGTCATACGGTTCCCACACTGCATAATTATACAGCTTATAGAGGATCGCATCTTTGAGCGGAACCAGGCCCTGCAAAAAGTCTGGCTTAAGCGCCGGATCGTTAATCGTCTCGCCAGTAGCCGGATCAACTACCGCAACGTTCACCTGGATAGGCTGCCGTGCGTTCTCAAACTCTGGCCCCCAGGATGGCATACCCACAGCCTGACCGGTATGGCAGGTAGCACACTGGACATAATTATTCTGCCAGCCAGGTAGATTCACAATGAACTGGGAGTTCATATCGCGCACTAACTGCAACATCAACAACCCTGCCGTTTTCTGCGGATACGTGTATGATGCAAAATTGTTGATATCGTGACAATACTGACACCCGACCCCCAGCGCCCCCGACACGTACTGCTGCATGTACACCCAGATCTGAGCCGTCGTCATACCCGTTAGCACTTGCACACCCTGTGGCTGGGGGAATTGGTTTACGTAATTCTGACCAGCCTGAACGCCCGCTTGCCAGGCATCTGCCCCCAACCATGGTTGTCGACCATCGGTTGGTGTATTGGGCGCAGCGTTGACAATTCTGGCAACCTCATCGCTGAGATTGTACGGAGCCGCCGCAGCAATGGCGGCTGCCCGGCGCTCAGGGCCACTTGCAAGCTCGTAGATCCACCAGAACGTTGCCGTTGTGACCACCGCAATGACGGCGCCGATAGCAAGCGAAAGAATGACGGCTATTTGACGGTCACTCGGCCCCTGTTGTGCTTGCATAGGCAAGTCTCCTCAATTCCAAGTCAGCAGGCGGAACTGACATATGATACAAGCAAGCTACGCCTGGTTCAGCCCCTGACATCGGTCGTTTGGTTCACATTATGCGCGCATTACGATTGCTAGACTGACATCAATCGCAAGAAATACCGCATTAGAGAAATGTTTCTTTCGCTTTGGCGGAGTGCCGGGTCATGTTCTAACAATCGGGTTCGTTATCTATTATACATCTGATACCGATTCAGGTCAATCCTTTTTTTGTACTATTTGTCAAAAAAGAACTTTCCTGTTAAAAACACACAACCGCCAGCGGAATCCACTGGCGGTTGTGACACGTTCACATTACGACGACCGTTATCACATGAGGCCCAGCATCGCAAAGCCAACCATGATCTGATCGTAGAGCGCTGCTGGAGCTGCCGCTGGCGGGTTCAGCCAGTTGTAGCGTGGTGAACTGAGTACGAGAAAGTGGATGAGTAATGCGACCACCAGCCCTAGAATGCTAAAGATGATGGCGTTGGTTCGAACAGGACTACGCGAAGTCATAATTTTACGACCCTCCTTATCTTCTTACATTCCTGCTGGCACAGTCGGGGGAAGACCCAGCCAGGGCCGCCAAATGAAAACCAGAAGATGGGCGAGAATTGCGATGACCATGAAGCCATAGATTGCTTTTACTACGATGTCATGAATCAACCAATCCTGATTGTTGAACAGTGACCGCCATTTCGGTGGTACCAAATCGTCATCATCACGCATGGATCAACCTCCCATGTTCAACCTAATCCGAACAATAAAAATACCCAATGAGGCAAGATAGAAATGCTTAGAGGATGTATATCCAGCGATGTTTTCTCTGGATACTGTATTGATGTCTGCAAACCTCCTGGTTTGCTTCTCTCATATACTTTGTGTAATCCTCTTCGTGTTGGGACTAATTATATAGGAATCAATAAAGTTTGTCAATATTTGCTTTTTGCGCAAAAAAGGCGCGTGTTTTGTCTGCTAGCCAGGGGTATAAACACAGGAGCTTATAAGCATTTTAAGCCTTTAAGAAGCGGTTTTCTTGTTCGATCTATGGTGTGATCGATAGACCTGATTCGCTGGAACAGATTGCCTGGATGACGATTAAAAGACCTGTGGGATTTTATGAATTTTGTTTATAGTACTAGAACGTACCTCCGGGTGCTTGCAGTTCTGGGATAGAAACTCTACTGTACCTATCACCTATCACCTATCACGTACGGATGTAGGTGGGTGAATCACCCTACCCCCTTGCCCCGCCCCTGCAAGGGCAGGGTAACAGGATGCCCCATCTCTCCATCTCCCCCTCACACGGTAGGTTTTTTGGCCGGATCGCATCATAACGCCATCCGTAGGGACAGGCTTCTGCCTGTCCGTGCGGATGTTTCCCGCATCAGGACGCCCTGCGGACGCGCAGAAGCGCGTCCCTACGAAAAAACCTACCCGTGAGAGTCCATCTCCCCAATGCATCACGGTACGCCTCCCGGCGGGGGTTTGGGGGCCTCCGGCCCCAAAGAATGTGTTTGTCGTGCGCGATGGTGCCAGCAAAGCTGGCACCATCGCGCACGACAAAGTGAGTTTTTAGGGCTGCCGCCCTACAGGTGATGCGTATGGGGCCTCCGGCCCCGTCGGTACCCGTGGAAGGCGGGAAGCTACCTGCTCTACCGCATCCTGATGGGGTAGAATGGCAGGTACTGATAAGCCCCTACGGGGAGGGGATAGGGAGGTGGGGTATGGAGCATGTCACCGGCATCATCAGTTCTTATCCCTACTTCCGTATGAATAGCCTTTTGTGGTATCATGACAGTGATGTAAGCAACCGGGAGGATATGTGACATTATTGCTTTTGATCCGTCATGGCACAAATGACTGGGTGCATGGTCGTCTAGCTGGCTGGACGCCGGGGGTGCATTTAAACGAGGAAGGGCGGCAGCAGGCGCAGGCACTGAGTGATCGGCTGGGCGACCTGCCAATTGCCGCAGTATACAGTAGTCCGCTGGAACGTACAATTGAAACAGCTCAGGCAATCGCCGCGCCGCGCAACCTGGTTGTACGGGTTGTCGAGGACATCGGCGAGGTACGCTATGGCGAGTGGAACGGTGGTGATCTCAAGGAACTATCGAAACATGAACTCTGGCCAGGTGTGCAGTTTTATCCTAGCGGAACACGTTTCCCAGGTGGCGAAACGCTAGGTGAGGTGCAAATGCGGGCGATTGCCGCGCTTGATACGTTGCGTGCCCGCCACCCCAATGAAATGATTGTTGCCGTTTCGCATGCAGATCTGATCAAGCTAGTTATCTCATACTATATTGGTATGCACATTGATCTGTTTCAGCGCCTGATTATCAATCCGGCTGCCTTGACAGCTATTGCATTCCAGAGTATGGGTCCGCGCTTGATGGCCTTTAACGATACTGGTTCGCTGGAACATCTGCGGCCAAAACAAACGCATGAACAGTCGGAACAGGCCTCTGATACAAATAGTTCGGATAGTGGAAATGGTGTAGGTGTAGCCGCTGAAGTCCCGACTGAGGGGCAGACAGAGTGATGGCATGGCGGAATTTACTTACGATCTTGAAGCAGTTCAGCGCCTTACGGCTGGCGCTGTTGGACAGCCTGGTCAGCGCGTGTTTTATGTCCAGGCGCGCCGGGGAAACCGGCTTATTTCGCTGCTTGCCGAAAAAGAACAGGTACGCGCCCTGGGGGATGCCGTTGCACAATTGCTAGACGATCTGGCCGAGCGTAATCCAGGATTATCAACATCTGATGATATTCTGGTTACCAATATGAGTCTCGAAGAGCCGCTTGAGCCAGAATTTCGCATTGCCCAGATGGGTTTGGGGTACGACAACGAGCGTGATATGGTGGTTCTGGTCATTCAGGGTGCTAGCGAGGAAGAAGGTCAGGAACCGTCCACAGCACGCTTTTCTGCCACGCGTATGCAGATGCGGGCGCTCTGCACGCATGCTGCACGTGTTGTAGCGGCAGGGCGGCCAATCTGTGGTAACTGTGGTCGCCCGATTGATCCAGGTGGGCACTTCTGCCCACAACGGAATGGCCATGGGCCAGTAACAGTGTGATCCGCGAAGCACGGGTAATGGGCAACGATTATCGTTCACATACAGGCCCAGGAAGTTTGCACAAAGGTGCCAGAGCGCAAAGGATTGCGGTTCTTCGCGATCTGTATGGCTGTGTGCGAACCAACCAATACGGCCGTATGTGAACGGTATTGGCTCGCGCAGCTATCAGCTACTCTGGGGAGAGATAACGCAGCATATGGATGCCTCGAATAAGCAACCAGCCAGAACTCCTTCAACACCTGCTCTGGAACTTTTGACCAGGGGAACATTGGAGATTGAAGGGTTGTTACCCTATAGCAGTAACTATACCTTGCTGACGCAGGTTGCGTATAATGGCATGGAGGCGCTGGCCGTCTATAAACCGCGTCGGGGTGAGCGACCACTGTGGGACTTTCCGCGCGGTACGTTGTGTCAGCGCGAGGTGGCAGCTTATCTGGTAGACGAAGCACTGGGCTTTTCTCTGGTGCCGCCCACTATTTTGCGCGATGGGCCATATGGTATTGGCGCACTACAACTTTTTATGGAACACGACGCAGAAGCGCATCTCTTCACTATGCAGCACGAGGGCGGCTATGAGGATACGATTTTGCGCCTGGCTGCTTTTGACTGCCTGATCAATAATGCCGACCGCAAGAGTGGTCATTGTCTGAAGGGACGTGATGGCCAGCTCTGGGCAATCGATCATGGCATCAGTTTCCACGTTGAGTATAAGCTCCGTACAGTCTTATGGGATTTTGTAGGCCAACCCTTTCCACAGGATATTGCCGACGCACTCTTGTCTTTCCATGAATGCCTTGAACGCCAGACTCCGCTTGCTCATACACTCGCAGAACTGCTGGATAAAGCCGAGCTGCGTGCGCTACGTCGACGACTGGATCACCTGATGACAACTGGAAAGTACCCTGATCCTGGCCCCGGCCCTAACATCCCCTGGCCTCCGGTCTAGCCGGTGAACTAGTTTCGGGTCATACAGAATCAAGAGAACTATGGAACGTATCTCGAATGACTTCATCTTTGGTACACTGGCAACCGATAAACAGCGACTAGCCTTCTTTAAAGCCGAATTATCGGCCGTTTCTCACCGCAATCGGGTACAACCTGGCGATCCACTGCCAGGTGAACAGGTGACACTCACTGTTTCGATTGGACCGTATGTGGTAGCCGATGCTGTCACATGCTATTATACAACCGACGGCACTATGCCCTCTGGTCGCCTGGGTACGCCTGCGCCGGGCAGCCAGAGTGTCGCCTTTACGCGGATTGCGAGTATCTGGAATATCTTTCTGTGGGGATATCTCGACGAGTGGCAGTGTCATATTCCAGCGCAGCATGATGGCACCACCGTACGCTATTGTATTGAGGCATGGTCATCTCTGACCGGCACTTCGACCTGGGCCAGTGAAATTGTGGGCATGGTCAACGATGATGGTTCTGTGTTAGATGCAGCCGATCCCGACACAACATACCTGCGCGAGTTCGGGGCCGATTTCGGGCTGATCTTTATTCGCCAGTCACGTGTTTTCGCCTATCGGGTCGACCGCGAACGTCCACCAGACTGGCTGCGCGATGCGTTGATCTATCATGTGTTTGTGGATCGTTTTGATCCCGGTAATGGGCGTGAGTTTACGCGGGTAACCAATCGCATGGCCTTTTGTGGCGGTACATTACGGGGCGTGATTGAGAAACTCGACTATATTACCAGCCTGGGGGCAACGGTTATCTGGTTGTCGCCGATCTTTGCCAGTCCGTCACATCATGGCTATGATGCAACGGATTATCGCCAGGTTGAACCGCGCCTGGGCAGCGATGAAGAGGTTGCTGAACTGCTCGACGCAGCCCACGAACGCGGGTTGCGGGTGCTGTTTGACTATACGGCTAACCATTTTTCTAGCGAAAATCCCATTTTTCAGGATGTGCTGCAGAATCCAGACAGTTCTTACCGCAACTGGTTTACCTTTTTACACTACCCCGATCTCTATCTATCTTTCTTTGGTGTGAAAGAGTTGCCCCAGATCAACAACGACTATCCCGAAGCGCGGCGGGCAATGATTGAAAACGCTACCTACTGGCTGGAACGGGGGGTAGATGGCTTCCGGCTTGATTATGCGATTGGCCCTTCACATGCATTCTGGACGGATTTCCGGGCTGCTACACGGGCAGTACGCTCGGATAGCGTCACTATTGGGGAAGCCGTAGACACGTCAGCCGGGTTGCGTAGCTATATGGGGCGACTGGATGGGTGTCTGGATTTTTTACTGCTCCAGGCAATCCGCGAATTTTTCGCCTTTGGCACCATCACGGCGTCACAGTTTGATGCTTTTATCCAGCGTCATCTGGCAGCTTTTCCACACGATTTTGTGTTACCCAGTTTCCTGGATAATCATGATATGAATCGCTTTCTCTGGGTTGTGCAAGGTGATCTACGTCGTCTGAAGCTGGCGGCGCTGTGTCAATTTACCTTACCTCACCCCCCCATTCTGTACTATGGCACCGAAGTAGGGGTCAGCCAGGTGCGCGATGTACGTTATCTGGATGGAAGTGGTCACCCTGAGGAATCGCGCCTGCCTATGCACTGGGGGGCCGAACAGGATGCCGATCTTTTGCAGTTTTACCAGCAACTGGGGCAGCTACGCAAAAGCACAGCCCCGTTATGGCGCGGTCCACGTCGCACCTTATATCTCGATGACGCACAAGGCATGTATGCCTATGCCTGTGCAAATAAGTTTGCGCCACACACAGAATTGTACCTGGTTACATTAAATAACAGCCCGAGTACTCGGACAATACCGCTAGCGGCAGCCGCGACATGGGAAATTGTACTGGTTAGTGATACGGCCCGGATGGTTGATGAGCGCATTGAACTGTCTGCCTATAGTGGGGCCATTTTGCGCCAGCAGCGTTAGAGCAAAGCGCAAAATGGTGACATCGTATTGCTCTGGGCATCGTATCAAGCCGTTCACCGAAAATCCGTCCCGGAAGCTGTCGGGCGATAGAGTGGAAATAACAATTTCTTTTTTTAAATTTTACCTCAGGTAAAATTTTTGAAAAAGGGAAAAACGTACCACGCTGCCGCAGGCGAAACAGGTTATTTGGACGATCAAACGCCCGGTTTGTAGACCACCGCGTAACTCCAGTTAATGCATCACAGGCATCTGTGCCTATGTTTACCTCATCAACATTGACCCTCTACTATTTCATTCGACTGACAGAACAATTATTATAAATGGTATAATTAAGCTATCAGCTTATTTCAATACGGAACAATTGTGACTCAACCACACTGTACACGTCGAGTAATCGCCGGGATGCCATTGAGTACACCCTTTACGCTGAGTGAAACACTTCGCCTCATTCTTCTACGCACGCCTGAACTAGAACTGGCATGGTCACGTGAGGATGGCTCATTACGCCTTCTTAGTCATCTGGAGGGCAGCAGCGTCGTTGGTCATGGCCCGTTGCTATCGGGGGTTGATGTAGCACTCAATACCCCTGAAAACTGGCTGTCCACGCGATTCTTTGCACGCTATCTATCGCATCGGTATGTCCTGTACGATGAAACAGTTGAACTAACCCTTGTAATCGGCCTGGGACCGTTTAAGTTATACGACTGTTATTCTATCTCTGGCGAGTTGGTTACCCGGCAAGTCAGCATCCAGAATGTGAATGACGACGATGTCCGTGTCTATGGGATTCGATTGCTGTTACCATATGTGCGGGTGGGGCGTGCTGAAGATGCCTGTTTTGAAGCACCCGGAAACAGTGTGCGCCCTATGATGCCGCTGAGTATTGCCTCGGAACAACGGCGTGGTATTGTGCCACGGCGCTTTTTTGCACCAGGATTGCGCCAGGGGCGAGCGTTTGAGCCAGCTCCTTCGTATGGGCCAGGCTTGCTGGTGTTACATAATGGGGGGACAGCGTCTCCTGATCATGCCGAGACACTCCTATGCTGGTACTATAGCGAGGTCGAAGCGGCTGTGCCCTTTATCGAAGGAGTACCGGATCATCCGGCATCACAGCAGCCAGCTATCTCGTTTGGCCATGAAGTGGGACTGGCCGGGCGGCTGTCTCCGGAAGAAATAGTATCCGGGGGAACACAGTATATCCTGCTGCGCCAGGCATCCTGGCCAGAGGTGTGCGAAACATTTGCCTCCAACTGGACGCTCAGTGGCCTGTTGCCGCTGACCGATCAGGCGCCCTGGATCGGTGATGCTGCGATCTATGAAACGCATCCGGCGCTGTATGGGGGCTTTTGCGGTATGGCGGTGGCTCTGCCTGATCTGGCTGCGATGGGTATCAATACCCTGGCATTGCTGCCAATCTGGAGTTTTGCTAATCCTGGTGATCGCCTGTGGGATGGCAATTGGAGTGCGTCCGGTAGCCCGTATGCTATCCGTGATCTGGATTTGCTCGATCCTTCGCTCGGTACACCGGATGACTTGCATAATCTGGTTGCTCAGGCGCATAGCCTGGGTATGCGCGTGATCGTAGATTTTGCCGCCCATGGATGTGCAGCAGGGTCGCGTTATGTGTTAGAGCATCCCGACTGGTTAATTAAGGATGAGTCGGGTGACTTTACCACTATTCAATGCCCGGGTACGCCCCTGAGTTTTATGGATTATTATAGCTTCGATTGGAATAACCCGGATCTGCAGGTCTATCTACATGATTGGGCCATCGAGCAAATCTACCGCTACGATATTGATGGGTATCGGGTGATTGCCCCGGCCAGTACGGCGCTCAACTGGAATGCCAGTGTAAACTATCATGCTAGTAGTGCGAATCTGGGATTATTGCCGTTACTCCGACGGATCCGCCAGAGTATGCGCCGACTCAAGCCTGATACGGTGTTGCTGTCCGGGCTGTCCGGGCCAATCTATACCGCTATGCACGATGCCTGCTATGATTATATGGCTCACCATATGTTTGTGCATATGGCGCTGAATCGGATTACACCGGGCGAACTAGGCGATTATCTGCACGATTGGTTCGCAATCATGCCAGCCGAGAGTCCTCGTATCTGCTTTATGGAAAAACATGATACCTGTGATTTTAATCCGCTAGTCGATGGCCTGCGTGGTTCACGTATTAGCCGTATGCTTCTGGCTGGCATGGTGCTATGTGGATTTATTCCAGCGCTCTGGTCTGGCCAGGAACAGGGTGAGGAGCAATCGATCAGCCGGTTGTTACATGTGCGCCAGCAGCATGCGATTTTACGCTATGGCCAGACGCGCTATAATGCCATCTGGTGCGACTCGCCCCAGGTCTTTGCCGTCTTGCGTATCTATGAGGGCATCCATGTGGTAGGGTTATGTAATGTCAGCCCGTATAAACAGACGGTGACATTGAGCCTGCCAGTGGATGAACTGGAATTGAATCCAGACTATCCCGCCTATCATCTGTATGATCTGCTGCAGGAAAACATATGGATAGAAGAAGGTATTTCGAGCTGGCGGCGCAATGAACTGCGCCGCCTGCGCCTGACGCTTGATCCGTTTGGACACTACTTTCTAGAATTAAAACCGACAGGGGGATAAGGTGTGCATGGTCGCCAAAACTGCGGTACAATAGAACCATTCAGGATGATATAGCAATACTGCCTGGCCAGAAGCACCAGAATATTGTGCTGGTATTATTGCTGCCGTAGGCGAAATAGGTTGTTCGTCCGATCAACCGCCTGGTTCGCAGGCTATCACGTAACCTGTGTTAGACATGGTTCATGTTTACTGTACCGTTTAGTTGGACGATACGCCCTCACCCCCTGCCCCCTCTCCCTGAGGGAGAGGGGGAAACGGGGCATCCTGGCGGCACACGCGGAGCGTGTGCCGCCAGGATGCCCCGTCCGGTTTCCCGCCCCTGCACGGGGCGGGGGCCAGGAGGTGGGGTGACTCACGTGACCAATCCGTCTGTGATATGTAAATTAAAATTGGTCAATCTGAAACCATGTCTTAGTGAAAAAACAACGAAACTATGACAACTGCAATTCTGACTGATCCTCGCTATGCCGCGCATACCTATCCCGGCCATGTCGAGCGTGCCGAGCGGCTCAAGGCGATTGAAAAAGCTCTGGATGCCAGTGATATACGTAGTGATCTGCTGGCCATCGCCCCCCGCGCAGCCATGCTGTCTGAATTGCGGGCTGTGCATGATGCCGATTATTTACACATGGTTGAGCGATTTGCTGCCCAGGGTGGTGGCAGCCTTGATCCAGATACCTATATGAATGAGGCTTCGTGGGATGCGACGCTCTGGGCCGCCGGAGCAGCCGTGCGAGCGGTGGAGGCGGTGATGCAGGGCGAATGCCAGAATGCCTTTGCCCTGGCTCGCCCACCCGGTCACCATGCTACGGTCAATCAGGCTATGGGCTTCTGTATTGTGAATAATATCGCTGTGGCTGCCCGCCATGCCATACAGCAGTTTGGTTTAGAACGGGTGGCTATTGTCGACTACGATGTGCATCATGGCAATGGCACGCACGATATTTTTTATGGCGATTCCAGCGTGCTGTTTTGCTCGACCCATGCCTGGCCTTACTATCCTGGTACGGGGTCAGCTCGCGAGATCGGGGCCGATGCGGGGGTTGGTGCAACCCTGAATATACCTCTGCCATCTGGTGTGGGTGATCGTGGCTATCAACAGGTATTCGAGCGACTGATTAGCCCGGCTTTGCAGCGCTGGAAGCCGCAGATGATTCTGGTGTCGGCTGGCTATGATGCGCACTGGAGTGATCCCATCGGGCCGATGGTGCTCTCGGTAGATGGCTATGCCCGCCTGACGCAGATGCTGGTTGATCTGGCGGATACGTTGTGCGAGGGGCGGTTGGTGCTGGTGCTAGAGGGTGGCTATAATCTGGAAGCGCTCGGTGCATGTGTAGTGGCGGCCTTGCGTGTGATGCTCAGACGCGAGCCTGGTAGTGATCCGCTGGGGCCGATTGCGGCCCAGGGGCCGGATGTTAGCGGTATTATCGCTGATTTGCTGAAACGTCACCCGCTGTTTCAAGGTCAAGAGTAGCTGGCTTTGTAATTGTTCATGCAGTCAGGCTTGTTTCAAATCAGCTTGACCGTTGGGGGTATACGGACGGGGCGTCCTGGCGGCACACGCAGATGTGTGCCGCCAGGACGCCCCATCTCCCTCCGCTCTACTTCAGGGCTATACCATGAACCACGCGTGGGGGTAAGCGGGGCCGGAAGCCTCCGCAAAAAAAATGTTTTCGGTTTGGTGGGGTGGCTTTGCCGCCACACCAAACCAAAAACACTTAATATAGGCGGGGCGTAGCCCGCCCGAACCAGTGGGGAAGTGGCACGTCATACGCTCTACCGCATCAGGATGCGGTACAAGTGCGGATAATGATAAGCCCTCAGCGAGAGGAGGGTGAGGGCGAATCGTCCAACTAAACAGTACAGTAACCGTGAACCATGTCTTATCGTAAAAAGTGGAGATCTGACCAGATAATGATAGCTGTGATTAATTATGGGGCTGGCAATTTGCCCAATGTGGTGCGAGCATTGCAGCATGTCGGGGCTGACTTGCATGTGACGGATGATCCGGCGGCGATACTGTCTGCTCCGGCTGTGGTGTTACCGGGCGTCGGGGCGACGCGTGATACCATGCAGAGTCTGGAACAGCTAGGACTGGCAGCGGTTCTGCCTGAAGTTATTGCCAGCGGACGGCCTTTTCTGGGCATTTGTGTCGGTATGCAGGTATTGTGCGCCGAGAGTGAAGAGTTTGGTCGGCATGCCTGCCTGAATATTGTCCCCGGTGTGGTGCGTCGTCTGCCCGGTGGTCAGAAGGTTCCTCAGATTGGCTGGAACCAGGTTGAGATTCGTCCCCAGTTTGCGCAGCATCCTCTGTTTGAGGAGATTCCGAATGCAAGCGAGTTCTATTTTGTGCATTCATACTACTGCGATCCGGTTGATCCTACCATCGTAGCAGCAGAAACAGACTATGGCCTGCGCTTTCCCAGTGTGTTTATCCGCGATAACCTTGCTGCCGTTCAGTTCCATCCCGAAAAGAGCGGGCAACGGGGATTGCAGTTGTTACGCAACTTTGTTACGATAAGCCAGACTGCGCTGGCTTCTATATAAACAAATGAACCTATGGACATTATTCCAGCTATTGATCTCAAAGAAGGCAAGTGTGTGCGACTCTATCAGGGGGACTTTTCCCGCACAACAGTCTATAGTGATGACCCGGTCGAAGTGGCCCAACGCTGGGCCGCGCAGGGTGCAACTCGTATCCATGTGGTTGACCTGGATGGAGCCAGAGATGGGCATCCGGTCAATACCGATGCAGTTGGTCGCATCGTGCGTGGGGTCAACATACCTGTTCAGCTTGGCGGTGGTTTACGGGTCGATACAGATATCGCCGCGGTTCTGGCTCTGGGTGTTGCCCATGTGATCCTGGGGACGGCGGCTGTGCATGATGCAGAACTGGTGACACGCATGATCGAACGGTTTGATGACCGGATTATTATTGGAGTAGATGCGCGTGATGGGCGTGTGGCCACAGCCGGGTGGACGGAACTGGCCGAAGTCCAGGCGACAGATCTGGTCGAACAGATGACGCACCTGGGGGTGGGGCGTTTTATTTATACAGATATTTCCCGCGATGGGACGCTGACTGAGCCAAACTATGCGGCAGTGAGTGCGCTGGTACGGCCAGCAGGCCCGGCAATTATTGCCAGCGGCGGAGTGTCGCATATGGATCATATACGACGTTTGCGTACCACTGGCGTTACCGGTGTGATCATTGGCCGTGCGCTGTATACCGGAGATATTGAACTGCCCGCAGCCCTGGAAGCTTCTACATAATATAATATAGCTCACGCATTTCTCCTTCCAACGGCTGTGATTCGCCTCCGGCAGGGTGGAAAAACATTTTCTGTTTCCCATTTTTTCGCCTGCGGCGAAAAAATGGGAAACAACACGTCATATTTTCCAGAAAATGTTGCCGTAGGCAACATTTTTTGGAAAACAAAAAAGTACTATGCTGCCGCAGGCGAAACACGTCTTTCGGAGGATCAAACGGGTGGTTTGATCCAGCACTGCGTAACTCGTGAACATAAAAGGAGAAAGAAAAAGATGTCAACTCCTGATTTAACCGCAAAATTTGAAGAAGAGCGTCTGCGTGCGCATGAACAGTCGCAGATTGTTTATCTCCAGGGGCAGATCGATGAACTGCGCCGGTTGATCAAAGATCAGACGAATAAATACAACTGGGCGATGGAGCAGTCGCGCAAAACTGAAGCCGCAGTTGTGCAGGTTCAGTCGCTGTTCGAACGGCATATCGAAGAGGTAAATCAGGGGTTAGAGGGATCCCGTCGAGATATTGCTGGCCTGCGTAAGGAGATTGCCGGGGCGCTGATGAAAATTGAAGAGGGCGTCAAGCCGATCCGTGAAATGCAGGCGCAGATACACCAGCTTGCCGAGGCCCGGCGACAGGATCGGGATCAGGTATTTCCCTGGTTTGGTCGGATCGAAGAGCTAGAGCAAAAGACACTGGATTTGCAGTCTCAGATCAAAGAATCCGAGGAACGCCAGCGTCAGCTTGTCAAACAACTGGATAGTCTGCGCGAAGCTGATTCGATTGCAATTCAAGAAGCGCGCCGGGTCGGTGAGGAATTACAGGTCGAGAAGCAGAGTCTGCGCCGCCAGGCAATTGAGGCGCAGCAACTTGTAGCGGATATGAGCAGCTTCTTTGAAGATTTTGACGCACGTCTGGCACGTATCGATGAAGTGCATCATCGGGTAGAGTTATTCGCAGTGACATTGCCCGAGCAGATCACCGAGGTTGCCAGTAAACTGCCGGATATCACGGCGGAAATCAAACGAGTCGAGCGGGTATCGACTGAACGCTTCCTGATGAACCAGGAACGCCTGGAAGATCTGCGCCATCAGTCCGACCAAAAACTGGTTGAGCTGCATGAAACAGATGAACGCCATTTGCGCCAACTGACAACCTGGCTAGAGCAAGTGGATAGCTGGGTGCGTGAACTGGAACAGCGCCTGAGCCGTAGCGCCAGCCGCCTGGAGTCGGCCCAGTATACGCATATTGCCCGCATAGCCGAACTGGAACAGCGCGAATTAATGGTTATCACTGCGCTCTCGGATGCGTTTCGTCAGCAGGCCGAGTCAATCAAAACGGCTCAGGTGGTGTCCCGCGACCCGGAAACATCAGAGTGACAACTCCCAATCCTAAAGGATTGGGCTTCTCGGTTCGTCCGGCGACCTATCGGCCACCGTCCCCGAAGGCGGTGCCCCCGCCTTTAAGATGTTTTGGGCGGCGTTCACGTCGCGATCAGCGACATACCCGCACGAGGGGCAGATATGCGTTCTGACCGACAACGATTTTTGAACCAGCCCACCACACATGAAACACGTCTGCAAGGACACACGCAGAACGCATCTCAAGCGCACAGCGTCATAGAGAATCTTAGCTATTTTGCGCTGTGCGCTCTGCGTTTTGCGCTTTAAAACCCGACTTCCACAATGGTGCGCCCGGTGCGATCCTGGCGAAACCCGACGCCATCCTGGATCAAGCCGACATAAAAACTCATTTTTGTTTCACGCTGCAAGATAACCACCTGGCCGACAATTTCAACCTCTTCACCGGGCAGCAACCAGTCTTCTTCGCCTGGCACGGCCCACTGCTCTGGCGGACGTTCTGACAAAGCCCAGCGGAACGGGTAGCGCTTTGCACCCCCGCCGCTATTGGCATCCCAGTCAAGGCCAATACGCCAGAAACCCCCGGCCCGGGCAGCATAACGGCCATTTTCAACCGATGAAAACACGTCATCCGTTGTATAGGTATACCCGTCTGGTGGCCCATAGGTACGAATAGGTACATTACCCGTGTTCTTAACCCGCATGGTAACAGTCAGTGTACCGCCCAGCATCAGGCGCTCGGGCACAATGCGCGCATCTAGAATAGTTGCTTCGGGCTGGCCAACACTTTCCAGGATGATCTGGCCCTGACGTTGAACCACATTGCCATAGAGATCGCGCGCTCTGACGGTATAGGTGTAGACACCACTCGGCAGGGGGGCGTCATCGGGCCGCTTGCCGTCCCACACATGCTGCTGCAACATGGGGCCTTCTTCCTGGCGGGTGATAAATGCAATTGACTGACCTTCCGGCCCGGTAATATCGATATCCACGGTTGCCGTGGCCGGCAAAGTATAGGTAATCTCGGTGACATCGTCGATTGCATCCGCGTTCGGCGAAATCGTCTGGGGGGAGACAACCAGATTCTCAATTGCTGGCATAGGCACATCACTATCGACAAGCGCAATCTCCATGCGGCTTTCAGTGCGGTTACGCGGATTGGCCGTCTCGTGTGCCTGTACCACAACCGTATAGCGACCACTGGGCAACAGTCGTCGCTGCACAACCGGATCATCTCCTACCGTTACCGTGCCATCAAAGGGTAACTGATACGGCTGATCCATCATGCTACGTGGTTCGTCCTGCCGCAGGATATACTGCTGGCCGTCCGTATCTTCGATCCATACTGAAACCAGAGCATCGCGCCCGATGCGGTAGCTAATATCCAGTGTTTCGCCAGCACCGCTAGGATGCAGCGTATCACTATCTGCCTGCACATCACTAAGCAATGGCCCACCAGCACACGCAGACAGGAACAGCAGGATGCCCAGCAGACAGATACTACGCCAGAAGCAAGCAGCAAGGAGAGCAGAGAAAATAATGCCCCCTGAGATTGCTGGCTGTGTACCCACATTTTTGCCAGTGGTGTGCCTCCGGGTGCGAGGCGCACAAAAGAGAAAAATTGAACGCATACATAACCCACATCACTATAAAGTAGCCAAGCGAAAGAAAAAAGGAGCAAGCAACAACAGGTCATCGTACCAGTATTTGACGTGGGGTGCAAACTGCATAGGGGCGCAGGGGCGGTACCTGTTCACCACATCCAACAAGCCTCAGATTGTGACATCTGGTGCATCAGCGAAGAACGATGCCACAGGAGCGCGAAACGGCAATGTTGGTGAGATCAAATCATCATCTGCGGCAACAACAGTAGATTGAGTAAATATGCCCCGGGCCAGATCAGGGAACGTATAGACTAGCACATCGCGGGTAGATGGACGCACAATCCAGTATTCTGGCACACCGGCGTGAGCATATGCTTCTAGCTTGATCTCGGTATCCTGGGCCGGGTTTGAGGGGGAAAGTACTTCGACTAACAGGGCTGGCACCCCATTGATACGCCGGTCGTAGACCATACCCAGATCATCGGTGCGAATGACCAGAATATCGGGCTGTACGGGGTCACAGCCAGGCATAAACACCCCAATGGGTGACCAGAGAACACGCCCAATGCCAGGCCGGTCTACCTGATCATACAGTGCCAGCACAATCTGGCGAATAATCCACTGATGAAAGGCACTCGGCGCCGTGGTCATATACAGAACTCCATCGATGACCTCATAGCGGTTACCATCGTCAGGCAACTGCTCCCAGCGGGCGCGATTCCAGGTTGCATCATGCGACCGCAACGCCAGTTCGGGGATAGGGTAAGATATAGCCATACCAGCTTCCTTTCACCTGGTTGTTTGCAAGCTATTCTAGCTACCTCTATGATACCTGTGGCAACCAGAAGCGTCAATTGTAGCAAAGTTGTAGCCAGGCTCCATCAGTTTCAGTCTACCATTTGCATATCTACCCTATATCGTGTATAATACACTCAAGCGTGCTAACAGACTGGGTCTGTACGGCACGAATACTGTTAAGGGGAATTGGCGGTGATCTGCGCTGACCTTGCACGGGAGATTTCTCGGGTCGCTCATACGCAGGCTGGGATGCGACAGGCGATCGGGTAGGCGACCCTCGAAATGACATGGGGGGCATTGTTATTCCAGACACCGCCCGGAGCACACCTGTGGAAAGTGGCATACCCGGATTAAAAGTCAATTTTCATCAGCGGGCTGTTGATCTCGCTTCAGTGGGCTTCGCCATGATAGCCGGGGGCTTCAGCACTCGGCCTCAGATCCCAACTACTTGACAACATCCCTTGAAGCTTCTACCATACGCGCACTATGTGCGTACACTATGCTACTATGTGGGCAGTAATCCGGCAGGACATTGATTGATAGATAGCATGCGACGCGGCGATGCAATGACAGCGCATCCTCGCATCCTGCCTCTTCGCCACGTAATCATATATGCCAGTCGTTTGAAGAGGGCTACAGGGCGTGAGAATGCGATGATATCGCATTCCTCGCATCCCGCATCCGTGCCGCACAATCGTATGTCTGTTTTGTTATAGCAGTACACGTAAGAGGTTTTTCTATGACCACACTCTTGCTCGAAACACTGAATCCGGCGCAGCAGCTGGCTGTGCAAGCAATAGATGGGCCGGTGCTGGTGCTGGCCGGGCCGGGCAGCGGCAAGACGCGTGTGTTGACCCATCGGGTAGCGTATTTGATCGATGTGGTTGGCATCGATCCCTTTAATTTGCTGGCTGTCACCTTCACCAACAAAGCGGCACGCGAGATGAAGGTGCGCCTGGAAGAATTGATCGGCGTTGATCGTGCAGCGGCACCAGCGATTGGTACGTTTCATAGCCTGTGTGTGCGCTTCTTGCGCCGTGATATTGTGCATCTAGGGCGCGAGCGTGACTTTGCCATTTATGATGCAGACGATCAGCAGCGCCTGATGCGGCGGGTGCTACGTGACTTGAAACTCGACGAGAAGCAGTATCCCCCGCGTGCGATTCATGCACGCATTTCGAGCGCCAAGAATGAACTGGTTGGCCCCCAGGAGTATGCCCGCCTCAACCGTGCCTCGTACTATGACGAAATTGTGGTGCGCTGTTATGAACGCTACCAGGCACTCTTGCGCGAAAATAATGCGCTCGATTTCGACGATCTTTTATTTGAGACAGTTACGCTGTTTCGTCAGCATGCGACTGTGCTGGAAAAATACCAGCAGCGTTATATTTATCTGATGGTCGACGAGTATCAGGATACCAATCGTGCGCAGTATGTTCTGGTGCGCGATCTGGCCGCACGTCGGCGCAACCTGTTTGCGGTAGGTGATAACGACCAGAGCATCTACGCATGGCGCGGCGCGGATATTCGCAATATCCTGCGCTTTGAGGAAGATTATCCTGATGCCCAGGTTGTGCTGCTCGAACAAAACTACCGTAGCACGCAGTCGATTCTGGATGTGGCGCAGGCATTGATCCAGAGCGGCATGAACCGCAAACATGCCAAGAATCTGTGGACCGAAAATGCTGCCGGGGTAGAAGTTTCGCTGCATGAAGGCTATGATGAGCATGAAGAGGCTGGTTGGGTTGCCGATGAAATTGCCCGTCTGCGCGAAAGAGACAGTTTCCGCCTGGCAGACTGTGCGATTATGTATCGTACCAATGCGCAGAGTCGTGTGGTAGAAGAGGCGTTACAGCGGCGCGGATTGCCCTACCAGATTGTCGGGGGTACGCGTTTCTACGAGCGTAAGGAGATCAAGGATCTACTGTGTTACCTGCGTCTGATCCATAACCCATATGATAGCATTAGCCTGGAGCGTATTCTTAATGTACCTGTACGCGGCATTGGCGCACGTACCGAAGAGATGCTACTACGCTGGGCGAACGAAATGGGGGTGCCAGTCTATCAGGCTTTGCAGGAACTGGCCGCCGACAGCGAAACACATCCCTTCAATGCACGTACACGCAATGCTTTGCTGGCATTCTACGACGTTCTCAGCGGTATGATCGTTATGCGCAACCAGTGTACCCTGCTGACGTTGCTTGAAGCTATTCTGGAACGGCTTACGTTCCGCGAGGCACTGGTGCATGAATATGGCCCCGATGAGGCCGATGAGCGCTGGCGTAACGTGCAGCAGCTGGCCAATATGGCATCTGATTTTGTCAACATGCCGTATGAAGATCAGTTACCGGCTTTTCTGGAAAATGTGGCCCTGATCGCCGATGTGGATAGCATTGATCAGGATGCCGATAAAGTAACCTGTATCACCTTGCATCAGGCCAAAGGGTTGGAGTATCCGGTGGTCTTTTTGATTGGTCTGGAAGAAGGATTGCTGCCGCATAGCCGCTCAATCGACGAACGCGATAAGCTGGAAGAAGAACGGCGTCTGTTGTATGTGGGCAGCACACGCGCCAGGCAGCGGCTCTATTTGTTGTATGCGTTTAAACGAACAAGCTTCGGGCGTACCAACAATAGTACCCCCTCACGCTTTCTGGCCAGTATTCCGCCGGATCTGATAAAGCAATCTGCCAGACGACAGCAGGCAGAGCGTCCACCGCACGGCGAGTCGACCACGACTCGCCAGCCCGTGCGTACCCAGTCAACGCTGTCAGGCACGTCAGGGCGCACTGCCAACCAGGGGCGTCAGCGCACGAATCCAGAGCCGACGGAGATACGTTTTCTGCCTGGACAACAGGTGCGGCATGCGCTGTTTGGTGCCGGTGAGGTGGTTAGTAGTAAACTGATTGACGGCGATGAAGAAGTGACGGTCAACTTTGCCACCAGAGGCCAGAAGCGCCTGCTGGCAAGCTTTGCCCACCTGGAAAAGATTAGCCCTGAATAAAGCGACTCTCATGTACGTTTGCTATATGTGAGGGATGCATACGGTTGGGATGAAAAAGGGGCCAGCACCGGCTTTCACGTGTGTGTTTTTTACATAGGGACGCGCAGAAACGCGTCCGCAGGGCGTCCTGATGCGAAAAACGTTCCGCATGGACAGGCAGAAGCCTGTCCCTACAGATTGCGTTGGAATGCCATCCGTCCAAAAACCTACCCCTGTGAGGTGACCCGTTAGGGGTGTCATCTGTGCGTTTCCTCTGCGGTGAGACGGCATGCCTCTTTTCATGTTAGCTCACCCGTTCCTTCTCTATACTGGCACTATGTACATGCACATCGCGTAGCTGATTAACGAGCAACTCGCGTAATGCACGGGCGGCTGGTGAGGCTGTGCGGTCGCCTCGCCAGACGATACCCAGCGAACGCTGGAGCGATTGATCGGTTACCTGGAGAACCACCAGATCTTCGATCTGCTGCACAGCCAGCCGTGGAAACAGCGCCACACCCATCCCGGAAGCAACCAGACGCAATAATGTGTCCATCTCGCCACCATCCAGAATGATATTAGGGCTAAAGCCAGCCCGACGACAGGCACTCAGCGTGGCTTCGCGTAGCTCATAGTTTTCAGGCGAGAGCAACCACGCCTCGTCGCGTAACTCTTTGATAGCCACACTGGTACGGTTGGCCAGGTAATGATTTCGCCCTACCGCGATCATCATATCTTCGCTAAAAAGTGGCACCACCGTCAGGGCTGGATCGTGTACTGGTAGGCTCACCACAGCCACATCCACTATGCCCGTTTCCAGAAGTTCCAGCAATGTCTGAATGCCTGCTTCATAAAGACGTAACTCAATGCCAGGATAGCTTTGATGAAACACCGCGAGAGCGGGTGGCAACAGTTGTGTGCCCACTGTTGGGGGCGTGCCGATTGATGCACGTCCACGCCGGAGGCCCACTCGCTCGGCCATCTCTGCACGGGCTGACTCGACCTGCGCCAGAATGGCGTGGACATGGGGAAGCAAAGATTCTCCTGCTTCAGTCAGGCGCACATTACGACCAATACGATCAAACAGTGCCACACCCAACTCTTGTTCCAACTGACTGATCTGTTTACTCAACGCCGGTTGGGCAATATGCAATTCTGACGCTGCCCGTGTGACATGCGAATGTCGCGCTACCGCTTCGAAGTACCGTAGGTGTCGTAACTCCATGGGGGGCATCCTCACAGATTCATGCGAAGCATCTTCGCTTCCAGGTTATCCCATTAGAATAGAGCAGGCTCTCTGTGTTTACTCTGTGTAACTTCTTATAACCAGAAAGTTATAAGATAGAATAAACCAGATCAAGCACAAACGCAAGTTTGATTATGAAACTTATTACTTGATGTTATCAAATGCTATACGTATGGCATAGAACATCGTACACTGCTATAATGAAAGATATGCAGTTGGGCTAACCAGACGATCGCATTGCAGCTACGGCAGCATAGTACAGGAGCGAAAAGCTGATGCCTACCCCCTTTCCTGGAATGGCCCCCTATCTTGAACGGCCAGAGCTCTGGCCAAATGTCCATAATAGCTTGATCATTGCTATACGCGACGATCTGGCCCCCCGTGTGCGCCCACGCTATTATGTGGCAGTAGAGGAACGTACGGTACATCTCGATCAGAATGATTTACTCTTTGCTGCACGCCCAGATGTGGCTGTTGTCAAATCTTTTCACCCCCCCCATGAACCTGTAGCTGTACATACAGCAGATCATGTTGAAACAGTCACCGTTGAACTACCTGTTCCGGATGCCATACGTGAACTATATCTGGAAATACGCGAAGTTAGTACCCATCAGGTTATAACGGTTGTAGAAATTCTTTCTCCTACAAACAAACAGGTTGGCGAAGGGCGAACGCTCTACGAGCGCAAGCGTCGGCACATCCTGGCCACCCTTTCGCATCTGGTTGAAATCGATCTTCTGCATACAGGTCTGCCTATGGCTATGCGCGGATACAACCGACAGACCGATTATCGCATTCTGGTTAGCCATGCGCAACAACGCCCACATGCCAAACTGTATCCATTTAGTGTACACCAGTCTGTGCCAGCTTTTATATTGCCGCTGCAAGCCGATGATGCGGACATTAGGGTCGATCTGAACCAGATCCTGCACGATCTCTATGATCGGGCTGGCTGTGATTTGCGTATCGATTATAGATCTGACCCCGATCCACCCCTCTCGCAGGGGTAGTTTTTTGGCCGGATCGCATCATAACGCCATCCGTAGGGACAGGCTTCTGCCTGTCCGTACAGACGTTTTCCGCATCAGGACGCCCTGCGGACGCGCTTCTGCGCGTCCCTACGGAAAAAACCTACCCAATGAGAGGATCCACCCCTGGCCCTGGCAGATGCGGCCTGGGCTGATACCCTGCTGCAGGCAGCCGGACTTCGTTAATTTCTGCATCTGCTACGTTTTGTAAGTATACCTTGCGCATCCCCACCAGCATCTTATCCTCGCCACCTGTTGCCTGGCTTGTAGAAGCCCTGAAAAGCTATACTATTCCTGAAAAGTATGTAACCTATCACTCGTTTTCCGTCTTTTGTCGGACGACATGGTTGACTTAAGCAGGTATGATCACCTATACTTCCATTCACCGCATACGAATGGCAGATGATCATCGTCATATAAGGGCAGAATATCATGAATCTCACGGGTCGCGTTCTAGGCAAATACAAGCTGACCGAGCGCCTGGGTCAGGGCGGAATGGCCCAGGTCTATAAAGCCGTTCAACCGACCATCGAGCGTCCGGTTGCGATCAAGATATTGCATGCACACCTGGCCGAATCAGGCGATTTTGTCACGCGTTTTAAACGTGAAGCACGTGGATTGGGTCAGTTGCAACATCCGCATATTGTTCAGGTTATCGACTTCGATGTTGAAGAAGATATCTATTACATGGTGGTAGATTATATTCCAGGTCGCACATTACGTGATTATCTTGATGAGCAAGGTGCTTTAGCATATAGTACAGCCCTGGATATTACGGCCCAGATCGCTGATGCGCTCGACTATGCTCATAAAAAGGGCACAATTCACCGTGATATTAAACCTGGTAATGTTATTTTTAAAGATGAAGCTGCAAACTATGTTGTTCTAACTGACTTTGGCATTGGTCGTCTGATCGACGATGCGACCATGACGATGAGTGGTTCTATTATTGGTACACCAGCTTATATGAGTCCTGAGGCTGTGCTGGGGCAGCGTGTCGATGGCCGTACCGATATTTATAGCCTGGGCATTATTCTCTATGAGATGGTGACAGCGCATGTACCCTATGCTGGCAATACGCCTATGTCGGTGATTATGAAGCAGGTGAATGAGCCACTGCCTTCGCCCCTTGAGCTTCGCCCCGATCTGCCAGGCGATATTCTGCATCTGATCGAGAAAGCTCTGGCCAAAAATGCCGATGATCGTTTTCAGACTGCGGGTGAATTTCTGGATGCGATCCGGGCAACTCAGGCAAATCTGTCTTTGCCAAATTCGGCAACCTATCGTACCAGGTTTGTTCCCGAAACGGGTGAGACATCGGTTACACCGGTCGGCAAACTTGCATCTGTCTCGCCATTACCAACTGCAGCAGGGCCAACCGCAACCGGGCCGATGCCATCTGCTGCTGACTCTGCATCACCCAGCCGTAAGCGCTGGCCGCTTTTTGTGGCAATTGGCCTTGTGGTGCTGGCACTGCTTGCTGGCGGCATATGGTTCAGCAACGCTAACACGGGTCGGCTGGCTGGCGGTGGCGTTGCTGCTGTTGCAACAGACAGCCCTACGGCAACAGTTGCCGACCCTACGCCGTCGGTTGAACTATCACCAACAACTGCCACACTTGCTCCCACACAAACAAGCGCAGCTACGAGCGTAGCGCCCCCCCCACCAACGACCGAGCCTATTGCCGAAGGGGTGCCAGCTATGCTGCCCGGTCAGATGGGGAGCCTGTACCTTGACGATAGCGAAACAGCTCGCGCTGGATCATTTACCATGCAGATCGACCGCGTGCTATTACCGCCAGCTGGTTCCCACTACGAGTTGTGGGTACAGGTGGCTGGCGGGGATCTGCGCAACCTGGGCACATTGCCAGTGACCCAGAATCAGATCCTGTTCAGCGGCAATCTGGATCAGGCTCTGGTGGGGCCAGGTAGTGGTATCGTGATCAGTATCGAGCCGGATGGCATGGAGAGTTTGCAGGCTACATCACCCGGCGGCACGGTGGCATATATTGGCCAGTTGCCTGATACGTATGCTGGCGAAATGCAGCAGTTGCTGGTGGATGCAGGCAATGGTACAGGTGTGATGATTGGCGCCCAGGAGCAAGCATTGCTGGCAACCCAACATGCTCAGTTTAGCCTGGAAGCCCTGGATGCAAACAATCTGGTTGAGGCAAAACAACATGCTGAACATGTTGTCAATATTCTCGATGGTGAAAGTGGCCAGTTCTTTGGTGATGTCAACCTGGATAACCAGACCCAGAATCCTGGCGATGGTTTTGGGGTGCGTTCCTATCTCACCGAGAGTACTCGGCATATCCAGCAGGCCTTTAACAGCGTTGACCCGACTACCGATCGAGAGTATTACACAGGTAGGGCTGTCGCGGCGAATAGAAATAGCCTGGATACCCTTGATGAAGCCATTCAGACGGCCTTGCGCATCATTGCCACCGATACAGCCGACGAGGCACGCCCCTTTGCCCAACAACTGCGTGGTCAGGTTCAAACACTGCTATTTGGTACAACCGACCGCGAAACCATTCAGGCATCCTATCGGCATACCCTGGCGCTGGCTACTATTCCGCTTATGTCGAGACAGGGTCTGGTCGATTCGCCCGACGGCATTGCTGATAGCGACTCGGGCCGGATTGGTTTGCTACGACTGGGCAATAATCAGCAGGCGCGGGGGGGCGACTTTTTGCTGCAAATAACGCGTATGCCATCACCAGGCCCGGACAACCACTACGATGTCTGGCTGATCAATGATATGAATCAGAATGCGCGGAAGTTTGTAGGTGAGCTTAATCTAACTAACCACTATGGTTCACTGGCTGGCAGCCAGAATCAGAACCTGCTGGCGGACTATAATCGTATTGTCGTCACAGTCGAAGATACGTCGTTTAACATTATCCCGTCTGACACGGTTGCCTTTCAGGGCGAACTGCTGTCTGAGATTGGTATTGAAGCGACGCGCCTGCTTACAGCCGAGAACGAGCAAGACAAGGGCGTGCTGTTTGGTGCGGAAGAACAACTCAGGGTAGCCCAACAGCATCGCCAGTTTGCCCAGGAAGGCCTGGCTGCTGGTAATCTGGCTGAAGCAAAGGTACATACCGAACATGTGATTAATATTCTTGATGGTGAAGAGGGTGAGCACTTCGGTGATTTAAACTTCGACGGCCAGGCGCAGAATCCCGGCGATGGTGTTGGTGTGCGCGGCTATCTGCAGAATACGATTGCAGCAGTCGAGACACTGCAGCAAGACTTCACATTATCGGGCAATCAGCAGTTCTTTGTTGAACAGATTATCGCTACCAGCAATAACAGCCTGGCTACCACCGAAGCGGCGATTGAGCAAGCGCTGAAGATCTTCGCCGCTGATACAGCCGAGGAGGCTCAGCCATTCCTGAATGAACTGGAACGGCTGTTGAATGACAACTTGAACGGTAGTGACCGGGATGGCAATGGTGTTGTTGATCCCTTGCAGGGAGAAAGTGGTATCGTCGGTATGAACGGGTTTGTGCTGGCACTCAACGAGGTAGCGATTGTGCCCTTTGAGGGATCGCCCCTGGCTCAGACTGTATTCTTTAATCTAGCGCCAGGTTATTTTAGCCAGTTAACCGACAGTCATAGGGTAGTCGCTATGCCCACCCGCTTTGAGTTGCCTGCAGATTTCTTTGTGTGCGAGTTTCATCCGGCGGAAGAAGAATAGTCTTATGTGAGCCTACCTCTTCCAGGGGGGGATTTGGCGATGTGACACAGTGGCACAGCCGCTGTGTCACATCGCCAGGACGATACCCCTCCCTTTCCCAGCAGGTTTATCATTACTCACAATTGTACTGCATCAGGATGCGGTAGAGCAGGTAGCTTCCCGCGTTCCACGCGTACCGGCGGGGTACAACCCCGCTGAGATTCTCGTGTTTTCGGTGTGGTGTGGCGGCAAAGTGGCCACACCACACCGAAAACACTTTTTTTACCGGGGCCTCCTGCCCCCGCCAGTAGCCATAGAGGGCAGGAATCAGGCAAACAGCACATACTGGCGCAGGAACGCATCGATTGCCTGATAAAAGGTCTCGATTGTTTCCGGTTTACGCCAGCCGTGCCCCTCACCAGCGTAAATATGATACTCGTGTGGCACACCGCGCCGCCGCAGCGACTCGACAATACAGTCGGATTGCGTACGCGGAACGACCTTGTCGTCCTCGCCCTGGAAGATTGCCAGTGGATCGTTCAGCAATTCGGCGTGAAAGAAGGGAGAACGTTCACGGTAGATTGCACGTGCGGAAGGCAGTGGCCCTAACAGGCTGTCAAGATAGTGGGCTTCAAACTTATGCGTATCGGCGGCCAGCGCAAACATATTTGAGACACCATAGAAACAAAGCCCGGCCCTGAATATGCCAGGTACGCGACACAGGCTTTCCAGCACGGTATAGCCACCTGCGCTACCACCCATAATCACAATGCTGTCTTTATCCGCCAGCCCCTCGACGACCAGATAGCGCGCCGCACTGGCCGCATCTTCGATATCCGAGATACCCCAGTTACCGCGTAGCGATTCCATATAGGCGCGCCCATAGCCGGTGCTGCCACGATAGTTCACCACTAACACAGTATAGCCGCGTGTGGCAAAATATTGAGCCTGCCCGTCGTAGGTCGCCCTGGCCTGGCTGGTTGGGCCACCGTGAATCTTAATGATCGCTGGAGGTAGCCCCTCGCCAATAAACTTCTGACTATGCGGCATATACAACAGCCCATGCACATCACTGCCATCGGCAGATGTCCAGGAAACTGGTTGTGCTTCAGACAGAGCCGCTGGTTCGGTATTCTCTGTGTCGGTACGGCGCAAAATGCGTGATGCAGGATCGCCTGTTAGCACTAGACGTGATGGATGGGTACTTGATGAGCCGATCAATGCGACTGCATCAGTGGTAGGAGAAACAGACGGCTGTTCCAGCCAGGTATAAGCTTCCAATCCAACCACTGGCTCCGGTGTATCCTGATCAACTGGCTGGCGATAGAGGCGGGCAAAACCACGCTCATTTCGGATAAAAAAGACCGAACGGCTATCATGACTCCAGCCATACGTACGTAGCCCCTGTACCCAGGCAGGCGTCCCATGCTCAACCGCACCAGACGTCAACTGGTGATGCGTCCCCTGCTCCAGGTCATAGAGATACACATGCCCCCAGCCGCTCTGATCGGAAACATAGGCCAGCCAGCGGCCATCGGGCGAAAACTCCGGCTGAAGGATCGCCACATTGTCACCACCCGCCAGCACCTCGGTTTTGCTTACAATCGGCGAAGCATCACGTAAGCGGGCCAGGTAGAGCGTCGTACCGTCCCATGGCATGCGCGGGTGATCCCATGCGATATAGGCAATACTATGGCCATGGCTATTCCAGCGCGGCTGCATATAAAAATCATGACCAGACACCAGTTGCTGCGGCCACTGTGTACCTGCCACATCAACCACGGCGATACAATCGCTGCCTTCATAGGTATGCACATAGAGTACCCAACGTCCATCGGGCGAGACAGCCGGTGCCGCCGCGTGCCCAAACTCAGGCGTAATCGCATGCGCCATACCGCCCCGCAGACCCTGACGATAGAGCCGCCCGGAGGAAGCAACAAAGAAGACATACCCACCAGATACACAGAAATCGCCCCCACCATAGCATATCTGTGCCCGCACTGACAGATCGACCGTCAGATCACGTGGTGCATCATACGTATCGACCGTCGCACACACCAGCACATTGCGGCCAGCACGCCCCTCTAACCAGACCAGCGTCTGTCCATCGCTGTCCCACTGCACATCAGAGAGACGTAGCTGCCCGGCCAGATTGTGCGCTGAAATCGGGCTATCCCAGAGACCGTATGGCTTCTGGATGAGCGTCTGTGTGACACTCTGCCGGGGCTGAATTCCCGCAGATTCTTGTTTCGTACTCATTGAACACCCCGCCAAGGCCCCGTCCGGGCCTGTACAATAGTGATGGCCGCATTCACATCTGTCAGGGGACATACATCAAGAAGGTGCTACTCATCAGGAGTAGCACCCCAGGCAACACAATATCGCGCAGTGGCATAGTTTTGTGACGCAACTTGCCAGACAAACATTCAGTCGGATGTATAGCAGATGGTTGCACACATTTCATAGTGTTTCCACCAGCCAATAACAGGGCGCAGCATACTACACCCCTAAACTGAAGCCGGAGACTTTTCCACTGCTGGGAACGGTTCCGGTGTACCGAAGCGTACTTCCAGCACTCCTTTGCGGAAGACAGCACGTTGGGCCGGGCGCTCGGCCAGAACCGTGGGCAAGATCATATCGCGCCGGAAGTTACCAATCTCGATAAACAACTCATCGCCCCGTTTCGTCATCGAGACTTTGCCAATCTCTACATGGGGCAAAGGCAAGCGCATAATATACTCATCACCCTCGCGCACAATCTCTTGCATGACCCCCTTGAATTGCACCTTGACCGGGTCAATATCTTTGAACAGCGCATTCCCGATCATAGACAGATCTTCCAGGCCATGCAGGTCGCGTGCATAGTAAGGTGATTCCCAGACTGGCAGGGGCGTAAAGATATCATATACCTGCTGGCGATATGGCTGCTGAATGCGGGCCATCTCTTGCATAAAAGCCCCCTCGACTGCATCGACGGGCAACACACGGTTGAGTACCACACCATCAACCGGGTAGCCAAACAGCGACAGATACGTTGATGCACGCTGGGCCTCTTTGATAACCATGCGTTCAGGATTGACCACCAGGCGGTACGAGCTAATATCGGGATTAAGCAACGTCTCGCGCAACTTCTCAACCCCCTGCGTCAACCGTTCCAGCGTCTGAAACATATCAGCAGCGGGCACCAGCGCCTTCACCAGCGGTCGCGCCACCTTGAGCGTATTGGGTTCCCAATCCATAACTCGCCCGGCATACCACTGAAACGTTTCCGGCATTGTCAGCAGACGTACTGTTTCACCTGTGGGGGCTGCATCCACAACAACAACATCAAAGTTGCCATCACGCGCCTGACGGCGAATATGCAACAGGCTGACAACCTCTTCCATGCCTGGAATAATTGCCAGTTCCTCGGCGGCCACCTCGTCCATACCGCGACGACGCAACAGGGTTGCCAGGTAGGTACGCAGTTCGCCCCAGTGCTGGCGCACTTCGTCCAGCACATTGATTTCCTGCCCCCATAACCGTTCGGATAGTTGGACAGGCAGCGGGCCTAGTGGTACATCAAGCGCATCAGCCAGGCTATGGGCAACATCGGTACTGACTACCAGCGTGCGATAGCCAAGTTCGGTGGCACGTACAGCAGTTGCTGCAGCCGTGGTTGTCTTCCCAACGCCGCCCTTACCAAGATATAGTATGAGACGCATTACGACAGATTCCTTTACTAGCGTGTCGCAGGCCAGCCGCCGATACCTATGCCCGTTGCGGCTACCAACGGCGAACATGAAAAAAGCAAAATAGAGCAAACAATACTCAGAGGATCTATACTATCTATGTTTATTTTATCAGTTTGCCTATACAATAGACGTCGTGTCTATTGTAATTGTTGCTGTTCGGTGCGTCAAACTGCGTTGACAGTCCTGGCTGGTCATGCTACGCTGCCCATAGCTTGTGTTCACAATAGGAGATCTTTGCTTGCTAACCGATATCTTTCTTATTCGCCATGCTGCTCCGCTCCAACATACCGGGTTAGCCTATCGCACCATGCCCGGCCCGGGGCTTTCGGATCAGGGCCGCGATGAGGCACGTCAGGCCGCAGTGTTTCTGGCCGATAAACATGTAGAGCATCTGTTTGTTTCGCCATTTGCCCGTACCACCGAAACGGCTGAACAGATTATAGAACGCCTGGATCTGCCAGTGACTTTTACGGGCTTGATTGCCGAGAATGCGCCCGACGAGCGTGCCGAACAGGTTCAGATGCGTATCCGCGAGTTTTTACATAGTATACACGATTCGCCCTTCACCTGTATTGGCCTGGTGAGCCATGGCTACCCTATTCGGCTCTGTATTGAAGAGCTAAGCCAGGGGCGCATCGATCTGAAACAGTATGTTTTTCCGGGGAATAACCCTGCTCCGACCGCCGGTATCTGGCATGCGCAGTATCATGATCAGGTCTGGCGATTGGAGTTACTCTTTCGGCCTGATCAGGCATCCTGATCAAACCCAGAGGTGTGTTATGCATGAAGAAATGCCCAAAGTGGCATCAGTACGCGCTCAAACAGCCACGCGTGAAGAGACCGAGGCGCTGTTAGATCAGATTGCCCATGAAGCGGCGACTGGCGCGGCACAGATTAATGCGGCCTGTATTGTGCTGAGCCGTCTGATGTTGATGCAGGAAGTTGGTATCGATCGTACGCCACTCTACCCTGGCTTCCAGGAATTGATGGCGGCGCGCGATAGTATGGTGCAGGCCGTGGTTGGTTTCCGCGAGATTCTCGACGAGTTAGCCGCAAAAGAGGATATCGAGGAAGCATAGGAACGATTAGACTGGCTACGGTCAATGGAGTGTCTGCCTCTCAGGGGTAGGTTTTTGGACGGATGGCGCTCCAACGCGATCCGTAGGGACAGGCGTCTGCCTGTCCGTGCGGATGTTTTTTGCATCAGGACGCCCTGCGGACGCGCAGAAGCGCGTCCGTACGGAAAAACCTACCCGTGAGAGGTGACTGCCCCTGCCTGGTATGCTACTTGCAACAGCACATCAAGGAATAGCATTGTACAGGAAGGTAGCACACCATATATACGATTCTTTGTCTTGACTTTGGCGGCAGCAAGCTGGCAGCCGGTCTGGTAGATGCCACTAGCGGCCAGGTGCTGGCTCAGGTGCGCTGTGCCACACCAGAGCATGCCAGCGCCAGCTACGCGGCCATGCTTGCACTGGCACAGGATGTGCTCAGTCATACCCCCTTCACCCCCCATGCAGTTGGCGTGAGCTTTGGTGGCCCGGTTGCCGCCGATGGGCGCACGGTACGCCTGTCGATGCATGTGCCTGGCTGGATAAACACGCCCCTGGCAGACTGGCTGGAACGAGACACCGGGCTGCCGTGTGTGATCGCCAACGATGCCGATGCCGCGGCCCTGGCTGAACAGCGTTATGGCGCCGGGCGCGGCGTGGCGCATCTGCTGTATATGACAGTCAGTACTGGTATCGGTGGGGGCATTATTATCAATCGAGCATTGTATCGCGGGGTGCATGCCTGGGCCGGTGAGGTGGGCCATCAGGTGCTTGATCCAGATGGCCCGCCGTGTGATTGTGGGCGTAATGGTTGCCTCGAATCTCTGGCATCTGGTCGGGCACTGGCCCGTGCTGCTCGGCAGGCTTTGCGCACGGGTAGCCCTGCCCAAACCCTGCTTACGCCTGAAGCTACCGCTCGCGATGTGGCCCTGGCCGCCGCCGCAGGTGATGCCCTGGCACAAAATATCTGGCAGACAGCGATGAATTGGCTGGGTATCGGTATTGCCAATGCCGCCAATCTGTTGAATCCGGCCTGTGTGGTGCTGGGGGGCGGCTTGACACACGCTGGTGCGCTGCTGTTTGACCCGGTACGGCACATCGTTGCCCGGCGTACCTTTGACCCTGCGCTTGTCGTGGTACCGGCTGCACTCGGCGAAGTTGTGGGCTTGCTTGGCGCAGCCGCGATCGTGCCAGCAGAGATGGTATAATACAATCAGCGTAGTTCTGCTTATGATACAGAACATACGCGGTAGGTCTGCAAACCAGGCATTTGATTCGGATGAAAGACATGTTGCGCCTGCGGCAGCGTGGAATTTTTATTCTTTTTCAAAAATGTTGCTAGCGCGAAAAAGCCCTGAGATGGGACAGGCTCCCAACCATCAGGTTGGCGAAACGCGCATCTGAATCACCCCACCCCCCAACCCCCGCCCCTGCAAGGGGCGGGGGAGCAAGACGGGGCATCTGGGCGGCACACGCTGCGCGTGTGCCGCCCAGATGCCCCATCTCCCCCTCTCCCTCAGGGAGAGGGGGCAGGGGGTGAGGGCGTTTGGTTCACCCAGACGTTATTCGCGCTAACAAAATGTTTCGCCTGCGGCGAAACATTTTTGGAAAAGATGATGTTCTTCCGCCCTGCCGCCTGCCGTGAGCTTGTCGAACGGTAGGCAAATTCCACCTGTTGGATGGGCGACCGCTTTACTTTTTTACTTTCTCCGTGGTGCTTTTCCCGGTAGTTCTGATAGGATGTGTGCCTATGACCCATTTTGCATTTAATGCTCAAATTACCTTCTTGCCCACCACTGATCTTGCCGCCTGTGCCCATTTCTATGAGACGATCATGCTCTTACCGCTGATCGTCGATCAGGGATCGTGTCGCATTTACCAGGTGACGGACGGTGGCTATGTGGGCTTCTGCCAGAATGCCAATGTGCTACCCAACACGGAACGCATCATCCTGACCCTGGTCTGTGATGATGTGGATGATTGGTATGCCCGCTTGACAACGCAGGGCGTAACAATCGAGCATGCGCCACGTGAAAACACCGACTATCGCATCTATCATTTCTTTGCGCGTGACCCCGAGGGCTATCGCCTGGAGTTTCAGCACTTTCTCGATCCGTTTCCGCCAGATATTCCGCACTTTCCGCCGGAAGATTCTGATACGCCTGCCACGACACCGTGAAAGTTGTGATGCTCTCCAAGGCGCTGGTTTCAGGTGCTTACCAGAAGAAGTTGGAGGAACTAGCGTGCCTGCCGGATATCGACCTGGTTGCGCTGGTGCCCCCCGCCTGGCATGAGCCACGTGTGGGCAGCATTCGGCTGGAGCGGCGTTTCACGCAAGGGTATCGTCTGGAAACAGTGTCGATGGCATTCAATGGACACCACCATCTGCATTTCTATCCAGGGTTGCAGCGTATCCTGCGGCGCGAACGGCCTGATGTGCTGCATATCGATGAAGAAGCCTTTAATCCGGCTACGTTTCTAGCTATGCGTAGCGGTCGCGCCGTGGGCGCACGCTGTTGTTTCTTTAACTGGGCCAATATCGACCGCGCCTACCCGCCGCCGTTTCGCTGGTTTGAGCAGTATGTGTTCCGCCACGCTGCCCATGCGATTGCTGGCAATCAGGAAGCCGCTACGATCATTCGTCGCCACGGCTACAGTGGGCCAGTAACGGTTCTGCCCCAGTTTGGCGTAGATCCACAGATGTTTACGCCAGCCAGCGAGACAGGTGATAATAGTGCCAGTCTACACACAACCGACAAACATAATGCGCAGTTATTTGTAGTTGGCTATGTGGGGCGATTCGTTCAGGAAAAAGGCATCCTGGATCTGATCGAAGCCGTAGCTGGTATGCCACCCTGTGTACATCTACGGCTGGTAGGCGATGGCGACCTGCGTGCCTCAATTGAGGCACGCATTGCAACACTGCAGATAGAGCAGCGCGTATCGATCACTACGGCTGTCGGCAGCACCCAGGTGCCGGGCGTGCTACGCCAGTTGGATGTGTTAGTACTCCCATCGCATACCCGGCCCAACTGGAAGGAACAGTTTGGCCGAATCTTGATCGAGGCGATGAGCTGTGGCATTCCGGTGGTTGGCTCTGCATCGGGCGAAATTCCGCATGTGATCGGCGATGCGGGTCTGGTCTTTCCGGAACAAGATCCTGCTGCCCTACGTGCCACCTTAATCCGCCTGCTGGAAGACTCTGACCTGCGCCAGAGGTTACGCCACAAAGGGCGGGAGCGTGTGCTAGCACACTATACTCAGGCGGCGCTGTCGCGTGAGTATTATGACGTGTATCGAAAGATGTTAATGTGAAAATAGGAGGGGCGAAAAATCTTGTTAGCGCGAATACCTCCTGGGGCAACCAAACGCCCTCACCCCCTGCCCCCCTCTCCCTGCGGGTTCAGGGGTGGACAGAAAATATGTTCTGATGGCGCATACCGCATTCCAATGCGGTTCTCCCCATCTCGCATAAACGCTGGAGAGGAGAGCCAGATCGCATCTGGACGGGCTATTCGCCTGTCGCACAAATTATCTGTCCGCCCTTCAATCCCTGCGGGAGAGGGGGGAAACGGGGCGTCCTGGCAGCACACGCGGAGCGTGTGCTGCCAGGACGCCCCGTCCGACTCCCCCGCCCCTTGCAGGGGCGGGGGCCGGGGGTGGGGTGATTCAAGCCACCAATCTGTCTGTGATATGTACAGT
>RRYU01022887.1_pt1 | contig 46908 bp, 50 predicted proteins | sample 2162651 | NCBI WGS metagenome assembly RRYU01 (sample SAMN10267283, study PRJNA491782) | microbial mat metagenome | isolation source: biomat in the production well | place: Japan: Minami-Kanto gas field, natural gas well KTG3 | collected 2017-06
AAAAAATGGCAAAGTGAAAATAAGTTTAAAGAATTTATTAATTATTCAAAGGTAAACGATTACTTGGACTTTGGCGGAGTTCGAATCGAAGATAATGTCCTTGTGACAAAAACCGGTCATCGAATTTTAGGGAAACCAATACCAAAAACTGTGAAAGAAATTGAATCATTAATGAAGAAATAGAACAACCGCAGAGGACACAGAGCAGAATAAAATGGATAAAACGATCAAAACGAAAGAGGTTTTATATTTTTGATTAAATTGTCGATAAAATGTTATTAAAATCTGGACATCTGTGGTAAAAATAATATGAAAAGAAAAATTATAATACTAATAATTGGAATAATATTTATGTCATGTTCAAAGAATGCTGATTTGGTAATAATCGGAGGAAAAGTAGCAACTGTAGATGATAATTTTTCAATAGTTGAGGCAGTTGCCGTTCAAAATAGCAAAATAGTTTTTGTCGGTTCTAATAAAGATGTGAAAAAATATATTTCTGAGAACACGAAGGTAATTGAATTAAAAGGTGAGCTGGTACTTCCCGGGCTGATAGATTCGCATGGGCATTTAACCGGTTATGGTAAATCCTTAGAACAAATCAACTTAGTTGGTACTAACAGCTATCAGGAAATAATTGATATAGTAAAGGAAAAAGTTAAGACAACACAGCCGGGAGAATGGATAAAAGGACGCGGGTGGGATCAAAACGATTGGGATATTAAAAAATTCCCTCATCATAAATATCTAAGTGCTGTTTCACCGAATAATCCGGTTGTATTTTCACGTGTCGATGGGCATGCCCTATTGGTTAACCAAAAAGCAATGGATTTGGTGGGTGTAAACAAAATAACCATAGATCCGGATGGTGGAAAAATCATGAAAGATTCTAAGGGAAATCCAACCGGAATATTTATCGATAATGCAGAAAAATTGATAACCGACCACATTCCAAAATATTCTACAGAAAAAATTCGTGATATTATACAGAATGCATCTATGCAATGTGCCAAGCTTGGCCTAACCGGTGTTGGAGACGCCGGAATACCGGTGCATAGAATTGATGATTATAAATTTTTAATTGACAATAACAAGATGCCTATTCGCATTAATGCGATGTTAGCAGATACAGTTATCAGTGATATGAACGAATTTTTACAACAGTATAAAATGGATTCATATGGAAATGATTTTCTAAGGGTGAAAAGTGTCAAATTGTATGCGGATGGAGCATTGGGTTCGCGCGGTGCAGCATTATTAGAGCCATATACCGATGATCCAGGGAATAGTGGATTGATTGTAACTACAGACAGCCATATGTTAGAGGTGTGCCGAGCTGCCTTACAAAACGATTTTCAAGTATGCACACATGCCATCGGCGACAAGGCAATTCGAACAATGCTGAATGTTTATGAGGAAGCGTTACATGAAAATCCAAAAGCGGATCATCGTTTTAGAATTGAACACTCTCAAATTGTTAACCTTGATGATATTTCACGGTATGCTGAATTAGGAGTGATACCTGCAATGCAGCCCACACATGCTGTTTCGGATATGTCATGGACAGAGGATAGAATTGGACCAGAAAGAGTTAAAGGGGCCTATGCCTTCCGCAGTTTTATTGATAAGAATGTTATAATTCCTTGCGGTTCAGATTTCCCGGTAGAGACCAATAATCCGTTAATCGGTATTTATCATGCTGTTACACGTCAAGATGAAAAAGGTAATCCAACCGGCGGGTGGTTGCCGGAACAGAGAATGACGATTGAAGAAGCAATTAAAGGATACACAATTTGGGCTGCCTATGCTGCCTTCCAAGAAGATATATTAGGTTCGCTCGAAGTCGGTAAATATGCTGATTTTACAATTTTAGATAAAGATATTCTAACTATTACTCCGAAAGAAATATTAAATACAAAACCAATATACACTATAGTCGGCGGACAAATTAAATATCAAGCGAACTGAGAATTGAATAATATTTCAAATAAGTTACTAGAATTTCCAATCCCACCGAATTGGCAAAAAAGTACAACTATCGATGCTCACACTGCCGGTGAGCCACTGCGAATTATAACAAGCGGCATTTCTGAATTGCCGGGTAATACAATGTTAACGAAACGAAAATACATGCAGGATCATTATGATCATTTGCGAAAACAACTAATGTGGGAACCGCGTGGTCATGCTGACATGTACGGTTGTATTATTACTCCTCCGGTGACAAAAGAGGCGGACTTTGGTGTAATATTCATGCACAATGAAGGATATAGTTCAATGTGTGGTCATGGTATAATTGCCTTGACCAAAGTAGTAATTGAAGCTGGAATAGTGAATACTGTTGACCCAATCACTAGGGTTAAGATTGATTCACCGGCGGGATTAATTACAGCAACTGGTGAAGTCAACAACAAAAAAGTCGGTAAAGTATCATTCCATAATGTACCGTCCTTTGTAGTTTCACTTGATAATAAAATTAATATTGATGGAATTGGGGAAATAAGATATGATTTGGCATTTGGGGGTGCATATTACGCTTATGTTCAAGCTAAAGATATCGGGTTAACCTGTTTACCAAAAGATATAGATAGACTGGTTCATGTAGGCAGGAAAATCAAACAAGCTGTTTCAAATTCAGCTAACATTAAACATCCCACAGATGATGATTTGAGTTTTTTATACGGCACAATTTTTATTGATGAGCCAGAAGATAAGAGTTCGCATAGTAGAAATGTATGCATATTTGCCGCTGGCCAAGTTGACCGCAGTCCAACCGGTACAGGAGTCTCGGGAAGATTGGCAATTCATTATGCGAGAAATGAAATTGGTATTGGGAAGTCAATAACCATTGAAAGCATTATCGGTTCAAAGTTTGATTGTAAAATTGAAAAAGAAACGTTATTTGGTAAGCATAAAGCTATTATTCCGGAAGTGTCGGGTACTGCATTTATAACTGGAAAGCATGAGTTTTATATTGATACAGAGGATTATTTAAGGACCGGATTCTTACTTCGATAAATATTATTATGACAACTATTTAATCTAAAATAAATCTAAATTACATTAAGCTAATAAAGGAAAAGTTATGAAGAACTCAATAAAATTACTTATTTTACTATTATCCATCCTATTAAGCAGCTGCATTAAACCGGTAAAAATTATAGTACCAGAAACCATGCAAAATGTACCAGCAATGCCAGTCGTTGGCACAGAAAATAGTTGGAGATTAGATTTCGGTGGATTCCATGCCTATAATATCATGGATAGTGATAGTAGAATTTTATTGACTGACGCAAGAAACTCAACCTATGATATCAAATCTTTTGAATTTATTATGAGTACCGCTGGTGGTACCCAATATGAATGTTACTGCGAATTTCCGATGAAAAGTCTTGATGACAAAACTTTCCAATGTGTGTATCAAAATGTCTATAACGAATTTGATATAGGGAAATTAGTTGACAGAGAATTAAGTTCATCCTCAGGTGGAATTACTATTGAAGGATATTATGAATTTGAAGGGAAAAAATCTAATTCGAAAAATATTCTAGTCGGATATCTTTTTAAGGAAGGGGACAAATATATTGGTTTAGTTGATGTATCTAACACCAATAACGAGACTGTCTGGATAGACCCAATGCTTGATTTACATAAACAAATAATGATAGCGGCAGGTTCGACAAGTTTTATACTAAAACATCGTAAATGGTATGAAGGCTTTTATAATAACATTGATCAGGATGTAGAAGATACTTATTAGGTTTTAACAGGAACTTGATCCATTATATATTCTGCTAAGGCGGTAATTGTAAGACTTGGATTTACACCAAGGTTGGCCGGTACAATAGAGCCATCAATTACATATAAATTATCGTATCCGTGGATTTTGCCACTGTAATCAATTACACCATTTTCAGCAGAATCTGACATAATACAGCCACCCAAAATATGAGCGGTAGATGAAGTATCAAAAAGGACTTCAGGTAGAACGCTGAAGGCCATTCCGTTCACGCGCTTGGCAAATCGTTTGGCGAAATCATTTGCGACAGGAATATAGGATGGCACTTTTTCATTGGTATGCCAATTGGAATTCATGGATTTTTTTCCAAATAGCCACCAGCGACGTTTATACTCAAAACGCATGTAATTACTGATCGTTTGCATTACCAAAAAGATTGTTGTTTTCTCTGCCCAATTGAATGGCCAAAGTGATTTGATGAATTGAATTGGGTGCCTTACAATAGTCAATAAAAATGATATCTGTCTTGGAACACCTGGTTTTCCATCTGTTAAAATTGTTGCCAAACCGGACATGGCATCCTGACCTTTGGCATAGCGTACTGTTTCGATATGTGTATTCTCATCCGGGTAAATTCCCGACGTGATGGCAATGCCTTTTGAGTAATCCTCTCCATCATTTGCTTTAACACCGACAAGCGTTTCACTATTAGTTCTAACAACATCACCAAGTTTGTTTGATATTTTGGAGAGCGATCCATTGTCCTTACACTTATGTAATAATTTAACTGTCCCCATAACGCCACCGGAAAAAATTACACCCTTTGTTCTAAATTGGGATTTCTTGCCTGAAAATCCTGTCACTTTTTTGGTAGTAATAGTGTATTGATTATCGGTTGGTAATACATCAATAACTTTGGTCTCGGGAATAATTGTAGCGCCTAATTGTTCCGCTAAGTAAAGATAGTTCTTATCAAGTGTATTTTTCGCACCATAACGGCAACCGACCATGCATCCACCGCAAAGTGTGCATCCGGTCCTGTCTGGTCCTTTGCCATTGAAATACGGATCGGCAACTGTAACATTTTCCTCGCCAAAATATATGCCGACATCGTTTACATGAAATGTATCCTCTTTTCCAATCTCAGCAGCACACTCTTTCAGAATATTATCGGCTTTGGTAATTACTTTACTCGGAGTTGTCCCAAGCATTTTTTGAGCAAGCTTATAATATGGAGCTAACTTCGCTTTCCATCCTTTACTGCCCCAACGTGGATCATCAAATACTTTATCAGACGGAATTAATAAATTATTTGCATATACCAAACTTCCGCCCCCGACCCCTGTTCCATGCAGAATGAATACATCTTTTAGCAGTGTCATTGCTTGGATTCCGTATAATGCAAGTTGGGGAGCCCAAAAATACTTTCTCAGATTCCAGTTAGTTTTAGGAAAGTCTTCTGTTTGATAGCGCTTTCCTTGTTCGATAACTAGCACGGAGTAGCCTTTCTCAGCTAATCTGAGAGCGGATACAGACCCGCCAAACCCCGAGCCAATTATTATATAATCATATATTTTGGACATGATGAATTGTTTTATAGCAATTGTAAATTAACAGTCGAATATGAAATATAATAGAATTAATTAAGGTATCGAATATGAAAAATATTGTTGTTTTAGGTGCAGGATTGGTTGGTAAAGCAATTATTTTAGACTTGTCAAAATCACATAATATTACTGCGGTTGATATTAGTAAAGAAAACCTGTTGGATTTAGAAGGATTACAAAATATTAAATCAGTTGTAATGGATCTATCTGTTTCGTCTAATATTAAGAAAATTATTAAGGATGCTGATTTGGTTATTGGAGCCGTACCTGGATTTATGGGATTCAATATGGTAAAAACTGTGATCGAAGCAGGGAAAAACCTTGTTGATATTTCATTCTTCCCGGAAAATCCTCTTGAACTGGACAAATTTGCAAAAGAGAAACAAGTAACAGCAATCATAGATTGCGGCGTATCTCCCGGGATGGGAAATATTATTTTAGGTAATTATATCAACAAATTTGAAGTAGTAAATTATAAATGTTTAGTCGGCGGTCTTCCTCAAAAAGCCGAAAAGCCCTGGGGATATAAAGCTGTATTTTCCCCAATTGATGTGATAGAAGAATATACGCGCCCGGTTAGATTTAGGAAAAACGGAAAAGATGAAATTGATAAGGCATTGTCAAAAAATGAAGTAATCGAATTTGAAAATCTAGGCAAATTCATTGCTTGGAACACTGATGGACTGAGGACATTACTTGAAACAACAAATATTCCAAATATGATCGAATTAACAATTCGATATCCGGAAACTATTGAACCAATTATCGCTTTGCGTGACAGCGGATTCTTTTCATCTGAACCAGTAATAATTAATGGAAAAGATGTAAGGCCGATCGATTTGACCACAAAATTGATGTTCTCCCAATGGAAAATGCAGCCCAACGAAAAGGACATGACGTTGATGCGGATCATAATTGAGGGTAAAGATAATGGTGAGAAAAAGAAAGTTGTTTACGATTTGGTAGATTTCTATGATGAAAAATCTAATACAACCTCCATGGCACGTACTACCGGCTATACCTGCACGGCTGCAGCAAATCTGATATTAGAAAATAAATTTAATAAAAAAGGAATAATTCCGCCTGAATATTTAGGACAGGATGAGGTTGCCTTCAATTATATTTTAAAATATTTAGCGGATAGAAATGTTATATATAAAAAGGTAAACTGATGAATGGGTTAAATATCAAATCAATAAAAGAATTAAATAATGGTGTAAAAATACCACTATTTGGTTTGGGAACTTATTTAAACGATAACGGCAAACGTGCCATTGATTCAATGCTATACGCTTTGGAAATCGGTTACCGACATTTAGATACCGCCGCGATGTATAATAATGAAAAGGAAGTTGGCCAAGCAGTTAAAAATTCCAGGATCCCACGCAATGAAATATTTATCACCACAAAATTGTGGAATTCAGACCATGGTTATCAAAAAACCATAGATGCTTTTCATAGAAGTTTAGATAAGTTAAAATCTAATTACGTTGATTTATATTTAATTCATTGGCCGGTTGAGAATCTGCGTTTGGATAGTTGGCGTGCTTTAGAAAAATTATATTCTGATGGATATTGTAGAGCAATCGGTGTCAGCAATTATATGGAGAGGCATATAGATGAATTATTGAATAATTGCGAGATTGTCCCTGCAGTAAACCAAGTTGAATTCAGCCCATTTTTATATTTAAAGGGTTTACAACAATATTGTGAATCAAATGGCATTGCACTCGAATCGTACAGTCCGTTGACTAAGGGATATAGATTACATGACGCACAGTTGATAAGTATTGCAGAGAAGTATCATAAAACAAGCTCACAGATTTTAATAAGATGGTGTTTGCAAAAGGATGTGATCTGTATTCCCAAATCATCACAAAAGCAACATATCAAAGAAAATGCCGATGTATTTGATTTTGAAATAACAGAAAACGATATGCTTGAATTAGACAATTTACATGAGAATTATCGTTCTACTTGGGATCCGACAAATGTGTTGTAAGTTGTTTTTTTTTGTAAATTAGAAATGTAAGGAGAACTATTAAAATGAGAAAACCATATATATTTTTGAGTGTTTCATTTTTTTTAGCGTTTACATTCTATTCCTGCAAATTATGCGAAGAAGACCTAAAACAAAATGAAATATATGGTTGCATGGACTCAACAGCAACAAATTTTAATCCTGATGCTACAATTGATGATGGTAGCTGTGATTATTGTAAAGAAGGTTCATCCTTTATACTTATTTCATATGACAATGGTACGGATTGGGAAATGAAATGCTTAAAACAAAAAGGCGGAGATATAATTGATATTTCGGTAGTTGATAGTAATAATATATGGCTCTGCACTGCATATAATTACTTACAACCCAATGCATATATTTTACATTCTTCTGATTGAGAAAATAGTTGGGAAATCCAATTTTCCGATTCAACCGGAAGGAGATTTATTAATTATATTGAAATGTTTGATATAAATAATGGTATTGCCATGGCTGATGGTGATGTGGATATCCCCGTACTGCTAAAAACACATGATGGTGGGAAAAATTGGATTCAAACATCTACTCAAGCAATTGGTCCCGTATCAGGAGATGCATGGAGAAGATTGGATTTTGTTAATATAAACACCGGTTATTTTTATGAAACGGGAATAAATCCACAAAAATTGTATAAAACACGAAATTCAGGTGTAAGTTGGACAGAGACAAGCTTTAATGGTCGCGCACAAGTATTAAGATTTTTTAATGAAAACATCGGCATTATAGTCCAACATGATAGCCTAATACACAGAACACTTGATGGAGGTATGTCTTGGGAGAAAATCAAAACTCAGCATAATGGATGGGGACTGGATATTGAGTTTGATCCAATTGATCCTAGCAGGGTTTGGATGATAGCAGGTAAACTATATTTTAGTGATGATACTGGTTCAACATGGATTGATTGTTCGGATAATGAACTTTGGCGTTGCGATGCTCTATGTGTTACTGAATCATCAGTATGGATGTATAGTCAAGGAAGATATTTGTATAACATTGGAACACAATTATGTGAGGGATATGAAAAATATTTCCTGCCCGAATATTCTTATGGCAATTTAATTCTTGGATATGATTTTGATGTAGTAGGAGATGTTATTGTAATACCGGGGAGGTTTTCGATAAGTTCAAGTAACTAAACCAAATACAACAATATCCCAAAAAAGTGTGATATAGAACCGCCCAGTACAAATAAATGCCAAATAGAATGACTATATGGTAATTTGTTCCAGGCATAGAATATAATTCCAAAGGTATAGCTCAACCCGCCAACTGCAATCCAAATCAATAATCCGGTTGGTAATATTTCTAGCATAGGCTTTATTGCGATTACTGCCAACCAGCCCATTAATATATAAAATACTACCGATAGCTTTTCAAGCTTACCGTAAAACATAAATTTAAATAGAATTCCGAGGATCGCCATTCCCCAGATCAATCCGAATATTGTCCAGCCCCAGTCGGTATCGCGTAGCGGCAATAATGTGATAGGGGTGTAAGTTCCGGCGATCAACAAGAAAATTGCGGAATGATCCATTATCCTGAAATACCGCTTAACCTTTTTATTGGTAAATGCGTGATACAAGGTTGAGGAAATGTACATAATTATTAAAGATGCTCCATAAATCGAAAAGCTTACAACTTGCCAGGCATCACCTTTGAGGGCGGCAAAAACCACTAATATTGTGAGAGCTGCGGTTGCCAATGCAGCTCCGATACCATGCGTAATACTATTTGCTATTTCTTCGCCAAGCGATTGCCTTGGCAGAGTGTGATCACGTTCATTCGTCATATTATTTATTTTCTAAGGGATGCTTTTGAGAATATGTGTTCAGGGATATTGGCATCAAAGTCGATTGAATCAATTATAAACTCGGTACCTTTTCCTTTCAGCAATACATCCTGGAACAGCATTCGCTTGGGATACCACCGGTCTTCAACACGAAACAGATCCGATAATTCAATAACTTTCAGTAGTTTGCCACTCTTGGCGTAAAGCTGCTGTTTCCTCGGGGCGTAATATTCCTGGTCTACCCATAATTTTTGGGAATGATAAGCCAAATCATCTTCTTTGGCAGTTAATTCGATAATCCAACACTTGCGATTATCAATATTTTCGTCTCCGATTATTTTAGCGGTATAAATTTCTTCTAATTTGCGGTCTTCCATCATATCTTCGTATGATAAATCTGATCCCATAACCGATTGTCTAAGCATGTGCCCCGAAATGCGAATTGTTCTATCGGATTGCGGACTGTACATCCAAAGTTGGTCATCAATTTTGAGCATTTTAGTGCCTTTTTCACGAGCCGGAGCTAAATATTCAGTGAATGACTTATCCTGCCCTTCTATCCATGATTTTGATGTGATTGAACGACTTGTACGTCTACCGTGAATAACCATTGTTGATACGATTACCTGATTATTAGCTGACATATTTTCATCGATTTTTTTTAATACGCCAATAGCATCAGGATACTGACCAAAAATCTGTGTTATAAATATTATCATAATTATTATATTCTTCATACTTCAAGCTCCTTGAATAATTGTGCCGTTTGCCTTTTATAAATACCGATACCGGAAAGCATTGTCCCAAACACCATTGAAATGACACCGGGTATAAATCCGAGATAATATGTTTCTGAGGTGATTTTAGCATGGATAATTCCAGGGAATAACATTGTTGAGTTTCTCATCATATCGCCTATATTTAGTCCCTTAACCTGTAACCAGTACGCAAATGTTAATCCTAATGCTGTTCCTATAATTGATCCTACAATTCCTATTAGTATCGATTCATATATCATAGAACGATATATATGACCTTTATGTTCACCTATTGCTAAGCGCAAACCTACTTCACCATAGCGCCGGATTCCACCAAGCAGTCCTACATTCCACAATACAATTGACATTAAAACTATAAAAACAGTGGAAAGTATTATGGAAATATCGGACATTAACACTAAATAATCTCCCAACATGCCGTGGTCTTTTAATTGCATCATTGTAGGGGAGAATTCATCATTAGGATCACTGTACTTATCATTGAATCTTTGTTTGATTAATTCCGCTTGCTCGATATCATAATAATTATTTGGTAAATATCCCAAGATTTGTCCGGCGGCGTTTTCCATGTCAAATGCTAATTGTACATCACTAATATCAGCGATCATTGCACCGCGATCCATTGCTTGCACACCAAACTCTAATGTTCCGGAAACAATAAAATTATGCATTGCCATACTACCCCACATGGTAGAACTAAGCAATGTAGCTTCCTCTCCGATTTCAATATCGAGTTTGGTAGCTAAATTTTCACTGATCAATATTTCACCAGATTTTTGTGGAAGCGCTCCTCTAATGATAGCATTCTCAATATTCATTGTTTCAATTTCGGTAGTGCCGGGTGATAGTAAGTCAATTCCAAATCCTATTATTGGGCTTTGGGTACGTGTTTCTCCAGTTTCATCGGGTACATCAAATAAACCACCGAAGTTCGTACGTTCAACCCAAACCATTTCGGGATATTCTTTCTGTAAATCGCTCTTTATTTCTTCAATTCCTATAATAGCAAGATCAATTGGGTTTTGATCGGAATTCTCGGCAAAAGCTTGTGTAGTGATTTTAACATGCCCGGTATTAAAACGGGCTGAAGTGTCAATCCATTCGCTCATAAATCCGGTTATATAGGCTTGGAAAAAAACCACCAGCCAGACGCCAAGCGCAACAACGATAATCGGATAAAGACTGCGATTTTTATCGCGCAGTAAACCTTTATACAAAAATTTTATCATTGCATTTTCCCCCTAATGGCATCCGTTGGCTTTAATTTGGAAATTCTTCTGGCGGGTAGATAGCTAACAATCGTAGTTACCACAAATACTATGATTATCGTAGCAGTAATTAGACCAATACTATATACCGGATAAATTGTTTCCGCTAGAGCCATTCCAAATTCTTCTGTGCTGTCAATAGGCATGGTATAACCTACTTTTAATTGCCACGCTAATAGCGGAATTCCATAAACAGCTCCAATGAGCGCAGCCAATACGGCATGCATTGCGCCTTCAATTGTGAATAACTTAATGACCTGTCCTTGGGTCATTCCTAATGCTACATGTGTGCCAATCTCTTTTTGCCGACGAAAGATTGAAAGTACCTGTGTGTCAAAAATAGCCACTAACGCCAATGATAATAAGAAGATGAACATTATATATCCGCCAACATTTTTCATTTTGATCATATCTCTAAAATCTTGGAGTAGAAACTCATTGTTTTTAAATGTGAATTCTGTTAATGTGCCTATTGAGCCTGTCTCTTTCGCAGTAATAAAGATGGATGCTTCATTTGGCAATTGCAGCATTTCCCTGTGTCTCTCAATCGGTATCCAAAGAATTCCGCCATCCACAGTTGGCACATCTACTTTAAAAATTTGTACGATTTGAGCTTCAGCTGCATCAAATGTTCCTTTGGCGTCGCGCCAGCGCACAGTAACAAAGTCACCGACTTTTAATTTATTGTTCTTGGCCATATTTGCACCAATAATCGCCGGTATTTCATCTATTTCTGTATTAAGAAAAGATGAAGGTAGTTCAATTACGGTTTGTTGCGGATCAATACCTTTGATGATGACGCTCTGAACACGACCGTCAGGATATATTGAACCTTGCGAAATTAAAATAGGTGTTAGGGTTCCCTTGGTGATGGCCGATTGAGCTAAGTCAGGAACAGGAGCATGACTATCTTCAATTGTGAATGGATCATAAGGATCGTACTTTTCATGCCAATATTGACCACCACCAATTTCCCAATTTTTAGTATCTCTTTCAGCTTGTACCGCCCAACCATTGATTATTCCTTTTTGCCAGATAATTACCACATAGGCAAATGAGAGCACTAATACATTTAAAACTGTACGAAGCTTTCCGCCAACTAGATTTCGATATGCTAATTTTAATGCTAACATAATATACCTCGCTTATTTGGTAAATTTTTCATCTGCAACAACTTTACCATCTTCCAAGCTAATTTTTCGTTTTAGATATTGGATCACTTTATCGTCGTGAGTGGCAAATATGAAAGTGGTTTTGAGTTCTGAGTTCAGTTTGACCATGGTCTGCAAAATATGATGAGAGTTTTTAGCATCAAGGTTGGCGGTTGGTTCATCGGCGAGTACGATCTTTGGCTCTTTCACCATCGCCCGGGCGATAGAAACGCGTTGGCATTCACCACCTGATAGCTGAGCCGGGCGTGATTTGATTTTATCGGTTAATCCAACCCATTCAAGCGATTGCGTAATCATTTTTTTTCGTTCACTTGCGGATTTGTTCTGCAACAGTAGTGGTAACTCAACATTTTCGTAAACAGTGTAAACAGGCAATAAATTATAGGTTTGGAATATGAATCCAACATGATTATTGCGTAAATCGGCAGCGGCTTTTTTGGAAAGTGTGCTGACAGATTTGTCAATAACAGTAACTGTGCCATGGGTTGGGACGTCCAAAGAGCCAATAATATTAAGTAGAGTTGTTTTTCCCGAACCGCTAGGTCCTACAAGTCCTGCAAATTCACCTTTCTCGAAGGACAAATTTATTTTATTTAAGGCAGTGAATTCACCCTTACCTATCGGAAAAGTCTTAATTAGGTCGGTTATTTTTATTAAAGTAGAACTCATGTTGTTTTTCCTTTGTTATCAATGATTGTAAATTAACATTAACTGAATACCCCTGCTACTGAAATCAGATAAAGATTGATTGAGACTAAATGTCTGATTGGAATTGGAACTAAAAAAGGTGTTTAAATTGATAGTCCAGTCATCATATGTGCGTTGCCAACTGATGAAATAATAGGTCAATTCCGCTTCCCAACTGTAAAAAACTATTCCTGATATATTGTCGAATAAACTAATCGGATATGTTGCCATCAAACCTGTCATTTGAATATCATTATTTTTTGAAAAAGGCTTATCATCCATACTATAAATAAAATGTTCTGCTGTGACCAAAACGCCGTTGCCGATTGGGAATGTGTAGTCGCTTCCGATCGTTAGAAATGATTGCCAATTCGGAAAATCTGCACCGTAGTTTGCACGTACTACAGCTGACTCAAACCACAAGCCGATTCCTATATCAAAGAAACCATCAATCGCTGCCTTAACTTCCGGTGTCGATTTTGCCATAGTATTGATGTCTAAATAATCAGGCACATCACCTCTACCGATAATTCTATTATGTCCCGAAACACCGATTTCTCCTTTCCAAACAGGCATTTGAAAGCGACCGCCGAATTCAACATTATTTTTTTTAGTAGGTATTATTTCCCATCCCTTGGGTTCCCTATTCCACAATAGTCCCCAAACTGATGCGTTAACATTGTCAGGAAAATCCCTCCTGATCCGTAAAGCCCAAACACCCTCAGTTATTTGTAATGGATCGCGCGGATCAAGTTTATCAAACCACATTAATGACCTAAATAACCTTGCCGGTCCAAAGGTGAGTTTTTGCAATCCCATGCGTATTTCTAATTTGTCGGTGCTCCGTCTGAACCAAAATCTATAAGGACTCAAATCGAAATCCGTAGTTTCGCCACCGTCATGCGGACGTCTATAAGAAGCGTTAATATCGAAAGAGATTTCTGTATCAAATAATGCGGAAGGCCAAGGAACGACCAATGACCAAGTAGGAATATATCGCAATCCAATTTGCGAAACATACCCGCCTTCGATTTTTCGCATATCGCCGATTGTGGAAAACTGTCCTTGCCAATCAGCAAAAGCGAAAGTCATCAAAACAGCAAATAGTAGAATATATTTTAACGGTTTTATCATTTCATTTTACCCATAATACCATAGAAAAAGAAATTTATCATATCAGATGTCAAGTCTTCAAGATTATCATACATAGCATGGAGGTCAGGGTTTTCGCTCAATTCTAAGATATGATTAAGCATGAATGTGATGAAATTAATGCTCACATCATTCCTCACCTTTCCACTGCTTTGGGCTTGCTCGATCATTTGTATAAAGGTAATTTGATTCTTTTTAGAGTAATCGACTATACGGTCATGAATCTTTGGTGACAAATTCATAAAATCAATAAAAAATTCTTTACTGAATTTTTTCGCGTAAAACATTTTGAGCTTAATGAATTGATTAATTTTATGGTCAAAAGTGGATAATTGCTTCCAAATTGAGTCAAATTCATTTTGTGCTTTATCTAAAATGGAGAAAATAATATATTCTGCTAATTCTGTCTTATTATTGAAATATTTATAAAAGGTCATTTTACTGATTTGGGTAGTACGGCAAATCTCCTCCACAGTAACTCGTTTAATGCCATGACGAATAAATAGGTCGGTAGCAGTTTCTATAATCTGTCTATATTTGGCAGGTTTTGATTCAAAATTATCAGCAATATTCATAATTGGCATAAGTACTATTTATCAATAAGTGTACGAATTATGTATTGATATTACAAATACGTAAGTTATTTGTCAATATATTTGTTAAATGAGTAGAAATGTGGACTAATATTCTTGAAAACGTGATAATGTCATTTGTAATTTAGGATAACAGAGTCTTATTTAAAAACATAGTTTATTAATTAAAAATAAATTTAATCACATCACACAAAACTATTTATTAAGAACAAATCATGAAAAAATATCAACTTAATACAAATCAGATACAATCTTTTATTAAGCATATAACTGAAAAAGGATCGGTTTTCGCTCCACATAAAAAAGGAGACACATCTTTCGTTTTTAAAAAAATTGAGGATCCTGAATCAGTAGTACTTGATTACGATAGAACTTTGAATTCAGTAAAAAAGTATTTTTTACCACCACGCGAAGCCCTGTTTTCTTTTAAAAAGGGAGAAAACACATTAAATAAGCAAATGATCGAAAATGAGAAAAAAATATTTCTCGGAGTTCATAGTTACGATATGAAAGCAGTCCTTAGACTTGATTATAACTTTTCGCATGGGAATCCTGAGGAAAATTATTTAACGAGAAGGCAAAACAGCACTTTTATCGGAGTTTCATATACGCCCGATGAATATCATTTTAGTCAATCAGTTGGTATTCCGCTTAATGATGCCGAGGGATTTGATATGTATCTTGAAAAGAACTCAGCCGGATACATAATGCAAATTATTACTGAAAAGGGCGAAAAATTGATTGACGGATTTGATGGACTTGAAAAAGCAAAAGATGGTTCATCAAATCATACACAATTCAAAAATAAGTTAAAATATAATTATAATCGTTTACCCGAAGTATTTGAACATTCTTGGAAAGCGTCGGTTTGGGAAGAAGTATCAAAAAAGTGTGTTGGATGTGGAACCTGCAATTTGGTATGCCCAACTTGTTATTGTTTTGATGTAGAAGATAGTTTGGATTTATCTCTGCAGAATGGCACGCGGGATCGTTATTGGGATGGTTGTATGTTGAATATATTTGCCAGCGTAGCCGGCGGTGAAAATTTTCGGAAACCGATTCCCGATCGTCAACGCCATAGAGTTTATCGCAAGTTTAAATATATTACTGATAAAACAGGTGAGCCATGGTGCGTAGGATGTGGTCGTTGTACAGCATATTGTCCGGCCGGAATAAGCATTGTTGAGATAGTTAATGAATTAAGTGATGAATATGAACAAAAATATTTAAACCGTCCGGCTGAAAAACCCGGGCTTAACACAATGAGGTTATAATGTCGATTGCAATTTCTGATATAAAACCACGTGATTTATATACTCCTGAAATAGCTGAAATAACAGCCATTAAACGCTTTACTGAAAAGGAAATGTGGTTTGATATTAAATTACCGGGTGGTCGTCCTTTAGGTCACCAACCTGGACAATTTGTACAGGTTTCACTATTTGGTGCAGGTGTTGCACCAATCTCGGTTACATCTTCTCCAACCAAAAAAGGCAGTTTCGAAATATGTGTTAGAGAAGTTGGAATGCTGACCAAACTAATTCATAAATTAGAAGTGGGTTCCACTGTTGGCATAGGTGGTCCCTACGGAAAAGGATTTGATGTAGAAAGTTTTAAAGGTAAAGATATTCTAATAATAGGTGGTGGTATTGGTATTGTTCCTTTAAGATCATTGATTAATTATGTGATTGATAATCGTAAGGATTACGGCAGACTAATTATTTTGTACGGAGCAAAAGCACCTGACGAACTCCTATATGCCGACGAATTAAAACAATGGGAAAACAGCAAAGACATTGAATATCATGTTACGGTTGATCGTGGGACACCGGAGTGGAAAGGACATACCGGTGTAATAACTACCTTGATCCCGGGATTGGATTTGGATTTAAATAATACGATAACGGCAGTTGTTGGACCTCCTGTAATGTATAAATTCGTGCTAATGACGCTGAAAACAAAACGTATCCCCGATGAGAATATTTATGTATCGTTCGAGAGAAGGATGAAATGTGGTGTTGGAAAATGCGGACATTGTCAAATAAATCATTCATATGTTTGTCAAGATGGTCCTGTTTACCATTATCCTGAAATAAAAAATTTGCAGGAGGCGATCTGATGAACGCAAAAGCGAAAAGTAAACCACAAGTAGCATTTTTTGATTTTACGAGCTGTGAAGGATGCCAATTAAATAAGCTCAATTTAGAAGATCATCTGTTAGACATTCTGCAACATCTTGATATAGTAGAATTTCGCGAAGCAATGGACGATAAAGCAGATGAATATGACATCGCATTTATCGAGGGTTCAATATCCACGCCATCATGCGTTGAGCGTATTCACGATATTAGACGTCGCGCAAAAATACTGATTGCATTAGGGGCTTGTGCTACCCAAGGCGGAGTCAATGCCATGAAAAATTTACAACCAATCGAAGAAGTTCGTGAAGCTGTTTACGGTAATGAAAAATATCGATTCCCGACTTTACCTGCAATGCCGGTTTCAGCTATTGTGAAAGTCGATTATCAAATTGACGGATGTCCGATGAGCATGCCGGAGTTTTTAAAGACATTAAAATCATTACTTGCCGGTCAAGAGCCAATAAAATCAGATTCCGCAGTATGTGTTGAATGCAAGTTAAATGAGAACGAATGTGTGTATGATAAAGGTATGGTTTGTGTAGGGCCGATTACGCGTGGTGGTTGCAATGCCATCTGCCCAAGTTTTGGTCAGTTTTGCACTGGTTGTCGCGGCTTAGTTTCTGATCATAATAAAGATGCAATGTTAGAAATATTGACTTCACACGGTATTTCACTTGATGAAGCAAAAAAACGGATTCTATTATTCAACAGCTATGACCATAGCCAAAGTATGCCAAAATAATTAAAGGTTAAAAATGAGTAAAAATTTAGATATAAATGTCCATCATCTTACACGTGTAGAAGGCCACGGCAATATTGTGGTTAATATGCGTGATGGAAAATTGGAACGTGCCGAATTGGAAATTGTCGAAGCAATGCGCTATTTTGAAGCAATGTTGAAAGGGCGTAGTTTTCATGAAGCTGCAATTATCACATCGCGGATTTGTGGAATATGTTCGCTTGGACACCAAATGACATCGCTGAAAGCGACTGAGAATGCACTTGGATTAGAAATATCCAAGCAGACTTTATTATTGAGAAAATTATTGGTTCATGGTGCGACACTTCAATCAAATATATTACATGTATATTTTCTTGTTGCGCCTGACTTACTTGGTGCCCCAAGTGTTTTTCCGTTGGTACCTACTCATAAAGAAGTGATACTTCGCGCCCTGCGCATGAAACGCTTAGCTAATGATATCGGGGATATTATTTCAGGGCGCGCAGTTCATCCCATAACTCCGGTTCCGGGTGGATTTACCAAACTTCCATCGATTGGAGAACTAAAGGAAATTAAACGTCGTCTAATTGAAGAAGCCCTACCCGATGTTAAAGAAACTGTAGCTACCATCAAAGCCATAGCCGGCGGTATCCCGAATTTTACAAGAGAGACTGAATATATTTCCTTAAAACATAAAGATGAATATGCTTTATATGACGGAGATATTTATTCTTCAGATACCGGTGCTACCGATGTTCATAACTATCTTAAAATGACCAATGAATTCGTAGTTCCGCACTCAACCAGTAAACATGCTAAACATAATCGCACAAGCTATATGGTTGGTGCATTAGCCCGTTGGAATAATAATTATGATCAGATGTCGGAACTATCGCAAGCTGCTGCTGAACAATTGGGACTTACACCAAAAATGTACAATCCATATATGAATAATGTTGCTCAAGTCATCGAATGCGCACATTGTGTGGAAGACTCAATTAAAATTATTGATGAATTATTGGCGGATGGTATTAAAGATGAAAAACCAAATCAAACTCCTACTAAATATGGAAATGGAGTTGGTTCAACAGAAGTACCTCGTGGGATTTTGTTTCATGAGTACGATTATGACCGGCGTGGTAATATTTTAAAAGCAAATTGTATTATCCCTACAGGACAAAATCTTGCTAATATTGACGATGATATGAAGAAGTTAGTTCCCGAAATCGTTAGTAAACCAAAAGAAGATATTGTTAAACATCTTGAAATGTTGGTGAGAGCTTATGATCCCTGCATTTCCTGTTCAGTACATATGCTCAATGTTGAATTTATAAATGAAGACGAATGACACAATACTAAAAGTAATTGCTGTCGGAAACGATTTGTACGGTGATGATGGTGTTGGTAATGCAGTATTACAGGTTTTAAAACAGCTCCCGGAGATGGAAAAAGTGGAATTAATTGATGGTGCTACAGATGCCCTTGGATTAATTGACCACTTTTCAGGAACCGATCATGTAATTATAGTTGATGCAGCCCACATGGGTGAAGAACCGGGAACTGTACGAGTTTTTAGCAAAGATGAAGTTAAATTAAAAATCAAGATGGATCATTTAACGGTGCATGGAATCAGTCTGGCTGAAACTTTTGACATAGCGCATACAGTGGATTCCTTACCAAAAAAACTCACAATTATTGGAATAGAACCAAAAAATCTTGGTATTTCTGAAACTTTAAGTGATGTTGTTAAAAAATCAATTCCGGAAGTTGTTTCAAATATTATTAATATCACACAATTAAATAACGCTATTAGCGGAGTAAACTATGCCTAAAAAAATAATGATCATTGACGATGACATCGATCTTGTTGAAGCGATGCGAATTACTTTGGAATCAGAAAATTACGAAGTTATCGATGCTCAAGAAGGTCAAAAAGGATTAAAGATACTTAAAAAAGAAAAACCTGATTTACTGATATTGGATGTTATGATGGGAACCCTGGATGAAGGATTCCATCTTGCATATCAAATAAGAAATGATGAAGAGATTAAGGATATACCAATTTTAATGATCACAGCTGTTGGTGCTCAGACCGGATTTGAATTTGACATGCAGCGCGATGAAGATTTTCTACCTGTGAATGAATTCATTGAAAAACCGGTAAATCCAAAGGTTTTATTGGACACTGTAAAAAGGAATTTGCTTGTTGTCTAAAGAATCTGATAATTCTAGTATTAGATACTCTTTTTACACTCCCAATTCGTTAAGACGAAAAAATCTCTGGCTTGTAAACTTACGGTGGGTATCGTCTGTTGCATTGATGATATTCGCTCTGTTACTATATGTTTTAAAAATAGATAACAATCAATTTATATCTTTAGCGAGCCTGTCCTGTGCGTTAGCTTGTATCAATTTTATATTATATCTATTCTTAAAACTAAATACACCTACCTATCTAAAAAATGAAGAAAAATTTGTTCTAGCTCAAATCTCCATTGATTATATCTTACTTACCCTTCTGGTTCATTTAACAGGTGGTATTGATTCCTATTTTCACTTCTTTTACTTATTCCATATAATTATCGCTTCGGTAATCTTTGAGCGAAAATATCCAGCTTTAATAATCACTGCAGCGGCAGTTATATTATTTACAGGGTTAGTTACTTTGGAGTACTTACAAATAATTGCTCATGTTGGACATAGTATCAAAGTACATAGTCCATTAGATATTGGTCTTGCATTATCTGTCTTCTATGTTACTGTTTCTGCCAGCACCTATATTGGTGTAACCCTTATGATGCGTCACAAGAAAGTTAAAAACTTAATATTCGCGCAGAATGAAAAATTAGAAAAATCTGAAAAAGAGAAAATGCAATTCTTCCGATTTGTGTCACATGAATTAAAAAGTCCTATAATCGCTGTCCAAAGTGCGATCAATGTGGTCTTAGATGTGATGGATGTTAAACTGAAACCACAAGCCCGTGATATGTTGGAAAGAGGTCGCAAAAGAACAGTGCAAATGATTGAGATACTAAAAGATTTGGTGGCTTTATCTTATGAAGAAACTAATGAAAAACAAGTCAAAGAATTAGTTGTACCATGCGAACATATTCCTGAAGTAGTGGATTATTACAGACCGGGCGCAGTCGAAAAAAACATTAAATTAGTTGAGACTGTTTGCAAACAACGCAAAGGATTTCAATTAGATAAATTTGTTTTTGAAAAAATAATAACTAATTTAATTTCGAATGCAGTTCGTTATACACCTGAAGGTGGAAAGGTAACTATTAAAACTGATTTGGATGATAAATATTGGTATTTAATAATTACTGATACTGGAATAGGTATTCCCAAAGAGGAACAGAAGCATATTTTTGAAGATTTTTATCGCGCAAGTAACGCAAAAAAATTTGAAGCAGTCGGAACCGGTCTTGGAATGAGTATTATTAAAAGAATGGTTGAACAAGAGAATGGCGAAATATTTCTTAAAAGTAAAGTTGGTAAAGGATCAACCTTTACTGTGAGATTTCCCTTACAATGAACAAAATATTAGTTGGTGGCATACTGCAAGCTAAGAACTATACAATGTTAAAGATTGTGGGGTTGCCAAATAAACCGGGATTTGCGGGAAAAATACTAACAAAATTAGGTCGAGCAAATATAAATTTACATTTTATTACGCAGGGTGTAGATGCTAATGGTTTTGCAACTATGACAATATGTATCGATCCAAAAAATTCCATAGAAGCACTTGAAATCGTTAAAGCCCAAAAAAATGGGCATGATAAACATAATGTCGAAGAAATACGGCATATTTCATCTCTAACAGTCTATGGTCCTCATTTCCGTGAAAAACCGGCAATCAGCGGTGAAATGTGTTCAGCTTTTGGCAAAGCCGATGTTAACATTTTAGGGATATCTACCTCAATCTCTTCAATTTGCTGCTTAATTAAAGATGAAGATTTTGATAGAGCTTATAGTTCGTTATTAAAAGTATTTGAACTGCCTTAAGCTTTATTTTATAATCCCAAAAACTTAATAGATAACCCCGCTAAAGCGATAATCAATCCGGCAATTGCGTGTGTGTATTTTTCTAAAAATCCCAAATTAATATTTATCAATCCTTTCGAAATAATAAATACAACAGCCGTCATTGTCAATATGGTTGTAATACCAAAGGCTAACGTTACCCATACTAAATCTATCCAACTGCCCTGAGCGGCTGGATACATTAAAATTGGAATTAACGGTTCACAAGGACCCAATACAAATATGATAAATAATGCCCACGGTGTAATGGATTTTTGATTTCCATGTATGTGAGCATGACTTCCTAAATGATGATGTGAATGTTGATGGTCATGACCATCGTGATCGTGTTCATGAATGTGCTCGGAGGCTCTCAATCCAATCCTCAAACCCCATGCAGCATAAGCTATTCCAAAGCCAATTAACAGCCAGCTAGCAACATCACCACGAACACTTTCTACATTTTCTAGGAAACCAACCGATATGCCTAACAATACACCAACGACACCTAACAATACAGATCCAAGAACATGACCGATACCGCATAGAATGGTAATCCATAAAATTTTTGATAGTGACCATTCTCGTGCTTTACCTATCATAATAAACGGTAAATAATGGTCAGGACCAATAATAGTATGAATGAACCCAATTGATATGGCAGTCCAAATTAGTATATTTATTTCCATTTTAGCTCCTTAACAAATTCGTGGTAATTGTTCGCCAATCGGCATATCAACAATTCTATTTGCACCCAATCCAGTTTGCTGAACCACTATGCCTGGGTTATTTTCTGTAACTTCACCGATTATACATGAATCTTTTCCAAGTATATTTAATTGCATTATTTTCAATATTTCATCGGCAACATTATCAGGAACGATGGCAATTAATTTACCTTCATTCGCTACATAAAGGGGATCAATCCCAAGTACCTCACAAGCGCCTTTTACTTCTGGTTTAACAGGAACAGAATTATAATACAATTGAATACCAACCTTTGATTGTCTCGCAAATTCATTGAGGGTAGTAGCAACACCACCGCGGGTTGGATCGCGCATAGCGTGAATATTTTTGGAAACAGATAGCATATCCTCCACCAAGCCATTAAGTGCTGCGGTGTCACTCTTTACCTGTGATTTAAAGGACAGATCTTCACGGGTGGTCATAACTGCCATACCGTGATCAGCAACCGTACCTGATATAATAACTTTATCACCCGGTTTGATATTTGCAGCTGAGATATTTACACCCTCGGGAACGGTGCCAATACCTGATGTATTAATAAATATTTTATCACAACTGCCTTTATTGACAACTTTGGTATCGCCAGTAACTATCTGTACTCCCGCTTTTTTAGCAGAAAATTCCATAGATCGAACAATTTTATGAAGTATTTCCAATGATAACCCCTCTTCTAAAATAAATCCGACACTAATATAAAGGGGTTTGGCTCCACTCATGGCAACATCGTTGATAGTGCCATTAATTGCCAATTCACCGATATTCCCACCTGGGAAAAATATTGGATCGACGACAAATGAATCTGTAGTGAATGCGATTCGACTTTCAGGGATGTTTAGGATGGCTTGATCTTCCATTTTATCGAGAGTTTCATTTCCGAACCACGGCAAAAAGATTTTTTCTATCAATTCTAATGATAATTTCCCGCCCGCGCCGTGAGCGAGCTGTATGGTCTCATAATCCATTTTTGGAAGAGGACAGGATAGTGTGTCAATATTATTCATTTTATACTATCATTTATTGATTAAAATATGTGCTAGATTAACACTAAAGTTAAGTTAAAATATGAAAAATAGTAGGACAATAGCTTTCTATTTTACTGAACTTAATCTATCAATAAACTCCCTACTTTTCTTTGCGATAAATTCTTTATCATAATCCAAAGGTGCAACATGATATGAATTGTCCAACCAAAATAATTCTTTATCTTTTGATCCCAATTTTTTCATTGTATAGGTAGCACTTATTTGGGGAACCACATGATCTTCTCTTGATTTAAATATGATAACTGGTTGAGTAATATCAGGTTGCATTTTTCTAACTTCCTTCAACATCTTCAGCATCTCATTAATCCCATTTGATGGTGTTCTATCATAGGCAATTTCTTTAAAAGCGGGATCTTTTATGTCAGATGCAACAGCAGGAACAGACTTAATAAAATATTTTATAATGGGGACAAACCACATAATAGGATTCGTAAACTTGCTAGCATGGTTGATCAATATTGTACCCTTGATCTCCGGATGTTTCCCAGTTAAGTAAAGTGCAAGTCCCCCGCCAAGTGATAATCCACAGAGGAATATTTTAGAACATCTATTTTGTAATTTTGTTAGTGCCGTTTCTAAATCCTCCACCCAATCCGAGTATCTGATCGAATTCATATCCTGCCATTTTGTACCGTGTCCTGCAAGTCCAGGCAGTTCAACATTGTAACCAGCTTCAGCGAATTGTTTAGCAAGATACTCCATTGAAGAAGTAGTTGATGTGATTCCGTGAATTACTAGAACGCCAACTTCACTTTCAGTGTTATGAGAAAAGGGTTGATGATATTTTTTCAGATCCATTTTTATTCCTCCCAATCAAGAGCACGCTTTATCGCTTTTTGCCATTGATTGTATAATTTTGTTCTTTTATTTTCATTCATTGTAGAATTCCAGACAATTTTTTCCTTCCAATTATTCTGTAATTCGTTGGTGTCCTTCCAGAAACCAACTGCAAGTCCGGCTGCATAGGCTGCACCAAGAGCAGTCGTTTCAGAAATACTGGGCAAAACCACAGATGCATTTAGAATATCTGCCTGAAATTGCATTAGTAATTTACTAGCAGTCATGCCACCATCAACCTTTAATTTGGTAATATTCAATCCGGAATCTTTCTGCATTGCTTTAAATACATCACGGGTCTGGAATGCGGTAGCTTCTAAAGCTGCACGCGCAATATGCGATTTATTTGCAAAATGTGTAAGCCCAATAATTGTTCCTCTTGCTCCCGAATTCCAATGCGGAGCAAAAAGCCCGGAAAAAGCAGGGACAAAATAAACTCCGCCATTGTCATCAACTAATTCAGCAAGATCATTTATTTCTTGAGAGTCTTTTATTAAGCTAAAATTATCACGAATCCATTGAATAAGTGATCCGGCCATTGCTACCGAACCTTCTAAAGCATACACCGGTTTCTGGTTCTGTAACTTGTATGCAACAGTAGTTAACAAACCGTTTTGCGATTGAACGATATCGTTTCCGGTATTGAGTAATATGAAACATCCTGTTCCATAGGTGTTCTTTACGTCTCCTTTTTGGAAGCAGGTTTGGCCGAAAAGTGCAGCTTGCTGATCACCAAGAATTCCTGAAATTGGTATCTCATTTTTAAAACCGAATTTTGTTTTTCCATAAATTTCTGAAGACGAACAAATTTTTGGTAACATTTTTATTGGGATATCAAGGATTTCTAGCAATTCGTTATCCCAATCAAGCGTTTTAAGATTCATCAACATTGTTCGACTGGCATTTGTAACGTCAGTGATGTGTTTTCCACCTGTTAGATTCCAAGTTATCCAACTGTCCATATTTCCAAATATTGCATCTCCATTGTTTGCAGCTTTACGTAGTCCTTGTACATTATCCAAAAGCCATTTGATTTTAGGACCCGAAAAATATGTTGCGATTGGAAGTCCGGTTTTTTGTTGAAATAATTCTGTATGATTTACGAGGGATCTGCAAATTTTATCCGTGCGAGTATCTTGCCAAACGATAGCGTTGTGATATGGTTTTCCAGTGTTTTTATCCCAAATAACTGTAGTTTCGCGTTGATTTGTAATACCAATTGCAATCAGTTGTTTTTCTGATACTTCAGCTTTTTGCAAAGTTGTCGCTATGACTCGTTGTGTGCTTTGCCAAATCTCCAGCGGATCATGTTCCACCCAACCCGCTTTGGGGAATAGTTGCTTATGCTCCAGTTGATGAGAAGCTACAATGTTACTTTCGTAGTCAAATAAAATGAATCTGGTGCTGGTTGTTCCCTGATCAATAGCACCAATTAGATTTTTCATTGCTATTCCCTAAAACCTTTTAAAAGTATTTAATTATTTTGTATTCGCTGATATTTATAATAAGCAGCACAAGCACCTTCGCTTGATACCATTGTAGCACCAAGTGGATTCATAGGAGTGCATTCTTTTCCAAAAGCCGGACATTCATAGGGTTTTTTTAATCCTTGCAAAACTATTCCGCTGATACACTTTTCAGATTCTTGAGTGACAATATTCCCAACGGAAAACTTTTTTTCTGCATCATATTTGGAATATTCACTACGGATTGTCAACCCGCTTTGTGGAATTTCTCCAATACCGCGCCACTTGCGATTACTAACTTCGAATATTTTTTTTATTATCTCTTGAGCGGGCTGATTACCTTCTCTTTTTACGGCTCTTAAGTATTGGTTTTCAACTTCATACTTACCGTGTTCTAACTGTTTAACAGCTAATAGGATACCTTCTAAAACATCAATGGGTTCAAAGCCGGTTGGTATAATTGGGACTTTATACTTTTCAACAATTGCATCATATTCCCACCAACCCATTATTGCACAAACATGTCCGGCTGCTAAATAGGCCTGCACACGATTCTTCGGCGAAGATAATAGTGCTTCCATTGCAGGTGGAACCAAAACATGGCTGACCAACTCTGAAAAATTATCTAATCCTTCACGATGAGCTTGATGTATCGCCATGGCGTTACCGGGAGCGGTAGTTTCAAACCCTACCGCAAAAAATACGACCTCCTTCTCAGGATTATTCCGTGCAATTTTCAATGATTCGAGAGGAGAATATACGATTCTAACATCACCACCTTCGGATTTTACTTGGAAGAGATCCTTTTTGCTGCCCGGAACACGAAGCATATCACCAAAGCTAGTAAATATCACATTTGGCATACTCGCAATAGCGATGGCTTTATCAATAATTTCTAATGGAGTTACGCATACAGGACAACCCGGACCATGCACCAACTCAATTTCTTTTGGCAAAATTTGGTCTATGCCATTTTTTATAATGGAGTGTGTTTGTCCCCCGCAAATCTCCATAATGACCCATGGTTTTGTTATAGTGGCCTTTATTTCAGATAATATTTGTTTTGCGATTATTGGATCGCGGAATTCATCCAAATATTTCATTCAGATTTAATTTCCTCCAATGGATTTCCATAAAGATCAACTCCATCCTTCGCTGCAAATTCTGCTAATTCTTCCCAAGCTTCGTACGATTTCATGGCCTCATCTTCATCAATTATGGATATGCCAAATCCCGCATGTACAACTGTATATTGGCCAACTTGGATTTCGGGTACGTATTCTAAACAAGCCTTGTTTATTGTTCCACCGTAATTGATGTTTCCCATCTTTAAACCATTTTCATCAAAAATTTCTTCTACTTTTCCTGGTATTCCAAGACACATAAAATCTCCTAATTAATAATACTTCTACCTATCATTGCTTGTCCAAGCGAAATTCCACCATCATTAGTCGGAACTTGGCTGTGAGTATAAACCTTAAAATTTGCTTTTTCAAGTGTTAAAATAGTGTGTTCAAATAAAACCATATTTTGAAAAACACCTCCACTTAGAACTATGTCTTTTATTCCTGTTTCGTCTCTTGCTTCATTGGCGATTTCTAAAAACATTTGAATTAGTGTACGATGAAACCTACTACTGATTTTAGAGAAAGATTCACCATTTTTAATTGACCTTACAATAGATCGAATAATTGGTTGTATCAATAAATTTCTAATACCGTTAACTTGTTCGATCTCAAATGAAAAGGGTCTAACATTAATAATATCGAAAGCTTGCATAAACTCTATTGCCGCTTGTGCTTCATATCGAATTATTTGCCTGCCACTGCTCATTGCAGCAACTGCATCAAATAATCTTCCACAACTCGAAGTCAATGGACTATTAACATTTTTATCTAATATTTCAATAATTGGTGCAATATCGTGGTCAATTAAAAATGGTAGGTCAGGTATATCACCTTGAAATGTTTTATTTAAATAGCTCACTGCTGTTCTCCAAGGTGCTTTAATTGCCGATTCTCCACCGGGGAGTTGCATTTGTTCGAAATGTGCGAACCTGTCAAATTTACTATAATCTCCAATTAAGACCTCACCACCCCAAATTGTACCATCGGTTCCATAACCGGTACCATCCATTATTATTCCTATCACTGGAGTACTAATTTGATTTTCAGCCATGCAAGCAGCCAAATGCGCATGATGATGCTGAACTGGCACTAATCTATTGATATCTGCAAGCTCCTTTGCCCATTGCGTGGAGAAATATTGCGGATGTAAATCATGTGTGATTATTTCAGGTTTGGTATCAAAGATTGTTTGTAAATGTTGAATAGTTAATTTAAAGAAATTATAAGCTTCTATATTTTCTAAATCCCCGATATGCTGACTTACTATTGCCTTGTCATCCTTAAGTAAGCACACTGTATTTTTCAGTTCTCCGCCTACGGCTAAAACTGGTGGCCCAATAGATTTAACAAATATCGGTTGCGGAGCTTTGCCGCGGCTCCTGCGAATAAATCTAAATTTGTTTGCCAGCTGAATTCCAACTGAGTCATCACTTCTTAAATATATATCACGATTGTGAATCAAGAAATAATCTGCAATTCCCTTAAGTCGCTCAAATGCCTCATTATTATCAATACAAATTGGCTCCTCACTTAAATTGGCACTTGTCATTACTAATGGAAAATCCAATTTATCAAATAATATATGATGTAACGGAGTATAGGGCAGCATGATTCCAAGATAGTCGTTACCAGGCGCAACTGATTTGGTAATGGAAGTACCAGATTTCCTTTTTAATAATAATATTGGAGAAATTATAGATTTAAGGATATCCCTTTCTTCGTCATTAACAAAGCAATATTTCTCAGCGTCCACTATATTTTTAACCATCAGAGCGAAAGGCTTCTCATCTCGTCCTTTCAATGTTCGCAATTTTTGAACGGAACTATTATTTGTTGCATCAACAGCTAAATGGAATCCCCCCAAACCTTTAATTGCGATTATATTGTTTTTTTTTTAATAAATTATGAACTTGACCAATAATTTCATCATTTTTAATCAATTTTTGATCTGAATTAAAAAGCTGAATTTGCGGGCCGCAAGTAGGGCAAGCATTTGGTTGAGCATGAAACCTGCGGTTAGTTGGATCATCATATTCTGCTTGGCAATCCGAACACATCTTGAAATTTTTCATAGATGTAAAAGGTCTGTCATACGGTATATTATCTATTATAGTATAACGTGGACCGCAATTTGTACAATTAATGAAAGGATATAAATAACGTCTATCATTTGGATTAAATAATTCCTCTAAACAATCATCACAAACTGCTATATCGGGAGAAATTAGTGTTGAAATAGAATTGCTACTATCAGATTTCTTAATTATGAAATCTGATGAATCTTGATGTTCAATAGCTTCAAATTTTATATCTGTAATAATTGATAGTGGCGGAGATTTACTATTTATATCATTTAAAAACTTATCTAATTTAATTTGTTCACCTTCCACTTCAATGATTACACCTTTAGAAGTATTGGAAACAAAACCTGTGAGATCATAGGATTTTGCTAAATTGTAGATAAATGGTCTGAAGCCAACTCCTTGTACAATTCCCTGTACAATTATTTTTTTTCGGACAATACTCAATTAAGAATGGTAGATTAAGTCCGCTTGGAATTGGAAATTAACCAATCTGTCCATTTTTCCATCCCCTCGCCGTTGGTGGCGGAAATCTCAATAAATTTTATATTAGGGTTCACTTGGCGGGCATATTTTTTGCATTTTTCTACATCAAAATTAACGTACGGCAGCAAATCAATTTTATTGATCACACAGAGATCTGACACACTAAACATAGTTGGATATTTATGCGGTTTATCATCACCTTCAGTAACGCTAATTATTACAACTTTAAGTGCCTCTCCAAGATCAAATAATGCAGGGCACACCAAATTGCCAACATTCTCAATAAATAGAATTGAATTCTCTTCCAAGTCTAATTTTTTTGCACCTTGATTAATCATTTCTGAATCAAGATGACAACCCGTGCCGGTATTAACTTGTACTACCGCTGCCCCGGTGGCATCGATGCGTTCAGCGTCATTCATTGTTTGTTGGTCGCCTTCAATAACAGCACAAGTAATCTTATCTTTGATTGATGTGATAGTTTTTTCTAACAGTGTGGTTTTCCCAGCACCCGGAGAGCTTACCAAATTGATGGCAAAGATATTCTTAGCTTCGAAAAATCCACGATTACGCTCTGCGATTAAATTGTTTTTTGCTAAAACATCTGTTTCAACTTGTATTGTCCTTCCTGAATCGTGAACATGAGTATGAGGATGGTCGTGCGGATGGTCATGACTGTGTCCGTGGGGGTGTGAATGACCTTTTTCACCGGGTTTTCTAATTGTTACTGCTTCGTTCGGTTGACTGCAACCGCAAGTATCACACATATTTTCTCCTCAATCAATATTAAATGATTTAATGGAAAGCTCCTTGCCTGCAATTACTTCAATATTAAAATCATTACAAGTAGGGCAAGGGCTAAAATCAGTTTTTAGATTATAATCTTTTTTACATATTTTACAAAAAGCTCTGCCTTCAATATTTTGAATTTTCAGTTTCGCTCCACTTGCTATAGTGTTCTTACAAGCTGCTTCAAAACAAAATTCAAGGGAATCAATCATTATACCGGAGAGTTCGCCAATTTCTAAGATAACGCTATTTATTTTTGTCGCGTTCTCCTCGCTTGCCTTTTTACAAACGATGTCTACAATGTTCATTGCTATTGTCATTTCATGCATAATGATGAACTATTTAAGTGTCAAAATTACTTAAACTCGTTAAATTTCGGAACAATGTGATTTTTAAACTTTGATTGAATTGGTGAGGTATTTTAAGAATCAGATTCAAAAATGTCTTGAATCTCGTCCACCATTATCTGAATTGATAGACCAATTGTATCACGGATCAACCCCGCATATTTTTCTAATTCTGATAAACTAATTAATTTATTTACTATAATTACTCCAGCATCTACTAATGCCTGACTTACTTCGTTTGGGGAAAATCCTTCCCGTTTACGCATAACAGCTAAAGAATGGGCATAGTTGATCAGTGACAATCTGTTTCCGGTTCTCACTGAGGTCATAATTAAATTGAAGATAACATTAATGTACCATTGCAGGTAATCAGAGCTCATGAGCTGATAATGTAAATATAACTCTTTATCCTTATGATAAAAAATATGTGCAAATATTTCATCGATAATATCATCTTGGTGTTCAGTTAAGGCATTAGAAATGCGCAAATTAGGTCTATCGATAGGAGTAACTTTTAAAGCAATCTGATTTTTGGTAAACCATTCAATTGGAAGTGCCCGCATATGTTCAATTAAATACAGCAGTCTTCTTTCGATTAATCGACGAGGGTTAGGTCGCCAATCTAGTGCATTCATGGTGTAAGTAGCATCGGTCGTAAGTTTTAAATCAATGTAGTCCGTCATCCATGGCCTTTCAAAAGGAGGAGAACCAATCAGTTTACCAAGATAATATCGCACTCTCACACCAACCCGCGCTAATAATATTGGCATTTTGATGGGTCGTTTAGTGGATCCGAAAAATAATTTTGTACCTATATTATATAGATCTAAATGTGAAGTTGAACCATTTGGACTGGCAATGTACGTATCCAATTGAGGCAGCATATCTGAATTATTCAATACTTTCTCAACTAATCTATTCAAACATTTTTGATGGATGTATGGTACGGCAGATTCTCCTTTTCCTCCTAAAACTCTGCTATTCCAACTTCTAGAGAACCAAGTTTGTAGAAACATGTACAATGGCCCATATTCACACCAATCGCTGTAAACAGCAGCAAATCGAATGATTGTACAGGGAAAATATTTTGAATGACCGGTTACAAGCTCCTCAGCTTTTTTCTTTGTTAGGGCATAAGGAAAATCAGCATCCAGCGGTGTTTGTTCATTTATGACCTCTCCTTCTTTTGGAAAATTGCAGGCCGCTATGGAACTAGAGAAGATAAACCGCTTGGGCATTATTTGTTTAGTATATTTTAATACTAATTCCGTACCTCTGACATTCGTGCGTTCGTATTCTGGATGAGGAGTATTGTCAAAAGTATAATAACCTGCCAAATGTATTACAAAATCAACCTTACCTTTTTGATTAATATTATGTATTTCACTTGCGAATGATTCTTCATTGGCGATATCAACAAGAATCCATTTTATATTTTTATGAACTTGGACGCGTGCTTCTTGCTGAGTTTTACGTGCAAAAGCATAAATAAAGTACTTCTCTTTAAAATGTTCTAATAGGTGCCTACCGACAAAACCCGATGCACCCGTTACAATCATTTTGGGCAGTGCAGGTTTCATGCAACCGTTTCGAATTTATATTTTTTATATAATATTAATATTAATAGTCCCATGCAGAAATCACCGATTGCAGATAAAAACACTATACCAAATTGATTTACAAATAGGAAGTAGGACATTAAAAATATAGTCGCAAAGAACTTTGCAATGATTGAGAACCTAATTAAAGCTGAATTTTCTAACACATTATAAGCTGCCATCCCATAGGCGATTGCCATTACCATATGAAAAACACCACCTTGTATTATGAAAAATCGATGTTCGGATGGATAAATGTTAAAATATGCTATCCACTCGGGTGGGAAAAGTATCATTCCAATTCCAACTCCAATCGAGTGTAAAGCAACAAGCCAGAGCATGATTACCAATAATTTTTTGTAAGACATAGATAGCCCTTTTATTGATAATGAAATATTAGTCAGAAATTGGCTTACTTTCAATTCCCCATTTACTCAACTTGGATGTAATAATTTTGAGGATTTGATCCATTTTAGTCCCAACAGTATCACTGAGTTCAAGTCCCATTTCAACTTTTTCAGGTTGAACGCCGATCAATATCATGTCTGGTGCTTTAATTTCTTGCAGTTTAATGATACTTAAAACATCCGATAAGCCGGCATGATGCAATGATAATTTTGTATTGAACCGGTAATGGATTTCCTCATTTTCAAGCGTAACAATGTAACCCGGTTCTTTCTGAGAATCTACTGCATCAACAATTATCATTTTATTACATTCTTCAAAATAGGGAATGAGATCAATGCCGATTGTACCGCCGTCAATAAAATTGATAGCGGGGGAGAAGGTGTAAGATTCTTGCAGCTTATTCAGTGCATGAATACCGACACCTTCATCCCCCATCAATAAATTACCGATTCCGAGAATTGTTACTTCTGAATTGCTATCCTGGGAATCGTGATAATGTTTTGACACGGATCGTATCTTGTCTTTTATTGTCGTGAACGTGTATTGCGCATGCCAAACATGGATCAAATGAATGTATTGTTCTAAGTACTTCTAACGGTTTTTCCGCATCTGCGATTGGATTACCAACCAATGATGCTTCGTAAGGACCCAATTTATCATCTTGATTCCTTGGGCCGGCATTCCAAGTAGAAGGTACAACAGCCTGATAATTCTTGATTTTGCCATTTTTGATAACAATCCAATGCGATAATACACCGCGTGGTGCTTCATGAAAACCAAATCCTGTTTGCTCCCCTTTCGGGAAAGTCGGCGGATTGAATGTTTCCACATCGCCTTTTGCGATATTTCCAACCAAGAGATTGTAGTTTTCTTTCAGCACATCGATCAATACATTCGTGCGGACACAGCGTGCTGCATGGCGTCCTAATGTTGAATGTAAAGCATCTAAACCGACTTTAGTGCCAGCAATGGCACTAATTTTTTCTAATGCTAATGTTGCGTAGGTCTGAGTTGGTTTGTGTCCCGCTGCAAACATAGCTAACACATTTGCTAGTGGTCCAACCTGAGCAGGTTCATCATAGAAGCTAGGTGCTTTGACCCAAGAGTATTTGTCGTTTTCCTTGAAATCGGTATAATATGGTTTTGTTTCACCTTTATAAGGATGCAGTGTTTTATCTCCTTCGTACCACGCATGTTTTACACTTTCCTTTACACCATTCATGAAGTATTTATCTTGGAATGAATTGATAGCTTTAAATGTACCAACATCACCATTCTTGATGTATCCGCCCGGAGTGCCGAATTTTGTTCCTTTTCTATCGGTTGGGAACTCTGGTACGCTCAGATAATTAGTAACACCTTTACCAAAGGGTAACCAATGGGCGTACATCGCACCAACTGCAGCCAGATCAACTAAGTACACATTGCGAATGAAGTCCTGCAACTCGTCCATCAACGTTTTCACATAAAACAATCTTTCCATGTTCAACGCAGCTTGATTATCTGGATTAATCGGATTTGATACTCCACCGACCGCTAAGTTTTGAATATGCGGTGTTTTACTTCCCAATATTGTAACAATTTGATTGGCTTTGCGCTGATATTCAAATGCTTCCAGATAGTGGGCTGCTGCAATTAAATTTACCTCGGGCGGTAATTTCATTGCAGGGTGTCCCCAGTATCCGTTGGCAAAGATTCCTAATTGTCCTGAAGCAACAAATTTCTTCAATTTGTCTTGTACAGCTTTAAACTCTTGAACTCCGTTGTTGGGCCAAGGTGATAAGCTCTGTGCTAATTTAGAAGCAGCTTTTGGGTCAGCAGATAGGGCTGATACTATATCAACCCAGTCCAATGCTGAAAGATGATAAAAATGCACAATGTGATCATGTATGCCATGCGCGGCTACAATCATATTCCGTATGAATTGCGCATTTACTGGCACTTCCAAATCCAAGGCGTTTTCTACGGTGCGTACCGATGCAATTGCATGAACTGTAGTACAAACACCGCAGAATCTTTGCGTAAATATCCAGGCATCGCGCGGATCACGTCCAACTAATATTTCCTCGATACCTCGGAACATTTGACCTGACGACCAGGCATTTTTGATTTTGCCATTTTCGATATCGCAATCAATGCGTAAATGGCCTTCTATTCTTGTTATGGGATCAACTGTAATTCTTTTTGCCATTGATAAACTCCCTCTTATGATGTTGTATGTTTAATATTTGGTAAAATGGGCAGCCATTTAACGAATGCCAAGTATGCCATTATTTCCATTGCGATTATTCCGATTGTTATCAGAAGTTCGCTTGCCGATGGCCAATAATGCCAACCCTGTCCCGGATCAAATCCAACTAAGAATGCATCAAACCGATAGACAGACCCAGCCAGTAAAAATGCCACAGCAATTAAAAATAATGATTTGGCATTTTGCTGATTTTTCTTGGAAAACAGCATTATCATAGGCACAATGAACAAAAGATTCTCAACTATGAACATTGTGCTATTTACCCAGCCATCGGTAAATATGAGTCCTAACTGACCGCGCCAAACAATATCACCAAATCTGACTATAATGAATATCAGAGTCAGCCAAGCCATTAATTTTCCTAATTTTACTAAAATAGGTGTTTCAAATGGTCTTTTAAATCCTGATGATGAGTATAGCGATTCAAATACCACAATCGCATAACCCATAATTATTGATGATATTAAGAAAAGTAATGGTAACCATCCTGTTTGCCACAATGCTGATAATTTATCTCCTGCAATTATCATCAATGTTCCAAGTGTCGACTGATGCATTGTTGGAAGCAGAACCCCAATTGCAATGAATATGAACAATATCTTGTTCATAAACGCAAGGGCTTTGGTCTTATTAAATTTCTCAAGAAAGGCGGGTGATATCTCAATCCATAGTACCAGTACATATGTGGCTACACAAAAGGCAACTTCAAACATAATTGAGTTCAAATTAACATGCCATGGTAGGAATATATTGTACAATTGCCAGTATCTGCCGACATCAATAAATATTGAAAATCCGGCAAAGGTATAACCAAAAACACTTGTTAAGACTGCCGGTCTAACAAGCGGATGATATTTACCTTTGTTAAAGATATACACCAATATTGCCAATACATAACCACCGCATCCTAAGGCAGTACCCACTAATACATCATATACAATCCACATTCCCCAGGGATAACCATCGGAAAGATTGGTTACCGCTCCTATTCCGAATATGAACCGTTTGATTAAAAGTATTCCTGCAATCCCAGCTAGAACAGCCAAAATGATAAATGGTTTGGTAAGTATTTTACCACCAAGTGCTTTATTTTCACTCATTATGACCTCCCTTCTTCGCTTTCGTGGTGCGTTTTACTACCGCGATATGCTGCCACTAATAAACCTGCTAACAATGCTCCGGGAGCAATTAATCCTTTGTAGATTGTATGCTGCAAGGTTTCAGATTTTCCGGCAGCTGATTTTTCAGGTAGATTAGGCAAGCCAAGATCGTGGAAAGGAACTGATGACAGTATCATATATTGTGTTCCGCCGGTTTCCTTTTCTCCATAAACATAGTTCACGTATTTCTTAACGGTATGTTGAGCAGTTTCTCCGTCTTCCATACTTTTAACTTGATAGTCATATTTTGAACCTTCCGCCAATTCAATACGTCGATGGGCTTCTGCCATTAAGTCTTCAACTTTGCCATACAGGGAAGCACCGGTCGGACAGTAGTAACAGCATCCGGGCATTCCACCGCTTTCCTGAACATGATCGCACATTTGACACTTTACGATCTTAGGAAATGGATCGTCCCATTCAAATTTTGGAACATTGAACGGACATGCTACTTGACAATATCTGCATCCAATACATGCTTTGGCATCATAAGTAACCACACCAGTTACTACATCTTTTTCTAATGCCGTAACCGGACAAGCTGATACGCAATCCGGATCAACACAATGCATGCATGCACGTTTAATGTACGCATAGCCGTCCATAGCACGATCTTTCACAGAAGCATCGCCATTGCGATATAATTTGATCTTATTCATGGTTTTAGCGGTTAAATCATCACCATTGTCCCAAATCGTCGGGACTTTAAGATTGTCCACTCGCGATGTTTGCTCAGGAGGCATATTATTATATTCTTTGCATCCGACTTCACATAGCTTACACCCAATACAAAGTGTGGCATCATATAAAATGCCAATTGCGTCGGGTGCTAATTTTTTCTTCTCACGGGCGAAGACCGAGCCGGCTGTTGCTGCCGTAATGGCACCGGCCGAAATCACCTTAAAGAAATCTCTTCTATCAATACTCATTCCAAGATCCTCCTATGCTTTAGTCGAAGAATCTTTGGAATCGTTTTCACCTAATTTCTTTGAAACGTCTGAGACGATTTTTGCTCCAACTGCTACAGCGCCTGCAGTAACTGCTGCACCTGCTACCGTCATACCACCTTTTTTCTCAGAATGAATGTCAGGATAGATTGAACCTGGTGTGAAAGTCTTCACTTCGGCTTGTTCATGTACATGTTTGGTGAAACCAACACCTTCCTCTGTACAGCCGAAACAAGGATGTCCTGTTCCTACGGGCCAGGCACCTGAGCCTACATCACCAAATAAAATTGATGGACAATTAGCATAGGTTTCAGGTCCTTTACATCCTAATTTATATAGGCAGTATCCTTGCCTATGACCATCATCACCAAATTGCATTGCAAAGCGGCCTGCATCAAAATGCGGACGACGTTCGCAATGCTCATGGATCAATCTTCCATAACCGAATTTTGGTCTTCCTTTATCATCTAATTCAGGAAGTTTTCCTAAAGTTAAATAGTATAAAACTGTTGATAGGAAATTATAAGGACTTGGAGGACATCCAGGAATATTCACAACCGGCTTATCAGTTAATATTTTATGCAAAGGTGTAGCACCGGTTGGGTTTGAAAACGTGGATTGTACACCGCCCCACGATGCGCATGAGCCGATCGCTATAGCGGCGGCACAATTTGCACCAACTTCCTTAACGGATTGCAATGCTGTTTTTCCGGCGACTTTGCAGTAAATACCATCATCTTTGGTAGGTATAGAACCTTCCACAACTAAGATATATTTACCTTTGTTTTTCTCCATTGAGTCATGCAATGATTTTTCAACCTGATGACCCGCAGCAGCGCATAGAGTCTCGGAGTAATCCAATGAAATTAGATCTAACACTAAACTCTCAACTTTAGGATGGGTTGATCTTAATAATGATTCCGTACAGCCCGTGCATTCTTGAAAATGCAGCCATATCACAGGTGGGCGTGTAGGATCTTCTATCGTTTTTGCGATTAATTTTGACATGCTAAATGGTAAACCCATTGTTGCCGTAATCGCTGTGCAGAATTTCAGAAAATCGCGCCGTGAAAAACCAAAAGCATCAAAGTTTTGAGATATATTCTCGGCAAACGTCTGCTTAATCTGTTGTTTTGACATGATGTTCCTCCTTAGCTAATTCGGGGATGGTATTTATTAATTTGAAACGCATTAATTCTTTAAAAATTATATAAAAATGTTAATTGCCCGCGCAGAGCACTAGCAGTCTCCTTATTTTTGTATTCTGTTGACCAATGAGATATTTCAAAACCCATTAAAAATCCTTGTAAAATGTCATGATATAAATTTGCAAAAATCATAGTATTTTTACTTCTCATTCCATCATTTAAATCACAATCGCAGGGATCATCTATTGAGATACCGGCAGAGAAGGAATGTTTAGCATTGGGTTTGAACTTTAAATTTACCCATCCGCCCTGAGTGACCACACCTTCAAAGGTACTGGCATTTCCTATTCCTCCAAGCATCGCTGCAATGTTTGACCCAGCAAAGGCTTCACCACTTAAAGATATCTTTGGAGTTATTTTTAAGTTTGCATCAAGATTGGCTGACCAAGATTCATATTTACCTGCTGTGCCTAATGTGTCAAGTTGAGCATAATGCCCTGATATACCAATTGTGTGATTTTCAAAAACCTTGAGTGCCACTCGTCCCTGTAATTCGGGAACAACAGCAGCAGTACCATCATCTATTCCATCTTTATTTAAGTCTCCCCCAATATTTCTAGCAAGCGCCACAGTCCAGTTAATACAATTAAAATCTCCAAACAATTTTAGCATGGGACGTCGGTATCCGATATTTCCTGCCCACCATGCCACTGGGTAATTGATCGTTGCAGGTACTAAGGGTGATATCACATCTGAATCCTGTCCGGCACGTATTGTAAAATTATCTAATTTTGCTTCCGCATATGCTTTGCGAAGTAAAACTCCACCCTTATTTTCAGCGGAACCAACTCCATAAAAATCAATCTCAACCTTTCCTGATATATCTCCTTTATTTATATTAACGCCAAAGCGTGATTGATTCGCTGTAATATTAGTTGTGGGAATTGCATCACCGGTATTGGGATTTGCCCAACGAGCAAAATTTCCTGCTGACATGAGATCACTATCATAACTCATATCTAATTTGATAAATCCGTACGGTTGAACAGTTAATTTGGATTCCATATTAGTATCTTGCGCAACAATAATTGAACAAAGGATTATAAATAAAATAACGATTCGTTTCATAATTATTTCCATTTTAATATTGTGTAGTTAGTATTTTGCAACAGAAATTGTTGCTGTGAATTATGCCATTTGTAGAGCGGGCGTGGGGACATAATCTTCGTATTATTTTAATTTGAAACTCCAATTTATTTTTTTATTGTCTCATATTTTTCCAATAATATCAAGTGTACGCTACTGATAATGTAAATTATATAATTGAACTAATCAATATAAAAAGATGTCATTATCTACAAAGGACTTGCTATATTAATAAATATTTATTATATGATATACTAATTTTTTACATTTAGTACCTATTTAGAGGATAATTATGTCAGAAAAAACCAAGATTTGGTATTTACAAAACTTTAATTTATTAAAAGGAATGGATGAATCATCCATGGAGATGATAGACAAAGGCAGTAAGATGAAAAAGTCATCTAAGCGTGAGGTGATTTACTTCCCGGAAGAACGCAGTGATAATATATATTTATTAAAAGAAGGGAAAGTAAAAATATCGAGAGTATCTGAAGATGGGAAAAAAATGACTCTTCAGCTAATCGGTCCTGGTGAAATTTTTGGCGAAAGTGCCATATTAGGACAAGAAAAACGTGAAAATATCGCTGAAGTTGTTGAGGATGCCGTGATTTGTTCTATCAACAGAACTATGTTCCAGGAGATGTTAGCGATGAATCCCAAGCTGAATCTCAGTATCAATAAATTCATTGGTTTGCGGATTAGAAAAATTGAAGCTCACGTGGAAGATTTAGTATTTAAAGATGCTCAGGAAAGAGTCATCGCTTTTTTAAAGCGCTATGCATCTACGTTTGGTAAAAAGATGGTTGATGGTTGGATGGTGAGGCCATTTCTTACGCATCAAGAGATTGCAGATCTTACTGCAACATCAAGACAAACTGTAAATTCTATTTTAAATGATTTAGTTGCCAATAAGGATATTAAATATACACGCCGCTATTTTCAAGTTCTCCAGAAAGACTGGATAAAATAGTAATTATTTGTCGCAGTAGCGACAATGTCAATTAGTTTGCCCACCGTATTTTCCCAACAATATGGGAAAGGAAAACATAAAAGTTGACGTATCACTCATAATACGAAAATCGTGTCATGCTTGTAAAGAAGTATTAAGTGTACTCGCAACTTATATGAATAGACAATCCCACATAAATTTTACAATAATTGACCTAGATGAAGAAAATAGTTTCAAATGGCAGCATTCTACGATAACACCTTCTGTATGGATAAATGATAAAATGTGGTATGCCGGCAAAGTCAACATTGAAAGATTTGATGAAAAAATTAAAAAATTGATAAATCTATAATAACAAGGAAAACATAATGAATAATCTAAAAAATATCGGTCGAATAATGTTCGCAATTCCTTTTGCAATATTCGGTATGATGCATTTTATGGCAGCCGGTGATATGAGTGGCATGGTGCCAAGTTGGGTGCCAGGTGGAGTGTTTTGGGTTTACTTAACCGGATTAGCACTTATTGCTGCGGCGGTCAGCCTAATCACCAAAAAACAAATCCATTTAGCTGCATTATTGTTAGCAGTACTAATGTTCGTGTTTATTTTAACAGTACATTTGCCGATGGTGATGGGTGGCAATCAAATGGCAATGGGAAGTCTGATGAAAGATATGTCAATAGCAGGCGGAGCATTGTTAATTGCCGGATTGTTTAAAGACAATAAATAATTGAGGGATTTTCCTCAATCTAAAAATGGGAAAGCGAAATAGTACTACTCCTAGCTTTCCCATTTTTTATGTTTATAGAATAATAAAAATTATTTAAAAAGCGTTTTTCTTACTTTCCTTGCTAACGATAAATAAGTTGTTAGTTTCCCGCCAAATACTTGTAATAGAGTAGCATTCCCAAATTTATATTTATCTAATTCATATTCACGAGAGAGATTTGTTGGATCTTCTGCTTCGGCAACAAGCGGTCTAACTCCAATCCATGCATCTTTGATATTTTTTCGTAAAATTTGAAATTCAGGCTTCAAATAATTATTTATATTTTCAATTAAATATATAATATCTTCCTCGTTTACAGTGATATTATCAATTGGATCACTTTCCTCACGTTCGGTAGTTCCAATTAGTGTTTGCTTATTTTCGGGTTCGGGAATAACAAAAAAGATACGTTTTTGTTTGGTTTGCATGAACATCAAATCATTAGTTAGTAATCCATCAACAACGATATGAATCCCGCTTATTTTTCTGATGCTAAATCTAGCCGGCAGATTGAATTTACTGTATACTTCATCGATCCAAGGTCCGGTAGCGTTAATAAGCTTTGGCGCTGTAAAATCGCCGTTATCAGTTTGTACTGTGAAGTAATCTTTGTCATTTATGATATTAGTAATTAATGTATTTTCAAATATATTTGCCCCATTATCTATTGCATCCTCAGCGACTCGTTGCGTGAGTTTCAAATCGTCAGTTTTAGCATCGTAATAGTGAAATACAGCTCTTAATCCAGCGGTTTGGAAACTGGCAGCATGTACTGGAAACTGTTTCCGTGGTATTACGCGGGAATGATGCTGTTTATTGAGACCGGAGAGTAAGTCATAGAATTTTAACCCGATCCAGATCATCCAAGCCGGACGAGGACTTGATTTATAAATTGGAATATAAAATGATTTCAATTGAACTAGATCAGGATAAATTCGTAATAACTCCTGCCGATCCATTAATGCTTCGTGCACTAATTTAAATTGCAGAGTTTCTAAGTAGCGTAACCCGCCGTGTATCAACCGCGATGATTTTGATGATGTTCCACTACCGATAGTGGACTTTTCAATCACGGTAACTTTTTTATCAGCTAAAGAGAGTTCTCTTGCAATACCGCAACCATTTATTCCTGCACCAATAATAATCACATCTATTTTTGTTGTACTATTTGTCATTTTCATCTCTGAAATTAAAAAAAAGCCATCAAAAACGATGACTTTTTTAAAGTAGCCCGTAGGGGAATCGAACCCCTGTTGCCAGAATGAAAATCTGGAGTCCTAACCACTAGACGAACGGGCCATAATCTTATCTAAACAGCGCCGCGAATTTATTGCTTGTTTTGTATTTGACAAAGCAGAAATATATTGGTTACATCACATTTTCGTTTTCTGAGCAGTATCTTGTATATTTATTGATAATATTTTTACGCAAAAAGGAAAAATTAATGAAATTATACTCGTGGAATGTGAATGGAATTCGCGCAGCCGAAAAAAAAGGATTTTTAGATTGGGTAAATTCGGGCAATGCCGATGTGATATGTCTGCAGGAAACTAAAGCCCATAAAGATCAATTGTCTAAAGAAATATTAGAAAGTCATGGCTATCATACAATTTGGCACTCCGCAGAAAAACGTGGTTATAGCAGTGTCGCAACTTTTTGCAAAGAAAAACCCCTGTACGAACAAAAGGGTATAGGTATCGAAAAATTCGATAAAGAAGGTCGTGTAATTATTACCGAACATGACAAATTTTTACTCTATAATATATATTTCCCGAATGGACAAAAGAATCAGGAACGGCTAGACTACAAAATGGAATTTTATGAAGAATTACTCATGATATTAGATGAACAAGTCGAATCAGGCAATAATGTAGTTGTAGCAGGGGATTGGAATACTGCACATAAAGAAATAGATTTAGCTCGCCCAAAGGATAATGTTAAGAATTCAGGATTTTTACCTGAAGAACGCGCTATGTTAGATAAATACATTGAGTATGGGTACGTTGACACCTTCCGATTATTTCATCCTGAACCCGATAGATACTCATGGTGGACATATCGCATGGGAGCACGTGAACGAAACATCGGATGGCGGATTGATTATTTTTTTGTAAATGAAGGATTTGCTCATCAAATTGCCGATGCTGATATTCATGATGATGTTATGGGCTCTGATCATTGTCCGGTTTCAATTGAGATTGAGTAGATTATTTTATGAAGTATGGACCCAATAAATGGGATGAACGTTACAGCACCGAACAATATGTGTACGGTAAAGAACCAAATTTATTTTTACAACAAAACGTGTCTGCAATTCCGAAAGGTGAAGTTTTATGTATTGCTGACGGTGAAGGACGAAACGGTGTTTGGTTAGCCAGTCAAGGATTTAATGTAACGTCTATTGATTTCTCTCAAAAAGCAATTGATAAAACATATCAACTCGCAAAAGAGCAAAATGTATCAATTAAAGCGATTGTTGGAGATTTATTAAGCTACGATTTTGGTAAAAATAAGTATGATGGAATTGTTTCGATATTTTCACATTTTACTACTGAAGAAACAAAAATGTTACACTATAAGTATTATGATGCTCTAAAACCTAATGGAATATTCTTGATGGAAGCATTTGCTGAAGAACAATTACCATTAAATACCGGTGGACCAAAAAATATTGAATTGTTATATGATATTGAAGATATTCGAAGTTCATTTCCAAATAAAAAATTCGAAATGTTAAAAAAAGATATCGTATATTTATACGAAGGTGAATTACATGATGGCAAAGCCGTGGTTGTGAGAGCGATCATAAAAAAACCATCTAATTAGGATTATTATTATGAAATCAAAACGTGAAATTGCACAAAATTGGTTAAAGCGCTATACCGGATCGGATCCTGAAGAATTAGGCAATTGGATTTTACTAACCAATTTTCAAGATTATGTTGATCGCTTTGCGGAAAAATTTAATACTACAATAAACGGAGTTGGCGGCCCCATGACATCGACCACCAACAAGGATGGATTGAGTATTATTAATTTCGGATACGGCAGCGCTAATGCCGCCACGATAATGGATCTACTGTCAAGTAAAAAACCGGACGGTATATTGTTTTTAGGAAAATGTGGTGGTCTTAAAAAAACAACTGAAATAGGGCATTTTATTTTACCGATTGCCGCTATTAGGGGGGAAGGAACAAGCAATGATTATTTTCCACCGGAAGTTCCAGCCATGCCTTCATTTAAATTGCATAAATACGTTTCGCAAATATTAGTTGATAAAAAATTAGACTATCGAACAGGTGTGGTTTATACTACAAATCGGCGGATTTGGGAATGGGACGAGGAATTTAAAAAATATTTGCGTAAAGTTAGAGCTCTAGGAATTGATATGGAAACCGCTACGCTTTTTATTACCGGGCTTGCTAATGTAATCGCTCGGGGGGCGTTGCTATTGGTTTCGGACAGACCAATGATACCGGAAGGGGTGAAAACAACTGAATCAGATAAAAAAGTAACTCAGGAGTATTCAAACTTACATCTTGAAGTAGGTATTCAGGCTCTTACTACAATCGACAAAATAACTGAAAAAATTAAGCATTTTAGATATTAAGACAAGATAAGCTCAACCGCTATTGCATCGGCAAAATTCATTCCCTTTTGAGCTAGCTTTATTCTATCTTTTTCCACAATTAGCATTTCAGGGAATTTTGATTGAACTTGTTTGAGTTGTTTAAAAAACCCATATGTTAGTTTCCTAGGAATTTCTGCAATTAGAAAACCGTCGATCATTCGTAAGCCAAAGCCAATTATTTCATTAGTGCGTTCAATCTCCGTTATTTTTTCAGAAGATTCAATCGGTGTTTCACCATTTAGTAGTATAGAAATGTACTTTTCTATACTACTAAAATTATTCCATCGATTTATTCCATCGTAACTATGTGCCGATGGGCCAAATCCTAAATAAAAATCATTTTTCCAATAATGGAGATTATGTATACATTCCCTGTGCAATTTGGAATAATTGGATATTTCATATTGAATATAATTATGTGCATTCAATATTTCGCGAGCAGTTGAATTAAATATTATATACTTTTCATCTTTTGGCATTTGCACAGCATTACTTAATACCAATTCAAATAATTTTGTATTTTGCTCAACTGTTAATGAATATGCTGAAATATGCTCAGGATTTAATTTCATCAATTTGTTAAGGTCATCTTTCCAAATCTTAACTGATTGTAGGGGGATATTATAAATCATATCACAGTTGATATTATCGAAACCGACTTTTCTGGCTGAATCAAAAGTATTAAAAATATCTATTGCCGAGAGAGTTCTTGATAAAAATTTCAGCAGCCTAGAATTGAACGATTGAACTCCAATTGATAATCGATTAACACCGAGTGAGTGAAAATCCCTTAATTTTTCTAAAGGTGCTTCACCCGGATTTGCTTCTAAAGTGAATTCTTTGATATAATCCAGTTTAAATTTATTGTTTAATGCACCAATTATTTTTTCTAACTGCTTGGCCTCCAAAAGATTCGGTGTGCCACCGCCGATAAAAATTGCATCAAATTGCCAATTAGTAACATCAACCTCGCAACTATTTATTTCCATTACTAAGGAATCAACAAAAGCATCAATTCTTTCATCTTGTCCTGCAACGGAATAAAAATCACAATAGATGCATTTTGCGGCGCAAAATGGAATGTGTATATAGATTCCCGAAGTTTGCATAGTACAAATTACGAAACATTCTAAACAGAAGGTTTGGAATGGATTACAGTCTTTGCAGGAAAAGCAATATTATTTTTCATTCTTTAGAAATTTAAAATTATGAGAGTAATTTAACTAAATTAATTAGAGGGAAAAATGTCCACAAAAACAGTAAACAGATTAAGGATATTATTTTTAATAATCATTTCAATTGCATTTTCACAGACCGGGAAACTAAAAGTTGGATTTGATATCGATGATACAACATTGTATTCTGAACGTGCCTTTGTCGTAGCTCCAAAAACTGAAGGCGGTGACACAGATTATTCCTGGATCAACACTCATGATGAGGAATATTCCTTATTAATTGATCCTGTTATAACGCTTATAAATTTTTTTAGGGCGCACGGACACGAGGTGTTTTTTATTACTGCAAGGCCGGGATTGAACGGTGATAGTGTTGCAGTATTCCTATCAAAAAATCTAAATTTTGAAGTAAAGGTTGACAGTAACTTATTTTTCTCGCCTAAAGAATATGTTGACGGATTCAAATACACAACCAAACATCGTGTTATGAAGAAACTTGGCTTAGATATTTATTACGGAGATTCGGATACCGATATAATTGCTGCCATTAAAGCCGATGTCCATCCCGTACGGATTGTGCGCAGTAATGCATCACTTAAAGAATACGGTGGCAATTATTTTGGCGACACGCACGATGGTGAATCTGTCGAAGCACCATTTGTAAAAAAGGATTTGAAATATTTCTATAAAGCTAAGGTTGGCATGTTTGGTGAATCAATTTATCCAATTACATGGAAGCCATGCAATAAAATACATTAGTATAAAAAAATAGAATTAATGGCGCTTCGGTAGGGGTGCATGCTCAGAGGATTTATTAATTTTATCACTATATTTTTTTCCATCAGCGACTGCAAGCCACTTACCATTAATATTATGCAAATCCACATGATGCATTCCTGCAGCATTCCACCCCAGTCCGGAACGAGTTACGATAGGTTTTTCTGAGACAATTTCTTCGGAGTAGATTTTTTCAGATAATTCCGTAATTTTAAAAGCAAATACCTGCTGACCATACTCGATATAACAATCTTGAGCTAATCTATAAAGGTCATTATTATAGATTAATAATCTTCCCCCC
>RRYU01022206.1_pt1 | contig 46861 bp, 41 predicted proteins | sample 2162651 | NCBI WGS metagenome assembly RRYU01 (sample SAMN10267283, study PRJNA491782) | microbial mat metagenome | isolation source: biomat in the production well | place: Japan: Minami-Kanto gas field, natural gas well KTG3 | collected 2017-06
CCGAAACCGGACGTTGCGCAATCGCGCCGACAATGCCGCACATACCCGTCTCCTTGGTTGGGGTTGGAAGGATTCCAGGCGAAAAGGGGCGCCCGTCGTCAATCCTGAATCGGTTCAGTGCGCTTGCGAGGCCGCTGCCAGGCCGGAAAGGTGACCTGTGGAGCGCGGGTCAGGGTGAGCTGATCCGCTGGCGTGTCGCGCGTGATGACGGAACCGGCGCCGATGGTGGCACCCGCCCCGACCCGAACCGGAGCAACCAGGGCGGTATTGGAGCCGATGAACGCGCCATCCTCGATCCGCGTCGTGGACTTGTTGACCCCGTCGTAGTTGCAGGTAATGGTCCCGGCACCGACATTTACCTTCGCACCGATCTCCGCGTCGCCGAGATAGGAGAGGTGGTTGGCCTTGCTGCCCTGGCCGAGACGCGTCTTCTTGATCTCGACGAAGTTGCCGACATGTGTGTGATCGGCGAGGTGGGTCTCGGGACGCAGGCGGGCGAACGGACCGATCCGGGCATGTGCCCCGACCCGGGCACCCTCGATCACCGAATTGGGCAGAATCTGGGTCTTGGGGCCGATGCTGCAGTCCTTCAGAACACAATTGGGGCCAATACGAACGCCGGAGGAAAGTCGGACGTCGCCCTCGATGATGACGTTGATGTCGATGGTGACATCCTGCTCGGCATGCAGTTTCCCCCGCAGGTCGAAACGCGCCGGATCGGCAAAGGTCACACCCGCGCGCATCAGGTCCCGGGCTGCATGGAGCTGGTAGTCGCGCTCGAGGGCCGCGAGTTGGATGCGATCGTTCACCCCCGCCACCTCGGCGAGTCGCCCGGGCTGAGTGGTTGCCACGAGAACACCCTCGGTCGCGGCCAGACCCGTGACGTCGGTGAGATAGTATTCGCCCTGGACGTTGTCGTTGCCGATCCGGCCAAGCCAGTCGTCTAGTCGTGTCCTGTGGGCAACCAGGATGCCGGTATTGACCTCGGTGATGGCGCGTTGCTCGGAGGTAGCGTCCTTCTCCTCGACGATCCCTGCCACTTGGCCTTGCGCATCGCGCAGGATGCGGCCGTATCCTGTCGGGTCAGGCATGTCGGCGGTGAGGATGGCAAGGTCGGTGCCCCCGCCCACCTGGAGGAGGCGGCGAAGTGTCTCGGCAGAGATGAGCGGGACATCGCCGTAGAGGACCAGAACGCGATCCATGTCCGCGACTTGGGGCATGGCCTGAATGACTGCGTGACCCGTACCCAACTGCCGGGGCTGCTCGACCCAGAGGCAACCGGACTGCGAGAGCGCGTCCCGCACCTGCTCGCCTCCATGACCATAGACGGTGACTGTGCGCTCGGCGCCAATCTCCCTTGCCGTATCCAGGACATGGGCCAGCAGGGATTTGCCGCCCAACGGATGAAGCACCTTGGGTAGACTGGAGCGCATCCGCTTGCCGAGGCCCGCTGCCAAGACAATGACCCCGAGCTTCATGGTGTTCGCCTCCGTCAAGGCGTCGTCAATGCAGGCCGCCGCCGGGGAGAGCACACCCGGCGCCGAGATGGGCGGTCAGCTCGTCATACGTCGGGTCACGGACCTCTTGGATCCAAACATGGACCCGGAGTGTCTTTCCGGCGAGAGGATGATTTCCGTCGACCGTGAGCTTACCGTTGGCGATGCGCGTGACCTGGAATTGACGAGTCTCGCCGAGCTCGTTCTCCATCTGTACCTCTGCGCCAACGAACCGGAGCTCTGGCGGGAGGTTCTCGATATCATCGGTGAAGGTCAGATCGGGATCGTGAGATCCGAAGCCCTGGTCGGGACCCAGGATGAGCTCGACCTCGTCGCCGACACATCGGCCACTCACGGCCGCGCCCATACCTCCGATGAGCTCGGTTCGGCCACCATGGATGTAGCTGACTGGAATGTCCGTCTTCTCCAGGACGTGACCCTGCTCGTCTTCGATTCGATAGGTCAGTGAAACGAGCTTGCCGGAGCTGATGATGTCGTCTGGCATAAGCTGGGCTCGACTCTCAAGCAGGATCGCCTGTCGGCGCTGTGGTCTCATGTTCGACGCAGGTTAGCCGAATCAAGGACTTTAGAAAAGCGAGGGATAGTGAGGGGGTATCCAGCGGCGTACCGGTGCCCCGTCCCGCCGAAACGCGAGTCCGGCGGGGCGGGGCCAAGATGGGCGAAAGCAGGCTGATCAGCCGCCCTTCATCTTGCGCAGCTTTTCAATCGCACGCAGCTGAGCGATCGCCTCGGCCAGTTCCGATTGCGCCTTTGCATACTCGAACTGAGCGGTCTGACCGGCCAGAGCGTCTTCTGCGCGGCGCTTCGCATCCAGGGCTGCAGCTTCGTCGAGGTCGCGGGCGCGAATGGCGGTATCCGCCAGCACGGTCACGACATGAGGCTGGACCTCGAGCATGCCGCCGGAGACATAGAAATGCTCCTGCTCGCCCTGTTCGTTCTCGACCCGCACGTCACCCGCCTTCAGGCGACTGATGAAGGCAGTATGCCTGGGGGCGATACCGACCTCACCGAGCTCGGCGGTCGCATACACCATGGTCGCGAGACCCGAATGAATCGCCCCTTCGGCGCTCACGATATCAACATGGATTGTCATCGCCATAGTGCACCCCTGTTAAACCGCGTCCCGGTGTGATTTCGCAACGCCCTCGCGGGATTTGTCCGGAGAGGACTCCAATCGCTTTGCGCCAACGCGGTTTAAGTGAAAAACTCTTAATTCTAAAAACGCGGCAGCTACGACGTCTGTCGAGACGTGCGCCACCCGGCCAAGGGCACGTACAGCGCACTTCACACAAGTCGTGTTTAGTTACCCATCTTCTCGGCCTTGGCCACCGCTTCCTCGATGCCACCGACCATATAGAATGCCTGCTCCGGGAGATGGTCGTACTCGCCGTTCACGATGGCTTTGAAGTCCTTGATGGTGTCCTTCACGGAAACGAACTTTCCGGGCGATCCGGTGAAGACCTCGGCCACGAAAAATGGCTGCGAGAGGAAGCGCTGGATCTTGCGGGCACGTGATACGGCGAGCTTGTCGTCGTCGGAGAGCTCGTCCATTCCGAGAATGGCGATGATGTCCTTGAGCTCTTTGTAGCGCTGCAGGGTGCCCTGCACCGCACGCGCGGTCTGGTAGTGCTCCTGCCCGACCACGTTCGGATCCAGGATTCGGCTGGTGGAGTCCAGCGGATCGACGGCGGGGTAGATGCCTAGCTCTGCGATCTGGCGGGACAACACGAGGGTCGCATCCAAATGCGCAAAGGTGGTCGCCGGCGACGGGTCGGTCAGGTCGTCGGCGGGGACATAGACCGCCTGGAAGGAGGTGATGGAGCCGGTCCGCGTCGAGGTGATCCGCTCCTGCAGCGCACCCATCTCGGACGCCAGTGTCGGTTGGTACCCCACGGCGGAGGGCATGCGGCCCAGGAGCGCCGAGACCTCGGTTCCCGCCAGGGTGTAACGGTAGATGTTGTCGATGAAGAGCAGGACGTCGCGGCCTTCTTCACGGAAGTACTCGGCCATGGTCAGGCCGGTCAGGGCGACGCGCAGCCGGTTGCCGGGCGGCTCGTTCATCTGGCCGTAGACCAGGGCGACCTTGTCGAGAACGTTCGACTCCTTCATCTCATGATAGAAGTCGTTCCCCTCGCGGGTACGCTCGCCGACACCGGCAAAGACCGAGAAACCCGAGTGCTCCGCCGCGATGTTGCGGATCAGCTCCATCAGGGTGACGGTCTTGCCCACGCCCGCGCCGCCGAACAGACCGACCTTGCCGCCCTTGGGGATCGGCATGATGAGGTCGATGACCTTGATACCGGTTTCCAGGATCTCGGTCGAGGTCGCCTGGTCTTCGAAGGCCGGGGCGGAACGATGGATCGACCAACGCTCCTCGGAGCCGACATCGCCGAGCTCGTCGATGGGTTCACCGAGGACGTCCATGATGCGCCCGAGCGTCTTCTGCCCGACAGGAACCTGAATAGGTGCGCCGGTGGCAACGGCCGAAATGCCGCGCTGAAGGCCATCGGTAGAGCCCATGGCGATCGCACGGACGACCCCGTCTCCGAGCTGCTGCTGAACCTCGAGGGTCAGGCCGGCCGACTCGATCTTGAGCGCCTCATAGACCTTGGGCATCTCGCCGCGCGGGAACTGTACGTCCACGACGGCCCCGATGATCTCCACCACGTTACCAGAGCTCATAGTCTTTTCCTCTTATGCCTTGCGGCCAATAGCGATTCTGTCTGTGTCCGAGCAGCCGAATCGGGCGACTGCGATCGTATCGCGGGATCACACTGCGGCGGCGCCGCTCACGATCTCGGAGATCTCTTGAGTGATTGCGGCCTGACGGGCCTTGTTGTAAACGAGCTGCAGCTCACCGATCAGGCTCCCCGCGTTGTCCGAAGCGGACTTCATCGCGACCATTCGCGCGGCCTGCTCGCAGGCCCCGTTCTCAACCACTGCCTGGTAGACGAGCGACTCGATATAGCGGGTCAGCAGGGCATCCAGCACGGTACGGGCATCGGGCTCATAGATGTAGTCCCAGTGATACGGCATGGCGGACTGCTCTTCGCCGATGATCGGCACCAGCTGCCGAATCGTGGGGCGCTGTGTCATCGTGTTCACGAAGTGGTTGCTCGCGACATAGATGGCGTCGAGCTTCTTTGCCTCGAAGGCGTCCAACATGACCTTGACCGGTCCGATCAGATCCTCGATGTGCGGCTTGTCACCGAGATGCGCGACCTGCGCCATCACATCGCCGCCGAAGCGCTTGAAGAACCCCAGGGCCTTGGTTCCGATGGTACAGAAAGCGGGCTCGGTCCCCGCTGCCCGCTTCTCTTTGATGTCGACGAGGAGCCGGCGAAACAGATTGCTGTTCAAGCCGCCGCAGAGTCCACGATCGGACGACACCACGATATAGCCGACTCGCTTGCGCTCGCGTTCGACCGCCATGAAGGAATGACGGTACTCTGGCGTGGCGCGGGCCAAGTGGCTGATGACCTGAAGCATCTTCTCGGAATAGGGGCGTGATGCCGCCATCCGGTCCTGCGCCTTGCGCATCTTGGATGCCGCCACCATCTGCATGGCGCCGGTGATTTTCTGCGTGCTCTTGATGCTCGCGATCTTGGTGCGAATTTCTTTGGCGCCTGCCATTCTTGAGCTCCCGGCCTTCGGTCACCGGCCGCCAGTCTTGTACCCGGGCGCGGTGGGGTATGGATGCCTGCCGAACCGCATCCGCCTGGCCGCGCTCGCTGGGGGCGACGGCCGGCGGATGGCGGCTCATTACCAGGTGTTGTTTGCCTTGAAGTCCTTGATCGCCTGATGCATCGCGGATTGAATCTCCGCGGTGTAATCGCCGGTCGCATCGATCTGCTCGAGCAGAGCGGCCTGTGCGGACTTCATATAGCTCTGCATCGCCTGCTCGAAGTCGACGACCTTCTTCACATCGACGTCGTCGAGATAGCCTTCGTTGGCCGCAAAGAGCGAAACCGCCATCTGGCCGACGCTCATCGGCGAGTACTGGAACTGTTTCATCAGCTCCGTGACCCGCTCGCCACGCTGCAACTGCTTGCGGGTGGCCTCGTCGAGGTCGGACGCGAACTGCGAGAAGGCGGCGAGCTCACGATACTGGGCGAGTGCGAGACGGATACCGCCACCCAGCTTCTTGATGATCTTCGTCTGGGCGGCACCACCGACACGGGACACCGAAAGACCCGCATTGATGGCGGGACGGATACCGGCGTTGAAGAGGTCGGTCTCGAGGAAGATCTGGCCGTCCGTGATCGAGATGACGTTGGTCGGAACGAATGCCGACACGTCGCCGGCCTGGGTCTCGATGATCGGCAGGGCCGTCAGGGAGCCGGTTTTACCTTTCACAGCACCGCCGGTCTCCTGCTCGACATAACGGGCGTTGACCCGCGCGGCCCGCTCCAGCAGGCGGGAGTGGAGGTAGAAGACGTCACCTGGATAGGCCTCGCGGCCAGGCGGGCGACGGAGCAGCAAGGAGACCTGTCGGTAGGCCCACGCTTGCTTGGTCAAGTCATCGTAAACGATCAGAGCGTCTTCACCCTTGTCGCGGAAATACTCGCCCATGGTGCAGCCGGCATAGGGCGCGATGAACTGCATCGCGGCCGACTCGGCAGCCGCCGCGGCGACGACGATGGTGTGATCCATGGCGCCATGCTCTTCGAGCTTACGCACCAGAGTCGCGATCGAGGAGTTTTTCTGCCCGACCGCCACATAGATGCATTTAACGCCGGTACCCTTCTGATTGATGATCGCATCGACGGCGACCGCGGTCTTTCCCGTCTGGCGGTCACCAATGATCAGCTCGCGCTGGCCGCGGCCAATCGGAACCATGGCGTCGATCGCCTTGAGACCGGTCTGCACCGGCTGGTCGACGGATTGGCGAGCGATGACGCCAGGCGCCACCTTCTCGATCGGCGAGGTCCCCGAGGCCGCAATGGGTCCTTTCCCGTCGATCGGATTACCGAGCGCGTCGACGACGCGGCCGAGGAGTCCTTCGCCGACCGGCACCTCGAGGACGCGCCCTGTACAGCGGACCCAGTCGCCCTCCGAAAGGTGGGTGTAGCCACCTAAGACCACGGCTCCGACGGAGTCGCGCTCGAGGTTCAGCGCAAGCCCGAAGGCATCGCCGGGGAACTCGAGCATCTCGTAGTACTTGGCGTCCGAGAGGCCGTGCACGCGGACGATACCGTCTGTCAGGCTGACGATCGTACCCTCGGTCCGCGCTTCGGTCTGGAGATCGAACTGCTCGATCTTCTGTTTGATGAGATCGCTGATCTCGGAAGGATTGAGTTGCATGGCGGTGTCCCGTTCAGAATTGCAATGCGTGAGCCAGTTGCTTGAGCTTGCCGCGGACCGAATCGTCGATGACGAGGTCCCCGGCGCGAATCTCGACCCCGCCGATCAGGGAGCTGTCGGTCTCGACGGTGACCTCGACCTGACCGCCGAAGCGCTTTGCGAGGGCGCCGGCAATGGCTGTCTGCTCGGCGGCACTCACCTCGAAGGCGCTTCGAATCAACACGTGCCGGACGCCCTGGTCGGCGGTCCGACTGGCCTCGAAGAGTCTTGCGATCTCGGGCAGCGCCGCAAGTCTGGCGTTTTGCGCCAGCAATCGCAGGAGGTTGGCGGCCTCCGACGGGAGATCATCACCGCACACATTGAGGATGATGTCGCGGATGCGCTCGCGGGGCACGTTGGGGTTGGCGATCTGGGCAGCCATCTGTGGGTCGACCACGACGGCAGACAGCATCGACAGGGCCTGCGACCAGGCGTCCAACTGACCAGCCTCTTTCGCGCGCTCGAACACGGCCTCTGCATAAGGCCGCGCGATGGTGGTGATGTCTCCGGCCATGAGTGGTCCCTAAAGCTGCTTGGCGAACGAATCGACGATGCCTTTGTGCGCCTTGATGTCGATCTCCTTCTGGAGGATCTTCTCGGCGGCAGCGACGGCGAGAGTCGCCACCCGCTCGCGGAGCTCTTCTCGGGCACGATTGGTCTCGCGGTCGATCTCGGCTTGTGCGGCTGCAATGACCCGCCCGCCCTCGCTGCGTGCATCGACCTTGGCCTCCTCGATGATCTCGGTCGCACGCTTCTGCGCTTGACTGACGATCTCTGCGGCCGAGACCTTCGCCTCCTTGATGAGCGTGAGAGCCCGTTGCTCACCGAGCGCCTTCTCCTGGTGGCCGCGCTCGGCGGCGGCAAGGCCCTCTGCGATCTTGGCCTTGCGCTCGGTCAACGCCGTGACGATCGGCGGCCACACGTATTTCATGCAAAACCCGACGAACACCGCGAAGGCGATCATCTGGGCAAACAGGGTGAGATTGATATTCATACCTAAGCCTCGTGCCTATGCCTCGGGCCGATCCTCGCGAACACGAGGGGCGCTTGGCCCGACCGGAGCCGGACCCTTGTCAGGCGGCGAACATCAAATAGAGGCCCATGGCGATGGAGATGACGGGCAAAGCGTCGGTCAGACCCATCACGATGAAGAACTGGGTACGCAACATCGGGATGAGCTCGGGCTGACGCGCGGCGCCTTCAAGGAATCGGCCGCCCAGCACACCGATACCTACGGCGGCACCGAGTGCGCCCAGCCCCAGCATCAGGCCTGCGGCGATGAATTGAATGGCTTGTGCTAATTCCATTGTCGTCTCCAGTCGGGTGTCAGAATGGGTAGAGGTCGAGCAAGATCGCGACTCAGTGCTTGTGATGAGCCATGTCGAGATAGACGATGGTCAGCACCATGAATATGAATGCCTGCAGCGTGATGATCAGGATGTGGAAGATGGCCCAGGCGATCTGCAAGAGTCCGCCTGCTGTCGCCATGAGGATGCCGCCGCTGTACATGATCGCGATCAGGATGAAGATCATCTCGCCGGCGTAGAGATTGCCGAAGAGACGCAGTGCCAGTGAAACGGGCTTCGAGAAGAGGTTGATGCCTTCGAGCAGGAGATTCGCGGGGAGGCCCCACTTTCCGAAGGGATGAAGGGTCAGCTCTGCGGCAAAGCCGCCCACGCCCTTCATCTTGACGCTGTAGTAAAGGATCAGGAAGAAGACCATCAGTGCCATGCCGAAGGTCGCATTCGGATCGGTGGTCGGCACGATCTTCAGATAGACGTGATGTGGATCGGCGCCGAACAGCGACATGAACTGTGCGAATAGATGCGGAACCAGATCGACGGGCACCAGGTCCATCAGATTCATGAGGAAGACCCAGACGAAGATGGTCAGCGCGAGCGGCGCCACCATGGGGTTCTTCCCGCTGAATGAGCCGCGGACGTTGTCTTCAACGAAATCGACGATCCATTCGACGAAATTCTGCGCGCCGCTGGGGACACCCGCCGTCACGCGATCCGCAACACCCTTGAAAAACCAGATAAAGAGGCTCCCGAGCAGGATCGAGAAGAACATGGTGTCGACATGGATCGCCCAGAAACCCATTTCGGCCGCTTCCGCGGTGGTGCGAGCGAATCCGAACCCGTTCTCGGGATGAACCCCCAGGGTCAGGTTAGTGAGATGGTGCTGAATGTATTCTTGAGCGGTAATGGTATCGGAAGAAGCCATCAGTCATCTCTCACTTCGTGGTTCGTTCGGGCATTTGGGCTGCGATCAAGGTCGGAGTGACCTGGACGGCGAGGTATGCAACGAGTAAGGCCGGAAGATTCAGGTCGTTCAGCGTCATGAAGAAGACGGTGAACAGACCCAGGATCACTCCGATTTTCATCAGCTCGGCGCTATAGATCCGCATTACGAGACGAGCGGGTTCCTGTGCGCGATAGCCGCGAAACACAAGAACCGCGAACAGGGCATTCGCTACCAGGCAAGAGCCGGCCCCGATCAGGACCGAGATGGCCATCGGGGCGCTGACCAGGGATGCGAGCCCCGTCAGTGCCAGGCCTAGGATAATCTGGAGTTTCAAGACCCTTTTGGCCTGGAGCGCGTCCCTCTGATGCATCGGATTGTCGTGAATGGGTTGGGCGCTCTGCTGACCGACCGGCAGTATAAGGGCTCTCACATATTAGGGTCAACGCGATGTCGGGTCTTCGGAAGCAGGATCGCGTCGATTCAAACCATTTGAGTATCGGATAGCGCGGGTTCGACACGGTTTCGAGCAGCGTCGAAGACGCGACGGGCAATGGGTCATTTGATATGGGCCAGGATTCCGTCGAGCTCGTCCAGGGTGTTGTAGGCAATCACGAGCTTGCCGGCACCCCGGTGACCTTGTTGAATCTGGACCCGAGCGCCGAGCTTGTCGGTGAGGTCGGTTTGGAGCCGTCGGATATTCGGATCAAGCTCGGCCTTGCGGTCCGTCGGTCCGATCGCCTCGCCCGATTGCAGGAGGCGACGCACCAGTCGCTCGGTCTCGCGCACCGAGAGCCCACTCCTCACGACCTGTGTGGCAGCGTCGCTCTGGGCATGCCCCCTCAGGCCGAGCAGGGCGCGGGCATGCCCCATCTCGAGACGGCCTTCCTCGACATGGTCCCGGACGTCCGGATTCAGATCGAGCAGGCGCAGCAGGTTGGTGACCATCGAGCGTGACTTGCCCAGGGCGTCCGCGATCTGCTGGTGTGTGAGGCTGAACTCTTCGAGGAGCCGCTCGAGTGCGCCGGCCTCTTCGAGGGGATTGAGATCGGCACGCTGGATGTTCTCGATGAGCCCGATCGCCAGTGCGGACTGCTCGTCGACCTGCCGGACGACCACTGGGATCTCGGCGAGGCCGGCCTGCTGGCAGGCTCGCCAGCGTCGCTCGCCCGCAATGATCTCGTAGGTCTGCTCGCTGAGCGGCCGGACGACAATCGGCTGGATCACACCCTGTGCCAGGATCGAATCGGCCAGCTCGCGCAGGGCCTCCGGGTCGAAGTCGTGCCTGGGCTGGTAACGGCCGGGTCGGATCTGCTCCAACGGGAGCCGAGTGATCCGCTGGCCGCCGGACTCCGAGATCGAGGGCTCAAGCGTATCCTCATCCGAGGCCGAAACGGCAACCGAGGGGGAGCGCGCGGCGCCGAGGAGGGCGTCGAGACCGCGCCCGAGACCCTTCTTCTTCGGCGGTGACTTGTGCTCGCTATCCATCTGCACTCCTTTCAGGCCGCGGACTGGCGTGTCTCACGACGACGCAACAGCTCACTGGCAAGCGAGAGATAGGCGACCGCTCCCTTCGACGCGGGGTCGTAGAGCATGGCGGGCAGGCCATGGCTCGGCGCCTCGGCGAGCCGAACGTTGCGGGGGATGATGGTGCGATAGACCTGGTCCTTGAAGTGGGTGACGAGCTGAGTCGAGACCTGGTTGGCAAGGTTGTTCCGCGGGTCATGCATGGTCCGCAGGATCCCCTCGACACGCAGGGCCTGGTTGCGGTTGGCGCGGATCTGCTCGATGGTGTCCATCAGCGCGGAGAGACCCTCGAGCGCGTAATACTCACACTGAATCGGGATCAGCACGCCTTGAGCGGCCACCAGTGCGTTCACGGTCAGCATGTTGAGCGAAGGCGGACAGTCGATGATGACCAGCTCATAGTCGCTCAGGGCATCGGCCAACACGTTCGCAAAGCGTCTTTCGCGGTCGGCCGAGGTGATCAGTCCCACCTCCGCGGCAGTCAGGTCACTGTTGGCGGGCAGCAAATCGAAACCCGGCGCGGGGTCGTTGACCCGTTGCAGACACTCGGTCAACGGGATGTCGCTCAACAGGAGGTCACAGGTCGAGTTGTCGAGGTCGTGCTTGTCGACCCCACAGCCCATGGTGGCATTGCCTTGTGGGTCCATATCCACAAGCAAGACGCGCCGCTTGAGAGATGCCAGCGAGGCGGCCAGATTGACCGCCGTCGTGGTCTTGCCGACGCCGCCCTTCTGGTTGGCAATGGCGATGATGTTGACCATAGTCGACTCAGTCACTCCGGAGCTCGATCAGGTGGCGCTCGACGTCGAGGAAGGGGACACGCAGCGGGTAGACGTACAAGGATCCGGCGCACCGCCCCTGAAGCCATGCGACGTCTTCCAGGTCGCGGCCTTTCATCAGAAGGAGCCGACCCGGGCGCGCCAACAGATCCTGGTGTCCGCCCCCGATCAGGTCGACCGCCGCGACCGCACGACTCACTATGGTACTGAAGTTTCGCCCCGGCCGGTATGTCTCAATCCGCGCATGGACGAGCTCGACGTTGTCGAGTCGCAGCTCCAGGACGACCTGGCGGACGAATCTGAGCTTTTTTTGGTTGCTGTCCAATAACCAGAATCGACGCCGCGGCTCCAGGATGGCCAATGGAAGCCCGGGCAGACCGGCGCCCGTCCCGAGATCTAAAATGCTGTTTCCGAAGAGAAAGGGCTGCACGGACAAGCTGTCGAAAAGGTGTCGCGGGATCATCTCCGAAGGGTCGCTGATGGCGGTCAGGTTATATGCCCGGTTCCAGCGTGCCAGCAGATCGACGAAGCGAAGCAGACGAGTCTGCACGGCCTGGTCCGCGACCAGGCCGAGCTCGGCCAAGCCACTGGCCAGGCGCTGGGCAAACGGCTCGGACAGAGGTGACTCAGGCTCCACCGTGCCCGCTGTCATGCGCACTGTCGCTTGAGGTGGATCAGCAGCAGTGACACCGCCGCTGGAGTAATGCCCGGGATACGGGCGGCCTGACCCAGGGTGGAGGGTCGCACGCGATTGAATTTTTCACGGACCTCGGCGGAAAGACCACGGACCTGGTCGAAGTCGAAGTCCTCGGGCAGCGCTCTGGCGTCCTGAGCCTGCTGACGATCGATCTCGTCACGTTGGCGCTCGATGTAGCCGCGATAGCGCGCCTGGATCTCGATCTGCTCGGTCACGTCCGACGGCAGTGGTTCAGGGGCTGGTCCTGCGAGTGCCGTCACGCCGGCATAGCCGACATTGGGACGGGCGAGCAGATCCGAGGCACGCGTCTCGCGCCGCAGGGGCTCGCCGAGGATACGCTCGGCGAGCACGGAATCGATCTGCTCCGGACGAACCCAGGTCTCGCGCAACCGTTGGCGTTCGCGCTCGATCGCCTCGCGCTTGTCCTCGAAACGCCGCCACCGAGCGTCATCGACCAGGCCGAGCCGTCGACCGGTCTCGGTCAGACGCAGGTCGGCGTTGTCCTCGCGGAGCATCAGGCGATACTCGGCCCGGCTGGTGAACATCCGATACGGCTCGGTGGTCCCGCGGGTGATGAGGTCGTCGACCAGGACGCCCAGATAGGCCTCGTCGCGACGCGGCTGCCAGGGCTCGCGTCCCTGCACCTGAAGAGCTGCGTTGACCCCGGCCAACAGACCCTGGGCAGCAGCCTCCTCGTAGCCTGTGGTCCCGTTGATCTGGCCGGCGAAATAGAGCCCTTGGATGTAACGGGTCTCCAGCGAGGGTTTGAGGTCCCGAGGGTCGAAGAAATCGTACTCGATGGCATACCCCGGACGGGTGATATGGGCCTGCTCGAAGCCGGCGATCGACCGCACGAGCGCCTGTTGGATGTCGAAGGGTAGGCTGGTCGAGATACCGTTCGGATAGACCTCGTGGGTCTCGAGGCCCTCGGGCTCCACGAAGATCTGATGCGACGCCTTCTCCGCAAAACGCACCACTTTGTCCTCGATCGAGGGACAATAGCGCGGCCCGACGCCGGCGATCACGCCCGTGTAGAGTGGCGAGCGCGAGAGACCCGAGTGAATGATCTCGTGCGTGCGGGCGTTGGTATGAGTGATATGGCAGCTGACCTGGCGCGGATGATCGAGAGCACTGCCCGTGTATGAGAAGACCGGCACAGGTAGGTCGCCCGGCTGCTCGGCGAGGCGGCTATAGTCGATGCTTCGTCCGTCGATACGCGGCGGTGTGCCGGTCTTGAGCCGCTCGACACGGAACGGCAGCTCGCGCAGTCGGCGCGAGAGGGCATTGGAGGGTGGGTCGCCGGCCCGACCGCCCTCATAGTTCGACAAACCGATATGGATGCGACCACCCAGGAAGGTCCCGACCGTGAGGACGACGGCATGCGCCTTGAAGCGCAAGCCCATCTGAGTCTCAACGCCGACGACCCGACCCTGCTCGATCAGCAAATCTTCGACCGACTGCTGGAACGGGGTCAGACCGGCTTGGTTCTCGACTGCAGAGCGAACCGCAGCCTTGTAGAGAACGCGGTCGGCCTGGGCGCGGGTCGCCCGCACCGCGGGTCCCTTGCTGGCGTTCAGGGTGCGGAACTGGATTCCACCCCGATCAGCCGCGCGAGCCATCAAGCCACCCAGTGCATCGATCTCCTTGACCAAGTGACCTTTGCCGATCCCACCGATGGCCGGGTTGCAGCTCATCTGTCCGATCGTCTCGATGTTCTGGGTCAAAAGGAGGGTGCGCAGACCACAGCGCGCCGCAGCCAGTGCCGCCTCGGTGCCGGCATGACCTCCGCCGACCACCACCACGTCGTAAGGATCGCCAACCATCATGGAGTGAAACCCAAGTCGATGAACGCGCGCAGTTTAACCCAGAAACGAACCCGGATACCGGCATGACGAGCCCGGCGCTATTCGGTGACCTCCGCACTCACCTATCGGACCGCACCGGAACCGGCGCGCGACGCGGCTGGGCTGCAGTTGCCCGACAACATCACGCCCAGGATGCGTCGCCTGGTCGCAGACTGATCGTCCCGTGCGGACACCGACTGGGTTGTCGCGCAGTTGGCAATGCAATTCTTCAATCGCGAGGCATTTCATTACACCTTGGTGCCGCCGCGGCTCGAACCCGGCCAACGAGCTCCTGTTCGAGACCCGGCGCGGATTCTGTGAGCCTTATGCGAGCAGCTTCCCCGTGCTGATGCTCGTTGCACTCAGCCTCACCCTCGGCATCCTGATGCTTGGCTCCATCCGTGAGCGTCGCCCGTTGGATCCGCTGGAGGCCGAATACAGGCGCTTCTGCCAACGCCTCGCCCGAGTCGGACTCGCCCGTCTGCCGAGCGAAGGACCGATGGACTTTGGCCGACGCATCGTCGCGCAGCGGCCTGACCTAGCAGCCAACGGTCGATCGCTTTCTCGGGCTCTATATCCCGGCGCGGTATGGACCCGGGGCGCATCGGGACGCCCTCGCGGCACTATCCGACACGCTCCATGGTTTTCGGCCGAAGTAACCTGAGCGGAGCGACCCGCAGTCGATCCTGATTCACGGTATGTTGGCGCTCCTGGGCTGCCGGATCCCCGTCTGTCGCGGGCCTGCGCTAATATTAGGAGCGGCATGCCCGGTCTTTCCCGGTCCTGAGCGATACAGGGCGAGGCGCCCTGGAGTCTGCAGTGGTCTCCATCGGAGAAACAGGATGTCACTCAACGAAGCCGATACCTGCCGGGTCTACATCACCCCCAGATTGCGCGAGGCCGGCTGGGAGGATCCGCCCCATCTGATCGCCGAGCAGCAGACCTTCACGGACGGGCGGATCAAGATCGTCGCAGGCAAGGCCGTTCGCGGCGATCGAAAGCGCGCCGATTATTTTCTGCTCTACACCCGCGATTTCCCGATCGCCGTGGTCGAATCCAAGCCCGAGGGTGCGCCCGAAGGCACCGGACTCCAGCAGTCGAAAGGCTACGCCGAGCTTCGCGACCTCAAGTTCGCCTTTGCCACCAATGGACACTGGATCCTCGAGTTCGACTTTCTGACCGGCATCGAGAGCAGTTTGGAAGCCTTTCCCACGCCCGCCGAGCTTCTCGGGCGGCTCCGGGCAGCCACCGGCCTTAGCGACGAGGCGGCCTGGCGTCTCCTGACCCCGTCATACCCCGCCCCCGAGGCCATCCCCCGCTATTACCAGGACATCGCGATCAACCGCACCATCCAGGCGGTGCTTCAGGGCCAGCGGCGTATCCTCCTCTGCATGGCCACGGGGACCGGCAAGACCCTGGTCGCCTTCCAGATCTGCTGGAAGCTGTGGAGCGTGCGCTGGACGCGCGACGGCGCATCCCGCAAACCTCGCTTGCTCTTCCTGGCCGATCGCAGCGTCCTGGTCGACGAGCCCAAGGACAAGCAGTTCGCCCCCTTCGGCAACGCCCGTTGGAAGATTCAAGACGGCATCGCCGAGCAGGGCCGGCAGATGTACTTCGCGCTCTACCAATCGATTGCCGAGGACAAGGCCCGCCCCGGACTCTATCGCGAGTATGCGCACGACTTCTTCGATCTCATCATCATCGACGAGTGCCACCGAGGCAGCGCCGGGGACACCAGCAACTGGCGCACGATCCTGGAGTGGTTCGAGCCCGCCTAACAGATCGGCATGACCGCCACGCCCTTGCGGGCCGATAACCGCGACACCTACCGCTACTTCGGCAACCCCGTCTATACCTACAGCCTGCGCCAAGGCATCGAAGACGGTTTTCTGGCCCCGTACCGCGTCCATCGGGTCATCACCGATGTGGATGCGACCGGTTGGCGACCCGGCAAAGACGAGGTCGACCGCTACGGCCGCGCAATCCCGGACGAGCACTACGAGACCAAGGATTTCGAGCGCATCATCGCACTGAAGGCCCGCACCCGCGCGATCGCAAAGCACCTCACCCGATTCATGCGCCGTACCGATCGCTGGGCCAAGACGATCGTCTTCTGCGTCGATCAGGAGCACGCCTCCGAGATGCGCAAGGCCCTGACCCGGTTCAACAAGGACCTGGCGGCCAAACATCCGAACTATGTCGTGCGCATCACCTCCGACGAGGGCGATATCGGTCGCGGACTTCTCGGCAGCTTCCAGGAACCCGAAGAGACCACGCCCGTCATCGTGACCACCTCCCAGATGCTCACCACAGGTGTCGATATCCCCACCTGCAAGAACGTGGTCCTGGTCCGTGTGATCAACTCGCTCACCGAGTTCAAGCAGATCATCGGTCGCGGGACGCGTCTGCGAGAGGATTACGACAAGACCTGGTTCAACATCATCGACTACACCGGTTCGGCTACCGAGCGCTTCGCCGATCCCGAATTCGATGGCTACCCCGAGGAAATCAACCAGACCGAGATCGACGCGCACGGCAACGAGGTCGGCACCACCACCTCCGAGCCGACCGAGTCCGACCCCGAATCCGAAGCAGGGGAGGACGACGGCACGACGAGCGAGGACACGGAGGACGCCGGAGACGACCCGGAGCTCGGCGACGGCGGAGTCACCGAGCCACCACGCCCCCGAGCAAATACTATTTCGACGACGGCAAGTTCAAGGTGATCGGACACCTGGTCTACGAGCTCGACGAGGAGGGCAAACAGCTCCGCGTCGTTCAGTACACCGACTACACCGCCGACCAGATCCGCACCCTCGTGCGCACCCCGGAGGCGCTGACCGCCGACTGGGCTGATCCCGTCACACGCAACGACATGCTGGAGCGGCTCGAGCGGGTCGGCATCCGCTTCGAGGCCTTGGCCGAGGCCACCGACAACCCGGACGCCGACCCCTTGGATCTGCTCTGCCACCTCGCCTTTCAGCGGCAGTTGCGCACCCGCCGCGAGCGGGCCGAGCATCTGCGCCGCAATTCACCCGACTTCTTCGATCGCTACAGCACGGCCGCCCGCGGTATCCTCGACACCCTGCTCGACCAGTACACCGCGCACGGGCCGAACGAGTTCCGGATCCCGCAGGCGCTGAAGAACCCACCCATCGCGGCCCACGGCAACGCCATGGAGATCGCCGATCTGTTCGGCGGACCCGTGGCCATGCGCCAGGCCGTGACCCAACTGCAAGCGCTCCTCTACCGGAGCTAGGCCCTAAGGCCCTGCCCAGCCGCGAGACCCAAGCCAGACCATGCCGCCCAAGAAGACCGCCACACCCCAGACCACCGCCCAGCAGCTCGCGGCCATCATCAAGTCCGCCCGCAACGTCATGCGCAAGGACAAAGGACTGAACGGCGACATCGACCGCCTGCCCATGCTCACCTGGATCATGTTCCTCAAATTTCTCGACGACATGGAGCAGATGCGCGCGCTCAACGCCGAGCTGGCGGGCAAGCCCTTTCGTCCGGACATCGCGCCCCCGTACCGCTGGCGCGATTGGGCCGCCGATCCGGCCGGGATCACCGGCGAGGACCTGATCGCCTTCGTCAACAACGACGAGGCCATGCGCCCCGACGGGACCCGCGGCTCCGGGCTTCTGTACTACCTGCGCGGATTGCGCAGCGCCGATGGCGGGGATCGGCGCGACGTGATCGGTACTGTCTTTCGCGGGATGCAGAACCGCATGACGGATGGTTTTCTGTTGCGCAGTGTCATCAACCTGGTCAACAGCATCCATTTCACCGCCACGGACGAGATGCACACCCTCAGCCGGCTCTACGAGAGCCTGCTGCGCGAGATGCGCGACGCGGCCGGCGACTCGGGCGAGTTCTACACCCCGCGCCCGGCTGTGCGCTTCATGGTCCAGGTTCTGGATCCCCGCTTGGGAGAAACCGTCTTGGATCCCGCCTGCGGAACGGCCGGTTTTCTGGTGGAGGTCTTCAACCATCTGCGCGAGCAATGCCGCTCGGTCGCCGATCAGGAGACCTTGCAGAACGCCAGCATCCTCGGCGGCGAGGCCAAGTCGCTGCCCTATCTGCTGGCCCAGATGAACCTCCTGCTCCACGGGCTCGATCATCCGCGCATCGACCCCGGCAACAGCCTGCGTATCCCTTTGCGCGACATCACCGACAAGGACCGGGTGGACGTGATCCTGACCAACGTCCCCTTCGGCGGCGAGGAGGAGAAGGGCATCCTCGGCAACTTCCCGAAGGACCGCCAGACCACCGAAACGGCGCTGCTCTTCCTTCAGCTCATCATGCGCCGCCTCAAACGCCCCGGTCACGGCAACGACCGCGGCGGTCGCGCCGGCGTCATCGTCCCCAACGGCACCCTGTTCGGCGACGGGATCTGCGCCCGCGTGAAAGAGGACCTGCTCAAGCACTACAACCTGCACACCATCGTGCGCCTGCCCGAAGGCGTCTTCGCGCCCTACACGGACATCCCCTCCAACCTCATCTTCTTCGACCGCTCCGGCCCGACCCGAGAGATCTGGTACTACCAGATCCCGCTCCCCGAGGGACGACGCAAATACACCAAGACCAAGCCGATGGAGGACGCCGAGCTGGCGGACTGCCTGGCCTGGTGGAGCGGCCGGGCGGAGGGACCCAACGCCTGGCGGGTGCAGGCCGCGGATGTCCTCAAATACGATGCGGAAGGCCGCCTCCTGTCGGTCAATCTGGATATCAAGAACCCCGGGAGTCTGGAGGTGTTGGAGCATCGCGAGCCGCGCGAGCTGATCGCCGACATCGCGCGCAAGGAGCTTCGCGTCCTGGACCTGATCGCGGAGATCGACGCCTTGCTGAGCCCGGAAGCCGCCTGATGCACGACTGGCCTTCGGTTGCGTTGTCGGATCTGATGACCCAGATCCGAGACGAGACACCCGTTCAGGCAGGGTTGGATTACCCGAGCTTTGGGATTTACAGCTATGCCAAAGGTTTGTTTAGAAAGCCTCCAATCGCTGGGGGGAGATTCGCGCGACGAAGCTCAATCGCGTTCATGCGAACTGCTTCATTTATGGAAGATTGAACGCCTACGAGGGGGCTTTCGGTTTGGTTTCGGAGGAGTTCGGCGGACATTTCGTCACAGACGAATTCCCTTCTTTCGAGTGTGATTCCAGCCGCATTCTGCCGGAATTCCTCCTTTGGAGGTTTTCCGAGCCCCATATGTGGGCTTCCTTGAAGCAAAAGGTGACCGGCATCGGCGGCGGCGCTGGAAATCGCCGAATACGGTTGAAGGAGTCCGTGCTCCTGCGAGAAACCATCCGTCTTCCGACACTCGAAGAGCAGAGGCATATCGTAGGAAAACTGGAGACTGTCACAAAGCGCCTCGGGGACGCCCGGCGCCTGCGCGAGGAGATCCGGAACGACGCCCAAGCCTTGCTGCACAGCGTCTTTCATCGCCTCATCCAAGGCGCCGAGTACCGTCCCCTCGCCGAAGTCGCACCTATCGTTCGCCGGCCCGTGCGGGTCGAGTTGGACGGCGCCTACCCCGAACTCGGAGTTCGCTCGTTCGGAAAAGGAACCTTCCACAAGCCGTTCCTTTCCGCTGCCGATGTCGGCAGTAAAAAGCTCTATCACATCCGCCCCGGCGACTTGGTGCTCAGCAACGTCTTCGCCTGGGAGGGTGCGATTGCCGTAGCGAAATCGGAAGACGCGGGCCGGGTTGGCTCCCATCGATTCATCACCTGTGTCGCACAGTCGGACCGCGCATGCGCTGCCTTCCTGTGCTTCTACCTTTTGACGAGAGAGGGCATGGAACAGGTTCAAGAAGCCTCGCCGGGCGGGGCGGGGCGCAACAGGACGCTCGGCCTCACAAAGCTCGAACAGATCCGCGTTCCGGTTCCCGGTCTGGCACGACAACAGGAATTCAGCGCCCGCCAAGCCAAGGTCGCCGCCATCAGCCGAGCCCATGCCGACAACCAGTCCGAGCTGGACGCCCTTCTGCCCGCGGTGCTGGACAAGGCGTTCAAGGGCGAGTTGTGATCAGGCCCGCCAAGGCATCCGAGCAGCAAGCGCATCGTCGGCCCGGCAAACTCACAGGCGAAATACACTCGATAAAGAGGAAGCCGTGACCTATCGGATCATCACAGTCCCCGACGAGGCGGGCGATTCTATCGAGCAGCTCGGCACAAAGCGCAAGTTCTGGTTCGACGACAAGCATCGGCTTTTCAAGCAAGGTCGACCGGGGACGGGAGAGGATTGGGCGGAGAAGGTCGCTTGTGGGCTTTGCGTCCTGCTCGGTCTCCCTCATGCACACTACGACTTCGCCACGTGGCGGGGTCGGCCGGGCGTTGTCACCGACTCTTTTCTCCCGCCGCGATGGCGTCTCGTGCAGGGCAACGAGCTGCTCGCCAAGGCTCACCCTGATTACCTGACTCAAAAGCGCTACGAGCGACGTCAACATACGGTCAGCGCCTTTATCCGGGTCGGTAAGATCTCACGGATCGAGCCGCCGCCGGGTTATGCTTTCCCGCCACCGCTGCGCGTTGCGGCTGACGTCATGGTGGGATATCTGTTGTTGGACTGTCTGATCGGAAACCAGGATCGCCATGACGAAAACTGGGGATTGATGGTCCTCGCCGGGTCGCCTCTCCGCGTGGCGTTGGCGCCGTCCTACGATCATGCGTCGAGCCTGGGACGCAACGAGACCGATGAGCGACGCCGATTCAGAATGACGACCAATGATCGCGGCGCAGGGGTCGAATCCTTTTGTGCGCGGGCACGCTCTGCATTCTATGGCGCTCCCCATGCGGGTAAGACCATCACCACGTTGGATGCGTTCGCTGCTGCCAGCCGCCTGCGCCCACCGGCTGCGGAGTATTGGCGGGAGCAAGTCGCAAGGCTTGGGGCTGCAGACTTTGATGCCATCTTAAGAAAGGTGCCGCCGGGCCTGATCTCAGAGGCGGCGATCGATTTCGCGCTTCGGATGCTGGATGTCAATCAAGCGCGCCTGCTCAAGATAGGCGGGGAACAACAGTGACAAACCGAGTATTTCTGGCATGGCGGGATCCCGAGTCCCGACGATGGCTGCCTGTCGGGCAACTTTCACGGGAGCGAGACGACTTTCGGTTCGTTTACACCAAAGGTGCGGAGGAGTCCGAACGCTTCGTGCCCTTCGGTCGCATGACGGACCTGCATGCGGTCTACGTGGCAAACGAGCTGTTTCCACTCTTTTCCAATCGGCTCATGCCTAGATCCAGGCCGGAGTATCGCGACTTCCTAGTTTGGTTGGGACTCGATCCGGGAGACCACGACGCGCTGGAGCTTCTGGGCAAAAGCGGCGGCGCGCGGGCGACCGACGCGTTGCAGGTCTTCCCGTGCCCGGAGCCGACCCCCGAGAACAACTACGTCGTGGAGTTTTTCAGTCACGGCATCCGGCATCTGCCTCAGTCGGCGAGGGAGCGCATTGGCGATCTCACGCCAGGCGAATCGCTCTTTCTGCTTCAGGATCTCCAGAACCCGAGCGATCCGAGCGCCCTGCTGATGCGCACCGCGGACCCCATCTCGATCGTCGGCTATTGCCCGCGCTTCTACTCGGCGGAATTTTCGAAACTCATCGCTTTAGTAGGTCAGGACAAGGTCGAGGCGACAGTTGCCGGCGTGAACCCCGACGCACCGCTCCAGTTTCGGCTTCGCTGCCGCCTGAGCGCCCCCTGGCCCGTAGGATTCACCGCCTGTTCAGACGATGCGTTCAAGGTGCTGGGTTAGTTCGCCTTCGTCGGCGTAGAAGCCTCTCCTCACCGATCACGCCGACCCCGGCGCACAAGGCTTCGCACAGGCCATCTTTCGAGAAGTCATCCGGCCTCGCGAGGGGATCGCCCCAACAGCGACGCGCAAATCGGACCCTGACTGAACGTCTCTTATTTGCAGTTTTCTTATTTGCAGTTTCGGACCCGCGCTCCAGCCTATACTCCTGAGGATCGATCTGGCCGTGGTACCCTTCGTCGACATGCCGGAACGACTTGGTCGATCGGTTGGTCTGGGGTACGTCGATGGGCGGACCTGATAGACTTGCGTGAGTCCCCGGCCCCTTTCGCGGAGGTGAATCCGATGGAGGCCCACAAGCTGGCAACCGTCGCCGACCTGCTCGCAAGCCCGGATGAGCGGGTAGAGCTGATCGGCGGGGAGATCGTTCGCCGGCCAATGGCGCGCGGTGAGCACGGTATGGTCCAGGGCGCCACGCATGACGAGCTGAGCCCGTTCCAGCGCAAGGACGGCCCTGGCGGCTGGTGGATCGGTACCGAGATCAGCGTCGCATACGAGGCGAACGAATGCCCGAGCCACGATCTTGCCGGCTGGCGCAAGGAGCGTAGCCCTAAGCGTCCGCGCGGTGTCGTCGAGCTGACGCCGGACTGGGTCTGCGAAATCGTCTCGCCCGGCCACGAGCGCAAGGACACCCTGACCTTGTTCCTGCTTCTGCAACGCCACCGAGTGCCTTTCTACTGGCTGATCTGGCCGGAGAGCCGCACCCTGATCGCCTACCAGCTCGACGGCGAGCACTACCGCGTCATCGCCACCATCACCGAGCCCACCCGCGTGCGCATCCCCCCGTTCGATGCCTTCGAGATGGACCTGAGCTACGTCTTCGGCGAATAGCCGCCGCGTCCAAATCGACGATGTCGCCTCGCATGGATCCCGCGCCCTCGGACGGGGATCGCCTTGCAGACGGATGGCCTGCACCGTTACTGCTTCATCGAAAAGCATCAGTCCCACTTCAGCCAACTGCTGAAACTGCGGGATAGATTTCCGACGAAGTCGATCGAGCTGTTGCAAGGCGACGCGAACGCGATCCTTCCCCTGTTGCTGGCGGAGCTCGATGCCCGCCACTGGCGCGGTGTCCTATTTCTCGATCCCTACGGGATGGGCTTCGCTTGGGAGACATTGAAGGTGATCGCTGCCACCGGCCTGCTGGATGTCTGGTACCTGTTCCCGCTCAGTGGCGTTTTTCGGCAGGCATCCAGATCCCTTGACGCCGTCGATCAACACAAGGCAGCCGCATTGGATTGCTGCCTGGGCACGCCTGCATGGAGGGACGCCATCTACCGGGAGGAGCGGCAGCTTGATCTCTTCGGCAACGCCCCCGGAATGGAGCGATTCGCGGACGTCGATGCGATCGAGCATTTTGTGAGCAACCGCCTGCAGGAGGTGTTTCCCGCTGTTGCGAAGCCGCTCCACCTACCGCATGCGAACGGGAGCGCCGTTCTATTCGTTGTTTTTCGCGGTTTCCAATCCGTCACCAAAAGCCCAGGCACTCGCGCTGAGGTTTGCCAAGGCCATCCTGGAGAAGGCTCAGTAATGGTTCCAGCGGCGGCCCCGGTACCCTGGAGCTGTGATGACCGCGACGGTGGTGGCTCACGGATTGAGCCTGTCGATGCTTTAAACTCACCGTCCGTACATGGCCACCGGCGAAGCCAACACCGATGACGACGCGAACCAAGATCGAATGGACCGAGCAGACCTGGAACCCGACGACCGGCTGCACCAAGGTCTCCCCCGGCTGTAAGCATTGCTACGCGGAGGTCATGGCCAGGCGACTTCAGGCGATGGGGGCCCGCGGTTACGACAACGGTTTCGCGGTGTCGATACTGCCGGAGCGACTGACGCAGCCGCTACGGCGCAAGCGCCCGACCGTCTGGTTCGTCAACTCGATGAGCGACCTCTTCCACGAGGCCATCAGCGACGCCTTTCTGGACGCAGTTTTCGACACGATTCGTCGCACGCCGCAGCATACCTATCAGATCCTGACCAAACGCGCGCCAAGGCTGCCGGCCTACTTCGGTCCGCGCGCGGTTCCAGCCAACGTCTGGCTCGGGGTCTCGGTGGAGGATCGTGCTTACGGGGTCCCGCGCATTGCAGACCTGCGCCAAGTGGCAGCGCCCATTCGCTTCCTGTCCGTCGAGCCGCTGCTCGAAGACCTCGGTGAGATCGACTTGCGCGGCATCCACTGGGTCATCGTCGGCGGCGAGTCGGGGCCGCATGCTCGGCGGATGGACCCGGTCTGGGTCGATCGCATCAAGGCACAGTGCGATGCGGCGGGCGCGACCTTCTTCTTCAAGCAATGGGGCGGTTGGGGTGCGGACGGGCGCCAACGCTCGAAGAAGGCCAACGGGCGCGAGTACGCCGGGCGAACCTGGAGCGCGATGCCGGACCCTGGGTTGCGCGCGCCCTGAGTGACCGAGCGGGGGAAGTGGCGCTAAGTGTGCGCACCACGAACGGCGGTCACTCGCCCGGCAATCGAGACGCACACCTCCCATGATCACCTGGTCCTCGTCGATTGAGACCGCGTCCTTCTCCGCTTCGGAGCCGAATGAGCCGTTGCCTGCCGACGGCATAAGCGCGCCGTTCGGGTTTTCGGCAGTCTGTCCTGCTCCGGGTCCCTTGCTCGACCGGAGGCAGCAACCCCGCCGACCTGTCGGCATCGAAGCCGGCATAGGTCGTGAGGAGTCCGCCTGGTGCCCGCCCTTGTCAGCCAACAGCTCCGAGGGGCATCGAGCTGCGTTCGGGTCAATCGGCAAGAGAGATCCGGTCCCCGCTGCTCGATGGATGCTTGCATGGTGGTCCCCTGGCTCCGGCGTAAAAACGTGCGGGCTTTCTCTGTGCGATGCCGACTGCCGAGAACGCCCATGTCGTGATCTTTGCTGCGGCAGGCTCTGGAACGGCTCTTACTTCCCGATGCAAAAGGTCGAGAAGATCCGGCCCAAGAGGTCGTCGGAGGTAAAGCGTCCCGTGATCTCCCCGAGCGCGTTTTGCGCCTGGAGCAGATCCTCGGCGATGAGCTCGGCTCCGACCCCACGGACCAGGGCGGCCTGTGCGGACTCAAGATGACCCAGCCCAAGCCGGAGCGCGTCGAGATGCCGTCGACGGGCGACGAAGGCGCCTTCGGGTAGGGCGGACACACCCGCGCGATCCTTCAGATGCGCTCGCAACAGATCAAGCCCCTTGCCGGTTATGGCCGACATGGCGATCTCCGGACCGGACTCGACATTGGTGATGCCCGGCGAGATGCCTAAGAGATCGATCTTGTTCCGCACCCGGGTCACGGGTATCTGCTCGGGCAGGCTCTCGCGAGTGAGCAGATCCGGACCCTCGGCAGCGTCGTAGACCCAGAGCACGAGGTCGGCCAGATCCAGTTGCGCCCGGGCGCGGCGAACCCCCTCGCGCTCGACGAGATCCTCGCTGTGACGCAGTCCGGCGGTGTCAATAATCCGGATCGGAAGGCCGTCAACCTGAATGTCGACCTTCAGGACGTCTCGGGTGGTGCCTGGGATGGGTGTGACGATAGCGGTGTCAGTGCCTGATAAAACATTGATAATACTAGATTTACCAGCGTTTGGTGGACCTGCGATGACAACGGCGAGGCCCTCGCGGATGACCTGGCCCTGGCGGGCGGCACCAAGCAACTCGAGGGTCTGGTCGATGATGCCGGTCAGATCCCCGGAGATTCCGAGGTCGTCGGCAAGATCGAGCTCCTCGTCGGGGAAATCGAGGGTCGCCTCGATGAAGGTCCGCATCCGGATGAGACGCTCGATGAGCGCCTCGATCCTCCGGGAGAAGACACCCTGAAGGCTGCGTCCGGCGAGACGGACGGCCAGCGCGGTCGAGGACTCGATCAGATCAGCGACGGCCTCGGCCTGGGCTAGGTCGAGCTTACCGTTGAGAAAGGCGCGTTCAGTGAATTCGCCGGGTCGTGCGAGTCGTGCGCCCAGCTCTAGACAACGCTGCAGGAGGAGATCCATGACCACCGGGCCGCCATGGCCCTGGAGCTCGAGGACGTCCTCGCCGGTGAAGGAAGAGGGGGCCGGGAAGTAAAGTGCAATACCCTGATCGATGAAGCCACCTGCCACATCACGGAAGATGGCAAGGCTGGCGACGCGGGCCTTCGGGATACGCCCGACGAGACCCTGTGCGATCCGAGGGGCGAGACAACCGCTGACACGCACGATGCCCACGCCGCCCTGACCGGGCGGTGTGGCGACCGCAGCGATGGTCTCGGTCACCATCGCGAGAGACCGTCTAGAGCGGCCAGCGCTATCGCTTGCGTTTGACCGCGGCGGCCTCCTTTTCGATGGTCCGCGTGATATGCCACTGCTGCGCGATGGACAAGAGGTTGTTGACCGTCCAGTAAAGCACCAGGCCCGAGGGGAAGAAGGCGAAGAAGACCGTGAAGATGAATGGCAAGGCCATCATGATCTTCGCCTGCATCGGATCCGGAGGCGGCGGATTCAACTTCATCTGGACGAACATGGATACACCCATGACCAGCGGCAGGATGAAGTAGGGGTCGGGCGCCGACAGATTATCGAGCCATAGGATGAAGGGTGCGTAGCGGAGCTCCACGCTCTCGAGCAAGACCCAGTAGAGGGCGATGAAGACCGGGATCTGGATCAGGATCGGCAGGCAGCCACCGAGAGGGTTGATCTTCTCGGTCTTGTACATCTCCATCATCGCCTGATTCAGGCGTTGCTTGTCGTCGCCGTAGCGATCCTTCAGTGCCTGGAGCCGTGGCGCCAGCTGGCGCATGTTGGCCATCGATTTATAGCTGGTCTCGGAGAGCTTGTAGAAGGCCAGCTTGATCAGGATGGTCAGGAAGATGATGGACCAACCCCAGTTGCCAACGACCATGTGGATCTTACTCAGGACCCAGAAGATGGGTTGGGCAATGACGGTCAACCAACCATAGTCCACCGCCAACTCCAACCCCGGGGCGACGCTCGCGAGCTTGTCCTGAAGCTTCGGACCCACGAAGAGCTGGTTCTCGAAGACGTGCGTGGCGCCCGGGGCAACACTGACGGCAGGCGAGTACTTACCGATGATGTAGCGCGAGTCGGCGAGGACGTTCGTGTAGAAACTCTCCGCTACTCCGCGCGGCGGGATCCAGGCCGCCAGGAAATAGTGCTGCATCATGGCAATCCAGCCGTCGACCACGCTGCGATCCAGCTTGCCTTTGCGCATGTCGTCGAAGGACACCTTTTTGTATTTGTCCTCTGGGCTGTAATAGACGCCCCCTGCGAAGGTGTAGATGAATCGCGACTCGTTCGGGTCGTAAAGCTCAGTGCGCTGAAGTTGGTTGTACTGGCGCGTCACCAGCGGCGCATCCGTGGCGTTTGTGATCGAATGGCTGATTCGGATGAGATAATTACCGCGCTCGAAGCTGTAGCGCTTGCGAACCTCGATGCCCGCATCATTGGCCCAGACCAACTCGACGTCGAGGGTGTCATCGTTCGGACCGAGCTGGTAGAGGGTCTGAGAACCCTCGAAGATCGCCTCATGGGTTGGCAGCAGCGAAGGGTCCTCGCCCAGCAGCCCGGACTGGGCGATGAACAGATTCGGGGGAACAGGCTTCAGGAGCTGGAAGGGCTCGTCCGGACGCTCGGCGACGGTCGAATAGTCCAACAACCAGGCGGCCGAAAGTGTTCCTCCTCTAGGGGAGATCTCCAGGTGAAAGACATCCGTCTCCACCCGGATCGGCGTCTCGGTCGGCGCCGCCAGGACCTCTGCGGCGGACGGACCGGGCGTCAGAGCGTCGGGGCTCGTGACAACCTGGGGCACGTCTTCAGGGAGGGCCGGGGAGGGGACACCGAGCGGCGCACTGCCATCTTGGACGACCTGCGGTTGGGCCGGGCGGCCGTAGTCTTCCATCCAGGCCGAGTAGATGAGAAACAACACCGCGGCGAGGGCGAAAAACAGGATCAAACGCTGGTTATCCATGAGAGCTGGTCTGCCTTTCGGTTGGGACTGGATCGAAGCCGCCTTCGTGCCAGGGATGACAGCGGGAGACTCGGCGTAGGGCCAGGAAGCCCCCGTGTATCAAACCGTGGCGCTCGACTGCCTCGATAGCGTAGTGCGAGCAAGTGGGATGAAACCGGCAATGGGGCCCTAAGAGAGGACTGATGGCGTACTGGTAGGCGCGGATCAGTCCGATCAAGATTCGACGCATGATTGGTTCTCGATGGCCGCCCAGGATTGCTCAAGGATGGCGAACAGACGCTGATTCGGCAATGCCGGCGCTCCGCGGGAACACATCACGACGATGTCCCATCCCGAGAGGGCCGCACGATGCTGCCGGAAGCTTTCCCGCACGATCCGTCTCAGACGGGCCCGGTCAACGGCACGGCGCGCGCACTTTTTTGAGATGGCGAGCCCAAGACGAGGTTCCGGCAAGCCGTTCGATCGAAAGAGCAGGACGAAACCGGGCCCGCCGCGGCGGCGCGGTGCAGCGAATACATGACGAAATTGTCGAGCGCTGGTGAGTCGACAGGTCCGAGGAAAAGTCTGGTCGGGTTGGGCGGCCAGCCCCGCGCGGCCCTTGATGCGAATTAAGGCGCTAAACGGGCACGACCCTTTGCGCGACGGGCATTCAGGACCGCGCGACCACCCTTGGTCGCGGAACGAGCGCGAAAACCGTGGGTCCTTGCGCGCTTGAGGCAACTGGGCTGAAAGGTGCGTTTCATGTTCGGAACTCCAGGAGACTGCGTTTCGGGATCGTCGGGGCTCGTTAGAAACCCGCCCTTAAAAGGCGCGGAAATGTAAGCAATTTCGGGCGGAAAGTCAATGCCGGAACCTTCGAGGACCGGAGGTATTGGTTGTGGATAAGTCGGGCCCAGCGGGCTAGACTGCTGCGACATGGGTGACCACCAGGCAGCATCGGGCACTCAGCAGCGAACGCATGCCTTGGAGCGCCTTGCGCGAGAACGAGAATCGGCTTTTTCGGGGGATGACTGTGGGGATATGGGACCAGTGTGTCAGACAACTGAAGGGGGAGTTGACCTCGGCGGAATTCAATACATGGATTCTGCCACTACAAGCTCAGGTGGATAACGACCGCCTGAGATTATTCGCACCGAATCGCTTCGTGTTGGATTGGACCCGCCAGCACTATGCCGCGCGGCTGCTCGACCTCTGCCGTATCTATAGCGAGGGGACGATCGGGCAGATGAGCTTCGAGGTCGGTGGCCTGGAAGGGAAGGCAAACGACTCCGCGGGTCCGACATCCTCGGGTACCGCGACCGACGGATCACCGGACATCGCTGCCCGTCGGGCAAGTGCGAATCTCAATGCCGACTTTACCTTTGAAACCTTCGTGGAAGGCAAGTCGAATCAGTTGGCCAGGGCTGCCTCGATCCAAATCGGTCAGAACCCTGGCACGGCCTACAACCCGCTCTTTGTCTACGGTGGCGTTGGGCTCGGAAAGACGCACCTGATGCATGCCGTCGGCAACATTGTGCTCGCAACCAATCCGAACGCTCGAGTGATCTATCTTCACTCCGAACGATTCGTCGCCGAGATGATCAAGGCGTTGCAGCACAATCGGATCGATGAGTTCAAAAAGACCTATCGGTCGGTCAACGCCCTGTTGATCGACGACGTTCAGTTCTTTGCGGGTAAGGAAAGGTCTCAGGAAGAATTCTTTCACACCTTCAATGCCCTGTTCGAATCTGGGCAGCAGATTGTGCTGTCGAGCGACCGATTCCCGAAGGAGGTGGTGGGGCTGGAAGAGCGCCTCAAGTCACGTTTCGGGTGGGGTCTCACCGTTTCGATCGAGCCACCGGATCTCGAGACCAGTGTGGCGATCCTTCATAGCAAGGCCAGCCTCTGGGGGGTCGATCTACCCGAGGACGTCGCTTTCTTCGTAGGCCGGCGCATCCGTTCGAACATTCGAGAGCTTGAAGGGGCCCTGCGCCGTCTGGTCGCCAACGCCCAATTCACGGGGAAACCGATCACGCTCGATCTCGCACGGCATGCGCTTCGCGACATTCTGGCCGCACAGGACAAGCAGGTCAGCATCGAAAACATCCAAAAAACTGTCGCCGAGTACTACAAATTGCGCACATCGGACATGCTGTCCGCCAAGCGCAGCCGGTCCATCGCTCGGCCGAGACAGGTCGCGATGACGCTCGCAAAGGAGCTGACCAAGCATAGCCTGCCCGAGATCGGAAGGGCCTTCGGTGGCCGCGATCATACGACGGTTCTACACGCGACCCGCACGATCAAGGGGCTTCGCGAGAGCGATCTTAGTCTAGAGGAAGACTATAAGAACCTGTTGAGGACGCTGACTTCTTAGCTGTGAGTAGGCTGTGGGCATAAAACGAGCTCGTTTGGGATCATGACTTATACACAACCTGCGCAGTGGCTTTACCTGTCCAGGATACCTGCCATGTCGCTGATTAGTTGCTGATTTCGCTGAAAGCCAGCGTTGTGCACAGGCTTTATTACTACAGTATTTTATATTTCTAATTGTTTAGGAGATCCCGATGGAGTTGGCCGTCAACCGTGAGAATCTACTTCCTGTGCTGAGTAAGGTCGTGGGGGTCGTGGAACGTCGGCAGACGCTCCCGATTCTTGGGAACCTGTTGGTGGTCGCGCGTGATGATCGCCTCGAGGTTTGCGGGACGGACCTAGAGGTTGAAGTAAAAACAAGCTGCGCGGCTTCGGTCAAGCAGGAGGGCGCAACCACCCTACCGGCGCGCAAACTCATGGACATCTGTCGCAATCTCTCAGAGGGGCAAGAGATCCGATTCCGGCTGAGCGATGAGCGGTGCGTCGCGACTGCGGGGCGAGGGCGCTTTACGCTCGGGGTTCTGTCCGCGGGGGATTTTCCTCTGATGGACGCCGATGTGGATGGGGTGGAAGCCACTGTTCCTGAGGGGGTCCTGCGTCGTCTCTTGGATAAGACTGCTTTCGCCATGGCTCAACAGGATGTGAGGTATTACCTGAACGGGCTTCTTCTCCAGCTCGACGAATCGGGTGTGACAGCCGTGGGAACGGACGGGCACCGACTCGCGAAGTTTCGGCAGAGCCTGGATCTGGAGATTGCGGAGCCCTTGCAGGTCATTGTGCCCAGCAAGACGGTCCAAGAGCTCCGGCGCCAACTTGGGCATTCGGAGGAGCCTGTGACGCTGGCTATCGGGGGGCGTCACATCCGTTTGGCGATGGGTATCACAGTGATGACGTCGAAGTTGGTCGATGGCCGGTATCCGGACTATGAGCGGGTCATCCCGCGAGAGCTCGAGAAGGTTGCGACCGTCGGCAACGATTCACTCAAGCGGGCCTTGGCTCGGACGGCGATTCTGTCGAATGAGAAGTATCGCGGTGTGCGGCTTGCCTTCGAGAATGGGGTCCTGCGGCTTCAGGCACACAACCCGGAGCAGGAAGAGGCGGAGGAGGAGATCGAGCTGGACTACCGGGGGGAGCCGACGGCAATCGGCTTCAATGTCGCTTATTTGTCCGATGTGCTCGGTGCGGTCGAGGGCAATGAGATCGAGGTGCGCTTCAGCGATGCGGGCAGTAGCTCGATCTGGCGTGGTGCTCGCAGTGAAGATGAGACCTATGTGGTGATGCCGATGCGGCTGTGATTTGGATTGACCGCGATGCGCAGTTCGTACGATGGTCCGCGCCTGCTGTCCCTGCGGGTGCGTCATCTCAGGAATGTTCGGAGCTTGAGGCTGGTCCTTGATTCGGATGCGGATGAGATCCTCCTGACCGGGCCGAATGGGGCGGGCAAAACGACCATCCTGGAAGCCATTTACCTGTTGGCGCGGGGACGGAGTTTTCGTGGTCGCAAGGCGGGACCGCTGACGACCGAGGGAGAGTCAAGGACGCTGATCGAGGGGCGATTCACGGAGTCGGATGGAGACGGTGAATCGGTGGTGGTCTTTGAGCGGACAGACAGAGGTACCGAACGAAGGATCAACGGGATCCCTTTCTGCGTGGGAACACCGCAGGATAATCGACTGCGGGTCAAGTTGGTCGCGGAGAATCCGCAGGCGCTGCTGGAGGGAGAGCCGACGCTACGGCGCAGCTTGCTGGATTGGAACTTGTTTCACGTGGAACATCGTTTGGGGCGTCTTCGGATGGAGCTACGCCGCGTTCTCGCCCAACGGAATCTTGCGCTGCGAAGTCGCGGGCCCGGCCCGTCCGCGTGGGATCCCTCTTTTGTCGACATCTCCGAGCGAATCACAGAGAAGCGCGAGTCATTCGTCCGCGCTTGGCGAAGTCACTTCCGGGCTCTGGGGCACGAGTTCCAGTTCTTGGCGGGCTGTGATCTGGTATTCGAGCGCGGCTGGCCAGTGGATCGTCCCTTGCCCGAGATTTTGGCGGAATCACGGGTGGCCGAGACGCAACGCGGTCAGACCCTAGTCGGGCCCCATCGCGCCGACATCAGGATCAGTCGCGGGGGGGTTCCAATGCGGTTCTCGCGCGGGCAGGCAAAAATCGTGGTTTGCCTCCTTCAACTTGCGGCAGAGCGCGTTCATCGGGCCGAGGGGCTTCATGGGTCGCTGTGGCTGCTGGACGATCTGGAAGCGGAGGTGGACGAGGACACGGCTAGGCGTCTTCGCGGGTTGTTTGACGCTACTGGATGTCAGCGCCTTTTCACGCGGGTGCGGAGCGCTGCCTCTGCGATAGCAGATGCCTCCCCTCTGCGGTCGACCATGTTCCACGTGGAACATGGTCGACTCCGGATGCCGATCACCGACACCAACGAAAACTGGCCGATACCCTGACCAGCATTCTGCTCGCCCTCGCGGCCCCTGTGCTCTCGATCCTTCAATCCCCAATTAAAGTTTGACTGGATATCACACCCTCCCGATACAGACCGCCGACTTCAGTCGGCGCGGGTGCGACTACGGCGCAAGTGACTCGACCTGCGCCCTATTCGGAAATTCTCGCCGACTCACGTCAGCGGCCCCCGGGTCTTGCTGCCCGCCCAGGAGTCGAACTGGAATAGCCGATCTCGAGCGCCACTCAAGCGTTTCCTCGCCTGTTCCCGTATAATAGCCAATGCAAAAGGCGTCGGCCCGCCGCGCTCCGGGTATCCTCCGCTCCCGACTGCAATGCTCCACACGAGCCTTGTCGTGGTCCAATTGTCTGCCACGCGCCCCTTTCATGGCGACCATCCACCACGAGCCTTCCCATGGACACCAGAATCCGACCTTTCTCATGACGTACGATTCAACGAACATCAAAGTCCTCCGTGGGCTCGACGCCGTTCGCAAGCGGCCGGGCATGTATATCGGCGATACCGACGACGGAACCGGCCTCCATCACATGGTTTTCGAGGTCGTTGACAATTCCATCGACGAGGCACTTGCCGGACATTGCACCAACGTTCGCGTGATCCTGCACGGAGACGGCTCGGTGACGGTGACAGACGATGGGCGGGGAATCCCGGTCGACATCCACTCGGAGGAGCAGCGATCCGCGGCCGAAGTCATTCTGACCGTCTTGCACGCCGGGGGAAAGTTTGACGACGACTCCTATAAGGTCTCGGGGGGGCTCCACGGCGTCGGTGTCTCGGTTGTCAACGCCCTCTCCGATCGTCTCCTCCTGAAGATCTCGCGTGGCGGGCTGATCTATCAGCAGGAGTATCACCTCGGCGAACCTCAATATCCACTTAAGGTCACGGGGGAGAGCCAGGCGACCGGCACCGAGATCCGGTTCTATCCATCCGGACTGATCTTCACCAACCTCGAGTTCCACTACGACATTCTTGCCCGTCGGCTCCGCGAGCTCTCCTTTCTGAACTCGGGGGTACGCATCGAGCTGTCCGAGGAAGCGACAGGACGTGGGGATGTCTTTGAATATCAGGGCGGCATTCGCGCATTCGTCGAGCACCTGAACCAGAACAAAGAACCCATCCATCCGTCCGTCATCCACTTCACCGCCGAACGTCAGTCCATCACCGTGGAATTGGCGATCCAGTGGAATAGCGGCTATCAGGAGACGATCTTCTGTTACACCAACACCATCCCGCAGAAGGACGGCGGCACCCACCTGGCCGGTTTGCGCGCAGCCCTGACAAGGACACTGAATACTTACATCGAGCGTGAGGGGTTGGATAAGAGCCAGAAGATCCGCCCCGTCGGAGACGACTCGCGGGAAGGCTTGACAGCGGTCCTTTCGGTGAAGGTTCCAGACCCGAAATTCTCGTCACAGACGAAGGACAAGCTAGTGTCCTCGGAGGTAAAGGCCGTCGTCGAATCGCTGGTCGTCGAGCACTTGAACATCTTTCTCGAGGAGCAGCCGGCCGAGGCCAAGTCCATCGCAAACAAGATGCTGGATGCCGCGAGGGCCCGTGAAGCCGCCCGGAAGGCCCGCGAGATGACGCGTCGCAAAGGGGTGCTGGACGTGGCGGGGCTTCCGGGCAAGCTCGCCGACTGCCAGGAGAAAGATCCAGCCAACTCCGAACTTTATCTCGTCGAGGGTGACTCAGCTGGTGGTTCCGCCAAGCAGGGGCGTGATCGCGCCTTTCAGGCAATCCTCCCGCTCAAAGGCAAGATCCTCAATGTGGAAAAGGCCAGGTTCGACAAGATGCTCTCGTCGGCAGAAGTCGGAACCTTGATCACCGCCCTGGGTTGTGGGATCGGGCGCGAGGAGTACAACCCGGACAACCTTCGCTACCATCGAATCATCATCATGACGGATGCCGATGTCGATGGCGCCCATATCCGAACGCTTCTTCTCACCTTTTTCTATCGCCAGATGCCGGAGTTGGTGGAGCGCGGACACATCTTCATTGCCCAACCTCCGCTCTTCAAGATCAAGAAAGGCAAACAGGAAGAATATCTACTCGACGATGCGGCCCTCAACCGGGCAATGCTCCAGGCAGCGCTCGACGGTGCCGATCTGCATGTGAATGCCGACACTCCGCCCCTGGCCCGCACGGCCGTCGAGTCGCTGGCGCGCGACTATCAGGTCTTCGTTGGAATCGTCAAACGCCTCTCGAGCCGCTATGACGCCGTCTTTCTCGAAGAGTTGGCCAAAGCCCCACCACTCGATGAGGCAACCCTCGCGGACCCGGCAGCTTTCGAGGATTGGTGCACGGACCTCGAGCGACGTTTGAACGAGCCGGAATCCATATCTCTGCGTTATCAGCTCCGATTGGGTGAGCCGACAGCGACCCGCCCCGCTGCCCTCGAGCTGATTCGATTCATCCACGGGATCCCTGAGAAGCGTGTGATCCCGCTCGACTTCTTCCACACCGTTGATTACGCGAAGATCCTGGATTTTGGGCAAAAGGTTGCAGACCTGATTGAGCCGGGCGCCTACATCACCCGCGGGGACCGCAGGAAAGAGATCACGGAATTGGGCGAAGGGATCCGTTGGCTGCTCGCGGAGGCGCAGCGCGGTCACAGTATTCAGCGGTACAAGGGACTCGGCGAGATGAACCCCGACCAGCTTTGGGACACCACGATGAACCCCGAGACCCGTCGGCTCTTACGGGTCACCATCGAGGATGCCGTGGGTGCAGATCAGATCTTCACCACCTTGATGGGTGATCATGTCGAGCCTCGGCGCGAATTCATCGAGCGCAATGCACTCAACGTCGAAAACCTCGACGTTTGAGGTTCCTACCCAGTCACATGGCTTGTTTTACGGTGACTGGGCCTCACTACGCTGCAGTGCGATCGCGAGACTCCTTTTCGACCTCTAATTCTCGATCCTTCCGGACCGCGTCGGCGGTGAGACCCGTTGCGCTGCGTGGACCACAGATCAGCCCGGCCCGACCTTGATCACTCCAGACGCGGTTGAGGCAGAGCAGACACCGTGGCCTCGATCCAGGCCTCAGCATTGGCATTGATCTCGGCGGCCGTCCGTCCCTGCGTCTGGATCACCGGCCCAATGACGAGGTCGATGGTCCCGGGGAACTTGCGCAGATTACGCCGTCCCCAGAAGTGTCCCGCATTGTGAGCAATCGGGACGACTGGGCGAGCACTCCGCTCCGCGAGCACCGCGCCCCCGATTGCGTAAGGCTGGCGGCAGCCAGGTGCAACTCGTGTCCCTTCGGGGAAGACGATGACCCAACGGCCCGACTCCAAACGCTGAAGCCCCTCGCGCACCAGATCGACGATCGCGCGCCGACCAGCGGACCGGTCGATCGGGATCGAGCGAAAGCGCGCCAGGGCCGCCCCAAATAGCGGTATGCGCATCAGCTCCCGTTTCAGCACCCAGCTCTGATGAGCAGGCAAGATTGCACGGAGCGCGATGGTCTCCCAAGCCGATTGATGCTTGGAGAGGACGATTGCGTTCTCCGATGGCAGTGACTCCAAACCGGTGACCCGGTAACGGAGCCCGCAGATCAGCCGTAGCGCGGCCAAATTCACCCTTGCCCACAAACGCCCGACCCGGTCAAGGAACCCCTCGGATGCAACCGGGGTGATGACGATCAATATGGTGGCGAACAGAATGACGGAGCCCACAAGGACCCCCTGGTAGATGAGTGAGCGGATCAGAACAATCATCTAGCTATCGAGCAAGACGTCCGTGATCGCCGCAAGATCCCTGTAAACGGGTACGCCCTCGAGCTCCGGATGATTCATGCCAAGCGTCAGCTCGCCCTTCCCGGTCCGCACCATTAGAGGCTGAGCACCGGCGGCGCGCGCCGCGAGCACGTCCCCGAGTGAGTCCCCGACAAAGGGCACGTCAGTGAGATCAACCGACAATCGGCGCCCGATCTCTTCGAGCATCCCCGGCTGTGGTTTACGGCACCTGCAACCTTCGTCCGGACCATGCGGGCAGTACACAATTATCTCGACTCGTCCGCCCTGGACGGCCAGAAGATCACGCAGCCGGTGATGCATGGCGTCGAGATCCGTGGGCGTCACGAGACCTCGCGCCACACCCGACTGATTGGTCGCAACGGCGACCCGATAGCCGCCATGACAAAGTCGAGCGATGGCATCGATGCTTCCCGGCAGAGGGATCCACTCATCGATCGTCTTGATGAAGTGCTCGGAATCCTCGTTGATGACACCATCCCTATCCAGGATGACGACGCGATCAGATGTCGCTGAGCTCCTCATGTCCCCTCTCCGGAAATCACGACTGCTGCTGGCGAACGCCCTTTGAACACTCGGCCAAAGGTCATTGTAGACGCGAGATGTCCGCGACCAGCAGGAACATGGCGGCCAGGGAGTGAAGCAACCGAATCCGATTCTCACGCACTGCGGGGTCGTCGACCATCACCATGACCTGATCGAAGAAGGCGTTGAGGTCCGCTTCCAACTCGCTCAAGGCCCCGAGCACGCCGATGTAATCGCCCGCCTCGGCAAGCGGCCGCGTCAGTGCTCCGAGCGCGTCCACCTTGGCCGCGAGCTGTATCTCAGCGGGATCGACGAGGAGCTTCGCATCCGGCCCCGGCAGATCGGTGCCCGCCTCGATTCCCGCTTTGCTCAAGATATTGCGGATGCGTTTGTTCGCCGCGGCGAGCGGTGCCGAGGCCGGCAGTGCTCGAAAGGTCGTGACAGCCGCGATGCGTTTGTCGAGATCGCTGAGCTCAGTCACGCCGATGTGAAGGACCGCCTCGATGGTATCCGCAGCGACCCCGCGCTCCGAATAGTAGCCTCGAAGCCGATCGAGCACGTAGGCGAGCGCCGCCTCTTCGACATCCGCGCTGAGCACACCCGCGGGATACGCCGCCGCCGCGACGCCCAGCAGCACACGCACATCGAGATTCAGAGGGGTCTCGATCAGGATACGCAGCACACCGATCGATGCCCTGCGCAGCCCGTAGGGGTCTTTGGCCCCGGTCGGACGCAGACCAATGCCGAAGATGCCGATCAGCGTATCGACCCGATCTGCAATAGCCAATGCGCGCCCGCAAAGACCCTCCGGAAGTCTGTCGCCAGCGAATCTCGGGAGATACTGCTCCTCCATGGCCGCGCTGACGCAGGCATCTTCGTGCGCGTGCTCTGCATAGTAGCGACCCATGGTCCCCTGAAGACTCGGGAACTCGTAAACCATGGAGGTCACCAGGTCACACCGTGCCAGATGGGCCGCGCGAGCGGCGAGATCGGCGTCGACGCCGATGGCGGGCGCCAGATGTCGCACCAGGGCCGAAACTCGAGCGCTCTTGTCGGCGAGTGTCCCGAGCCTATCCTGGAACACGACGGTCTCAAGCCGGGCGGCATAGGCATCCAAAGGCTGCTTCAGGTCCTGATTCCAAAAGAAGGCCGCATCCGCGAAGCGCGGACGAATCACCCGCTCGTTGCCGGCCCGCACCTGATCCGGATCCAAGCTCTCGATGTTCGTGACCGCGATGAAGCAGGGTTGAAGCGCGCCATTGGCATCCTCGACCGGGAAATACTTCTGGTTCGATTGCATGGTCTCGATCAAGACTTCCGGAGGCATGGCCAGATAGGATTCATCGAATGCCCCGAGAATCGCCTTCGGCCATTCCACAAGCGCGGTGACCTCGTCGAGCAAAGCGGGATCGACCCTCGCCCGGAATCCGTGGTCCGCTGCGAGCGCGTCCACCCGCTCGCGAACCAGATCGCGTCGCCGCGCGAGCTCGGGCTCGACATATCCCCGCGAGCGCAGGAGATCCGGATACTCGGTCGCTGACGGAATCAGGATCGGCTCCGGATGATGGAACCGATGGCCTCGCGTGAACCGCCCTGCAGCCGTCCCAAGGACGTTTCCCGCGATCGGCTCGTTACCGAGCAGCAGGCAGACCCAGTGGATCGGACGGACGAACTCCTCTGTGCCACTCCCCCAACGCATCCGCTTGGGGATCGGAAGTCCGGCCAGCGCTGTTTCCGTCAGTCCAGGTACGAGGGAGGCAGTGGTCTCGCCTGGCACGGAGCTCCGGAATGCGAGCCATTCGCCTTTATCGGAGACCTCGCGTGTGAGCGCATCGACCGGCACCCCGCAGGCGCCCGCGAAGCCCAAGGCCGCCTTTGTTGGTATGCCGTCCGCGCCGAAAGCGGCCTGGATGGCTGGGCCGCGCCGCACGATCTCACGGTCGGGTTGTCGAGTCAGGATGCCGCGCACAAGGAGGGAGAGCCGACGTGGGGAGGCGAACGGCTCGATGCCCTCGAAGCCGATGCCGGCTTCATCGAGTTGCGCACGAAAACACTCCCGGAAGCCATTCGAGAGGGCACGCAAGGCGGTCGGAGGGAGCTCTTCGGTCCCGATCTCGACCAAGAGGTCACTGGTGGCATCCACTGTCGTCTCCCGTTAAATAACATCCACCAAGAAACGCGTTGATCTCGCATGGCGCGGGTCTTGGGTGAGCCCTGGAACACCCCTGCAATCTCGATATCGGTTTCTTGATCTCATGGTGTTTCAAGTCGATCTCGGCGCAAACGGCTTCGTTTCGTCAAAGTCACTCTGTGCCGGAACCCCGGTTCTCATTCCAGCCAGCGGGTCAGCGCCTCAACATCGGGAAGCCAAGTCTCTCACGGCGCTCGAAATAGGCCTGAGCAACGGCCCGCGAGAGGGTGCGCACCCTCAGGATGAATCGCTGCCGCTCCGTCACCGAGATCGCCCCGCGGGCATCTAGGAGGTTGAAGGTATGCGATGCTTTCAAGACCTGTTCATAGGCGGGCAGCGGCAGTCCCTTCTCGACCAGGGCCGCACTCTCCGCCTCACAGGTGTCGAAGTGTCGGAACAGGGCGTCGACGTCTGCGTGCTCGAAGTTGTAAGCGGACTGCTCGACCTCGTTCTGATGATAGACGTCTCCGTAGGTCACGACCCCTGATTCCGTTCGGCTCCACACCAAATCGTAGACGCTCTCAACGCCTTGCAGGTACATGGCGATGCGCTCCAGACCATAGGTGATCTCGCCCGTGACCGGCCGGCAATCGAGTCCGCCGACCTGCTGGAAATAGGTGAACTGCGTCACCTCCATGCCATTCAGCCAGACCTCCCACCCTAGACCCCAGGCGCCTAGGGTCGGCGACTCCCAGTTGTCCTCGACGAACCGGATATCATGCACCATCGGATCGATCCCGAGACGGATCAGAGAGGCGAGGTAGAGATCCTGGATGTCGAGCGGAGATGGCTTCAGGACGACCTGATACTGATAATAATGCTGCAGTCGATTCGGATTCTCGCCATAACGGCCGTCAGTGGGTCTGCGAGAGGGCTGGACATAGGCGCTGCGCCAGGGTTCAGGCCCGATCGATCGCAGGAACGTCGCCGGATGGAAGGTGCCGGCCCCAACCTCCATATCGAGCGGCTGAACCACGACGCACCCCTGCTCAGCCCAATAGTGCTCAAGGGCAAAGATGAGGCCCTGGAAGGTCGAGACATCCTCGCAATCAAGACTCAAGATCGGTCTCCTTCGACGCAGGGTCGACCAAAATCGGGCAGTATACCCCATCGTATCGATGCGTCCGCAGGGGTTTACCGCGGTCGCGCACGAGACTGCCATGCCTGCTACCCTAGCTCGAGCAACGCGGGCACAAACCGACCGGCCGATGCGAGGGACCGGAGCGAATCCTCTCACCCCAAGGACAAGCTGTCCCAACTCGATTGCGATCCACGCCTCTTATGACCAGCGAACAAGATCTGTCCGTTCAGCGCCATCACGCCGTGACACGCACCGCCGTCGTCGGCGCTCTGATCAATCTGTTCCTCGCGATCATCAAGATCATCGCGGGTGTCCTCGGGCACTCCCAGGCGCTCGTTGCGGATGGTATCCATTCGCTCTCCGATCTTTTGTCTGATCTCCTGGTGCTGGTGGCCGGCCGCAGGGCCAGTCAGGGTCCAGACCGAGACCACCCATACGGTCATGCGCGTTATGAGACGGTCGCCACCCTGGTCTTAGGGCTTCTGCTGATCGCGGTGGCCATCGGGATCGCCTGGGATGCCACCCACCGCCTGTTCGAGCCAGCGGCCCTTTTGCAGCCGGAGCCGCTCGCGTTGGCCGCGGCCTTCGCCTCGATCCTCGTCAAGGAATGGCTGTACTGGTGGACCCTTGCATATGCCAAGCGCGTGAAATCCGATTTGCTCCGGGCGAACGCGTGGCACCACCGCACCGATGCCATCTCCTCGGTGGTGGTCTTGGTCGGGATCGGGGGAACCATGGCGGGGCTGGCCTATCTGGACGCGATTGCCGCCGTCGTGGTCGCGGTCATGATCGCAAAGATCGGATGGGACCTCGGTTGGGCCGCGATCAGTGAATTGGTCGACACGGGCCTGGAGTCCGAGCGGCTGGCGGACGTCACCGAGACGATCCGTTCGGTCGGTGGCGTGCGCGATGTCCACATGCTTCGCACCCGCCGGTACGCCGGTCAGGTCTCAGCCGATGTCCACGTGCTGGTCGATCCGTTGGTCAGCGTGTCCGAAGGCCATATGATCAGCCTTCTCGTGGAGCATCGCCTGAAACGCGAGATCGACGAGATCACCGACGTCACCGTCCATATCGACCCGGAAGACGACGAACGCTTTCCTCCGCCCGTTGGGCTTCCGCTGCGCGCCGAGGCGATGGCCCGGCTTGCCTCGCTCTGGTCGGCGATTCCGGAGGCCAACGAGCGCGAGCGTGTGGTTTTTCACTACCTCCAGGGTGGAATCGATATCGAGGTCCATTTTCCCCTTGCGGCCTGCTTTCGCAAGGGTGCTGATGCGGTCAAATTGCGTGATCGATTGGCGTCGGCGCTAAAGGAAGATCCGGCGTTTCGCGACTTGCGAGTCTTCTTCGGTTAGTATTGCTCCAAATTGGTGCGACGCCCCCTGGACTCGTTCTATGGGGGTGCGCCCCCGTATCGGCGCTCGCGCCCGTGACAGGGGCGCCGCAAGTGCGCCGAGGCCCACGGATGGGCCTACCTCGAGGTTGGCTTCGATGGCACTCGAATTAGGCTAATGAAAACAGGGTGTTGGTCGCGTCCCCGAGCGCACGCACAAGCCTTGAGCGCAGTGGCCACCGTATCCCGGAGTCTTGGCCCATTACGTGCTTGCACGGCCAGAAGCGATTGAGCGCGCAGTCCACTGCGGCCGATTCCGGCCCTCCCGTGAACTGGTCTGAAGAGAATTCGCAGATGCCGCCACATCCAAACGGTAAAACGTGCGGCGCGATCGACAACTGGACCGGCTCCGGCCGATCCTGCCGCGTCCGATGGCCGAAGAACGGTGATTGATGCCGCAAAAGCTCGGCCGGTGATGCTTCCACGAACCCCTAAAGCAGCGGAGACGTTCCAAATGACAGACGTGATCAAGATGATCAAGGACAACGACGTAAAATTCGTCGACCTTCGTTTCACCGACACCCGGGGCAAAGAGCAGCACGTCTCGATGCCCTCTCGAGTGGTCGACGAGGACCTGTTCAAGGACGGCAAGATGTTTGACGGCTCCTCGATCGCCGGTTGGAAAGGAATCGAGGCGTCCGACATGATCTTGATGCCCGAGCCCGACACGGCGGTGATGGATCCCTTCACGGACGAGAATACCCTGATCATCCGGTGCGACATCCTCGAGCCCGACACCATGACCGGCTATGAGCGGGACCCCCGCTCCCTCGCCAAGCGAGCCGAAGCCTACCTGAAATCGACCGGGATCGCCGATACGGCGTTCTTCGGCCCAGAGCCTGAGTTCTTCATCCTGGATGATGTCCGCTGGGGCGCCGAGATGAACGGGGCCTTCTACAAGATCGACTCCGAGGAGGCCGGATGGAACTCGGAGCGCGTCTTCCCCGACGGCAACATGGGACATCGCCCACGCACGAAAGGCGGCTACTTCCCGGTTCCCCCGGTTGATTCGCTGAACGACATTCGGGCCGCCATGTGTCTGGCGCTCGAAGAGATGGGCGTCCCGGTCGAGGTGCATCACCACGAGGTCGCCACCGCGGGGCAATGCGAGATCGGAACCCAGTTCGGCCCGATGGTGTGGCGTGCGGACATGAACCAGATCACCAAATACGTCATTCAGAATGTCGCTCATGCTTATGGCAAGACCGCGACCTTCATGCCCAAACCGCTCGTCGGCGACAACGGCACGGGCATGCATGTGCATCAGTCCTTGAGCAAAGACGGCGAGAATATCTTCGCCGGCGACAAATACGCAGGGCTGTCCGACGCGGCGCTCTACTATATCGGCGGCATCATCAAGCACGCCCGGTCCCTCAATGCCTTGACGAACGCGTCCACCAATTCGTACAAGCGTTTGGTGCCCGGCTTCGAGGCCCCGGTCATGCTTGCCTATTCCGCAAGAAACCGTTCTGCCTCGGTGCGCATCCCCTATGTGGCGAGTCCGAAGGGTCGCCGCATCGAGGTGCGCTTCCCGGATTCGACCGGAAACCCCTATCTGGCATTCGCTGCCATGATGATGGCGGGTCTGGACGGCATCCAGAACAAGATCCATCCGGGCGATGCGATGGACAAGGACCTTTATGACCTGCCGCGTGAAGAGGCCAAGGCAATCCCGACGGTCTGTCATTCTCTCGACATGGCTCTCGATTGCTTGGATGCGGACCGTGAGTATCTGACCGCCGGCGGCGTCTTCACCGACGATCTGATCGACGCCTATATCGCGCTCAAGATGGACGAGGTCACCCGTTTGCGCATGACCACGCACCCGGTCGAGTTCGACATGTATTACAGCCTGTAACAAAGCTCGTCTAGCCTGCCGGACCCGACTTCCCTCATCAGGTCCAAGAACGAAGCCCCGTAAGGGGCTTCGTTCGTTCTAAGTTGAGCCTCTGCCGTGGCTCGACTATGCTTCCAGCATTGTTTGACCGATACGCCCATCGAGCACCGGTCGACCCAAACCCTTGCCCCTCGCCATCCCTCCTCTTGACGCCGCATGTTCCATGGCTCGCTTTGTGCATTAGTGCCATGATATCGATGGGCCGACCGCCGAAGTTGGGTCGCTTCGGGTCCCGACGAGCATTCGCCGCAGCCTGATTGATGACCTCGAGCCACTCCTCTTCGCGCCAACCTTTGGATGCGCGCGGAGCCTTAAGCCGTTTGGATGAGATCATGAGCATTCAGCCAGCCACCACGCCGGCCCCAGAGCGGACGATCCTCGATCACCTCAACACGGCGGTCATGCTCTATGACAAGTCCTTGCGCCTCCTCTATCTCAACCCCGCAGCCGAGATGCTCTTCGAGGTCAGCGCCCGACACATGATCGGTCAGCACGCCCTCGCCCTGTTGCCCTGCCCGGACGGCGAGGTGGAAGAACGACTGATGGCCGCACTGAGGTCGCGGCATCCTTTTACGGAGCGCGAGGTGAACGTCATCGCGGCCGACGGCCGCACCAAGACGGTGAACTGTACCGTCTTGCCGCTGCACCATTTTGACGCAGACGACCAGGTGCTCATCGAGCTGACCCAGGTGGATCGACAGCTCAGAATCACGCGTGAAGAGCACCTGTTGTCTCAGCATCAGGCAACCCAGGCTCTCATCAGGGGCCTCGCCCACGAGATCAAGAATCCCCTCGGGGGCTTACGGGGCGCGGCCCAGTTGCTGGAGCAGGAGCTACCCGATCCAGGCCTCCGTGAATACACCCGAATCATCATCGACGAGGCCGATCGGCTTCAGGAACTGGTCAATCGCATGGTCGGGCCCAGTCGACTGCCGCGGCGGGCACTGGTCAACGTTCACAATGTCCTGGAACATGTCCGGGGGCTCATCTTGGCGGAATCCCCCAGCGGGCCCGTCGTCCTCCGCGACTATGATCCCAGCATTCCCGATTTCATGGCCGATCAGGATCGCCTCATCCAGGCATTCCTCAACCTGGCCCGGAACGCAGCGGCCGCGGCGGGACCGAAGGGGCACGTCGAGCTGCGGACCCGTGTTCTGCGTCAGTTCACGATCGGTAACCGCCGTCATCGACTCGTGTTGCAGGCGCAGGTCCGCGACGATGGCCCAGGCATTCCACCTGACATTGAAGACCAGATCTTTTTCCCGATGGTCTCCGGCCGACAGGGCGGAACCGGGCTTGGTCTACCGATCGCCCAAGAGCTCATCAACCAACACGGAGGCCTGATCGAGTGCGAGAGTCGCCCCGGCGAGACCATATTTTGCGTCTATCTGCCCCTGGAGCCGGACTATGACTAGGGATCCTAAAGTCTGGGTGATCGACGACGACAGGTCGATCCGTTGGGTGCTCGAGCGCGCGCTGCGAAAGGCCGACATGCATGTCACCTGTTTCTCCAATGGTGTGGGTGTCATGGAGGCGCTACAGCGCGAGCAGCCCGACGTGATCATGACCGACATCCGTATGCCCGGGATCGACGGCCTGGACCTGTTGCGACAGGTGTCGGCTCGCTATCCCGGCCTGCCTGTGATCATCATGACCGCACACTCCGATCTGGACAGCGCGGTATCAGCCTTTCACGGGGGTGCCTTCGAGTATCTGCCCAAGCCATTCGATCTCGATGAGGCGGTCGGACAGGTCAATCGTGCCTGCCGACGTGGTCGGGAGGAGCGACCGGAAGAGGCCAGCGTCGAAAAGCCACCGGCGATCATCGGCGAGGCTCCAGCGATGCAGGAGGTCTTTCGCGCCATCGGCCGCCTGGCGCGCTCCAACATCACCGTGCTGATCAACGGCGAATCCGGGACAGGCAAAGAGTTGGTCGCCCGAGCCTTGCACAGACACAGCCCTCGCAGCGATCGGCCCTTTATCGCCTTGAACATGGCCGCGATCCCCCGCGATCTTCTCGAGTCGGAGCTCTTTGGTCACGAGCGTGGCTCCTTCACTGGGGCGCAGGGCCGTCGAGAGGGGCGTTTCGAGCAGGCCGACGGCGGCACCCTCTTTCTGGACGAGATCGGTGACATGCCGGCGGAGCTGCAGACCCGGCTTCTCCGCGTCCTCGCAGACGGCGAGTTCTACCGAGTCGGCGGTGTGGCGCCGACACGTGTCGATGTGCGCATCATCGCGGCTACCCACCAAAACCTCGAAGAGCTGGTTCGCCAGGGACGTTTTCGCGAAGATCTCTTCCACAGACTCAATGTGATCCGCATCCATCTTCCCGCCCTTCGCGACCGGCGTGAAGACGTCCCGGTCCTCATGCGTCACTTTCTCGCCCAAGCAGCACTGGAGCTCAGTTGCGACCCCAAGGTTTTGGCTCAAAGCGCGATCGATCATCTGAAACGGCTGGATTGGCCCGGCAACGTCCGGCAGCTCGAGAACACCGCGCGTTGGCTTACCGTCATGGCGTCCGGAAAAGAGATTCATGCCGAGGATCTGCCCCCCGAGCTGAATGCCTCCTTTTCCGAGCCCGTTCAGGACGAGCCCTGGGAGGCCGTCTTCCGTCGCTGGGTTCGTCACAGCCTGAAGCAAGGACACGGCGCCCTTCTGGACACTGCTCTGCCCGCGTTCGAGCAGATCCTGATTCAAACCGCCCTTGAGCATACGGGTGGCCGACGCCAAGAAGCGGCACGACTCCTCGGCTGGGGCCGCAATACGCTTACACGCAAGATCAAAGAGCTCCAGCTCGACATCGAGACGGATCCGGAGGATACGTTGGGGGGTGAGGATTGAGCCGGCTGCCGGCTTGGTCTGAGGCCGGGGCCTATTTCACTTGAAAATCCATCAACATCGCTCGGTTTTGGGCAACAGGCCATGTCTCAGACCGACAGTGCACTGAAAACAGCTTCCGGAGGACAGATTGGACAGTATCAGCATCGACCTGCAAGGCTCGGAGATCTCATCCATTGAGGTCCAGGGCGGTCGTCTCTGCCTGCACTTCTCCCGGGCTTATCTCATCAAGAGGATGACGGGCTCGAATGAGCGTACGCGCTGGTGGCAGGCTGGTGATCTGGTGATCGATGGCGCCGAGGTCAGATCCCCTATCCCGAGTGGTCCATTCGTCTGTCAGGGAGGCGACATCGATGAGAATATCTATACCTACCGGGACATGATCCCGATTCCGCTGGCGAGCCGAGGGCATGCGCGCTGTGCGTTGAGATTCGAGGGCGTCCCCGATCCTTTCATCGTTGAAGGGACCGGGGTCAAGCTGGAGATGTACGAGACACCCAAATACATCGAGCACCTGCGCTGAACGAGGTCCTGACTCAGGAGCTCCTGTTCCGGCGGTCGCCCAATCGCGTCGGGCCCCGGTCGCGGCCGAAGGCGACCTGAACGGTGATCGATGGGGCTGTCTATCTTGGAGGGGCAGCCCGTTCGAGCAAACGGGCTATA
>RRYU01004438.1_pt1 | contig 46778 bp, 42 predicted proteins | sample 2162651 | NCBI WGS metagenome assembly RRYU01 (sample SAMN10267283, study PRJNA491782) | microbial mat metagenome | isolation source: biomat in the production well | place: Japan: Minami-Kanto gas field, natural gas well KTG3 | collected 2017-06
AATACAGCTTGAAACAAATTTAAAGAATAAAAATCAATAATTAAAGGAAAATATACCTGTTTGAGCCCTTACTATCTTGCTGTTTCGTCTATGAATAAGTGCTCTTGTCAGGTGGTGTTTCTGTTGACTTTTTACTATTTTTCGTCCGGTTTTTCCTCAATTGCTATCCGGAAGCATATGATCCGATCCGAGCGTGGCGGACCATGGTCTGCCGGTTACACATTTCCTGTTCTCAGCGGGATTCTGCTTGGCATTTCCTTTCCGACGTATCCTTTTATCCGTCTTGAGTGTATTGCGTGGATAGCTCTTGTGCCTCTCCTGTTGTCTTTACGGCATGATCCGGGCTTTCGCGAATGGTTTCTCCGGGTGTATTGTTCGATGCTGATTTTCTCCACAATTGCTCTCTGGTGGGTCTGTCATGCAACGTTTTTGGGTGGTCTTCTGACTATTGTGGCACAGGCTTTTTTCCTGTCGGTTCCGTTGGTGCTGTTTTACTTTCTGAAGCGATGGCGTGGGTGGCGATCTGCCCTTTTTTTCCTGCCGTTCGTCTGGGTTGCATGGGAGTGGGCCTATCTTTCGCAGGATCTTTCACTGGGCTGGATGGTCATGGGGAATTCCCAGGCTCTGCTGACTCCGATGATCCAGTACGCCGATGTGACAGGTGTGTGGGGTGTGAGCATGTGGCTGCTCTTTTTCAACAGTATCGCTGCAGATCTGTTTGTCGTTCTTCGCTCCGGTCGTCGAGGGTCGTTTCATTTCCTGGCTCTGATAATAATGCTATCCGGAAGCTTTCTCTATGGTGCATCGGTTCTGCGCGATGCCGATTTGAAGGAAGAGCACTGTTCAGTCAATGTGACGCTTGTGCAGCCGGATATCGATCCGTTCATGAAATGGAAGGGCTTCAACAGCTGGGATCTCATCCAGGTTTCCATGCAGATGACGGACCGTGCGGTGAGTATGGCAAAGCCTGACTTGATTCTCTGGCCGGAAACGGCGATTCCTTTTCATATACTCGACAAGCCCTACGAGCCATATTTCGATCTTCTGGCATCGAGGGTCCGCCGCTGGGATACGGCTTTTCTCAGCGGGTTTTCAGATATTGTCTATTACTCCGGAGATGAGGTTGCCGGGCAGGAACATCTGTACAAATACGATGCGCGTCTTGATCGGTATTTTCAGACATTCAACGCATCGATGTTTCTCGACGCTTCGGGAACATTGCGCACGATCTACAGAAAAATGAAGCTGGTGCCGTTTGCCGAGAGAGTGCCCTATGTCGAGTATTTTCCCTGGCTGGAGCGCTTTAGTGTTTCTCTTGCAGGAATCAGCAGTTGGGGCAAGGGGAGTGAGAGTACGATCATGAAGCTGGAAACAGCATCAGGCAGAGAGGTGAAGCTGATGAACGTCATCTGTTATGAGTCGATTTTTCCTGGACTGGTGGCAGGTTTTGTGCGTAACGGAGCGGAATTTCTGACGCTGGTTACCAATGACGGGTGGTATGCAAAGTCCTATGGGCCCTATCAGCATGCGGCCATTGCCAGGTTTCGCTGCATCGAGAACCGACGGGGGATGGCAAGGTGCGCCAATACCGGAGTTTCTCTTTTTCTTGACAGGTTCGGCAGGGTTACCGCAGCTCTTCCCTGGTGGCAGCAGCGTACATTGACCGCATCACTTGTCTGTAGCAGCGAAAAGACCCTTTATACCCGTTATCCCGATTATCTTCCCGGAGCTTCGGTTGCTGTCAGCGCGTTTCTTTTTCTGTTTTCCTTTGTCCGCCGCAGGAATTCCTGACGGATGGCTTCAATGCGCTGTGCGTCGAACGAAAAGCACCAGGCTTTTCAGCTTTCCAGTCCGAAGGTTTTGATTTTTCTGTAAAGGGTCCTTTCAGTGATTCCCAGGGCTTTTGCCGTCCTGCGTTTATTGCCTTTGCATGCCTCAAGGGCTTGCGCAATAGCGTTTTTTTCAATGGTTTCAAGGGGCAGTATGCCGCTTGCCCGCTCTTCAGGATTGAGGGTGATCGCCGATGCCGGCGGCAGGAGCAGCGGCGCTTTCGGCGCATGAGGTTCTTCGTGCTCTTCAACCGTTGTATGCTGCAGCAGCTTTTTGATATCGGATATTTCTTTATGCAGTTGTATCAGGCTGCTGTAGATCAGGCTTATCTCATGTCGTTCTGATTTTTCAGGGTCATGGACCAGGCTTTTTGTCCGGTTTCTCTGTACGAGATGTTTTTCAAGAATTTCCGGAGTTATCTGTTGTCCCTTTTCAAGAATAAGCAGTGACTCGATAAGGTTTCTCAGCTCCCGGACGTTCCCCGGCCAGGGGTAGCGCAGCAGGATTTCCGATGCATCGGAGGTGAATCCTTCAAACACGATGGCATGTTTTCGCTCGAATTCTCTGATGAACTGTTCTGCGAGGATCAGAATATCGCGTCCGCGTTCTCTGAGGGGAGGAATATGGAGTTCGACGCTGTGCAGGCGGTAATAGAGGTCTTCCCTGAAGTTTTTTTCGTCAACCTCCTTGTAAAGGTTCCTGTTTGTTGCTGCTATGATTCTTGCATCGCTGTAAATGGTCATTGAGGCGCCAACCCGCTGGAACTCGCCGGTTTCAAGTACTCTGAGCAGTTTGACCTGTGTTTCCGGGGGCATCTCTCCGATTTCATCAAGAAAGATGGTTCCCTGGTCGGCGCTTTCAAAATACCCTTTGCGGCTTTGTACCGCTCCTGTAAAAGCTCCTTTTTCATGGCCGAACAGTTCGGATTCGAGGATGCCTGCGGGGATGGCCCCGCAGTTGACCGGGATAAAGTTTTTACCGGCTCTTTTGCTGTGGGCATGGAGATAGCGGGCAAGAACTTCCTTTCCCGAACCGGTTTCTCCCGTGATGAGGACAGTGACTTCTGTCGGAGCTACCTGCAGGGCAAGATGTTTGAGCTGTGAGATTCCTGGAGAATTGCCGAGAATGTCCGGGTAGTTATTCATGAACGCATTGTTGTTCCTGCCGGCCTTTTCTGCAGACCGGCCCGGCTTTACCTGGCTTGACGGATGAATGAGGTGAATGGCAGTGTTGCGGCCAGGGCTTCTGCCTCGCTGCGTTGCCTGAAGCTCTTTTGTGTTCTCACTTTATAAAGACTGCCTTCCCGGAACACTGTTGCCGGAACATGGCTGGCTATCTTTCCAGCAAACTCCTCGGCGTATTCGCGCGACCCGAAACTGCCGAACTGAAGGATATATCCCGGTCCTGAATCGGGGTCTGCGGAAACCGGAAGCTTCTGGCCAGTGCCGAGAACGGCGGCATACGCCTCCAGACGGGCCTTGCTGAGCGTGTCAAGAACGGGGTCCGGATATTGCTGCAACTGTTTCTGAAAAAGCCTTGCTGCCTTTGGGCCGTCCTCGGTGAGCAGGGCCTGTATGATGGTTTTTTCAGCGTTTTTCGTGGCTCTGGTGCCGGGATTTTCTAACAAATAAACCTTATCTTGTTCCACGTATTTCAGGATACGTTCATTCATGCGGCTTTCTTGTGCCTGCGCTGACGAGTTTCCGGGCATCACGAGGAGGATTGCCGGAACGAGAGCTGCGAATACCGATATCCGGAATACATGCATGAGGATTGTGCGCGGTTCAGGTTAAGTAAAGGATCGTTTTCACAAAATATGGTAAATATTCATTTAAATTCAATCAGTTTCCATGCAGAGCATCAGCGTCAAGGCGTATGCCAAAATCAATCTTGGCCTCCTGATTACCGGTAAGCGGCCGGATGGCTACCATACTCTCGAGACAGTTTTTGCGCCGGTCAACTGGTATGATGAGCTGTCCTTCTCTTTATCGGACGATCTTTTCATGAGCTGTTCCAATCAGGACCTTCCATGCGACGAAAGCAATCTCTGTATGAGGGCCGCTCAGGCGCTGCGTGATTTCAGCGGAACGTCCATGGGCGTCGAGATAGCGCTGAGCAAGCATATTCCTTTTGGTGCGGGACTTGGCGGAGGAAGCAGCGATGCCGCCGCAACCCTCAGGGTCCTCAACGCAATGTGGAATATCAATGCTCCGTCGCACGAATTGCACCGTCTTGCCGTCAGCCTGGGTGCTGACGTGCCCTACTTTCTGGAGTCCGGTGGACTCGCCTATGCTGCAGGAATCGGTGAGGATCTCGATGATCTTGAGCTGACTCTGCCGTTTTCAGTTGTTACGCTTTTTCCTGGCGATCATATTTCCACGGTATGGGCCTACCGGAATTTTTATCCCTGTTTCGACAGGGAAGTGCCGGACCTGAGAAGGCTTGTCCGATCGCTCTGTGACGAGAAAGACCTGTCTGTTCTGGATGTATTCGACAACGATTTCGAACCGGTGGTTTTTGATCATTTTCCTTCGGTGCGTGCTGCTAAAGAAGCTCTTGAACGATCAGGAAGCTTTTTCGCCTCTCTTTCAGGGAGCGGCTCGGCCGTATTCGGCCTGTTCGAGAACGATGCTGAAGCAGAATACAGCGCAAAGGAGCTGTCGAAAAGCTATCGGACGAATTACACTCCCGCTTCTTTCTCAATGGTCTGATAGCGGCTCTTCTTCCATCGGGGCATGGGGGCTTTTTTTGTTACGAAGGCGGCCTCCATGTCATCACATCATCGAGTTCAGAGGCAAAGAGTCTGAGATCTTCATCGAGAAAATGCGATGAGTGAAGCCTTGCCTGTTTGACCTCCTGATAATCGATGGTGACATCGAGATGCTCTTCTCTGAACAGTTTTGCCGAACCGATCGATATGCCGTCAGGACCGGTTACCGATGATTTCCCCCAGAAGGTAAAGCTGTCTTCGTTTCCCGTCCTGTTGACCGAAGCGACATAGGTGCTGAACAGGAACGCATAGGTGTTCATGATGGTCTGCCATTGCTGAACGATAACCGGCTCTCCTTTTCCCGGAGAAAGGCGCAGCGGGCTTGACATCAGGACGAAGAGCAGTTTTGCTCCCTGATGGGCCAGGAGATAGGGGACCGAGACATGCCAGAAATCCTCACAGATGGCTATGCCTATCCTGCCGAGGCGTCTTGATGTCACTGTTTCGATCTGCTGGCCGGCCGAAAAGTATCGCAATTCTTCGAACATCCCGTATGTCGGAAGGTAGATTTTTCGATGGGCGCTACGGGCATGGCCGTCTTCAAAGAAAAAGGCTGCATTGTAAACGCCGTATTCATCACTGAGCTCGATGCCGCCGCATATGATGGTGATCCTGTTGCTCAGTTCCCTCAAAGGATCGAGTCCGGGGTCGTTAATATGCATTGCTATGTCCTGGGCTGCGTCCTGCACATTATAGCCGGTCAGGGAGAGTTCAGGAAATGCTATGGCGTCGATGCCGTCTTCAATGGCATTTTCAATATGAACAATGTGTCGTGCAAGGTTTTCTTCGAAATTTGCCAGAACGCAGTCGTTCTGAACGATTCTCAGCTTCGGTTTCTGCATGGTTGCGTACGTCATGGATGATAGGGATAAAACAGGTAAAATGTCAGCGAAAGCAGGGCAAGGATCCACATCCCGCTATGGACCTCGGCAGCTTTGCCGGATGCAAGTTTGAGAATCACATGGCTGATGAAGCCGGCAGTGATGCCTACGCCGATATTGAAGGTGAAAATCATGAGAATGATTGTCAGAAATGCCGGCAGGAGTTCGCTGTAATCGTCAAAATCAAATTTCGTGACCGATTGCAGCATGAACATCCCTACTATGACAAGCGCCGGCCCGTAAGCCTGCGAGGGAATGATGGTGAGGAGCGGAGCGAAAAACAGCGAGGCGGCAAAAAGCGCCGCAACAACAAGTGCGGTGAACCCTGTTTTTCCTCCCTGTTCTATTCCCGCAGCAGACTCGATATACACGCCTGCGGTCGTAGTTCCGAGCATCGAGGCTGCGATTGTCGAGAGGGCGTCAACCAGCATAGGTTTTTCGATTTCAGGGAGATTGTCGTTTTCATCGAGGAGATTTGCCCTTGACGAAAGCCCGATAAGGGTTCCCATGGTGTCGACGAAGTCCATGACCAGAACGCTGGTGACGACACCGATAAATCCCCATGTCATGGCGCCGCTGAAATCGATTTTCCAGAACAGCGGAGCTGGCGACGGCGGCATGCTCATAAACGCTGATGGAAGACTGACCGATCCGGTGGCGACAAGCGCGCCTGTGGTGGCAAGAATCCCGATCAGTATCGCGCCGGTAACCCTGAATATCAGCAGGATGGAGATCAGAAGCAGTCCCAGGATGCTGAAGAGCACCGGAAGGTCGGAGATATCTGCCATTCTTACCGGTGCGCCGGGAACACCGAGGGCAACGACCCCCATGTCGTTCAGTCCGATAAAGGCGAGAAAGAGTCCGATGCCGATGGAAAAGCTGTGTTTGAGTGTACGCGGGATCGCTCCGGCAAGCCAGCTTCTCAGACCGGCAAGCGTGAGCAGGGTAAACAGGACTCCGCTGATAAAAATCGATGCCAGGGCCGTTTGCCAGCTGTAGCCGAGCATCTGAACGACCGTGTAGGCGATAAATGCATTTTCTCCCATATAGGGAGCTATGGCAAACGGTCTTTTTGCATAGAAACCCATCAGAAGCGTGCCGAAGATTGCAGTGAGTATCGTTGCTGTCATCGAGGCTTCGCGGGGTATGCCCGCAGCCTGAAGAATTGCCGGGTTGACGATAATGATATAGGAAACAGTCACAAACGTTGTTATGCCGGCAATGATTTCCTGACGGTAACTGGTCTGGTGACGTTCGAAAGCAAAGAAGTTTTTCATATGCTGTTCTTGAGGGGTCTGATATGAAACGCAACAGTTCGAAGATAGCTAATATCGTCGAGACAAGAAAAGAGCAGAGGGAGCTCTTGCTTTTTCGCATTGTCTTTGTATATTAGGATTAAAATTGTCCTGTTTTAAGGACAGCTGTTCAGCAGTATTGATTGCAACTGGTTTCATCACAATACAAGGAGAGATATTATGGGCGTTCTGGTTGGCCGTGAGGCACCTGATTTTAATCTTGAAGCTGTCGTCGATGGCGGAAAAATGGTCGATTCATGCAAGTTAACAGATTACAGGGGCAAATATGTCGTTCTGTTTTTCTATCCTCTTGATTTCACGTTCGTCTGTCCTACAGAACTTCACGCTTTTCAGGACAGGCTCGATGAGTTCCGGCATAAAAATGTTGAAGTTATGGCCTGTTCGGTGGACTCGAAGTTTTCTCATCACGCATGGCTGAATACGCCACGCAGTCAGGGAGGTATTCAGGGGGTCACCTATACGCTGCTTTCCGATATCAACAAGGAGGCAGCCAGAGCCTACGATGTTCTTGCCGAAAAAGAAGGCGTTTCATACCGTGGACTGTTCCTGATCGATCGTGAAGGTATCGTTCGCTATCAGGTTGTCAATGATCTTGGTCTCGGTCGTAATGTCGATGAGGTGCTGAGAATGGTTGAAGCATTGCAGTTTACCGAAGAGTTTGGAGAGGTATGCCCTGCGAACTGGCATAAAGGCGCAAAGACCATGAAGCCGACAGATGAAGGGCTGAAAGAGTACTTCAAGTCGGAATAGCCTCAGAAACCCTGTTTGATGCACATGATGCGTGCTAACGCTCAAAGCCCCGTTTCCGGTTTCGGAACGGGGCTTTGAGCGTTTATTCAGTATGCTTTTGCGAAAATGACTTTCCGGGAAGAGGGGCTGCCGCTGTAGATGCAGGTTCCCGGCTGGTCCATGCCATAGCGTTCAACCATGTCCGGATCGTCCGGCATGACGCGGATTGTTGCTTTTGTCTCTTCCTTGATTCTTGCTTCTGTCTCTTCGGTGCCATCCCAGTGGGCGACGAGAAACCCGTTATCGATGTTTTTTCTGAATTCGTCGTAGGATCCGACTTCGATAGTATGAGCTTCCCTGAAGGATAGGGCGCGATTGAAGAGGTTCTGCTGAATGTCGTCGAGCATGGAGCGGATTTCATCAACGAGCGAGCCGTTCAGCTCAAGTTTTGATTTGTCTCCTGTGTCTCTTCGCGCAGCGATGCATATGTTGTTCTGGATATCGCGCGGACCGAGTTCCAGACGGACCGGAATGCCCTGCAATTCATATTCCGCGAATTTCCATCCGGGTGAGTTCTGGTCGCTGTCGTCTACAAATGCGGTAATGCCTTTCTGGTTCAGTTCAGCAGCTATGGAGCGGGCTTTTTCGACGACTGCGGCGGCATCGCCTTTGAGAATAGGGATGATAACCACCTGGCGTGTCGCGAGTTTCGGGGGAAGAACCAGGCCTCTGTCATCGGAGTGGGCCATGATGAGCGCGCCGATAAGGCGGGTTGACACTCCCCAGCTGGTTGCCCAGACATATTCGAGAGCCCCCTCTTTCGACTGGAATTTGCAGTCGAACGCTTTTGCGAAGTTCTGCCCGAGATTGTGAGACGTTCCTGCCTGGAGGGCTTTTTTGTCCTGCATCATCGCTTCGATGCACCATGTTTCCACCGCACCGGCAAATTTTTCACTGTCTGTTTTCCGGCCCATGATGACCGGCAGCGCCATGTATTCTTCAGCAAAACTTTTGTAGACATTGATCATGCGCAGGACCTCTTCTTCGGCTTCCGTGCTGGTGGCGTGAGCAGTGTGGCCTTCCTGCCAGAGAAACTCTGTGGTTCGCAGGAAGAGGCGGGTTCTCATTTCCCAGCGGACCACGTTTGCCCATTGGTTGATGAGAATCGGAAGATCACGGTATGACTGGATCCACTTTTTGTATGATGACCAGATAATGGTTTCCGAGGTTGGCCGGACATAGAGGTTTTCGGCGAGTTCCTCTCCACCGCCATGGGTGACGACTGCGCATTCCGGAGCGAAACCTTCGATATGCTCAGCTTCTTTTTTGATGAAACTTTCAGGAATAAACAGGGGAAAGTATGCGTTGACATGGCCGGTAGCCTTGAACATCGCATCGAGCGCCGCCTGCATTTTTTCCCAGATCGCGTAGCCGTTGGGACGAATGATCATGCAGCCTCTGACATCGGAATAATCCGCGAGTTTTGCTGATCGGACCAAATCGATGTACCATTGCGAATAATCTGTTTCCCGTGATGTTATTTTTTCTGCCACGTCCCTGAACGATTTAAATGGTTGAAAAGAAGCAAGGGCGAAAATATACAACCAATGCTTGAGGTTTCAAATCAGTGAGTGCCTCTCTCTTCGGCCCTGACCTCTTTGGTGATGCAGTCGGGGCCGGAAGTGAAGGATTACTGGTCGAATGATTTGATTTTTTCCATCAGGTCTTTAAGGTGTTCTTTCTGACGGGTGTTCAGCGGCTGTTGCGAATCGGTGATTTCATTATATCCGGGTGGAATATCGAATTCGGTGGATTCAATTGGAGCGGGCTGCAGGGCCGCGATCTGCATGGTCATGACGCCGCTTTCATTTTCCTGGATAATTTTTACCGGAAAGCCGTCAATGCCTTCTTCGGCAAGCCTGGTCGATAATATCGTATTTGACAGTCTCGGGTTCTGGGACTGGAGAAGACGGAAGGTCTCGAAGTTGCCGATATCCCTTGTCAGCCACATTTCAATTTTTTCTGTACTGCTGAACAGACGGATATGTTCACAGGTGTATCCGCTGATCATGGCCTTGCCGGCCTTTTCAATCCTGTAATCACTATCGAAATCGATAAAGGTTGCGTTTTCTACCGCGGTTTGCAGGTTGACCCTGCTGAATGTTCCTGCCTGGTGGTTGATCAGGATGGCTTCATCCGGCGTGGACTTGCGGGTAATGACCGTTGTGCGGAGCGGTTCGGGAATTTTATCCAGTTGTGACGTCATATCCATTCGCTGGGCGTTTGTGCCGAAGAAATAAATAATATCTGATTTCCCGTTGGGCATGGTCAGGTCCATGTCGATGATGCCGGTAAATGCGCCCAAGGCCTTCAGTGATGTCATGCTTGAATACATCAGGATCGTTGCGAAAGCTAACAGTCGTTTTTTCATGGTACTTCGTAGAGTTGAATCGTTCTGTGACAGTCTGCATAAGAGCAATAAGCTAATGAATTTTTTTCTCAAATATGATACGCCCTTTTTCTGTTCTGCATATGATTGCCCGACCTTTGGTTTTTTGTTTTTGCCGTTCATGCATTATCATGTAGATCATCCGGTATCGGGGGTCGCAGGCGCTGCAGGAGCGTTTTTCAAAATATTTCAATGTGATTGTGTTCTATCATGCGGCAAGCAGAAAAAGAGTGGCGGTGCATCGAGCTTCTTCAAACGACGGCAGCTTATTTCGAGGAGAAACAGGTCAGCGAGGCGCGGCTGAGTGCCGAACTGCTGCTATGCCACGTGCTGAAGGAAAGCCGCCTTCAGCTCTATCTTCAGCACAGCCGCCCGGTCTATCCTGATGAACTGGCGGCCTTCAGGGCGTTGTGCAGGAAGCGCCTTGAGGGCTGGCCGGTGCAGTACCTTACCGGAGAACAGTTTTTTTTCGGACGAGCGTTCATGGTTGATCCCCGTGTGCTTATTCCCAGGCCCGAAACGGAACTTGTGCTTGAGCATGCACTCGAGCGTTTCAGCCGTTCCGGAGGAACGCGCGGTACGCCGGAGATCCTCGATATAGGGACCGGCAGCGGTTGTATTGCCGTAACGGCAGCCCTGCAGCTGCCTGGAGCGCAGATTACTGCGGTGGACCTTTCAGGGGAGGCTCTCGAGGTTGCCAGAGAGAATGCAAGAACCTATGGCGTCGAGTCAAGCATCCGCTTTATCGAGACAGACATGTTTGCTCAGGATTTTCTCCGGGGCCATGAGGATACTTTTGATCTGATCGTTTCCAATCCGCCCTATATTCCCGATTCAGAGTGGGATGATCTGCAGATTGAGGTGAGGAATCACGAGCCAAGAATGGCACTGACCGCTTCAGGCGGTCTCGAGTGCTATCGCGCAGTTACATGCGGAGCAGCGCGGCTTCTCAGGCGGAATGGTCTGCTTTGTTTTGAACTTCATGCAGATGGTGCCCGTTCCGTTTCGGGCCTGATGCAGGAGATCGGGTTCAGGTACCTTGAACTTCAGAAGGATTACAGTGGTTGCGACCGGATACTTTCAGCAATGCGCGGCGACGGCCCTGAGGAATAAGGGGTTGAGGGAAATTGATGGGTAACGGCTTGTGCAATTAATTGTTCCATGTGGTTGTTTACTTAGAAAAATAATTGTTTCCCGACTGCCTTCTACAGGTTGTTTTTTTGTAAATTGGCTCTATTTTGAGGGTTATCCTGAATGAACGCAGGTAGACTCTATCCGGGATGAGTAATTGATGAAAACTTTTGATTTGACCCCGCGGGACCGTGAGGTGCTTGGTATAATTATACAAGCGTATGTCGTGACTGCTTCACCTGTCAGTTCCCGTTTTATCGCAAAAAACTATAACCTCGGGCTTTCCGATGCGACCATCAGAAATGTGATGGCCGATCTGGAAGATGCAGGCTATATCAGCCAGCCCCACACTTCCGCAGGGAGGGTTCCCACTGATAAGGGATACCGCTACTATGTCGACCTTATCATGAGAGTTCAGAGGATCGATGATGAGGAGAAACGTCATATCGACAGTAATCTCAGGCTTTTTACGATCGACAGGAAGGATTCTTCGGAAGTGCTTCTTGCTGCGGCAAAGGTTCTGGGAAGCATTTCCCGGCAGCTCAGCGTGGTGTTGTCACCGAGGCTTTCACTTGGCGTTTTCGAACGTCTTGATATGGTGCTTCTGAGTTCATCGAGAATTATGGTGGTGCTCTCGATCCAGTCTCTTTTTGTTAAAACCATCGTCATGGAGCTTGATCTGGAGGTGTCGCGCAGGCAGATCGACCGTGTTGTCGATGTTCTTAATCAGCGTCTTTCGGGGCTGACGCTTGATGAAATCCGTACCTCTATCGGAGAACGTCTCGCTGACTGTGATACCGATCAGGGCCTGCTGAACAGAATTGTCCGTTCCGCCGATGAACTGTTTGACGAATCGCCGGTGCTTGAAAGGCTCTATATTGCAGGGACTGAATATATTGTCAGCCAGCCGGAGTTCGATCAGCCTCAGAAGGTAAGGGAGCTGATTTGCATGATCGAGGATAAGACCCGAATGGCCCGGCTTGTCGAAGTTGATGGCGGTGTTGTATCGCAGGTCATGAAGGAGCGGGATGTCAGTATAACCATCGGCAGCGAGAATTCCGCTTCGACTTCTGAGGATTTTACCGTTGTCGCTACTCCGTACTTCGTTGGTAACACCATGGGGCGTCTGGCTGTTCTCGGACCGAAACGGATGGATTACGCCCGGGTTGTGCGAGTTGTCAATTATATGGCAGATCGTTTGTCAACCACACTATCAGATGTCAATTAAAAACGAATCAGGACAACATATGACAAGAAAAGCAGCAATGCATAAAGAAGACGTGCACGAAAAGGGCCAGGAAGAACAATTTTCTGCGGAACAACCCCTCGAGATAAAGCCGGAAGTCTCCGTCGGTGAAGCCGCAGATGCTTCTGTGACCGAGGCGGACGCAAGAGTACAGGAGCTTGAAAAGTCTCTGGAGGAAGCACAGCTCCAGGCAGAGAAATATCGGGGTGAAATGATGCGTTTTGCAGCTGATTTTGAAAATTTCCGAAAGCAGAAAGAGCGTGAACTTCAAATGGCAGGTACGCGTTCTCTCGAAAATACCATAAGAGAACTGCTTCCTTTTTTCGATGATATGGGCAGGGTTATGGAGCATGCACCGGATGTTATGGAGAAAGCTCAGGAAATCCGGCCTTATGTGGAGGGCGTAGAGCTTCTCTGGAAAAATCTTCTGAAGTGGATGGAAAGCAAAGGCGTCAGGAAAATCGAGGCCTGCGGCAAGAAAATGGATGTGAATTTTCATGAGGCGATCACCCAGATTGACCATCCCGATGCCGAACCTGATACGGTTATCGAGGAATATCAGACCGGCTATGTAATGGGCGACAAAGTGCTGCGGCATGCCAAAGTTATTGTGGCCAGATAACAGAGATCAATCGGTTTTAACTTAAAGGATTTTTTTATACAAGCGATGAAGAGAGATTACTATGAGGTTCTCGGCGTTGGGCGCTCGGCAACCAAGGACGAGATCAAGAAGGCATATCGAAAGCTTGCTATGAAGTACCATCCGGACAAAAATCCGGATAACAGCGAGGCTGAAGAGAAATTCAAGGAAGCCAACGAAGCTTACGAGGTACTCAGCAATGATGATAAACGCAGGCGTTACGATCAGTTCGGCCATGCCGGCGTAGGTTCGTCTGCTTCTTCACAGGGCGGTCCGTTCGGAGGCGGTACCGGCGATTTCGGAGATATTTTCAGCGCTTTCAACGACATGTTCGGAGGCGGCGCCAGAAGCGGCGGGTCGCCTTTCGGTTTTGAAGATGTCTTCGGCGGAGGAGGTTCAAGACGTTCCCGTTCCGCGGGTGTGACAGGAAGCGATCTGAAAATCCGTTTGAAGCTTACGCTGGAGGAGATTGCCAAAGGGGTTGAAAAAACCCTGAAGATAAAAAAACAGATTGCCTGTGAGGTATGTAACGGTACAGGATCGAAGACAGGAGAACTTGAGACATGTCCGACCTGTCAGGGAACCGGCGAAGTCCGTCAGGCATCGAAAACCATGTTTGGTCAGTTCGTCAATATTACGGCGTGCCCTACCTGCGGAGGAGAAGGGCGTGTCGTCAAGGATCGCTGTACTGCCTGCCACGGGGAAGGTATCAGGCAGGGCGAAACGACCGTTAAGGTCAACATTCCTGCCGGCGTTGAAGATGGTAATTATCTGACCCTCAGAGGCCAGGGCAATGCCGGTCCGCGTGGCGGTATGAACGGGGATCTCATTGTCGTCATCGAGGAGGTGCAGCACAATATTTTTGCGCGTCGCGGCGATGATGTTGTCTATAATCTTGCCTTGAGTTATGCTGATATGGTGCTTGGTACCAAGGTTGATATCCCGACGATCGACGGCAGGGTAAAACTGACGGTTCCTCCTTCCACGCAGCCAAATACCGTACTGCGTATTACCGGAAAGGGCATTGGCCATCTTAAAGCTCCAGGACGCGGTGATCACCTTGTCCGTGTCAATGTGTACGTTCCGAAAGACCCGTCACATCAGGACAAAGAACTGCTCAGGGAACTCAATAAATCTTCACATATGGTTCCTGACGAAAAAAAAGAGCATGAGAAGGGGTTTTACGAGAAAGTGAAGGATATTTTCAGTTGAATGTAAGGTTTGACCTATAACAAAAGCCCCGTTTTTACGGGGCTTTTTGTTTGGCAGTTTCCTCTCATCCCCTTTCCATTTCACCTTTTGCCTCTTCGACCACATCAAGGGTAATCGTCGTGTACCCCATCTCTTCTGCATATTCTTCCGTGATCATCCTGATACGGTTCTGGAAAAAGGGTGGGATCATATCGAGCATCTCCAGGGCTTCTTCGGTCCAGTGGAGCGATGCGTCACGGCTTTTCAGCGCTTTATGGTAACTTGTTGTTATCTCATCGATAAATTCGGAGAGATAATGGTCATCGGTAAGCTGATGCGGCGCAAATACTTTTTCGGCCAGAATTTTATTGCGCATCAGATGAATTTTCATCTGAGGGAGGTACATGAGCGTTGCCATCGGTTCAGGACTTCCGCAAGTCAGAAACAGTGCAACTTTTTTTCGTTTGAGATACTTTTTCAGGTTGCTTTGAATCAGTGCTCCGAGCAGTTCCGATGAGATGAGGAGATAATATACCGGGGCACCCATGATGACGACGTCAAAATCCTGAACGAAACTGTAGTCTGCTGTCGCTTTGCATTTTGCTTTTTCGACATAGGCTCCTGTTTCGGCAAGTTTTCTGCCGAGCGAGTCGATAAACCTGTCGGTTGACCCTCCTACGGAGCGGGTATCGTAGAGGATGATTGCTTTCATCGGCCGGAAAGAGTTGGGCATAATCTGGGTTCAGATGGTTTAATGGAAAAGTGATAAACCGGTTGATCTGTTATAGGGTAAGTATAACATATTGACAGATATTTCTCAACGGGACGGCAGGAGGGAGTGCTTGAGGTTCCGATGTCGAAAGGATACAGAAAAAGGGGCGCTGAGGCCCCTTTTCTGTGTGTCTGCAGATCATTGGATCAGACGAAATGCGAGTAGATCTCCAGAAGGTCTACAACTCTTGTCGAGTAACCGAGTTCGTTGTCGTACCATCCGACCACTTTAACCATGTTACCGGTGGACATGGTGAGCAGAGAGTCGAAGATGCAGGAGTTTGGATTGCCGACGATGTCCTGTGATACAACAGGATCGGTGCAGAACTCAAGAACACCGCGCATGTTGCCTTCGGCAGCTGCTTTGATTGCTGCGTTGATTTCTTCTTTGGTCGCCGGTTTTTTCAGAATGACGGTGAGGTCGGTAACCGAGCCGTCCGGAACAGGAACCCGCATTGCCATACCGTCGAGCTTGCCTGCCAGTTCAGGAACGACAAGGCCGATCGCTTTTGCAGCACCGGTGCTTGTCGGGATGATCGAGCTCATTGCTGTTCTTGCGCGGCGAAGATCACTGTGCGGGAGGTCGAGAATCCGCTGGTCGTTGGTGACGGCATGAACGGTGGTCATGAAACCTTTTTCGATGCCGAAATGGTCTTCGAGGACCTTTGCCATAGGAGCCAGACAGTTTGTCGTGCAGCTGGCATTGGAAATGATTTCCTCCTGACCGGTAATAATATCATCGTTGACGCCGACAACAATCGTTGCGTCAACAGCGTCTTTGGCCGGAGCCGAGATGATGACTTTTTTTGCGCCTGCTTCAAGGTGCTTGGCGGCGGTTGCGCGCTTGGTGAAAATACCTGTCGATTCGACAACCAGGTCGATACCCAGTTCTTTCCAGGGCAGCTGGGCTGGATCTTTTTCCGAGCAGATGAGAATGGGTTTTCCGTTGACGATCAGCTTGTCATCTTCGACACTGATTTCGGCATTAAGGACGCCGTGTGTCGAATCGTATTTGAGCAGATGTGCAAGTGTTTTGGTATCACACAGATCGTTTATTGCGGTAATTTCAACTTTCTCATTTGCAAGTGCCTGGCGAAAAACAAGACGTCCTATACGTCCGAACCCGTTAATGCCGACTTTTACTTTTGTCATAATAACGCTATCAGATTTTTTTTCTGGAGTAGGAAATTGAAGGATGTTTTATGAGATACCGGCATTCTTCCCGGGAATGCCTACGCATGAAGATAAAATAACAAAAAGGAATAATTCAGATTTTTTTATGAAAACTTTCTCGTAACAATACTTTCAGTCCGTCAAAACTGCCGTTGCTGAGAAGAATAATGACATCGTTCTGCCTGATGGAGCGTTTAAGAAAATTGACGATATCATCAGGGTATGGTTCTGCAGTCAGTCCTGAAGCAAATGCCGTTTTTCCCTTTTGATGCAGCTTTGTTACAATATCGGCGGTATCGAGCCGTTCTGCTTGTGCGTACCGTTCCGGTCGGTGTACTTTTCCGAGAACGACAATATCGGCACTGTCAAAACAGGTCGTAAAGGATTCCTGGAAGGTGTTTCTGGTGCTGGTATTTGAGCGTGGCTCGAAACAGGCGATGATTCTTCGGGAAGGAAATCTCTGACGCAGGGCGTCGAGAGTGGCTTTGATTGCTGTGGGATGGTGTGCGAAATCATCGATCAGGGTGATATTGCCGGAGAATTCCCCGATTACCTCCATTCTTCTTTTAGGACCTTTGAACGTTGTCAGACCTTCGGCGATAACTGGCAGGGGAATATTCGCCTTGCTTGCAGCTCCTATGGCTGCGAGGGTGTTGAGGAGATTGTGGGTCCCGAACAGGGGCGTGCGCATTGTTCCCATAGCAATGCCCCGGTGAACGAGTTCGAATTCTGTTCCTGTCCCTGTAACGGCTACGTTTCGTGCTGACCAGTCAGCAGTGTGTTCGTCGATGCCGAAGCGTTCAACCCTGCAGAACGCTTTTTCAGCTATGCTGATGGCCAGTGGATCGTGAGCATTGCAGAGCAGCAGTCCTTCGGATGGAACAAGGTTGACAAAATGGCGGAATGTACGTTTGATATCCTCAATTGACCCGAAAATATCGGCGTGATCGAATTCGATGTTATTGATGATGGCGATATCAGGCCGGTAGTGCATGAATTTGCTTCGTTTGTCAAAATATGCACTGTCGTATTCGTCTCCTTCCGTAATAAACCATCCGCAGCTATCCCTGTTTCCGGATGCTCTGCAGCCTGCGCCGAAATTTTCTGCAATTCCTCCGATCAGAAAACCCGGCTTCAGGGAGCCATACTCGAAGAGCCACGCAATGAGTGATGTCGTTGTTGTTTTGCCATGAGTTCCGCTGACAACAATGGATGTATTGCCGTCAATAAGCAGTCTGCTGACGATTGCAGGCATCGAGATTATTGGCATATGCCGGTTCAGCGCATATTCAAGTTCGGGATTGCCTCTGCTGATCGCATTTCCCACAACGATCGTGTCGGGCTTTGTCTGAACGAGATGGTCTGCTGCGAAACCCTTATGACAGGTGATACCACGTTCGAGCAGGTAGTCGCTCATGGGCGGGTAAAGGGTTGTGTCTGAGCCTGAAACCCGGTATCCGGCCTCTGACAGCGCAACGGCTACGGATGCCATTGCTGTTCCGCCGATGCCGATAAAGTAGATTGAAGAATCAGGTAGCATACTCTTTATGCGTTAGTGATGGGGGTTTCAAGCTTGTTCGGCGCTTTGATCCGTACGTAAATACTGTAGAAAAGCAACAGCGCGTTGATGATTCCTACGATGACAAAAGGAGCTTTCGGGCTCATGCCGTCGAACAGTCGTCCGCCAGCCGAAGCGATAAGCAGAATCCCGATGGCCCCGCTGATATTGAACGCTCCGATCACCGATCCGCGGGTTGCTTTCGGTGCTTCCTGTCCGATCAATGACTGGGCCCCAAGGAACACGCTGATCTGTCCGATACCCATGAGAATAAAGACGGCATAACCGGTATTTTCAAATGGATGATCCAGTGCAAGGACCGAGAGATTGCCAATCATGGCAAGAAACATGCAGATCGCCAGCGCACTGACCCGGTTGAAGCGGTCGATGACCGGTCCTATGAAAGGAGCCCAGAGCAGCGCGGCTATCTGGGTTATAATGAAAATGGTCGTTCCTCTTCTGAACGCTTCTCCGGAATCCATACCCATGCTCAGACCTGCGGTAATTCCCCACAGGCTGATAAAGGTTCCGTTGATAGACTGGTCTCCTCTGGCGATGAACGCGGCAGAATACGATAGCAGGATCCGGGGATTTTTAGCAGCGGTCAGACCGCTTTGCAGCAGTTTTTTGATCGCAGGCCGTTCTTCGCCGGTGACCGGGGTGCCTTTCTTCAGACCGATTGCGCAGATTACTGCTGCAAGTGCGGCCAGTGCTGCAATCGAGAAATGGGTGATAAAGCCTGCCTGGACATCATCGATGCCTTTTGTGGAGAGCAGTTCGGGCAGAGAACCGAAAAACTGATTGGTGAGCACGATTCCCAGTCCGTTGAGTACGCCGATGATTGCCACCATTTTACCTCTCGAGCGCTCTGCCGGGTAGTCCACAAGAATTGTGGACAGCGAGCCGGCAATCCCCACCACTGCAAGGGCATAGATGATTCGGTACAGCATCATGTCGTTTACCGACGAAGCGAAAGGGTAGAGCGCATAGGTCAGGGCAATGAGCAGAAAACCGGCCACATATATCGGCTTCCTGCCTATACGGTCCATGAGAATGCCGGCAGGAACAAAAAAAAGCAACGTGATCAATTCTGTCAGAAAAACCAGATCACCGCTGATAGCCCCCTGCTCGGATACCGGGATGTTCAGATGAACATTGAGAATGTAGGTCTGGCCGATCGAGAGAAATGTAATGAAGCCGATGGAAAAAAATGCGGCATAGAAAAACGTCCAGGCATGCCTGCGCTCTATTGACGGGGCCAGTTCGACCGGCCCTATTCTCGATGGGGTGGCGTTATCGTTCATGATTGATGATCTGGTTCATTATCCTGGTTGGGGCTATGCTGCCGATGATGCTTTACTGCGCTTCCTTGAGAATCCCGTCATCCATTCGCAGACAGCGGTCAGCTGTTGCGGCATACTCTTCATTATGCGTGACGATGATGAATGATGTCCGGTGTTCCTTGCTGAGCGAGGCGATAAGGTCGTAGAGAATTCTGCTGTTGCGGCTGTCGAGATTTCCGCTTGGTTCATCGGCGAGTACCATCATTGGTGAGTTCATCAATGCCCTGGCGATCGCGACCCGCTGCTGTTCGCCACCCGACAGTTCCGAGGGCAGGTGGTGAAGGCGGTTGCCCAGTCCGAGACTGTCAAGCAATTCTTCCGCTCTTTGTCTGGCCGGTTTGAGTTTGCCCGTGGCTATAAATTCAGGCATTGCGACATTTTCGACCGCAGAAAAGTCTGAGAGCAGATGATGGAACTGAAAGACAAACCCGATAGAGGTGTTTCTGAAAAAGGCGAGCTCTTTCGGGTTTAGTGTGAAACGTCCCTCGCGGAGTAACGGCTTGCCGTTAAACACGATATCTCCACTGTCGGGAGTGTCGAGCGTCCCGAGCATATTGAGGAGGGTTGTTTTTCCGCTGCCGGAAGCTCCTACTATGGTGACCATTTCTCCCGCAGCGACCGTCAGGTTCACTCCTCGAAGGATCGAAATGGTGTTCTGCCCCGGTATGGTATAGGTTTTAACGATGTTCAGGGCTTCAAGCATGCATTCTCGCTCAATGGTGACAAGTGATACAAAAAGGGGGAAAGTTAACAGGAAAATGCGGAATCAAAAAATATCCGTATTGTCCTGTTAACGCAACAATGCAACAACTCAGCTTCTTACCTGTCCGTTTCCTTCGATGATCCATTTATAGCTGCAGAGCTCTTTCAGTGCCATTGGGCCTCGTGCATGGAGTTTCTGGGTGCTGATGCCGATTTCCGCTCCCAGGCCGAACTGGGCCCCGTCGGTAAATGCAGTCGAGGTGTTTGCGTAGACAACTGCTGCGTCGACCCGTTTGAGAAACGCAGCGATAATGTCGGGATCTGCAGCGATGACCGCTTCACTGTGCATTGAACTGTATCGGGCAATGTGGCTCAGGGCTTCTTCAAGATCGCTTACGGTTTTAATCGAGAGTTTAAGCGAGAGAAATTCGGTGCCGAAATGCTTTTCTTCAGCTTTTTGCAGCAGTTCGGACGGGTAGCGCCCCAGGAGGGAGGGGTATGCCTCTTCATCGGCGAAAATGATGACCTGCCTGCCTGCCAGCGGTTCGACGATCGCGAAAAGATCCTCAAGGCGGTTGCGGTGAATAATCAATGTATCGAGCGCATTGCAGACGCCGGGACGCCGTGTTTTCGCGTTGAGGACAATATTGCGTCCTGTCTCCAGATCCCCGCTTGCATCGAAATAAGTATGGACAATACCCGCCCCGGTTTCGATGACCGGAACTGAAGAGTGTTTGCGGACATGATCGATAAGCTGCTGACTTCCTCTTGGAATGATGATATCGATAGCTCCTACGGCATTGAGCATGACCTCCGCGGCCTGCCGTTCGGCGGGAAGCAGGTAGATGGTATCGGTGTTCATTGCGTTGTCACGGAGGACTTCATGAATAAGGCTTACAATAGCAATATTCGATTCCCTGGCGTCGCTTCCCCCTTTAAGAACGGTGGCATTGCCGGATTTAAGGCAGAGGGAAAAGACATCGAAGGTTACATTGGGCCGTGATTCATAGATGATGCCAATGACGCCGAGAGGGACGGTTTCCCTGCGGAGTTGAAGTCCGTTGGGCAGCGTGCGTTGTTCCAGGATCACTCCGGCAGGAGAGGGGAGCGACACAACGTGGCGGATATCCTGTGCAATAGCTGTCAGGCGTTCCTCGTTGAGCAGGAGACGATCGTATTTCGGATCGTTCGGGTCCATTCTGTCGAGATCGTTCTGATTTGCTTCGAGAATGCGGGGAGTGTGTTCTGCTATCCGTTCAGCCAGATCAAGCAGGATATCGTTGATCTGTTGGTCGGAACATGTTGCCAGCTGACGGCTTGCCACTCTGACATTCTCGAGGTTTGCGAGGATCGTTTCTTTCATGGGTATGATGCAGGAGTGTTGTTCTGAGTGGTATTGGTTTAACCGTTTATATAGAGATAATCGTAGTGAATAAGAGGTTTTTCTCCTTTTCTGCCGAGGAGTTCTCTTGTTTTTTCAGAGCTGTAGCGGGCCATGCCGTAACCGATGACTTCGCCGCTTGCGGTACAGATTTTGATTATATCTCCTTTATAGAATGAGCCTCTGATCTCTTCGATTCCAACAGGGAGCAGGCTGTTTGCCTCAGTAGGGGAACGAAGGGCTTTTTCGGCACCGGCATTGATCGTTACGGCGCCTTTTTCCATTCCTTCGCTATGGGCGAGCCATTGTTTTCTGCCGTGGGTGTGTTTCTTCGGCAGAAACTTCGTGCCTGTCGGATTTCCGGAGACGATATCGTAGAGGATTCCCGGCCTACGACCGTTTGCGATATGGACGGCGATGCCGAAGCTGGCAAGTTTCTGCGCAATATGGCATTTGGTCAGCATTCCTCCTCTGCCGAACTCGGATTTGCCGGGTTGAATGAACGAGCGGAAATGCTTGTCTTCGGGATCGATTTCTTCAATGACCCGACGGTTCTTCTCCTCTTGTGAAAGATCGAACAGGCCGTCGACATGCGACAGGATGATATGAGCATCGACATGCATCATCGATGCGATCAGGCCGGAGAGTTCATCGTTGTCGGTAAACATGAGTTCCGTGACGGACACCGCGTCATTTTCATTGATGACGGGGACGACGGACTGCTGCAGCAGCGATGAAAAGCAGGTGCGCATGTTGAGATAGTGCAGACGGTCGCGAAAGTCGCTTTTTGTGACCAGTATCTGTGCCGTCGTGATGCCATGACGGCGAAAAAGCTCTGCATAGGTGTTGATCAGCTTGATCTGGCCGGTCGACGAGAGTACCTGTCTGCGGGCGACGGTCGGCAATGAAGCCGGCAGGGAGATGATCGACCGGCCTGCTCCTACAGCGCCTGATGACACAAGCAGGATCTCTATGCCCTGATTGCGGAGATGGGCGATCTGTGTGGTGAGTTGATCAAGAATGTCGGGATCCAGTTCTCCCCGGGAGTTGGTGATGACATTCGTGCCGACTTTGACGACTATTTTCCTGTAGACAGGATTGGAAATAACCATGTATATGCGATGCGCTTGCGGCTGATATTTGTTGATTGCGGTTATTTGCGACAGTGATGACGCGCACAGTCCGGGATGCTGTTGTTCACGGTGTTTCAAAAATACAAATAAAACCGTTTCAGTCAACGCCAAAGAGCGCCTTCTGCATGGCTTCAGGCGCTCTTTGCTTCATCTGCCGTTGTGCTGTGGCGGCTTTGATAGTAGTAGACGAATCCGGACATCAGCAGGTTGCTCCCGAGAATCACGCTGAAAACCACAGGAAGAAGTTGATCGGAAGAGGTTATATCGGCATCGATGACCAGAAAAGCCATGACTGCTGTAGCAAGACCTCTCGGGACGAGACCAAGGGTTGAGGATGTGTGGGTACTTCGTAAGGAGGGAGAGAGCGGTCTTACCATGGTGACCGTGGTGAATCGGCTGATAAGAAAAACTGCAAGTATTATTGCCGCTGTGAACAGAACGTTGCTGGTAAAGAGCGTGAAGTCAAACAGAAGTCCGATAAAAACGAAGAAAAAGGTTCGGACCAGAAACGTCAGTTCTGCGTTGATTTTTTTGACAACCTCATCGAGTTCGAAGTTGGTGACGTTGATCGTGCTGTTGATCCTTGCCATCAGGTTCTGTGTTTTAGTCGCCAGGTGTTTGCCGTTACCCAGGAGTATTCCGAATGCCAGAACCGTGATGGCGGGCTCTCCTCCAAGAAAGGCAGTCAGGGTATAGAGGAGCAGGACGACGCCGAGCGTCAGCATGTAGGCAAGGTTCTGTCGGCTGAAATAGCCCATGAACCTGCTCCATATAATGCCGCTCAGGATGGCCAGAACAATCGAAATGCCGATGCTGACGGCGATATGCTGCGCAATGATACCAGGGTCGAAGTGGCCCGGTTCGCGAAGGATATTGATCGTGATGATGACAGCAATGACCGTGAGAACTTCGCTGATGACCGCTTCGAGCGTGAGCAGGGTTTTCAGGTTTTTTGAGATGGAGAGCCTTGAGAGCACAGGGAGGATGACTGCCGGGCTTGTCCCGGCAAAGATGAATCCGTAGAGCATAGCCTGTGGCATGTCCATCTGGAGCTGGATAAGGCAGACGGCAGTGATTCCTGCGCAACCGAGAAGAAACGATAGAAATCCGAGCAAAAGGGCAGAAGAGAATTGTCTGATGACAAGGTCGAATTCAAGGTCCAGTCCCCCCTCGAAAAGAATCAGGATAAGCGCGAATGTTCCGAAATAAGGTGCAATTTCAAAAAAAATATCGCTGGTGAAAATGTGGGTTGCCGGGCCAAGAATGATTCCTGCCAGCATCAGGATTACCGGGGTGGGTATTTTGGATTTGACAAACAGAAAGTCGCCTACCACACCCAGCACGATTATTCCGCCGATAAGGGCGGCAAACAGAGAGACATCCATAATTGTGTACCTGTCAATAAAATGATTTCAACGGCGGAGCGGCTATCTTCAGTGCGCTTTGGCAGGCGCTTTCATGTCGCATTTTCCTTCCTGGTCTTCGTGCTGGCATTTTGCAAAAACCTGCAGACTGAAGCTGCCGAGCGAAAAACCGTTCTGTTCGCATAACGTGTCGAGAATTCTGTTCAGCTCGTCACTGTGCACCTCTACAACCCGGTCGCATTGTTCGCAGATAATGTGCAGATGGTTGCCGACGCCATAGGATTTTTCGTAATGGGTGTGTTTGTGTCCGAGATCTATTTTATTGACAAGATGGAACTTGAAAAGCAGGTCGAGGGTGTGATAGACGGTCGCTCTGGAGATGCTGACCCCCTTTTTCTTGAGACGGACAAAGATTTCATCCGCGTCGAGATGACTGTCTGACTCATAGATTTCCTTGAGAACGGTAAGACGTTCCTGTGTACAGCGATAGCCGTCCTGTTTCATCGATGCTTTGAAGATCGATTCCGCCTGTCTGGCCTGTTCGTTGCGTTCTCTGGTTTCTTTATTTGTTTTCTGAGTCGGCATAGTACTTCCTGGTCTTGCTTCCCGGCGTTGGTTATCCGCGGTTTTATCGGATGTTATTGTCCAGCAATCTGTCCTGAACGTTCTGAGACAGTTTTGCATACAGATGCTCTATATGCCTGATCTGCTCGGTATTTGCCCGCAACCTGTAGCCGAATTTGCCGTTATGGTTTTCAGCTCTGCTGACCACAGGTTTGGGATCGAGCATTATTCCTTCTGTTCCCAGTGCGGCTTCGACGATTTTTTCCCGCAGTACGTCAACTTTGATGTTTTCGTCCAGGTAAAAGACGATTTCGAGTGTCAGATGTCCGTTTTTCTGGACAGAATCGGTGTAATTTACAATTTTTGCATGAAATACCTGCCCGTTGGGTATAATGACGATCTCATTGCGGATATTGCGTATTCGCGTTACAAGAAGTCCTTTATAAATGATCTCGCCTCTGACAGATCCTATCTGGACATGGTCCCCGAGACGGAACGATCCAGTGTAGTTCAGCATTATGCTGCTGATGACATTTTTGACGCTCGGTACGGCGCTCAGCGAGAACGTCAGGCCGATAATGATGACAATGACAATGGACGCCTGGTTGTTGAAAAGCGGCAGTGATGAAAAAAGCAGAAACGCCAGGATGAAATAGAGGACGATTTTGACGATTTTTCTGGTCGGTTCGGCCCACTCCTGTTCAAAGCCGACAAATTTCAGTTCCCCTTTGGCGATATTTCTGAAGACAACGTCACTGAACTTGCCAAGGTAGCGTATGATGGTGACCAGAATGATCAGGGCTATTCCATTGGGGATGAGTGCGACAAATTCCCTGAAAAGTTTTCTCCCGGGCTGCAGGACGAATGCAAGAAGGTTGGTCGACAGATCGCTCGTCCACGGGAAAAAGCTGAACACGGTTGTCAGGTAGGCGTAGATCAGAAGTATCTTGAGAAACAACTCGGTTACTCTGCTGAACCATCCGAATCCTGCAGCAAGATGGTCCGGGGAAAGCAGCTGGATAATCTTGCTTTGACTGTGGGTTTTGTGATGCAGCCGGAGTTTCTGTATTCCCCCGTCGAGAAACGTGAAAAAGATGTTCAGGTAGTGCCAGACGACGGTCAGGGCGAGAAGCAGCGCGATGGATTTCAGGAGGCTGAGCAGGATGCTTTTCCCGCTGGACTCTTCACGGAACTTTGCTGTCTGGAGGATGATTTTCTTCAGGACGCTTAAGGCAAGTTCCTGACGGGTCATATTTTCAGCCCTGGCATCGATATCACTGAAGGCGGCAATTATTTCTTCCGGGGTCCGGATCGCAGAGAGCGTATCACCTTCCGCAATGGTGAGTGAATCAACCGGTACTGCTGAACGGAAGAATGTGTCGAGCAGTCGCGTGGTTTGCTCTGCGCGCTCTTCTACCGGAATTTTGCCGATGGGATCATACAGCCTGAAAAGCTCCTGATTATTAAAGATTACGGGAGAGCCCTGCTTTTTGCCGAGTGAATCCGAAAAAGCCCGCACGACCTCTTTGTCGCTGACGCGAACAGGTTCGGGCAGCAGGATGTCGCTGGTATCGCTCTGCAGCTCCTCTTCCGGGGGGACAATGACTGCCTGCCGGACTGAATCAGGTACAGCGAAGATTGTCCGTGCAGGAGCGGTCAGGAGCAAAAACAGTATAAACGGAAGGTATATTGTTTTGAGAGACGTGATCATTATGGTTGTATTTCTTCTGTTCTGTAGATCAGGATCATGGTGTTTTTAGTCAAACAGTATCCCATGGTCTGAAGAGCCATACTGCTGCTACTGGTTTTTCAGCCGGAAACATGGATGTCAGGGGATAGCTGACAGCATCCGGAATGCTGAGATGCTGTTTTTGAATACGCTTTCTATTTATATCCAATGTAGTTAAAATCAGATCGATATTGATGATCTGTGCAAAAAGACAGAAAGAACTTTTTCTGCCGGTTACCCGGGTTTTCAGCGATCGCGGCAGGAGCGTTCCCGCATGTCATCCTGATGCTCAAGGAATGCATTAAGATATTGAGGTTTCAGACAATTTGAAACCATTGCACCAGGTTTTATATTAACCGCTCGGTTCGAGCGCTCTGCCTTAGCGGGAGGCGTGTTTTGGGGGCAACTTTTTATCTGGTGTTCCGGTTAGTTAAGAAAAACGATTATGATTTTACCTATAACAGTTTACAGTGATGACGTCCTTCGCCGTAAAGCAAAGCCTCTGAAGGGTATCGACGCCACTCACGAGGAACTTATCGGCAATATGCTTGAGTCGATGCGCAATGCTTCGGGGATCGGTCTTGCTGCGCCGCAGATCGGCCTTTCCCTTCGTCTTCTGATTGTCGATATATCGCCGGTGCAAGGTTATGAGAATGCTGAGCCGATGGTCGTGATCAACCCTCATATTCTTGCCGTCAGAGGTTATAATGCAATGGAAGAGGGATGTTTAAGCATTCCTGACGTGCACGCCGATGTCGTCAGGCCTTCTTCAATACAGCTTAAATACCGCGACGAGCATTTCGAAGAGAAGGTCTGCGAGTTTTCCGATCTTATGGCAAGGGTTCTCCAGCATGAAATCGATCATCTCGACGGAACCCTTTTTGTTGACAGGCTCCAGCGACGCGACCGGCGGAAAGTACAGAAATCACTTGAGGATATTGCTGCCGGAAAAGTGGCCACAGCCTACCCCGTAGCCGGGATCAGTTCCGGCGGGTGAACGTACTGAACGATTTGTAGCAGTCTTAAAGGAAACAAAGAGAGGTTCATGCGAATTATTTTCATGGGAACGCCTGATTTTGCGGTTCCTTCCCTGAAGGCCATTGCCGCTGCAGGCGGGGATTTCGACATTGTGCTGGTGGTGACCGGTAAAGACAAGCCGAGAAGGAGCAGACGTTCGGAGCCTGAACCTACACCGGTCAAGAAAGCTGCCGGAGATCTTGGTCTTCATGTTCTTGAAATCGACGACGTCAAAGACCATCGTTTTGCCGATACCGTTGCACGCTACAGGCCGGATGTGATTGTCGTTGCGGCATTCAGGATTCTTCCTCCTGCCGTCTATGAGCAGGCAAGGCTGGGGTCATTCAACCTGCATGCGTCCCTTCTGCCTCGTTACAGGGGGGCTGCTCCGGTCAACTGGGCGATTATCAACGGCGAAGCCGAGACCGGTGTGACAACGTTTTTTCTTCGCAAGTCGGTCGATACGGGTAGTGTTATCCTGCAGGAGCAAACGCCGGTTTTTCCGGATGAGAATGCAGGAGAACTTGCCGGCAGGCTTGCCGGAATCGGCGCCGGTGTTGTGGTGCGGACTCTTGAGCTGATTCGTGATGGCCGGGTTACGCCTCTTTTTCAGGATGACTCCCTTGCAACAAAGGCTCCGAAGCTGACGACTGAAAATACGAGGATCGACTGGGTGCAGCCTGTTGATGCACTCTGTGATTTTATCCGGGGGCTTGCCCCCCGACCTGCTGCATGGGCCCTGTTCAACCATAAAAAAGTCAAAATTTTCCAGGCTTCGGCAGCTGATTTTCATCAGCCGGAAGCCGAAGAGCAGCAGGCTGTTCCAGGCAGGATTGCCGTTGACAATAACCGGCTGTTCGTGATGGGACTCGATGGCTGGATAGAAGTTTTCTCTCTGCAGATGGAGGGGAAAAAAGTGATGCCCGCCAAAGAGTTCTGCTGCGGCTTCCGCTGCGATGAGGAGTGTCCTGTCTTTTCGTGACACTATTGTTCAGGGTGTCGGGTAAATCAGCTGAATTCGTTATATTCACTCCTTGTTTTTTCTGATTGAATTTCTACGTAATTAAATACACGGTTTATGCCATCGAGCAGCACGGATGTTGATGCTATAAGGAATTTTTGTATAATCGCTCATATTGATCATGGCAAGTCGACGCTTGCTGACAGGCTGCTGGAAGTTACCGGCACCCTTCAGCATAACCAGATGACCGCGCAGGTGCTTGACGATATGGATCTGGAGCGTGAGCGGGGGATCACTATTAAAAGCCATGCGATCCAGATGCATCACAAGGCGCCTGACGGCAAGGCCTATATTCTGAATCTGATCGATACCCCGGGCCATGTTGATTTCAGCTATGAAGTATCCCGCTCTCTGGCTGCCTGCGAAGGGGCCCTGCTTGTGGTTGACGCGACACAGGGCGTCGAGGCACAGACTATTGCCAATCTCTATCTGGCTGTCGAAGCGGGACTTGAAATTATACCCGTCATCAATAAAATAGATCTTCCATCCGCGGATGTCGAGGGAGTTGCGCAGCAGATCATCGATCTGACCGGTGTCGACAGGGATGAGATCGTAGAGGTTTCCGCAAAAGCGGGAATCGGCATCGATGCGCTGCTGGAAGCGGTGATCAGCAGGGTTCCGGCACCGGCCGATCACCGTTCAATGCCGCTTCGGGCGCTGATTTTCGATTCTGTATTCGATGCCTACAGGGGGGCCGTTGTCTATTTGAGAATTGTCGACGGTGTGCTTCGCAAAGGCGACCGGGTAAGGTTTTTTGCGAATAACAAGATTTTTGTCGCTGACGAAATAGGTACCATGGGGCTGAAACGCCAACCGGACAACGTACTCGAAGCCGGTAATGTCGGTTATCTGATCTGTTCGATCAAGGATGTCAAGGATGCCAAGGTTGGCGATACCGTTACGCTTCTCGACAATCCGGCCAAAGAGCGTCTTTCGGGTTACAAGGATGTCAAGCCTATGGTGTTCAGCGGTCTCTATCCGGTCAATTCCGATGAATTTGAAGATCTTCGGGAGTCTCTCGAAAAGCTCTCGCTTAACGATGCGTCCCTGGTCTATACCCCTGAAACTTCGGCTGCTCTCGGTTTCGGGTTTCGCTGCGGATTTCTTGGTCTTCTTCACATGGAGATTATCCAGGAGCGGCTCGAGCGCGAATACAAGGTCAATATCATTACGACCGTTCCGAACGTCGAGTACCGGGTTCTCAGGACTAACGGTGAATCCATTCTCGTCGATAATCCTTCAAAAATGCCGGAGGCCGGCCTTATCAGCGAGGTCGAGGAGCCGTATGTCAGGATTCAGATTATTACCATGGCCGATTATATCGGCAATATTATGAAACTGGCCATGGAGCGACGAGGTGAATATAAAAATACTGATTATCTCGATACGTTGAGAGTCAACCTCCACTTTGAGTTTCCCCTTGCCGAGATTGTGTTTGACTTTCACGATAAGCTTAAATCGGTTTCGAAAGGGTATGCTTCGATGGATTACGAGTATATCGGCTACCGCCGTTCCGATCTGGTGAAGCTCGATGTGCTGCTCAATGGCGAGCCTGTCGATGCGCTCTCAACGATCGTTCACCGCTCGAAAGCATATGAGTGGGGCAGAAAGCTGTGCCAGAAGCTGAAGACGATCATTCCGAAGCAGATGTATGAGGTTGCAATCCAGGCAGCTATTGGCAGCAGGGTGATTTCCCGGGAAACGGTTTCTGCTATGCGAAAGAACGTTCTGGCTAAATGCTATGGCGGCGATATCAGCAGAAAGAGGAAGCTGCTTGAGAAACAGAAGGAAGGTAAAAAACGCATGAAGCAGGTCGGCAGGGTAGAAGTGCCTCAGGAGGCATTCCTTGCTGTGCTGAACATCGATGAATAACGGCTGTCGACGTTCACTGCAGAATCGCGCCAATTCATCCGGCGCGATTCTGCGTTATATGCTCCGGTTCATCGATATCCCCTGTGACCAGACCAGGTTTTTCAGGGTTTGCCCGCAAGGTAAAAGCAAAAAGTATCGTCAAATAAACATCAAAGCATCAAATGGCGAGGTTGAATGATCGGCCTTTGTCATTTTCTCCCAACCCGATATGAAGCCATGGCAGTAAAAACGAAGAAAACAGGTAAACAGCACTCCCGGGAGTGGTTTGAGGCATTGATGATAGCCGCGGTGATTGCGGCTGTGATCAGGGTCTTCATCATAGAGTCATACAGAATTCCTACCAGTTCTATGGAGAGCACACTCCTGGCCGGCGATTTTCTGTTTGTCAATAAATTTGTCTATGGCGCAAAGGTTCCCATGACCGATTATCGCCTGCCTGCAGTTGACCGGGTTGAGCGTGGAGATATCATTGTGTTCAAATTCCCCAAAGACCGTTCTCTCAATTATATCAAACGATGCGTTGCGCTTCCGGGTGATACCATTGAAATCCGCGATCGTCAGCTTTTCATTAACAATGAAGTGGTTGCGTTACCTGAACATGGTCAGTTTCTCAATGCTATGGTTCCTGCCGGGCAGCCGGATCTTCAGATTTTTCCGAGGTATTCCGATTTTAACAAGGATAATTACGGTCCGCTCCGGGTTCCCCGGAAAGGTGATGTGCTGGAACTCGACCGGAGTACGATTCAGCTCTATGGAGCACTTATCAGCGATGAGGGACACCGGGTACGTGTTATGGGTGATACAGTCATGATTGACGGAGTGTCGGCATCGACGTATACCGTAACACAGAACTACTATTTTGCACTGGGCGATAACCGAGATAACAGCCTTGACAGTCGTTACTGGGGATTTCTGCCTGAAAATGATCTGGTTGGCCAGGCTTTGATGGTATACTGGTCATGGGATCCCGGTATTTCTTTGCTGAACCCGGTTGAAAAGCTTTCTTCTATCCGTTGGGGCAGGATGGCCCTGATGGTTCACTGAGATCCTTTTTTATCTCTGTCTGTTTCGGTCAGTCGCCTGCTGATTCTGAGCAGATGCGCAGAAATATCCCGGGTAGAGCTATCTGCTCGTTGTTTGTCGAACAGCAGTGTGCAGAGATGCGCGCAGGGGACCTGGAGTTCTTTGATCGAGATCGGGGCCGGATGTTGCGTTCTGAGGGATTGCTGTTCGAGGGGGATGAAGCTGAGCTGCGTCATGGTAATGGAGTTCAGCTGGTGGCCTGTCCGGACCGATTCAACCGAAAGCTTCCATGTGTATCCGCTGGCTTTGCTGAATGCTTCCGGAAGGTTTTTTCTGATATCCCGGTCGAGGTAGTTGTTTGTCAGGAGATACAGTGCAAGGTACCCCGCTGAGAACAGGGTTCCCGGTGAGAGAAGCAGTGCCTTCAGCCAGTTGGTGAAGGTCAGGGTAGGGGGCTTGGTTTCTGACATCTGCCTTGAGGGTCCATAGAATCCGGAAGTTCTGCAGTTGCTGTCCTGATTCATGATACTAAATTTTCTGTTTACCAATGCAACTGCACAAACCATTTGTCATTGTCTTTATCTATGTCGACATCTATACAGAATGATACATTTACGCTTCATCCGCTGATCAGCGCTGTTCATGCCGATACTGAAACGCCTGTTTCAGTCTATCTGAAACTTCGCGAACCGTATTCCTGCCTTCTTGAATCCGTTGAAGGTGAGGAGCAGCTTGCCCGTTTTTCGATTATCGCAATCGATCCGGTTGCTGTTCTTAAAGGGAGCGTTGATGGTCAGGTGTCTATCGATATCCGGGACCAGCGGTTCGGGCGTCTGGCGTCCATTCCCGAAGAGTCCCCGGGTCTTCGCGATGTGATCGACCGTTGTCTCGAGCTGTTCAAAAGCAGCGAATATACCCCCGACGGTCCGGGGGCGTCCCGGATGATCACATCCGGTGCATTCGGGTATTTTTCTTATGATACCATGCACCTTGTGGAGCGGATTCCACCGGCCGAACAGCCTGATCCGGCAGATCTTCCTGATGTTTGCCTGCTCTTCTGCGATAAACTGGTTGTTTTTGACAATGTCAAGCGCAAGGTATTTATCGTCGTGAATTATCTCGATGATGCCGATCGACCAAGAGCGCAAAAGGCCATGGCGGATATCAGGGCACGGATGTTTCTCCCGCTTTCAGCTGAAGAGCTGATGCTTGTCCCCGAAAAGCCTGAGCCAGTCGTATCCAATACAGAGAGGAACGCCTATCTTGAGAAAGTACGTCTTGCCAAGGAGTACATTATGCGCGGGGATATTTTTCAGGTCCAGGTTTCGCAGCGCCTGAAGCGCCATCTCAATTCACGTCCGTTCGATGTCTACCGTATGCTCCGGACAATCAATCCGTCGCCCTACCTCTATTATTTTGATATGGACGAATTCAGAATCGTCGGATCCTCACCGGAGCTTCTTGTCAAGGTTGCTGAAGATCACGACGGCAGAAGGATTGTCGATACCCGTCCTATTGCAGGAACCCGTCCGAGAGGTCGCACATGGGATGAGGACCAGCAGATCGAAAAAGAGCTGTTAACGGATGAAAAGGAGCTTGCAGAGCATCTGATGCTGATCGATCTGAGCCGCAACGACATTGGACGGATTGCTAAAATCGGAACGGTTGAAACCAATGAGATGATGATCATCGAGCGCTACTCGCATGTGATGCACATCGTCAGCAACGTTCGGGGTGAGCTTTCTGACGAATATACGCCGATGGACGCCTTCTGGGCCTGTTTTCCTGCCGGAACCCTGACGGGAGCTCCAAAAGTCAGGGCTATGGAGATTATCTACGAACTCGAACAGGAAAAACGCGGGCTTTACGGCGGAGCGGTCGGGTTTATTGATTTCTGCGGTCAGCTTGAGACTGCGATTGCGATTCGAACCATGGTGGTTCGCGATGATACGATCTACTTCCAGGCAGCCGGTGGTGTGGTTGCTGATTCTCTGCCCGAGAATGAATTTGAAGAGACCATGAACAAAATGAGGGCGGGGCTGAGAACGCTCGAAGCTCTCGAACATGTTTCAGATGATTGATGTTAAACGCTTAATTCACAGAGAACCATGAAAACAAAATATACCTACCTGCTTCTTGTGCTTGCCGGTGTCTTTGTCGGCGCTCTTGCATTTTCTCATATTGATGTTGCCGTGCCGGTTGCCGATAAACAGACGGCAGTTGCCAGTTTTTCCAACGATGCGGTTGCATCGCCCGGGGTTGAAGATCAGCCTATCCGTTCGCTCAAGGACCTTAACGAAGCTTTTGTCCAGCTGGCTGAGTCGGCCACTCCATCCGTTGTGACGATTTTTACCGAGAAAACGGTTAACAGAAGATCGATATCCCCGTTTGATCTTTTCGGTAGTCCGTTTGACGATTTCTTCAATATTCCCCGCGACAGGGGCGGGCAGAATGGCACCAAGGAGGTGCTCAGAGGGCTCGGCTCAGGCGTGGTTGTCAGTTCTGACGGGTATATCCTTACCAATAATCATGTTGTCGATAATGCCGACGTGATCTATATCCGCACTTTTAACAACAATAAAGTCGAGGCTGCCGTTGTAGGCAAGGATCCCAAGACAGACCTTGCCGTTATCAAGGCGGATGCCAAAGGATTGAAGCCTATCCCGATCGGGGACAGTGATGCATTGAGAGTCGGCGAGTGGGTTATCGCAATCGGCAGTCCTCTCGGTGAGAATCTTGCCAGGACAGTGACGCAGGGGATTGTCAGCGCCAAAGGGCGTGCCAATGTCGGTCTGGCTGATTACGAGGACTTCATTCAGACCGATGCCGCTATCAATCCGGGTAATTCCGGTGGCCCGCTGGTCAATATCAACGGTGAACTTGTCGGGATCAATACCGCTATCGCAAGCAGGACAGGCGGTTTTGAAGGGATAGGGTTTGCGGTCCCGTCAAACATGGCTCGAAAAGTGATGCAGTCGCTGATCAGCGACGGCAAGGTGACAAGAGGGTGGCTCGGAGTGACCATTCAGGATATCGATGAAAACATAGCCAGGGGACTCCAGCTCGGCAAGGTTCAGGGAGTTCTTGTCGGAACGGTCGTTGATGGCGGACCGGCTGCATCGGCCGGGGTGAAGACAGGGGATGTGATTATGGAAATCGACGGTCAGAAAGTAAACGATACCGTCGAACTTCGCAATAATATTGCAGCGACATCTCCCGGTACGACCGTGAAGCTCAAGGTATGGCGCAACGGGCAGGTGAAGTTTCTGAACGTCCGTTTGAGCGAGCTTCCAAATCAGGAAAATGCCGCTGTTGAGCAGAAAGCAGAACTCAATGATCTGCTTGGTTTCAGCGCTTCAGAGCTAACTCCCGAAATGGCTTCGCGGTATCGAGTCAATGCTGATACCGGTGCTGTGGTTGTCACGGGCGTGGAGCCTTCGGGCAAGGCCTATCGGGCCGGTCTGCGTCAGGGAGATATCATCCTGTCTGTGAACAAGAAAACTGTTTCGTCCTACAAGGAGTTTCTTGCCGTTGCCGGAGCAGTTAAAAAAGGCGATCTGCTTTTTCTGCTCGTCGAACGTCAGGGAAGTAAAGTGTATTTTGCTTTTAACATTTAATGGCACTTTGCTTGCAGGCTAAAGAATTGTACATTTAACAGACATACAGGTAAAGTCAGCGCCCGGCGCTGGCTTTACTTGTTTATGTTTATGAGCATCGTGATGCGATGACACGAGGTTTTCGTTACAGGATAATTCCTGTGGCTGTTCTTTTTCTATCCTAACAATTAAAGGAACATGATATGAGTGACAGAATTTACCTGACCAAACCGGGATACAACAGAATGAGAGATGAACTCAATCTCTTGAAAACTGTGGTCAGGAAGGAAGTTCTGGAAAAAATTGCCGAGGCCCGGTCCCATGGGGATTTGAGCGAGAATGCCGAGTATGAGGCGGCAAGAGAAGAGCAGGCCCAGATGGAATCGAAAATCGTGGAGCTGGAGAACAAGCTTACCCGTGCAACCATTCTTGATCCGAAGCAGATCAGGACCGACAGGGTCTATATTCTTACTTCCGTCAAGTTGCGGAACCTTGACGTAAAGGACGATGAGGTTATAGAGTATACTCTTGTCTCATCAGAAGAGGCCGACACCGATCAGGGGAAGATTTCTGTTCGTTCGCCGGTGGGCAAGGCATTGATTGGAAAAGTGGTCGGTGAAAAAGTACAGATCAGTGTGCCGAAAGGGGAACTTCACTATGAGATATTAGAGATATTTGTTAAATAAAGCCATTCTTTTCAATACGAAATGCTACAGGTATGGGAAAACGTCAGATGATTTACCGATCCTCTGAAATTGCCGGCAGTAACGATTTAGTCGGAAAAGAGGTCAATCTCCTTACTGTCGCCAAACGCGTTTGGCATGGGAGGATTGTTTCCATTAACCAGTCCCGCGTTGAATTAAAGGATGCCCGTAAAGGAAAACACAGTTTTCCGGTCGAGCAGATCGATAAAATTTATCGGGATGTTGTAACTGATTACTGAACATGCGCAGAAAGATTGTTGTTGGCAACTGGAAAATGAATAATACGATCGCTGAAGCGATTGAACTTTCTTCGGCTATTGCCGAAGAGCTTCGTGATGGTGGTGCATCGTGTGAAGTCGGAATCGCTCCGGCTTTTCCTGCGTTAAGCGGGGTTCACGGTGTGCTCGAAGGGACAGGGATTCACCTTGCGGCCCAGAACTGTCATTATGAGAATGACGGTGCTTATACCGGAGAGGTATCGGTCCGTATGCTCGAGGAAGCAGGATGCAGCTATGTGATTGCGGGGCATTCGGAGCGCCGTCAATATTTCGGAGAGACCAGCGCGATCGTCAACCTGAAGGTTAAAAAAGTGCTTTCCGAAGGACTTCGTGTCATTCTTTGTGTTGGGGAGACGCTTGAGGAGCGCGAACAGGGGATCACCGGAGAGGTCGTTACCGGTCAGGTGAAAGACGGGCTTGAGGGCATTGCCGATATCGCCGATGTTGTTATTGCCTATGAGCCGGTCTGGGCTATCGGTACCGGGAAAACCGCAACAAGCCAGCAGGCCCAGGACGTGCATGCTTCAATTCGCGAGACCGTCGCTGCTTTGTACGGCCAGCAGGCTGCGTCTGACCTGAGGATACAGTATGGAGGGAGCGTCAAGCCTTCCAATGCGGAAGAGCTTTTTGCCATGCCTGACATCGATGGCGGTCTCATAGGCGGAGCAAGCCTCAAAGCCGAAGACTTCGTCGCTATTGTTAACGCGGCAGGCAGGTGACGTAAGTCTGTGCGACTGGCATCGTCTATGCCGGACCGATACGTAGGGGAGGCCTGACGGAACAATACTGTCGGGTGTTATAGAACATTGAACAAGGGAACAGCGATGATGGTCGTTGTTCCCTTGTTTGCGTCTGGACCCGCTGGCGCTCAAGCATTTCCTGTCAAAGGCCGGTTTACTTGCCGTTGCCTTCTGACTCCTGTTCCTCCGTTGCTTCCTGTGATTTTTTCATGGAGCAGAAGTCAGGTCCGCACATGGTGCAGAAGCGTTCCTCTTCAATGTTGCCGCCCTGTTCCGGCGAGCTTTCGTTTCTCCATTGTCGCGCTTTGACCGGATTGAGCGAGAGATTGAACTGGTCTTCCCATGCAAAGGAGTAGCGGGCAGTGCTCATCAGGTTGTCGTGAAGCCATGCCGTGGGGCTGCCTTTGGCAAGGTCTGCCGCATGAGCGGCGAGTTTGTGGACAATGACGCCCTCCCTGACATCTTTCTTGCCGGGGAGGCCGAGGTGCTCCTTCGGTGTGACGTAGCAGAGCATGGCGCATCCGAGGCTTGCCAGGAGGGTGCCGCCTATGGCAGAATTGATATGGTCATAGCCTGCGCCTATATCTGTAACCAGCGGACCAAGCGTGTAAAATGGGGCTTCATGGCAGTACTCGAGCTGTTTCGTCATGTTTTCGGCAACCAGGTTCATCGGAACGTGCCCCGGTCCTTCGATCATAACCTGTACATCATATCCCCAGGCTTTAAGGGTCAATTCTCCGAGCGTCTTGAGTTCGCCGAACTGGGCGTCGTCGTTGGCATCGGCGATAGAGCCGGGCCGCAGAGCGTCTCCTATGGATATTGCGATGTCATAGGCCCGGAGAATCTCGCAGATCTCGTCGAAATGCGTGAAAAGGAAGTTTTCGCGATTGTGCGCACGGCACCATTTTGCGATGATCGAGCCTCCCCTCGAGACGATGCCGGTCATTCGCTGCGATGCAGCCGGGAGGAATTCCCTGAGGATGCCGGAATGAATGGTGAAATAATCGACGCCCTGTTCAGCCTGTTCAATCAGCGTTTCACGGTAGATCTCCCAACTGAGCTCTTCTGCAACGCCGCCAACTTTTTCAAGAGCCTGGTAGATCGGGACCGTACCGATGGGGACAGGCGCATTGCGAAGGATCCATTCGCGTGTCTGGTGAATATTGGATCCGGTGCTCAGGTCCATAACCGTATCGGCACCCCAGCGGCATGCCCAGACAGCTTTTTCGACTTCCTCGCTTATCGACGAACCCAGTGCTGAGTTGCCGATGTTGGCATTGATCTTGACCCTGAAATTCTTTCCGATGATCATCGGCTCGAGTTCAGGGTGGTTGATGTTGGCAGGAATGATTGCCCGTCCTCTTGCAACTTCGTTACGGACAAACTCCGCAGATACCGGCGCGACGCTTTTTCCTCCGATCCGGAAGTGTTCGATCCATTCTTCGAGTTGCTGGTTTTCCCTGATCGCCACATATTCCATTTCAGGGGTGATGATCCCTTTGCGGGCGAAGTGCATCTGGGTAACTGATCCGCCCTCTCTTGCGCGAAGCGGCGTGCGTCCGTTCATCGGCTTATGAGAGCTTTCCTCCGACGGCCGGGTCTCTTTTAGTTGCGTCTGCCATGTATCACGAATGCAGGGAAGGCCTTTCTGCAGGTCAATGCATGCCGATGGATCTGAGTAAGGGCCGCTGGTATCGTACATCGGAAGCGAGGAGAACGAGCACTCCTGGATCGTGTAGGTTTTCGACAGTGCGATCGTGCGCATGCCGACTTTCACGGGGTGCAGCGATCCTTCAACATATATTTTTTCAGAAGCCGGGCCGTAGAAGTTCTGCTCCGGGCAAAACGGGTTGTCCGATGATGTGGTCATAGTGATTCGTTCTACCTTATAAAAAAAGGTGCAGGCGGATTTTCAGGCAGAAAGGGCGGATAAGAAGCGTGATGAGAACAGCAAGCTTCATCTTTCCTTGCGTCAGCATTACCTGCATCAAGTGTCAAGGGTTTAATCTCAGCCCCTTATGCGGAGCACCCCTAAGATGATTCATGGTTTCACGATAACCAAAATCGTGCTGATTTGCAAGTTGAAAACGCCGGTGCGATGCGCCATGGCTCCCTTCATTGCCTGATCAGAGGGCTTGTCTTTTTCCAAAGACCGTTGTTTGGAAAAGTTTATTAAATTGCGGCTCATCCAACTATTGTTTGCAACGTTATCGGGTTCTTGGCGCACATGAGGCAGTTCAATCTTGTCAGGCTGGCTTTTTTTCAGATGGGCTTCGGTATCATGCTCGGGTTTCTGCATGACACGCTCAACCGGGTTATGACGTCGGATCTCGGGATCTCTTCGACAATCGTTTTCGGACTGATCAGCCTTAAGGAGCTGCTCGCGGTTTTCGGAGTCAAGGTCTGGGCAGGAAATATCTCAGACCGTGCGCGTATTGCCGGCTACAAACGGACGCCGTTTATTCTGCTTGGCCTTGTGACCTGTGTTATTTCATTCATGTTCGCTCCTGCAGCCGCTTATGAGGTCTCGATTGCCGGAGTGGGTCTTGCCGAAATGATCCCTGCAATGCTGACCGATATCGGCCTGCTCAAGCTTGTCGTTATCTTTCTTGCTTTCGGATTCGGCCTCCAGGTTGCCACAACAGCCTACTATGCATTGATTGCTGATTATGTAGGCGACAAGCACATCGGTAAAGTGACTTCGGGCAGCTGGACTCTGATGGTGCTGACAACTATTGTATCTGCTCGAGTCGTCGGCGGCTATCTCGATGTCTATACCCCTGAGCGCCTGATCAATGTCGCTTTTATCGGAGGACTGATAGCGCTGGGAATTGCTCTCTTTGCCTTTATCGGAGTGGAAGAACGCAATAGCAGTGCGACGAAAAAAGGCCATGGCGAAGAGTCGTTAAGTTTTCGCCAGTCGCTCACACTGCTGACTTCTTCTCCTAAAACCATGCTTTTTGCGCTTTATATTTTTGTCTCCATTTTCGCTCTTTTTTCTAATGAGATCGTTATGGAGCCGTTCGGCGCCGATGTGTTTGGCATGCCGGTAGGGGTGACCACGAAGCTGTTCAGACCTACCATGGGCGGAATGCAGCTGATTTTCATGCTGCTTGTCGGGTTTCTGCTCAACCGTATCGGAAAAAAACGAGGGGCATTGATCGGTAACCTTTTCTGTATGGTCGGGTTTTCGATTATTATCGTCTCCGGGTTTTTTCACGACGAGACCATTCTCCGGGCAGGTCTTGTTGTAACAGGTATCGGACTCGGCTCATCAAGTGTTTCCAATATTACCATGATGATGACCATGACCGCAGGCCGGAGCGGCGTCTATATCGGCCTTTGGGGTACGGCCCAGAGCTTGGCGATGTTTATCGGCCATTTCGGCGCTGGCGTGATCCGTGATGTTGTTCATGCGTTATCGAACAGCTACATGTGGGCCTACACGGCAATTTTTGGTCTTGAAATTATTGCCTTTGCCGCAGCAAGTCTCCTGCTCCCGAAAATATCGAAAGATGATTTCGAAGAGGAGAGTAAGGTCAAAATTGCCGAGGTGCTTGCTGCAAGTGGAGTCGATTAAGGATGCCGTGGCTAAGGGCAGAGCGGATCAGCCGATGTCCAACAGCTCAGCCATTGAACAGCTCAACACATCAACCATCTTTCAATGATTCACGTTTTCGGACCGGTCTCTTCCAGACGGCTCGGGCAGTCGCTCGGGGTCGACGTTCTTCCTCCAAAGAGCTGTACCTGGAATTGTGTTTACTGCCAGCTCGGTAAAACAAAGGAGTATGTGACGGAGCGCTGCGAGTTTTTTCCCAAAGAGGAGATCCTCGAAGAGATTCGTGAGGCAGTCACATCCGGCACGGCAATAGACTGGATCACCTTTGTCGGTTCAGGCGAGACGACGCTCTACAAAGGCCTTGGCTGGCTGATCGCTGAAACGAAGAAGCTGACGTCGATTCCCGTGGCCGTGATCACCAATGGATCGCTGCTGTCGGAAGAGGAGGTGCGTCAGGATCTGCTCCAGGCCGATGCCGTGCTGCCATCGCTCAATGCAGGTTCTGAGGAGCTTTTCATTCGGATCGATCGTCCTGCGCCCGGATTCAGTTTTGAACGTCATATTGACGGGCTCGTGAAATTTCGCCAGCAGTATACCGGGCAGCTCTGGGTTGAGGTGATGCTGATCGAAGGAGTGAACGATTCGGCTGAGGCCCTGCATGATATCGCCGCCGTTCTGAAAACGATACAACCCGATACCGTTCATCTTGTTCTCCCAACCCGGCCGTCAACAGAGTCGGGCATTCATGTCCCTTCAGAAGATTCCGTCACAAGGGCAATAATGATACTGTCTGCCGTTGCAAAAGTGCTTCATCCTGTCAAGGGAAGCATGAGCCTGAAAAATGCGGATGATATTATACGGACGGTCACTGATATTACCATGCGTCACCCGCTTCAGGAACGCGAGCTGCGCCATGCGCTCGACGAACTGATGCCCGACGACCCCGATCAGGCTGAACGTATGCTTTCGGCAATGCTTGGATCAGGAGCGTTCAAAACCCTCACCCTTGAGGATGGAGAGGTCTATTGGGTGCCCTCTTCCGATACGAGAACATAGGGCATGGATGCTATAACGCTATACTGTTCAGGCCTCGTTGTTTCTGTGCAGGCACTTCAATCCTCTTTGTTCGGCCAGCCAGTAAATGCATTGGCGAGGATAGGATCGGCAGATTTCCTGATAGGACCCGGATACTCGTGAAAGCACCAACGGGTATTGAGGGTATTTCTCAAGGGTCTCTACAGCCTTCTCCTTTGAGCAAAACCTGGCTTTCCCTTCGCGAACCATTGCTTCGGCAAGATCGTCAGGAAAGACCGATTCTGTTGCAGGAGAGTCGGGATTGAGCGACCGGCAAACCCGTATTGCTGTGGCTGACTGAACGGAACCAAAGATATGCTTTACGGCCTCGGGAAGGGTCAGGACCAGCGACTCGAACGCATGAAGTTTATCAAGCAGCCTTGAGCTAATTGCCGCTTCACCGAGTGGTCCGTTTTGCGTGTCAAAAACAACGAGAGCTTTTGAGATCTTTTCCAGAATTTTCCCAGTGGTGTAGTCCTGAATGGTTCCCATCGCTACCGGGTTTTAACGATAATTTTTCTCATATCTGTCATCGTCATCCCGGTGTTCATCGCGATCGTTTTTTTTGTCATGATCCTTTTTGCTGTGATGATCTCTACGGTCATCGTTCTTGTAGTACTCTTTATCATGATCTTTTCTGTGGTCTTTGTCGCGTGCGTAGGGGGCACAACCGGCTATAAGCAGAATCAATCCACTCAGCATTACTTTTTTCATCATCGTCTCCATCTCTTGAGTAAGATCGCTTTGTGATGGATTCATAGTAGTGACAAGCCCGGTTCGCAACAGGTTCCTTTGGCGCATCAAGGCGGCATGTTCTGAAATTTTTCGATTTAAAAAATAAAACCTTTTCAGAGCAAAAAAACCTGCATATTGTCACGGGGCCAGAGCTATGTTTGCTTTGATCAGCCCTGCCACGCCGTCTTTGTTCCCGATGTTCACCTGATGATGCATGCCTGGAGCGTTTTCGGCTCATCATGCTAACTCTCTACAACAGGTTCATCCATTATGGGATTCAGTTCACTCACGATTATCGATCCGATTGCACGGGCATTACGCGAAGAAGGCTATGCGACCCCGACACCTATACAGGCCGAAGCTATCCCCGTCATTCTCCAGGGCAGCGATCTGCTCGGCTGCGCACAGACGGGAACAGGAAAAACTGCGGCTTTCGCCATTCCTCTTCTGCAACTGCTCAGCGAGCGGAACAGTTACGAGAAAAAAAGAAAAGTCAGAGCTCTTGTCGTAACGCCGACAAGGGAGCTTGCCATTCAGATAGGTGAAAGTTTCGATGCTTACGGCCGTCATACCGGTTTGACCAACAGGGTTATTTTCGGGGGGGTGAATCAGAAGCCCCAGGCTGCGTCGCTGCGTAACGGTGTCGATATCGTTGTCGCAACCCCGGGCCGCCTTCTCGACCTGATGGGGCAGGGGCATCTTCATCTTCGTGATGTCGAAATACTGGTTCTGGACGAGGCTGACCGGATGCTCGACATGGGTTTTATTCACGATATCAGAAAAGTGCTTGCTGCGCTTCCGGAGAAGAAACAGTCGCTTTTTTTCTCCGCAACCATGCCGCCAGAAATTATCAGGCTTGCCGGCACCATTCTCCGCAACCCGGTAAAGGTTTCCGTAACGCCGGTATCATCCACCGTCGATTCGATCCGTCAGCAGGTATATTTCGTTGACAAGGGAAATAAAAACCGCCTTCTGGTCCATATTCTCAAAGATCGGAGCATCAAAACCGCTCTGGTGTTTACCCGGACAAAACACGGCGCCGACAAGGTGGTGAAATTTCTTCTGAAGCATGAGATTGCCGCTGAAGCTATTCACGGCAACAAAGCGCAGAACGCTCGTCAACGGGCGTTGAAAAATTTCAAGGAGCAGTCCACAAGGGTCCTGGTGGCTACCGATATTGCCGCACGGGGCATCGACGTTGATGAACTTGCCTATGTTATCAATTTCGATATGTCGAATATGGCTGAAACCTATGTTCACCGAATCGGGCGGACAGGGCGCGCCGGAGCCACCGGAACCGCCATATCATTCTGTGATGCTGAAGAAAAGGCCTATTTGCAGGATGTCGAGAAACTTACGGCAAAGACTATTCCGGTCATCGATCATCATCCTTTTCCCCTGATGGACCATAATCCGGTCAAAACGCCTGCTGTGCAGGGGAGAGGGGCCACCGGCAGATCGGGGGCAAGGCAATCAGCACAGGCCGGTGCAAAACGCTGGTCGGTCAATCCGAGAAAAGCCAGGTAGTTTCCCTGTTGACGCTACTGCTCTGGGAAATCCTTGAGGCTGCATTGTATTTATGAAACGAAAAATATGTGCTATGCACAACAATGCTAATATACCGGTTGCATGTTATCCATGCGTTTTTGAACAGCTGCTTTCGCTGGTGAAGGTCACCGGTCTGGAGCAGGACAATGCCAAATCCCTCTTTGAACACTCGATGCGGCAGCTTCTTGAAACGCGAGGCGAGGGTATTGTGGTGCAGCATGTTATCAGAAACGCTACTGACAGGGCTATTGAACTGTCAGGCAGAGGATCCGATTTCGATCCTTATGGCGCGATCAAACAGTTTTCCAATGATATCGCGCTGGAGTTCGCCAGAGGGTTTCGCACGACAATCAGAAACTCTCCGGAGCCCCTCAAGGATGCCGTCAAGATAGCTGCGGCAGGCAATATCATCGACTTCGGGGCAAAACGTCATGGCTCTCTCGATATCGAAAAAGAACTCAGCACTATCGATGACCGCGTTTTCGGACAGTTTGATTTCGATGCGTTTGCTGCGCGTTTGCAATCAGCCGACAGGCTTCTTTATATCTGTGACAATGCAGGGGAGATCGTTTTCGACAGGTTGTGTATCGAAGAGATCAGGCGGTTCAACCCGCGTACGGAGATCACCTGCGCGGTAAGAGAGCGTCCTGTCATCAACGATGCTGTGTTGCACGATGCGCTTTATGTCGGGCTTGATGAGGTGGCTGCAGTGGTTTCGTCAGGCAGTATCTATCCGGGGACCCTGCTTGATGACACATCTGAAGCGTTCAGGCGTTTGTATGCAGAGGCTGATCTTATCATCTCAAAAGGGCAGGGGAATTTCGAGACCTTGCTCGACAGAGCCGATAGACGTCTCTTTTTTATTCTCAGGATCAAGTGTGACCAGATGGCAAAACTTTCAAATGTCCTGAAAGGTGAGCTGGTGCTCATGCAGGGCGGAAAGCGAGGTTCTGATTAAACGGTGCGAAGTGAACTCATCAGCTGTCTGCAATAGGGAATGTTGTCCGGATAGACGAGAAAAGTTTGGTTGCTCCCTTGACGGGAGCTTTTTTTTATGTTATATTATTGGCATATGCTCATAATTGAAGACTGAAAATCAGTATCAATTGATGTCCCGATCAATGCAGAAGCAGAAGTTCTGTGGCAGGGGACTCATTAATCGTAACAGGAGAAATACTATGAATACCAGTGAAGAAAGGGTTTTTAAATGTGCTGCATGCGGCCATACATGGAGTGTAGCGCATGGTATCGCCAGGCCGTCGGTCTGTCCGTCGTGTCAGGGTGAAAACATCCATCGTCTTTCACCGGCAGGAGGATTCGGTGGCGGACAAATGGGCGGCGGAAGATGCCGGAATTTTCGAAGTGGTCTGAACCGTTCAGGTCATGGGCACGGTCAGGGTGCTGGTCGCGGAGGGCGAGGTCAGGGTTCACTGCAATGTAGCGGAGATCATGATCATGAAGGAGCGCATCGGCAGACTGGTCATGGGGAAGGAGGTCAGGCATGAAAGTGATCACTCCTCTCGATGAGAATGAGGGCATCCTGTCGAAAGTGTGCGAGCATTTCGGGAGTGCTCCATTTTTTGCGATTTCCGATACGGAATCCGGTGATGTCACCATTATTGATAACAGCAACAGTCACCATGAGCATGGCCAGTGCACCCCGGCGGATCTCTTTACCGGAATGGGGATTGATGCGGTTGTCTGTAACGGTATCGGCGCGCGTGCTGCCTCCAGGATGCAGGCATCGGGGATCGATATCTATATGGCCGGATTTGCTTCCACGCTTGAGGATGCACTAAGCCGTTTCAAGGCCGGATCATTGACCAGGGTCGGGCCGAAACAGGCCTGCGAAGGACACGACTGCCATTGACGACTGCTGGTGCAGCAGGACATCGTTTCAGACACAAAAAGGGTTATCGCTTCTGGCGATAACCCTTTTTGTATTTCCTGCCTATGCTCCGATAGGCCGGGCTGCTGATTATGCTCTATAACGGATATGATGGAGGCATGTGTTTCTGGAAAGGGTTTTTTTGATAGGACGGTCGTCTCAATATGGGATTATAGCGACCTGAAAATCTCATAATAACACGTCTGCATCTGTTGTATTCCCACGTATTTTTTGCTTCATAACATCCTTTCCAAATATTTCAGATCCTTGTCTGTGTGCCATTTGCAGGTTTCTTCTGGTCCTGTATCCTGTCTTGCTATTCCTGATTGGAGCGATATTTGCAGTTATGTTATAAAAAATGCATTGGTACATCCTGTCGAGATCAGCCGGGATTGCAGTGCGGAATTGAGATCAGGTGGTGTGCAACAAAGATGGTTTTTATTCTATGAGTTAAAATTAGCGTATCTGATGTGTGTCGTTACAGTTTTTTTATGTAAATTGTACGCTCGTTTTACACGAATTGTCTGGATCTCTTATTCCCCCCTCCTGCCTGAGAGTGATTGACCATTGGCCGTATCTGCAGCAGGATGTTGCGAATTAAGATTTTAAATACAAGTGACGCAGTCCGGTCATGACAACCCCGATATATCATGAACACGAATTCTACCCCGATAGCAACCGTTGCCGTTATTAAAGGTCAGGCATGGGCACGTTCCCAGGACGGAACCATGCGCCCATTGACGGAAGGCGATGTTCTCTACGAAAACGAAGTCATCATTACCGCCGACGGCAGTCGTGTCGATCTCGAACTGCCCGATGGTTCCATTTATCCTGTCCAGGGGCCCCTTCTTGCAGAGGTTGTCGCTGATGCGGAATATTCGCGTGATGATGCTTCGGACGAAGATGCCGATCCTGACGAAGAGGGCCAGGAGAATACACCTGAGGGCGTTGGCGCCGGTGACGATATCGTCGTTGACTATTCTGCGCCTGTCATTGAGCGGACCGGATCTCTCAGCGATGAACCGAGCGGCTATATTCGGGTTGCCAAAGATCAGAATCTCACGGAATCCCAGTTTGTCGTAGGCGACAACAGTTTTGAAATATCCCCTGTTCTTTCGGTGTCTATTGTTGGTGGATACAATGAAGGCATCGGCGGTCGCGCCGGCGGGTACGATGCATTTCTCGATGGTCGTGCTACCTACAATCCGCGCATCATTGAGCCGACAAAAGCTGTCAAAGAGGAGGAGACTGTCGACGATCTGCGTATTCTGCCTGAATTTGAAGATGAGGACGGGTTGTTTGCCAACACTGTTCCGTCAATCGGGGTGCCGGACAATGTTGAGGTAGATGAGGATGATCTCGATGGTGGAAATGATAACGACTCACAAAAAGAATCGACTGTTGTTGGCGGTTCGCTTGCCGTTATTCCCGCAGGCGAGAGCCTGGATACCTTCTTTTCTCCTGATAACGAACCTCCGGCCGGGCTTGAATCCGCAGGCCAGGAAGTACAGTATTATATCTCACCGGATGGCCATACACTGATTGGTTATGTCGGGTCAGCAACCGGTGAACCGGATGAGGATCAGTGGGTTTTTACCGTGGTGATCAATGATCCCGGCTCTGATGCCGGTGCCCAGTCCTATACCTTTACCCTTCTCGATCAGCTGGATCATCCCGATGCTGATGGGGAAAATGAGCTTGTTCTGCCTTTTTCCTTTATCGTGCGCGATGAAAGCGGAGATGAGGTGTCGTCCGGTTTTAATGTGACGGTTATTGACGACATCCCGGTGGCGAGCGGCAGCACGACGGTGGGATATGTCGA
>RRYU01010177.1_pt1 | contig 46775 bp, 28 predicted proteins | sample 2162651 | NCBI WGS metagenome assembly RRYU01 (sample SAMN10267283, study PRJNA491782) | microbial mat metagenome | isolation source: biomat in the production well | place: Japan: Minami-Kanto gas field, natural gas well KTG3 | collected 2017-06
TCACAGTCTCCAAAAAAATCTCCATTTGGCTTGTACCATTTCCAGGAGATATCTAGAGGGTCATATATATCCGTAAGCTCAAACCAAAATCCTACATACACATCTTCTGGATAGAAATCGTAAGTTTTACCCTCTGCTGTCCCATTTGTAACATTCTGAAAGATTGTTGAGCGGTCATAAACAAATCCTCCATTCCCACCGATTGTCTGATTATTCCCTTCGGTGATATTGGCGGATACTCCCCAACCAGCTCTCTCTAAAACGAAATTATAGATACCCGGTTTAGTAAACCAAATACCCGTTGTTGGGACAATATTGTATCCCATCATTGGCCATGAATAATTTCGCCCATCAGAATAATAAATATAGTCTCCTCGTTTGGGACAAGTTCCAGAGCAATGCATCTCATCAATAGAAAATTCTCCCAAGGGGAAATATGCTGTTTGACCAGTGGACGGATCATGCGCAATCGTTCTTCTCTCTCCATTGTAGACATTGTTTTTTCTTCGTTTAAACTTTTGAACTGTGATTTTTTTGGGGTTATCTAAGTTATTGTCGTATCCATTGGGACGAAGAAAATCAGTTGCTAGAATGTATGGAGAGTCTGCCAAATACCCAGCTATCTCATCAGTAAAAGGAACGCCATAACGAAATGGACCATCATTATTCATATAATAATTACGAATAGCGCCTTGCAACAAGTGGACCTTCATTGGTGTTTCCAGGTCATTCAGAACCAAGGCATAATGTTGGTCAGTGGTGGGATTATAGAAGTCCTGAATCCAGACCGAAAAACTGGGGTCAGAAGTGCCCCTGTATTCATGAACAAATACTCCTCCACCGTTATCATGTGGAATGCCGATTATATTTTTGTATTTTTCATAGGTTTCCAGAAATGCTTAAGAAGTGCCGTCGATGTGGAAACCAGGAAACTGATTATAAATTCCCACTGGATGAATAGTATGTACCCTATCTATATTCCCGGCATTTGAAACATATGGGAAACCATATGTTATTCCTTCTCCCCTCGTGCTACCATTCCAAATATTGTTTTTGTTACCATAGGGGTCATGAACGATTATCTTTTGTTCAGTGCCGCTAGGACCGGTGTCATAACCAACAATAACAAAATAATGTCCTGGAAAATGCCCAATCAAAGGAAGACCTGAATCAATGTTTTGTTTGATTTTTTCAAATCTGCTTTCATTGGTGCCATAAAATACATTTACAGTTAGGCCGTGGTTTTCGAGATACTCTATTAATCCCCCCTCGTTAGTTCCCCAGCAATAACCACCTGAACAGGGGTATTTATAAATCATATAACCATGAGCACCATCCTCAACTTCATTTATGTGTTGCTCATTTACTGTCATATCGTATGGACCGTCACCCACACCTGGATAATTGATACTGGTTTTATAATAATTAAACCCACTCTTATCTGTAAATCCGCTATAAGGGCTATATACATAAGTACCGGGGAACTGGCTCATATTGGGGTGGAACTTATAGAATTCTGTTATCATCACAGCAGAGGTGGGACCACAAGCATTGTGGCCGTAGAACTTACTTGTTTCCATATCCAATACTTGATGGATATACGGAACTCCATTTACTGTTTTTACTGCCGCTCTGGTTTCTGTTCCATGTGTCAACACAACAGTTAATACAAAAAACAAAAACACAACTTTTAAACATTTCATGGTTTATCTCCTTTTGTTTATTTTTTCAGATTTAGTGGATTTGTTACCGATTTTTTTATTCAGTTGTCAATGTTCATTTTTATCTCCTCCTTTGGTTTTTGTTTTATATTTTATTTAATTTATAAATTTAAATGAATTAATAATACTCTCTTTAACATTATCAAGATTATGATTATTTATTCTTACAAAATTCCGTTCCCCGTCCAACACACCTTTAATCTCTGTATTATAAGTAGATTCGAGACTTGTAACCAACTCATAAAAAATTAAATCATTATTGTTTTTAATTTGATTTATGCCAATAAATTCTGCTTGATGTTGGAGGTAATCATAATTTATTTCTAAATAGTGTTTTAAATCTGAATATGCCTCTATGTCATCTCTGCCTATATATTTAAAAAAATTAATACCCAAGCTTCTAATATCCTCTTTTTTTGAATTTACACTACTTAAACCAATCCCGTTTCTAATATGATCATATATAACAATCTCATCACTTTTGTCCCTAAACCTAAACTCCACCCCATAATACTCATTCCTATATCTCTTCCAACCATCCTTTTCATGAATCAACTCTCCCTGCCATTCTTTCTCTAGTTCTGTCTCTATTTCTTGATTTTGTGAATCTTTTCCAGATTCTTGTTGTTCTTGATTGTTAATTACTGTTTGATTATTTTTGGATTGTTTTTGACACCCCGAAACAACCAAAAATATGGTTAATAAGGTGATAAAAATAACTATTTGTTTTTTAAACATAAATCTTAAATTAACTTTTAATTAATTCTATCATAGAATTACAATAAAACTAGCAAATAGTCAAACTATTATTTATTTATTTATTAAAGACTCTCTGCAACAAGTATACTTTCATCGGTGACTCAACATCATTCAAAAACAGCGCGTAATGCTTGTCAGTACCATAATTATAAAAATCCTGAATCCAGACAGAAAATGATTTGTCAGTTATTCCTTTATACTCATGAACAAATACTCCCCCACCATTATCATACGGAACACCAATAATGTTTTTGTACTTTTCGTATGTTTCCAAAAATGCTTGGGAGGTGCCGTCAGAGTGGAAGCCGTCGGAATACAAACCTGGGGTAACAGCCTGAATTTTACCAATATGATTATTTGAGGTATAAGAATTACCTTCTGTAAAATTATAATAATTAGACATTGGTTCAGGTTTTACCCCATATCCATTTAAATACATCGCAAAATGAAGATGTGTTCCTGGATACGTTGGACAAGCAGTGCCAGATACATTTCCAGTGTTACCCATTTTACCAATTTGCTGACCCTGAACAATACTCTGTCCGTTGTTAACGCTCATAGAATCTAAATGAGAATATCTGGTTCTATAACCATCTCCATGATCAATGACAATATTATTACCGTAACCCGATGAGTAATTTGCTGAAACAATCGTTCCATCCGCTACAGACAGTATTGGACTTTGCCATGAATCACAACCGTTTCCCACAAAATCTAAGGCAAATCTATCATCAGCCCATGTTCCATAATTTTGATGGGTTGTTGCAGTTGGGTTGCTGGAATCATAATATCCCCTTGTCAAAATAAGCGAAACCCCTTCGTTATATGGAAGTTTTAAGTCAGGCATAGCTATAGAATAAGTAGAGACAAGAACCAACATAAAAACCAAGAAGAAAATTTTTCTCATTTTTCCACCTCCTATTTTTGGTTAATGTTAGAATTAATCAAGCTAAAACAGCCCACTAAGTTTATTTCTCCTTTCTTAATTTTAATGAACAATACCTTTATTATTTATTAAAGCTTTTCACAACATTATCAAAAATTTTCTCTACTTCAGGGTTTTTTTCTTCCTCATATATATATGAAAAGTTATAAACATTATTATCCATATTCACAAAAATACTTTTTCTAGGATATTTACCGTCATTTATTTTATCAAAAATAATTAATTCTCTTTCATTTAAAGTCATCTCTGTATATTCATATTTTTGAGGCCAGAAACGTGATGTATCATCAAATGAACTAATTAAATCTAAGATTGAGAGTTTGTTTTTATTTTCTATTCTATTAATGTAAATTTCACCTTTAAAAGAAACTTTATTATTATTTATAGGAATATATTTTGGAGATTTAATAATATAAGTGCTATGTGAATCTGGTTCATTTATTAATATCCATCCTTTTGGAATCTCAATTGATAAATCATCAATTTTTACATTTACTAATTCTTCTGAATCATTTTTATTCGTTTGTTTATTATCTTGATTATCTTGTTTAAAATTACACCCCGAAACAACCAAAATCATGGTAAACAATGCAACGAAGATAATTATTTGTTTTTTAAAAATTGTCATGGTTTTATTATAATGTTTTTATAAATGAAAATTTGTCTATTAATATTCAAGGAGTAACTGGAGAAAATTATTTTTTTGTATTACTAACATAAATAAGTACATCCGTGAACATCGAGTTACTCTTAATAATAATGTATTTTAACTATCTAATTACGGTTTGCAATTGAACTACAATTATAAACCGGAGACGACAATTTAATTAATAAATTTCCATGAATTCAAAATTCCTCTATATATTTCATCTGTATTTTCTGTTGTTACATTTACTTTAGTAATAAAAAATCGTTTTTTATTACTATCAATTATAGTATATACCCCTAAATAATCACTCCCTTGAACTGCAAAAATTTTATCAATCATTATTCGTTTACTGTGCCTCCTCTTGATAATTTGTTATTAATCCATTCATTTAAAGAAAAGCTTCTGCTAATATCATTAATTAATACTGAAATCAAATATATCTCTGAGCCCTCATAATAATGTTTCTTACCATCACTTAATTGAATTATACCGGAATCTCCAATAATATAATTCCATTCTTTTGGATAACTAAACTCAAAACTATATTCATCGTTTGAATAAGTCAACCAATTACTTGTGTCTATATCAGAAATCAATTCTTCTTCTGGTATATTCTCTGCATTAATATCTATATCTTTATTACTATCTTCATCAATTTGTCCATCACTAATCTCCTTTTGATTTACATTCTTATCATTTTTCAAAGATTCCTCTCTAGCACACCCCGAAAATATCACCATCAAGATAATTAGTAAGCTTGTATTTATTAATATTATTTTGTTTTTCATATATCTAAATTTTTTGTATAACTAAGAAATTTTTTGGTCAGTAAGCCAAAATCGGCTTACTGACCTTTTTTTTTGTTTATAGATATTTATTGTGTATACATTTGTCCATTTATTTCATTGTCTAAATGTGACGGGTTTTGTTCTGGGCAGTTATAATCATATTCATTTGGTTTTGTGTCTGTGCAGTATTGATCCATCACAATGTTATTATTGCTTGTCCCAATACATTGGACCAGCCTTGAACGGCGGCCTCCATCACAAGATTCACAACACTCTCCCCAGCTACCAATATTCCAACCATATTCGCTTGTGGCAGTAAAATTTTGATTACTCATATCTCCAGAAACACCTGAATATGTTTTTGACGACGGAGAAAAAGTGTAACCATTTTTTTTAGGCGAGGTGGTCCCAGTCCAATTCCCAGGAACATTATTTATAATATAATATCCGTTACTATTAGTCATTACATTGATTCCAGAGACGCCCTCGATTAAGACATCGGCTACTCCCTTTCCATTCCTGTCAAGCACATACCCACTTATATTATAGTACGCCATGGGTATATATGAAATATTGTCTTGTCTTATATTTGATTCGCCATAATTATTCTTTAACTTGAAAAAAACAAATTTCATTCCCTCGTAGTCACTCAAAGTAAGCCAAACAGTATTATTCCCATTATATGTGATCCAGGAAGCTCCAGAGAAATTGGAGTTTTCGCTAGCCATATAATGGGTTGGGGTTGCAGTGGTAAAATTAAACTGTAAAGAGACATTTCTTGAACTAGTAGAGGAAGCTCCGCCGTTTATCTGATAGTCAAAAAGGTATGGAGCGGGTGCGACAACTGAAAATAATTGAGAATAGACATAGATTGAAGGGTTTGATTTTTCCTCAACTCGGATTTTGTAGTCATTTCTTAGCTCCCAATCATTAAAAGAACATATTTGCATATTTCCAGAATAACTCGCTTGGGTATTTGCGTATGTCCAAAATGTATTGCCTTTGTAAACAGAAATATTGCAAATACTACCAAACCCAGACCAGGTCAAGGTCAAACATTCACCTTGAATTAATTGTGTTTTATCCACAGATACTGAATATGCATTAGCATCTTTTTCTAAAAAAACTCCAAAAATAAAAATTAATCCAATTATCAAAATAATTGACACTGCTTTTTTCATCATAATTCTCCTTTTTTATGGGTTTAAATATCTATAATTTTAAATGTTCAAATGATGGCTTTTTACGAAAGCATCAAAATATACTACCCAAGAATATATATATATTGTCAAGTTTTTACCTAGTTTTAGATAAAATTTTTCTAAAATTTTAAAAAGAAAAAGAGGCTCGTTTTTTTGAGCCTCTTGTTTTTTTTCTTAGGCGATCATTTTTTCTTGAACGCCAAAACATTCTTTTAAAGCTTGAGCTGTTTGGATTAATATTCTTTCGGTGGTTTGCCAATCTATGCATTTGTCTGTAATGGATTGGCCGTATTTCAATTTTTCTTTCTCCTCTTTGTTAGTGGGAACCTTTTGACTCCCCGCTTCCAAGAAGCTTTCAATCATTACAGCAAAGATAGATTCATTGCCACCGGCTTTTTGCCAAACCACATTTTGTAAAACCCCTTCTTGTTTCAAATGATCTTTTTGGGAATTGCCATGAGAACAATCAATCATTATTCTCTGAGGCAGTTTGTTTTTTTGCAAAGTTTTTTCAACTTCAATGATGTGCTTCCCTTGATAATTTGGTTCTCCATTTCCTCCCCTGAGGACAACATGACAATTTTTGTTGCCTGTTGTTGGAATTATAGAAGAATGTCCTTCCATATCAATTCCCAGGAAACGATGCGGTGAACTGGCTGTTTTGATAGCATCTATAGCTATCTGAATGTTTCCATCTGTGCCGTTTTTGAAACCAACAGGAAAAGAAAGACCACTCGCCATTTCACGATGTGGCTGTGATTCTGTGGTTCTTGCACCTATGGCTCCCCAACTGATTAAATCAGAAAGATACTGAGGAGAAATAGGATCTAGCATTTCCGTAGCGATTGGCAGTCCAAGTTTGTTGATTTTCAAAAACAAATCTCTCGCGATTTCCAGACCTTTAGAAATATTACAACTTCCATCAATATCTGGATCATTAATAAGCCCTTTCCAGCCGACTGTTGTTCTTGGTTTTTCAAAATAAACTCTCATGACAATTAATAACTCATCTTCCACTTTCTTTTTGAGATCTGCCAATCTGCGTGCATAATCTAGGGCGGCTTCCGGGTCATGAATAGAACAAGGGCCGACCACCACCATCAATCTTTTGTTTTGCCCGTGTAATACTTCTCTTATTTCTTTTCGGGAATTAGCAATAAATTCTGACAATTCTTCTTCAAGTGGATATTTCTCCAAAATATCCTGAGGTGTTTTCATTTTCTCCGGTGCTCCCGTTCTTAGGTTGCTGGTCTGGACCATAACATTCCTCCTTTGGGGGTTAATTGAACTCTTGCTTTAAATTTAAAAGAACATAAAAAAGCCAAATGCTTTATTTATGGTAGGGAATATTAAAATTCCTTAACCAAAAAAAACCGACCTTTCTTCAAAGGTCGGTTTCGTTTTCCCTGTGAGTTTTTCTTACTATTTAACTAGTAGTTAAAACACCACGACAAACCGACCTTTTTCCAAAAGCCCAGAAATAGCTAAAATAAAAGTTGGTTTGTTGTAGTGTCTTGTTTTCCATAAATAAATTTACTTGTGGATAATTATAACACAAATATTAAAATAATCAAGCCTTCTTAAATATAACCCTACATTTATCGCTATTTTTAGATAAAAAAGCCTACTGCTTTTTTAGGGACTATCAAGAAAAGTATGTCTGGGGAAAACTATATTTCACGATGTTTAGAGGTCGGACCCCTACGTGTTTATCTATGTTCATGGGGCAAGATGATCTAGGTAACCTAAATATTAATTGATAACACTAAACTCGCAGGGGTCCGACCTCTCTTTCGCTTTCTCTTGTTTATTTTACTCTAGACACAATTTAATTTACGATATCGCTTTTTATATGGTGGAGAATAAAATAAAAACTCACTGTTTTTTGTATGGTGGGGAATATTAAAATTCCTCAACAAAAAAATAATTCAAACATAAAAAAAGAGGACTTTATGAAAGCCCTCATTATTAATGTACAATAAATTTTACCTTTTTTTACGCGGTTTTTTTAATAAGCTCCTCATTTGAACCGTTTCCGTTTTTTTCTTTTTGCCTTTTTTCCCAGTTCTTGATTTTGTTCAAAGAAGAAACATAGGCCTTGGCAGCAGCGGTGATAACATTAGTATCTGTGCCTCTACCCAAAAACTCTCGGCCGTAAGCTTCAAGGCGAACAACACAAGTAGCTTGAGCATCAGATCCTTCAGTAACCGCGTCCATAGAAAAAGTTTTCAAAACAAAGTTTGTTTTGGTGGCTTCCTTTATGGATGAAAAGACAGCGTCCACTGGTCCATCTCCAGTACACTCTCCGCAGAGCGGCTGAATATCATTGGTCTGGATTATAATAGAAGCCGAAGGTCTACCAAAGGAACTACAATTAGCAATGAAATCAATCTGTTTAAAACAATCTTCTGCTTTTGCTTCGTCAAAAACAATAGCATCCAGATCTTCATCAAAAATAACTTTTTTCTGATCACAAAGATTCTTGAATTTGGCAAAAGCTTTTTCCATTTCTTCCCTGGAAAGATCGTGTCCAAGCTCTTTGAGACGGTCAATAAATGCGTGCCGACCTGAATGTTTACCGAGAACCAGGCTGTTTTTGTTGAGACCGACCGACTCGGGCGTCATAATTTCGTAAGTCGATCTTTCACACAAAACTCCATGTTGATGAATACCAGCTTCGTGAGCAAAGGCATTGGCCCCGACAACTGCTTTGTTGGCTTGCACCTGCATACCAGTAATACTGGAAAGAAGTTTGCTCGTGGGAACGATTTGCTCGGTGATGATGCCAGTGGTATATGGAAGAATGTCTGCTCTGGTTTTGAGAGTCATTACAAACTCTTCCAGAGAACAATTCCCGGCGCGCTCGCCAATACCATTGACCGTACATTCCACTTGCCTAGCTCCAGCGCGAACAGCCGAGAGCGAATTGGCAACAGCCAGCCCCAGATCGTTGTGACAGTGAACCGAAATAATTGCCTTATCAATATTGGGAACAAATTCCTTGAGATAAGATATAATCTTGAAATACTCTTCTGGAGTAGTGTAGCCGACTGTGTCTGGGATATTAACCACCTTTGCTCCAGCATCAATAACCATTGAAACAACCTGCGCCAAGAATGGCAGACGGGTGCGAACAGCATCTTCACAAGAAAACTCAATATTACCAGTGTAGAGAGAAGCTCTTTTAACTGCATTGAAAGCGGCTTTGATAACTTCTGATTCTGACATTTTAAGTTTATATTTCAGATGAATTTCGCTTGTAGCAATAAATGTGTGTATCCTCCCGCGCTCTTCTGCCGGTGACAAAGCCTCCCAGGCTCTATCAATGTCCTGGTTGTTTGCTCGACAAAGTCCGGCAATTTCACAATTTTTAGTTTCACGAGCCACCAAATTGACAGCCTCAAAATCTCCGATGGAAGCGATAGGAAAACCAGCTTCAATAACATCCACTCCCATTTTTTCCAAGTTTTTGGCAATTCGCAGTTTTTCGGCTGTGTTCATGGAACATCCTGGAGATTGTTCTCCATCACGCAAAGTAGTGTCAAAAATGATTACTCTCTCTTCTTGTTTCTTTTTCATCTCTATTCTCCTTTTCTTGGGTTGTTAGCGAAAAACTCGCTTGGTAAAATTTTTCAAAGAACAAAAAAATCACCCTACTGGGTGATCTTGTAAAAGTTTTTTTATAAAAACTATTTCATACGAAAACAAGTCACCCTAGGGGTAAGTAGTAATAAAGCTAATAATAAATTTTGCTTTTTAACTTGTTTCATATGTTTTTTAGTCTATCTTAAATTTACTTAATTGTCAATATTTAGAAATGAAGAATGAAGTAAGAATTATGAATCATGAATAAATTTTCAATTTTCAAAATCAATTTTCAGTGAATTTTCAATAAGCAATCAATAGTGATCTAAAAACTTAATAATTGAAAATTGGACATTCACTGAAAATTATAAATTGAAAATTGAAAACTTTTAGAAATAATTAGATTGGTTATGGTTCAACGAGATTCTCATCCAGTTCGACAAGCTCAGGACAGGCTCTCGCTGTCGCTCCTCAGAATGACATATGTTAAACGTTTTGTGTTACATGTTCCACATTATATATTACATGACTCCTTACATTTCCTCCATCACATCAATCCCCAAAAGATTTAGGCCGTTTTTTATGGTTTGTTGGGCTAGAAAAATTAGAGCCAGTCTTGGGGCTATATATTTTTCTTCTCCTTTTAATATTTGCACCGAGTGATAATAGTCGTTTACGCCTTGAGCTAATTCAAATAGATATTTAGCTATTTCTGATGGACTGTATTCACTACCTGCTTTTTTGACTACTTCTGAGTATTTGGCGGTTTTTATAATTAAAGATTTTTCTTTTTCTTCTTGGAGTAGGGTGTAATCTGCTTTGTCTTTTAAATTTTTTCCTTTTTTCAAAATGCTATTCAAACGTGCATAGGTATACTGCAAATAAGCTGAAGTATAGCCATCAAAACGAGTGGCTTTCTCCATATCAAAAGTAATCACTTGATCAGAGCTGACTTTGAGCATTTCAAATTTCATTGCTCCAAAAATTATTTTCTGAGTTACTTCTTTTATTTTATATTCTGGCCAGTCTTCGTGTCTTTTTTTTACCTCAGGGTAAGATTTTTTAAAAGATTCTTCTTTAAATTGTTCGTAGGTTATGGTATTGCCGTCCCTCGAAGACATCGCTCCTCCGGGAAGCTTAACAAAGTCATGATCAAGATGAACCAGATTTTGCTTGTAGCCCATTAGCTCAATTATTTTGAATAACTGTTTGAAATGGAGCTTTTGTCTATTATCAACCACATAGATAGACTCGTCTAGTTTGTATTTTTCTATTTTGTGTTTAGCAAGTGGTATATCAGCAACAGCATAAAGAGCGGTGCCGTCCTTTCTGATTATCACCATTACCCCAAGTCCGTATTCTTCTAAGTCGGCAATGACTGCCCCTTCGCTTTCTTTCAAAATACCTTTTTCTAGCATTTCTTTTACTTGCTTTATGCCTTCATCTATAAACTCACTTTCATAAAAAGTGTGTTCTATTTTTATATCAAGTTCTTTATAAATTTTCTCAAATTGTTCTATGCTCCATTTTCTTGTTTCTTGCCATAGCCTGTACTCATCGCCTTCTCTGGACTCAATTTTTTTCATAATAAAAGAAACCATCCCTTTGCCGACTTCGTTGTTTTCTAATTCTTGCGATGCTCTAACATAAATTTCACCCAAAAAAGCACCGCGGTTTTTGGGGACTATAGTTCTTTTGTAGTGTTCATTATAAGCCCAGAGGGTTTTGGCAGTATGGATTCCAAAATCATTAATGTAGGAAACAGGAAAAACCTTGCATCCGTTAGCTTCCAAAATCCTAGAGATGGCGTCACCGTAGCTTAAGTTTCTGAGATGACCAACATGATATTCCTTGTGGGTATTTACATTAGAGTATTCTACCATCACTCTCTTCCCTTTTGCGTCTTTGTTTGTGCCAAATTTATCTTTTTCTTTTTGTAGCTTCTTGTAGAGTTCTTCAAATAATCTTGTTTTATCAAGGAAAAAATTCAAATAAGGACCGATAACAACAATGGATTTTATTTCAGTGAATTTCCCTTCAAGCTCTAGGGCTAATTTTTTTGAAACCTCGGCCGGTCCTTCCTTGAGTTCCTTGGCAAGAGCAAAGCAAGGTAAACTCAAATCTCCCATTTCTTCTTTTGGCGGATAAGAGAAATCTTCAACACTCAAAACATCTTTTTTGTGTTTATCGTTTAGGTATTTTATTATTTTATTTTTTATACTTTCCATATTAATTAAAAATTCCCGGTTTATTTATTTCTTTTTCTTCATTATTAACTGCCACAATTAATTTTTTTCTTGATTTATAAAACTGAAGCGATGTAAACACTAAAATACTAGCCAAAAGAATACCTAAAACATTAATACCGGTTACCATTAAAAAACGATAAAAATAATCTAAATTATTTAAAGTAAGAGAAAGACCAGAAGCTGTAAGTGGCGGTATTAAGGTAACCGTAATGGCAATGCCGGGCAAGATAGAATTTAAGTCAGGTTTTACCCAGGTATAAGAAGCCGCTAGTCCAGCAACAAAAGCAATAAAAAAAGCGCCATAACTTACCTGCATTTTATTTAAAAGAGTTATTGTTCCGATATCAAAATTATTAAAATGACCAACCAAAAAAGCAACCGACATTGAAGAAATAGCTGAATAAATAAATATCTTAAATGATCTCTTAAAAACCTTAAAATTAAAAATAACCACCCCCAAAGAAATTGCCAAAATTGGAGAAAGCAAAGGGGTCACCAACATCCCTCCAATAACTAAAACAATGTTATCTAGAATTATTCCAAAAGAAACTATGATGGTAGACAAAACAACCAATAAATAAAAATCAAATTTTGGGGCGCTTGATTCAATAATGGTTTCACAAAAAGCATTTCTTTGTGATTTATCTACATTAAAAAAATCGAAAACCTCAGCTAATTTTCTCATGTTTTTGCTTTTTTATATTATAAATAAATTTTAGCTCAAAAAAAGGAAATAAACAACTATTTACCTAGTATTAAATATTTTTTTAAGAAAAGATAAAAATAATTAAAGAATAAACTAGACAATTTGTCTAATATTAGTTAAAAAAACTTGCAATATTTTTTATTTCCATTAAGATGAGCACATGAAAAATAAGATAAAAAAAATACTAATCTTTTCTGTTCTGTTATCAATGGTTTTTTTACCTGAAATAACTCTGGCTGAAATCGAAAGAATACCCACAATGGATGTTTTGTATGACGCCGGAATTGAAGCGGAGCTGTATACTTTTGACGAGGAAACAAATCTCGGAATAATAAACATCATTGCCAATCCAGGATCACAGGCTATGAATGCAGCGGGAATTTATGCCACATTCTCAACAAGCACCATTGAAATAAAAGCCATAATGAAAGAAGGTTCTTTTTTGGAGTTTCTTATTGAAAATGAAATAAACAATCAAGAAGGTTATATAAAAATTAGTGGTGGAAAGCCCTATCCCGGTGAAGAGAATACATCTATTATTGCTCAAGTTATTTATGAAAAAAGAGGAGAAATAAAAGGTAGTTTTGAAATCAGTTTTGAGAACTCCATGATACTAGCGAATAATGGCTATGGGACTAATGTTTTGCGTGATGTTCGAGGACTCGAACTGTAGCTAGAAATGAATCATGAAGAATGAATCATGAAGCATGAGTTATAAACTAGTTCAGTTAAATGTTAGATCCCGCTTGAGAAAGAGTAGAAAAAATATATAAAAATTAAAAAGATTAAATTTCTAAATATAAATTTAATCTTTTTTAATATCGAAACTTTAAAATATTTACAATTATCTATTCATGATTCATTCTTCATAATTCACTATTCTTAGTTTTACTTAGCCAAATCTTCTACATCTTTAATTTCTTTCATAATCTTTTTTTCCATAGAGTCTATTTTTGTTTTTAAAACCTCTTGCGTTTCTTCTAGTAGTTTCTTTTGGGCCGCTGAGGTTCTTCCTTTACCTATTTCTAAAAAGTCTTTTTCCATTTCTTTTCTAAGTTCGCTTATGTTATCTTTCAATACATCCTCAACCTCATAAGCCTCTTTCTTTAATTTTTTCTTAGCATATCTAGCCAGGATTATAGCAAGTAAAATTGTTAATATTATCAAAAACAAGAGAGAGACAAAAACCGTAAAGTAGTTAACCACAAAATCACCGATTCTTGTAAATATTGGAGGGCTTACTAAAAATCCAATTTTCGGACTGTTTTCACTTGTTAAGCCATTGGCGTTTTTTGCTTGAACCCAGGCTTGATAATTTCCATTAGAAAATGATTCGTCACTAACAATAAACCAATTACCATCTTTGTCAGAATTAGTTGTTTTAGTAATTAAAGTTCCTTCCTTTTGAATAAATAATTTTATTTCAACATTAGGCAAAGATTGACCACTGATATAAAATTTTTGCGAAGAAGTTATCTCAGAAGGATAGTCTGTAATAGTTGGTTTATCAATAGGACTGATATAAAACTTTTTCTCTGAATAAGTTTCATTGCCGGCTGAGTCAATTGCTTTAATTAAAACAGTATGTTCCCCAACTTCTAAATTACTTGTTACCAAAGTTGGATCTTTAGGGTCTACTTCATAAGCCTTTTCTTCCAAGCTTCCGATTAAAATCTCATATTTTGTTAAACCTGATAATTCGTCTTTAGTTTCAAAAAACAAAGTAGGCCAGTCTTCTCCATCTGCTTTTTTTATTTCAATTTCAAATGGAAGTGGAGGGGTATTATCAATTTGAAACCTATAATGAGCTATAGTTCCCCAACCTTGTCTATCTCTGAATTTTAAATGAAAATAATAAACTCCATCTTTTAAATCTTCAAAACTTGTAGTGTTTAATAAACCATCTGAATTTGGTCCAGGATCTGATGTTGGACTATCATTTAATAAAAAGCTAACATCTGTTATCCCCTCTGGTATTTTCCATTCGAGTTGGGCATTTTTATTTTGATACCATTTTTGATCATCTGGATGTGTTACCGAAACTATTTCTGGTTTTATTCTTTCTGTTTGAACTGGCTCTGGAGTTGAGGCAGCAGGAGTGCTTGGCGTACTTGGAGTACTAGGAGTGCTTGCTGGAGCCTCTACTTTTGGTGAAATAGTATATCTTCCACTTCCCATACTTGCTAAAATATTTGTTCCCTTTCCATCGTTGGCTAAAACCGCTCCTGAAGAAAAACTAATTTGAGCTCCATCCGTTTTAATAGCTTTAAAGGTTACCGAAAATAAAGTTCCACTTGAGCCAGTATAGCCAGGCATAGGGATACCTCCTCCAAAAGAAATAGAACCACCTCTATCTGCCGGGTCAACTGTCCAAAGATTAAAAATAGAACCTGCTTTTGAAATACTAACCACGCTAAGTCTCTCCCTGTCATAAGTAAGAGTTCCTTCAGCGGCATTAATAGGAGCTCCGTCAGAATTTACCTTAACTGTTACCGTAAAATTGGAATTAATAACATGAGTTCCAGAAGACGGAGTCAAGTAAAGAGTAGCACTTGCGGCCTGGGCTCTTTCTGTACTTAAAAATGGGGAAACAAAAACAAAAAATATTAAAACTAGTTTTAATATTTTTTTGTTTTTAACTATATCAAATAGCAATGATTTATTATTTTTTTTCATACCTCCTTTTGTGGATTTTATTAAATAATTTATCTAATTAAAATCCTATTATTTAAAATCAAATATTTTTATTTGAGTTTTTCTTTTTTATTATAAAAAATCTTAAAATTTTATACAAAAAGAATAATATTATTAATAATAATACCACAGCTGTAGCAATTATTAAATAGTCATAATCAAGGGATTTGGCAATATTTGGCTCTTGTGGAATATATTCTACCAACCTTTCATTACCCGCTCTATCAATAGCTCTGACTTTTATAATACTTCTCAGACTTTGATCACTAAGGAGATAGGGTGACTCTGCACTCTTCCACTCTGCTTCTTTTGGTTTAATAAAAAATTCTATTAATTTTTCGGTAAGTGTGGTTTCGGCAGACAAGCTTTTTGCTTCAAGTACTTCATAACGATCTATGCCACTTTGCTTATCTAGGGTAGAAAAAATAGCAAAGTATTGACCTTGAAAAATGTCAGGGGATTGATTAATAGTAACAACAAAAGGTTCCGGTTTTATGGTGTCACCTTTTATAAAAGAATCGTATTCCCCTATTTCGGTGCCGGGGGTTTTTTTCAAGACAATGCTTAAGTCATCTTTTCTCAGTTTGTCTTTAGTTCCGAGCCCGTCATTCACATAAACACTAGCTTCACCGATTTTAATTTCCAGGTTTTCAGGAATAGTATCCCCTACATAAAAACCGGGAATTCTAAAAAGAATTCTTCCCACCAAGTTGCTATCGCCAGGATCGCCTGGAATTTTACCACAATACCCCCCGGGGATTCCCCCAGCAATATATAATTCCCCGGTATCGTTAGCGTCAAAAATATCTTCTTGTGATGGCTCATCCACCCAAATGTTTATCAAGGAATCTCCGCTTATAAAAGACTCTATTCTTAGAATATTTGGAGGAAATAGAATTTGGGCTTCAACTGTGTTTACACAAACATCATTAATATCCAAAAAAAGAGAAACGGTAAAAGAGTCCCCCAGACTGTATTCTGTCTTGGAAGACTTCAAGCTAAGACTGGCCGCCTCAGATATTAGAGGCATAGCCAGAAAAAAGAATAAAATGCTAAATAAAATTTTTTTCATAAATTATATAATCGTAAATTCCGATATTATTTAGATCAGGAGAAAGTCGGAAAATAATAAATCAAAACCTAAAATAGAAATTATCCTGTCCAATAATACATCATAATAGAAAAATCAATAAGGTCTACTGCTCCGTTTTGATTTTGATCCGCACATTCATTATCTGTTCCCCAATAATAAAGCATAATAGAAAAATCTGTAATATTAACTCTTCCATCTGCATTCAAATCCGCTTCAGCGCAAACCGCTTCGCCTCCGACAGGGCCAACAAAGAAACTGATAGACCTAGAAAATCCACTCTCAACAGTACTGTCAGCGCTAGCTATCGTAAACATTGCCTTGGCGCTATGAAGCTCGTCTTCAAGTGGCTCAGTATTAAAAACCAGCTCCCACTTTCCGTCCTCTTCGCTCTCCAATTTATTAATAAACGTTTGAGGAGAATTTATATGAACACTAACACCGGAATTTGGAACAGTGTTTCCAAAAACAACTATTTCATCTCCTCTTTTAACTGTTTTTTTATCTATATCAATAGTCGGTGAAATGTACACTCCTGAAATATTAGTAACTGCTCCAGAAGTAACCCTAAAAGTAAGAGAAAGTAATGTAGACTTTAATCCGGTGGGGTCCTCTGACCAGAAACCGAAACTAGCAACGCCAGCTGATATTTCATCCGTTTCAAAATAAAAATTGGCCAATGTGTCAGTTCTTACTATTCCTATTACTCTTCCGTCTAAAAGCACATGAACATCAGAATCGGGATATGATTTTCCTCTTACTACAACCTTCGTCTCTCCAGGGGGGACGTTAGAGCCAGGATTGAATCCACTGGTTAGTCCAGAATTACCTCCAGAGGATCCTCCACCGCCTCCACCACCAAAGACAACATCTTCACTTTCACAATTTTCAAGACTAATTCTACAAGAAGCTGTACATATTAGTGAACCACCAGTAAAACCAAAGCCGATACAGCTTTGACCAAAAAAGTCTGTCGCATCACATTCTTCAGCTGGTTCTTTTATTCCGTTTCCACAAGTATAGCAAAAATAATCGTCATAGTCGGTACAATCACCTAAACATCCAAGCTCACCCGACTCATACGGATCACCATTAGCATCATTAAAATCAGAACAAGTTAAACCGTTAACATTTAAGGGGTAAGTGGGAGGATCTCCAGGATCACAAACTTCAGTACCTTGTACAAAACCATCCCCACAGACAAGCAAAAGAGTAACGGATGTTAATAGGCTTTCCTGTGTGGCGCTATTTAACCCAGACTGAGGAACAAATAAAAAAACGAGCAAAAGAAAATATGATAATATTTTAAATTTTATTTTAGTAAAAATTAGCATTTGGGGATTTTATAGCTTAACTATTTTCTTCTATCGGTATCTTGATATTTTGAGGCTTTTTTTGCCATCCATTTCCAAAAACGAACCTTAGCATCCCTGAATGAAGAGCCTAGAAGACCAAAAATAAATCCTAAAGGTTTCCCTATAAAAATAGAGAGAACAATAAGAAGATATCTCCAAGATTTAATCTTTACTAAGAGTGCTAGGAAAATCAAAACTATAAAAATATACAAAGCCATAAGAAGCCATGGCCAGATGCCAAAAGTAGGCGCAGAATCTCCCATCTCCCCAGCCTTGGCAATAGTAAAAGTCTTGTCGTCTGTCCAAACTATTTCATTGTCTTTATAAACCTTTATCAAGGCCCAGTATTGCCCTGACTCCAGGCTGACCGGGAAACTAGTTTCTATGTCACCAACTTCAAAAGCAGAAACTTTGCTGAATCTAGTTGATTCTACAGTTGCCAGAGTATTTCTTTTTGAAATATCTGTTATATCTACTTTTACGCTAGATGGTGAAATCTCTTGGTTCCCAAGATTCTCAACAGTCATATTCATTCTTAGTCTATAAAAAAACCAAGAAAATATTTTCATATTCCAAGGGAAACTAAGTTCTTCAAAATTTTCGATCTCTGTTCTTCTTACTTTAAAATCTGAAATTGTCAAATTAGAAACGGTCAAGTCTATCTCAACCCGAGCACCAAGAGCGATAGCCACGCCCCCTGTCCTTTGATCCTTGGGAGCTATTCTAATATTTATATAACCCTTATAAACGTCCAAGGCAGCATTTGTAGGAACATTAACAACCACAACCATTGGCACCTGGAGTTTGTCTTTTGGCAAATCAAAAGTTTCCCCACCTCTTATCGTTATCCTATCAGAAATTTCAGGAGCATTAATGGTAACGGTTGCTTGCAAGTCTTCTTCAGCACTTGACCTTAGAAGGGTTACTGTTTGTTCGTAAGTTGATCCTGGGGTTAACTTGTCTGACCTAACATAAGGAGGGGAAATACCAAAACCGGCATTAACAAAAGATGCCTGGAAAAAAACTGCCAGAAAAATTATTATTGAGATGGATTTTTTTACCATTAACTAAAAAAAGCTAAAAAAATATTAAAATACTTAATTTATTTAGCAAAATATGTTTAAACTTGCTAAAAAGTTTATACATATAATATACTATAAAGTTAAAAATAAATCAACAAAATGAAACTAAGATTATTCACAAAGATTTATATAAATTAGGTTACTCTATAGAGACCTCTATAGAGTACCCTAATGCCAAATAAAAAAATTATAAAAATAAAAAAGTTTAAAAAAAGACCAAAATTAAAGCATATCTTAAATAGAACGAAGTTAAAGTGGTAAAAAATCAGAATGAGTGCCTGGTTAATAAAATATTTAAAAGTCTCCTCTTGAGACAAGGTAAATCGCTTTCTGGTGGACCGTATAATAAACAAAAACGAAATAGCGAAAGATAGGTCGGGCCCCTGCGATTTTAGTGTTATAAATTTATATTTAGGTTACCTAGGTCACCTTTCTCCATAAACATAGAAAAGCACGAAGGGGTGCGACCTCTAAAAACATGAAGTATAGTTTTTTATGGACACACTTTTCTTGATAATCCCCTTTCTGGCGAGAGAGGGTGCCCTGGGGCAGAGTTCTCAAAAGGGGAATTCTAAATCTTCTATGGTGCAGTTAAACAAATTTTATTATACAAGGCTCCCTGTCTGAAAGGGATTAATCTTCTCACCGAAAAATAATTTTAGGAGATAAATAAAAAAAGATGACTATATAGTCATCTTTTTTATATAAAATATTTGTTTATTACCATTCTCCACCAACATCTGTATCAAGAGATGCAGTGAAAGTATTCAAACCAGTATAGTCACCAGACAAAATAACCGGTACTCCTATTCCCCAATAAATATTATCTAAAACATCAGCTCCAGTTGGTCTAGGAGCAGTTATATCAGCTAAAGTGTCAGAAGATGAAGCAATTGCTGTGCCTCCAATTCCATAGGTAAAGTTAGCTAAATTAAATTCCTGATTACTAGCTGGAATGTACTCAGGACCAGTCCCATCCCTAAGCATGTCGTCTCCAACCAATAATGTATCTAGGGGAGAATTACCTGCATTTACTATGGTGGTAGTAGCATTATCAGAGCCTGTATCTGTTCCAGCTATCAAAGAACCATACTGTATTTCACCTTCATTCACCTCTATGGCGGTTGTTACATTCAAATTAACCCCTGCTGAACTCGTTGCATAAGAAAGGGCCTCATCAAAAGCTCTTATAGATGCTATCCAAGAAGTCCCTCCGTTAGGATTACTATCACCAACTACGGTTGGTATAGCATGATATTCTAAATTAGATGAACATTGGATTGAAACATCAATATCACTTGGCCCGGTACAAGTAGAAGCATCAATAGTACAAGCTCCTGAGGCTATTTGGTAACAATCATTATCATCGGCAGCGCAATTAGCTCCACCACTTGCATTAGACCAATATATAGTGCCTGTTGCCGATGCTATATCACCACATCCGTTATTATCAGTTATAGTTGTAGAACTTGCAAATACTGTGGTTGTATTTCCTTTAATATTTAAAGTTATTGGAGATCCATTATTAATCAAAACAGAAGATATAAATGGAGCAGCATTAGCTACTGTGTAAGTATTTGTTTGAGAGTTTCCTGTAGCAGCTAAACCGTGCCAATCTTTCACAAAAGCAAAATAATTATAATCCGTATCATCTAGTGGAATAGTACTTGTCCAAGTACAAGAGACATTGGGAGAAGTGGATGTGCCTGTACAAAGCGTATCAACATCGCATCCAGTTGAAACATCCCATGAATTTGTGCTACAAACATGAAGTTCTAAGACATCGGCTCCACCTTCTACATCAGAGTCTGTAGCAACCGCTTCAAAAGTAAAATCTTCACCTGGCTCCTGATTATTAACTGTAGTAGAGACAGAAGTCAAAGAAGATGCATGATTTCTATAAAAAGGGCTACCAGCATCACCACTTCCGCTATGAGAGTTTTCTACACAAGCTGGTTCATCAGGATGATTATCACAAACATAAGCTACCCAAGACTGAGTCTCGGGTGCAAGATTGGTAACAGTGTGGGTACAAGTAGCTTGGGTAGATTCAGAAGTTGCCCCTGAGACACAAAGCTGAGTATTTGTACAACTAGGCGCTACTCCGCTTGGCCCAGCAGTCGCTCCATCTTGATCACAAATTAAAAGATAATAATCATTACCTTCTGCATCACTAGCGGTTGCTACAAAATCTATAGTAGCTCCAACATTTACAGGTGTAGTTGAGGCTGAGGCAGGACTTTCTGCTGGGTTTACAGTAAATACCGGAGCAGCATTTCGAACAGTTACAGTAGTTGTGGCAATATCAAAGCTTTGAGCTTCAACCTCTGGAACAGAAACAGCAAAGCCTAACTTGTCTCCTATTCTATCTATTTCTAAATTGAAATTAAAAACCAAGGCTGAAACAGACAGACCGAGTAATGATAAAATCAAAAAAACAGGCAAAGAGTTTATAAACTTCTTTTTAATAATTTTTGACATGGGAATTATTTAAATTTTTATTTTAAAATACTTTAATACTTTTAAAATGTGCTGATAGTTTTATCCACAGTAATATAAATATTATAACATATTTCAAGAGAATATCCAAAATAAATCAATATTCTAATATTTAGCTAATTTTAAAGCTTTTTATTGTGTCATTTATGTCATCAATCATCCTGTAGTACAAATCTTCTTCCAAATTCAGGTAATCACTTCTAAGTAGATAAAAAATATAATCATCATTTTCAGCTACTAGCTCTACCCCGCCTTCTGAGAAATCTATATCTTTTTGGGTATAAAATATTTTAAATAACTCAATAGCATTTCTTTTTTTATCCAAATAATAAAAAACCACTTCATTGCCCTCTTCTTTTATCCTATAGTTTCCTTCCCAGTAATTAGGTATTGACATACTCGCCTTATTAGAAGAGCTAAGAAAAAAATTAATTCTTGAATAAGTAATTATTTCTTTTTGGGAGTTTTCTTCAAAATTTAAATCACTTTCACTTTTTTTATCCGTCCTATCTTTAAATATTAAAAAAACAACAATAATCAAAACCAGGATTATTGATAGTACAAATATTTTTTTTGTTGTCTTGTTGGACATTTATGTTTTGATTAGTGATTTTAGTATCTTGGATAATTTTCAATTTACAATTTATATTTTTCATTGAATCCGCAATTTTTAATTATCAAGCTTCTTGATTATTGTAAATTGATCATTGATAATTCATTAAAAATTGTTTTTTGAAAATTGAAAACTACAACCTAGCTGTACCTTATAGCATCTAAAGGATTTAAGCTAGATGCTCTTTGGGATGGGAAAAGACCAGTTAAAAATCCCATGCCAGCTGAAAAAATAGCAATAAAAAGAAGAAATGGTATGGGGAACCTAAACAAGGCAATGGCTGTTCCGCCCATTTTTAGAGCAACTGAATTTAGTAAAAAATTTATAGTAAGACCTCCACCAACCCCTATTAATATTCCCATAACTCCACCCAAAAATCCCATAATAACAGACTCTGTTAAAAACAAGGTTTTGATAACAGCCGGAGAACCTCCAATGGTACGCATAATACCAATCTCTTTAGTCCTCTCCAAAAGAGTAACCGTCATGGTATTGAACATTCCAATAGCAGAAACGACCAAGGCAATACCACCAAACACAGCAAGCATAGCCTGAATTCCTTGAAAAATCTTATTAGCCTGATCAACTGTTTTGGACAGTGCTGTTACCATAAAACCTTTTTCCAAAATACTAGCCTCGGTCGGGTCTAGAAAAGTATTTTCACTAACCTTCACTCTAGCTTTGTCATAATAAGGAATGACAAAATTCTCTTGAAATTCTGTCAAAGGAATATATACAAAGAGAGAGGCCTGGTCATCAATAACTGCTGAAATTATATAATCTCTACTTAGAGATGTCTCTATAACATCCTCAGAATTTAGTTTTGGAATAAATATTTTAAAATTCACTCTCTGACCTATGGCATCTTGAGGTTCTATCTCAAATAGCTTTAAAACAGCTGCTGATATAGCTATTTTGTCCTTATCTCCTACTTGATACAATTCTCCCTCTGAGGCCACAACACCAGCATAGCTAAAATATGCTGGCCTTGCTCCCTGGAGCATCACACTTCCAGTCAAATCTCCAAGCGTTAAGAGAGAAGTAAACGCTGCCATTGGCTCTACTGCTTCAACATTTGGCAAGTCGGCAAATTCTTCCAATATTTGATCGTTAATAACCACAACTTTTGATGGTGGAGTGCTGACATTTAAACTCAAAAGAGCTTCACCAAACACAATCTTCTCAAGAAGAACTCCCTGCAAACCATAACCAAGACCAACCAAAACAACAACAGCAGCAATACCAACACCAATACCCAAAATAGTTAGCCAGGTTCTAGCTGGCCTTGTTTTGAACATTCTAGTTGATAATTTCAGTGAATCTTGTATTCTTATCATATATTTAAATTTAGAATTTCGAATGACGAATTTTGATTGAATGATTAATTCTAAATTTTAAAACATTAGTAATTAGAAATTTATTTTAAACTCAAATTAGATATTAAAAATTATTTCTAGTGGGCCGCTTTAGCCTCTATGCCTTGAATTATTATTTTTTCAAAATATTCTGATATGTTTCCTGCGGATATTTTATTAAAACCTATTCCACCTTCTTTTGCTGATTTTCTTAAGGCATTATAAAAATCTTCTTTGCGAGTAACGCCAGACACTCTTTCTCTGACTGCTTCTCTTAAAAGTCTCAATCTATAAGGTGTCATCTCTCCTTTGTATTCTTCTAAAACATATTTTGTTAATTTATTAACTATCCTGTCTTCTTTAGAAAAAAATATGTTTTGCTCAAATCTTCTTCTGTATCGCCTAACATCCTCTGATTGCTTTAAGATATTTTCTACTTTTTCAGCCATTGTTTCTGAAACTGATTCTGTCAACCCAACCCCACCCTTTGAATAATCCAGAGAAAGTGATTCAAAAAATTCTTTTTTGCTTATTTTTCTTTCTACCATCATGGCAATAACCTCTTCCATTCTGTTTATTTTATCAAAACTCAGGTCTTGTGTTAAATAATTTACTATACTTTTTACTTTTAATTCTGTCGGTGCTAAATAAGGGTACATTTTTGAAAGCTGATCAAGTTCTGTTACCATAGTTTTTTGTCTATCTATTTTGGCTATTTGCTTTTTATCTGGGTTTGGCACTATCCTTTTTAGCTTGCCGTCAGCCATATAAAAAACCCTATGAGAATACATAAGCTGAGCGGCATTATGAGTAATCAGAATAATCGTGGTCTTTTCTGTTTCATTAATTTCGGCGAGCAAATCCATAACTTGCTTAGTAGAAACAGAATCTAGATTTCCGGTTGGCTCATCGGCTAGTAATATTTTTGGACTATTTACCATAGCTCTGGCAACAGAGACTCTCTGCATTTGTCCTCCAGATAAATCTGTCGGAAATTTGTGTCCTTGGCCTTCAAGCCCCACTCTTTCCAAAAGCTGATTGGCTCTTTTGTGTCTTTTCTTTTCATTGTAACCCAAAAAAGTAAGAGGAAGAGCAACATTTTCCAAAACGGAAACTGAATTAATCAAGAAAAATGCCTGATAAATAATACCAATAGTTTTTGTCTGAAAATAAACCATTTGCTCAGGAGTATATGTATAAGGATTTTCACCATCCACATAAAGCTCTCCAGCAGAAGGCTCTAGAATACCCAAAATAGAATAAAAAATAGTTGACTTACCGCAACCAGAAGGGCCAAAAAAAGAGATAACTTCTCCAGGAAAAACCTCAGAAGTAACTCCCCTGGTTGCTTTAAACTCATTTTCTTTTCCAAGATTGTAAGTAATTTCTAAATTTTTTGTTTTTATAATTGGTTGCATTTTTTATAAAGTGGTTAGCAGTTAGTACTTAGTACTAGGAACTAATTACTAACTACTTATTGTCCTACATTTTTACATTCTTTATCCATCCAAAGGTTCCTTCAAAATTCTTTAATATAATATCAATAATACTTTCTTCTTGAGATGGGGTTAACATTGTGAAGTCTTGAGAGCGAGCCATGTTTTGAGCACTATCACGACAAACTATCCAAAACTTATAAACGTTGGCTGGCAAAAAATTGGTAACTACCTGAACATGATTTGAAACATAGTCAAGTTCTTCCGGAAGTTGCTCGTCTCCATCTAGTGAAACAATGCCGCGGTGATAATTCAGTTGGCACTTGGCAGATTCATCTGTTTCGTAGCTTATTATTGTTTGTACCCTATTGTCAGAACCTGGATAAAGAGTGGACTCGGTGTTTACTCTTGATATCACGGGAGGTTCTGAATCTCTTGTGGTTATAAAAGTGAGTGGCTCACTAACTGCTTTTTCATTTTGTTCATTCTCTACTGTAACTATAGCTGAGTAATAAGTGTCAAAGACCAAACTACTCAATCTAATAGAATGATTTGTAAGAAAAGCAGACTGACCTTCAAGCTTGGACTCTCCAGTATTCAGGTTGGTATATTCTATAATAGCAGAGGTCGGGACATTGGTAGAGAAGGTAATCGTAGCTGATGTTTCTTCTATTTTTGAGAGGCTTAAATTTTGGATTATAGGAAGAATGGATTTTGTTGTAAAAATATTATCAGCACTTTTTGCCTCTTGATCAAGGGTGGTTTTTGAAGAAACCTGGAAGTGATAGGTCGTGGCTGGTCTTAATCCCTCAATAATGACCGTATGATCTTTTACCATTTCATTGGGGTTTCCTTCGCTCCAGGTATAGGGATCTTCTCTATCATAATCAAATGTTTCATCAAGGGCCAAAGATACTATAGAATTAGCATCCTTGTTTGTTTTCCAATTTATTATTACATAATCTGTACCTATCTCTATATCCGCGTTATTTAAAATTATTTCCAATTCGCTTGCAACATCCTCAGCTACCGACTGCAGATGCTCTTGTATTATCTCTAGGGTTTTTTCCTCTTGAACCTGTTCAATCTTTTCAAGTATTTCCATTAATAGTTCTTTTTGTTCTACTACTTCTACCTCCTCCGGAATTTCAATATCAATGTCAATGTCAACCAGGCCTTTCTGATCTTCTCCAGAAATATTATCTCCAAGCATTTCAGAACAAACGGAACCTAGATCTTCTTCGATATTTCCAAAGGCCCAATCTCTGTCATATTCAGTAGTAAAAGTATAGTCATTAGTAATTTTTTGATTTCCATCTGAATCAGCCGAGGTTATTCTAAAAAAATACTGAGTATTGGGCATTAAATCTGTCAAATAAATCTCATGTTCTGTTTTATCAAAATGAGGATCACGAGAAATTCCATAATTCTTATCAAGACCATAATTAACCAAAGAATCAGCTTCTTTATTTGTCTTCCATTTTATAAGAGTGGAAGTGGCTGTAATATCTGAAACTTTTATTTCTGATATTATTGGTGGCTCTCCACTCTCTGCGGCCTCTGCTGGAGTTATAGCTTGATTATTTTTGAAAACAAAAACAAACAAGCTCAAGACAATCAAGCTCGCTGTTACAAACATTATTATATTTACTATAAGAAAACTTTTTAGCTTCATTTCCTCCTTAATATTATTATTTTATTATAACAGATTATTTGTTTTTTATAAATCAATAATTCTGCCAACTAGTAGCGTCTAGTTTTACAGAAAAATTATTTTGTCCATAATAAACAGAAGCATTTGCCCCAAGAGGTATTCCTATTCCCCAATAAATTCTGTCAAAAACATCACTTGAATTAATTGGATTTGGAGCATTTATATTTACTTCTTGGTCTATGGTTGAAAGAGGTGTTCCGAATGACCATGAAAAATTATTTTGCTCCCATTCAATGTTGTCTACATTAATAGTCCCCGATGGATTGCCTGTCATATTGGTGCCTGAAATTTCAGTATTAATTGGTGAATTGCCTAAATTTGTTATAGTGGTTGTTGAATTTTTATTTCCAGTATTATCTCCAACATATAAGTCTGACCCAAAGTCTATATAATCTTCGCTCACATCTAGAGCAATTGAAGTATTAAGCTCTACCCCGGCTGAAGTTGTGGAGACATAATTATCGCCATCATAAATACTAATATAAGAAAGCCAATTATAATCAGTCCAAGGATTTCCGTCTGAGGCATCAGTTGGAACAGCAAAATGCTCAAGACTAGTACTACAAGTATATGAAGCAGTCATATCACCTGACCCAGTACATCCTGACTTAACACACGATAGAGGATTTATCTGATAACAAACACTGTCATTTGGCGTACAACTATATCCATCTACAACATTTGACATATAAATAGCTGCTGAAGCTCCCACCAAGCCGCTATCACAACCATTTAATTCGGTTACTGAGGCAACAACTGTGCTTACAGAAGTCCCTCCAGCTCCCTTGAGATTTAGAGTTATACTGCTGTTTCCATTTAAAACCAAGGGGCCAATTTGAGGTGGAGCATTATTTATAGTATAAGAACTGGCTCTGAAATTATCTGCGGCGGCAGCATTAAAGCTATCAAACATAAAAGCATTGTAAGTATATGATCCCTGAATTGTCGGTGCCGTATCTGTAAAATTACAGGAAATATTATCTGTAGTTGTAGCCACAGAACATATGGTATCAGCTGGTCCTCCAGCACAACCGGCAATATTTGCTTGATCTCCAATGCAAACATAAAAATATACCAAATCATCTCCTCTTAAAGTATCAGGATCACTAGAAACTGTGCTAATTGTAAAAGTTGATCCAGGGTCTTTGTTATTGTCCGAAGTAATAACAGAAGAAAAAAGAGGTGGGTGATTTACTACAAAAGGACTACTATTTGAAGCCCCAGGTACCTCTCCTTGGGATGAAGCAGAACATTTTGCATTTCCTACACCAGGATATTTATCACAAACAAAAGCATACCACTCCAAAGACTCAAGCGCTGTATCGGTTTCATAAGAACAAGATGTTGATTCCCCATTAGCTGTCAATCCTGAAGTACACCACTCACCTCCTGTACATACAGGTGGTCCATCATTTCCGGCTTGAACATTGTTTGTTTTACAGATAGCCAAGTAATAATCGTCTAGTTCATTATCAATCGCTGTTGCCGAAAAATTTACAGACTGACCAAAATTAGTAGGAGTGCTAGTTGCTGACCCTCCATCACTCGGATTAATATCAAAAGTAGGTGCTGTGTTTAAAATACCGGCCAAGGTTAACTCTGGATATATATCATACTTATTAATAACTGAACCATTATTAACAACCCTAAAACAATAGGTTCCTGCCGTATAGGCATCAACCGTAGCCTTGATAGCATATTCAATTTCAGTATAATCACTTTCACTCAAGCTAATAGCACCGGAAGAATTAGAAGGATTTTGAACCATGGTTCCGGAAACAAAATTATATGACTCCGAATTACTTAGTTGAGCAGTTGTACTTGTTCCATCACTAAAGTTAGAACTAGTTGCCATCTCCCATTCTTCTGTTGTCGCCGTAACTGGAATAGTCACCCATCCACCAGGGTCACTCGAGCAACCAGTTGTGGTTAGGGCGTATTGAATGTCATAGTCATAATTAGTTGCGTCCCCCGCACCTATGTTAGCGAGAGCCATTCTCAATCTGATATTTTCACCAATCTCTAAGTGAACTCCTGTCATGGGGTCCCCCGTATCTTCAGCTTCCCTCCAGTTGGCAGTAGATTCGGAACCATCATCATCTCTAAAACGATAATGAATCTGATTAACTTCAGGTGAAGGAGCAACAAAGCTAATTGAAAGATAATCAGAACTAAGGGTGGTGGAAGAAGCTATATTCTGATATAGCCTGAAATAAACTCTATTATTTATATCGTAGTAATCTGATAAATTAGAATTTATTTGACCTTCTAAATCAAAATCAATATTTTCTGTACTAGTACTATTTGTAGATAATGTTATCCAAGAATTAACTGATCCGAAGCGATAGGCCTGTAAAACAAACTCTGCATCAGCCCCGGAAATGCTTGATTGACCATTCCATATTATGTTTATAGCATCACTACTAGTTGAGTTTCTGCTTGCAAAATTATATATCGGATAAGAATTGGAAGTGGTTAAAACATCTCTATTCCCATCATCAAGAGAAATGTCAGAATAACCTTCCGGGTCTAGAAAATAATCAAGATCGCTTGAGCCACTTGGAACGCTAATTGGACTTGCTTTTGAATATCTAATAGTATCAGTTGCTACAGTTGAAATTGTTGGATACGAAGAATAAGCATCTAGAACTATGTTGTCTGTCATATTATAAAGTCTCAGTCTATATGTCTTTCCAGCTTGAGCATATCTAGTATCTAAAGCAAAAACAAACTCTGTATAAGCTCCAGTGGCTAGCGTAAATAATCCGGTTTGATCGGTGTTTTCATGCCAAGTACCATTGGTCCAAGTATTAGAATTAATTCCTGCTTTAGCAGATGTTATAATACTTCCATTAGAACCGGACAAACCGAGAGAGCGTGAAATATCTGTTAGTTCTCCTATATCGATCCAAGTCCCGGGACTATCTGTTTGATTTTCAAACTGAATTTTATAGGCCTTATTTAGAGCAAAATCCCCTCCAGTATTTTCTAGTTGCAAACGTATATTAACCCTCTCACCCAAATAAAGATTATTAAGGGGGGTGGCTATTGAGATAGCAGATGAATTATTGTTAACTGTTGCACCGTCATCGTTTTCTATTAAATAAGAAACTTGTTCTAAATATGGAGCCGGGCTAGTTGTCACTTCAAGTTGAGTGGAGCTAGCCTTATTGCCGGCCAAGTCATATGCCCAAATATTTACATAATAAGTTGTTCCTCCTTTTAGATTATATATTGTTGTCTCACTGGCTCCACCGTAATTTATAGACAATAAATTACTATCACTATGTTCTGTATTAAACTCTGACACAGGAGAGCTGGTAGCATAGAATATTCTATAGCGAGAAAAATTGATATCACTACTTTGCGCTCCAAAACCAAGGATAATACTAGAGCTAGTTCTATTGTTGTCAGTCAATGCGCCAGGGGCTATTGGTGATATGGTGTCAACTCTTAGATTGGGTGTTGTTAAATTATATTTAGTCCAATTAGAACAATTTCCTAACTGATCGCAAGCCATAACTTGCCATTTATAACCGACTGAGGAGTCAGGAAGATCGGATATTAAGATCTTGTCTTTATATTTTATAATACTAAAATCATTGGCAGTGCTTGTCGCTACAAACCAAATTTTTGAAGTACAATTATCAAAAGTCTCTCCAAAAGAACAAGCCCCCACTGGTTCATCAATACTTGTTGTAAATGAGCTGCTATTATCTATTAACTCAAAATAAAGGGTAACAATTTCACTGGTATCTGAATCATTGGCAGCCGCTTCCAAATACACATCGTTAGTATTTGTCCAAGATCCATTTGAAATCATAGTTGTCCCATCTCCTTTGTATTGAACCAATTCGCTTGGAGTGGTTGGCGAAGTATTTATTTTTGCAAATGAAAAACTACTAGCATCATCATTATAGTTTTCCAAACTAAGACCTGAGGCCATGGTGGTCCAGATTTGATTTGAACCTGGATTGTCACTTGAGTTAAAAAATCTAGTGTTAAAACCATCCCAAAAAACGACCGCTAATTCTGTAGAGGTGCTTTGATAAGTAGCAATAAATTCATTTTCGCTAGGATCTTTTTGTGCTCTTACTCTAGACCAAATGCCAGAGGAAGACCCTGGAATAGCTGTATTTGAAGAATCTAGAGAATTACTACTTCCATAGACTTGGCGGTATTTTGGAGTAGCACTGCTATTCTCATTCCAGAGTGCAACTGCCGAGTCATTTTCATAAAAAACCATATCATAAGGCTTTTGAGAATTATTAGAATATGAATAAGCATTTGAGCTAGAAATATTGTCGCTATTTGAAGGAATTGACCAAGAAGTTGAGCTACCTGAAATATCTGTTTTATAAACATTTATTTCTCCATTAATATCATCTCCAATATAATAAGCTATTCCATTTGAACCTGGGTTGACTGCAAACTCACCATGAACAAAAGCAGAGGACCAACTCTCTGGACTGTTTGATTCAGCACCATAGCTAATACTTGAATTAGTAACCTCAAAGTATTTTGCCTTAGTAAGGGCGAGTGTGTCTGAATTGGAATAATTAATAGCTCCCTTAGTATTGTCGCTTGGATTAAAGAAGGCTTCGCCGACATAATTATCAAGACCCTCTTCTTCATTGGAATGTTTTGTCCAGGTAGTCCAATTATTAGAATAAGAAGATCCTCCGTAATAATAAGCGCTACCAACGTTACCATAATAATCATGACCTGATTGAGAATAAAAATAATTATCAAAAGTTATAAGCAGATAATTGTCTGTTGCCGGTCTTCTAACCAAGCGACAACCATTTACTACCTCGCTTGGTCCAGGGCCTGCTCCCTCTGATGACCAGCCAGTATAATCCCATTTATATACTTGAATTCCAGCAGAAGAGTTATTGTTTCGCGCAACCATAAATTCTTTACCAGACAAAGATCCAATACAAGAGGTAATTTTGTCAGCATCGGTGGCTGACGAAAGAGCCGAACCGAGCTGAGCAGTATTTACAAAATCATTGGCGGCATAACGATAGACTGTTCCCCACCATTCTTGATTTGTCCCATCCCAGGTTTTTACAACCACGGCTACGCGAGCGCCATCATCTGATCTAAGTGAATCAATATGTCTAATATTATCTCCTGCTCCACTTCCCATGGTTGGTCCTGTTTGCTCGGCACTCCAATCTGCTCCATTCCAATATCTATAATAAAGAACTCTGGTGTTCTTAGTATAAAAGAAAACTCCAGGAGTTGATGACACGGGGTTGGTGCTGACAGCTGTTTCAGTAGAACTTGTTTTATTGCCAGCTTCATCATAAGCCCAAATATTAAAATAATATAAAGTATTTGAAAGTAGATTTGAAACACTAGTGATAGAAGCTCCGTTGTAATTTATATAATTCAGATTGGAATCAGTGTGCTCAAAATCACTTTCGCTTACAGGGGTTGAAGTTGAGTAAAAAATCTTGTAGTGAGAAAAATTATCTTCATCTGTTTGAGAGCCAAAAGAAAAATCTATTCCAGAACTGGTTTTACTTGATTCAACTAAAGATCCAGGGGCAGAAGGTGGGGTAATATCAACTCTAAAATTTGGAACTTCTGTGTTATAGGAAAGCCAGCTTGGAACACACCCCCCATCATCATCACAAGCAATCGCTTGCCATTTGTAACCAACACTTGAATCAGGAATATTGGTTATACTGCTTGTTGCATAAAAAGGTGTAACACTAAAATCTCCAGGAGTGGAAGTAGAAGTGAACCAGATCTTTGAACTGCAATTATTATATTCTTCTCCCCAAGCGCATGCTCCACTAGGAACAGAGGTCGCTGTTGTGAAAGACGCACTAGCTTCAATTAATTCAAAATATACAGTCAAAATCTCAGAACTGTCTTGATCATTTGCCCAAGCAGAAAGATAGATATCATTATTGTTTATCCAAGAACCATTGGTAATAAGGCTCATACCATCACTCCAGTATTGTTCACCGATAACAAGGTTGTTAGGAAGATAATTAGTGGTTACTTCTAGTTCGCTTGAGCTCGCATTATTGCCATTGTTATCATAAGCCCAAATATTAAAATAGTAAGTCACTCCAGGAGTAAGCCCTTCCACGGTTGTAGTGGCGGCAAAATTATAATCTATATCAAGCAAATTGATATCACTGTGTTCATTTCCATCCTCTGTTACCGGAGTAGAAGTAGAATAATAAATTCTATACCTTTGGAAATTATTCTCTACAGTTTTTGCTCCAAAATTCAAAACAACACTTTCACTATTTTTTTGATTTAAAGTAAGGGCTCCCGGGGCAGTAGGATTAATAGTATCAAGTAAAACCAATCTAGTACTCGGGGTATCTTGATCAAATGTTCCATCATTAACAGTAGATCTAATACAGTAAGTTCCTTCAACTCCTGGCACATCTGTTTTAGCAAGCCAATCAAAAGAAACATAATTTTCTCCTGGGGATGTTATTATCCAACCAGTTGATGTTCCAATCTGATAATCTAAATTATTGTCAACTCTGGGGTCGCCATAATCAGCTGTTATGTATTCTTCTCTTTCATCTATGGTCGCTTTATTTGGTGATGTAAAATCACAAGAAGCTCCTGCTACATATTCTATTTTGGCTCGCAAGGTGTCATCATTATCTTCATCATCAGCTCTTAGAACAATGTCAACTGCTCCTGTTCCGTCTGTTTTTTGTACACTAGTAACAAGATTGCCAGTTGGAGGAGTAAAGGCGCTTAACGTAGTAGTAGCCAGCTCTAGAGTTGAGCTAGCTTTATTACCAGCCAAATCATAGGCCCAGATATTAAAAACATAGTTTGTGCCAGCAGTTAAATTACCTATTACAGCTTGTGTTTCGCCATTATAATTTTGATAATCAAGAATACCTGTGTTTATATATTCCGAATTACTTTCTGTAACTCCTGACAAACCTATCTTATAGAATATTCTATATCTATAAAAATTATTTTCGGTGCTTTGAGCCCCAAAAGAAACTGTAACACTGGTCGCTGCCACAGATAGCGCTCCAAGACTCCCAGGAGCTGTTGGCGAGGTGGTGTCAATCCTAAAATTTGGCCCAGTATTAAAGGAAACCCAAGAAGAGCAATCGCTAGACAAATCACAAGACAAAGTTTGCCATTTATAGTCACCGTCTGGGATAGCTGTTATGCTAGCCTCTCCAATATATGGATTATATCTGAAATAATCTGCAGAGCTAGTTGCTACGAACCAGATTTTTGAAGCACAATCATTATAGGCAGTTCCCCAAACACAAGCACCAGTAGGCTCTGTAGTAGCGGTTGTAAAAGAAGAAGCATTTTCTATTAATTCAAAATAAAGAGTAATAATTTCATTAACATCAGGGTCTGTAGCTTGTGCTCTCAAGTTAACACTGTCTTCATTCACCCAATCTTCGTTTAATATTTCTGTTACAGAGTCATTCTTATATTGACTGAGGTTGCTTGGAATAGATGGCGCTGTATTAGCAGGAGCAGTTGTAAGTTGTGGGTATGATAAATAGTTATCAAAAGTATAATTTCCATTTCTGACCATTCTAAAACAATAATCCGTACTAGGGCTAGCATTATAATTATATAAGACCCAATCCCACTCAGCTATATTATTTATAGGGGTGTAGTTAATAACCGTAGCGCTAGGGTTTTCCTCTTCATAAGTCTGAATAATTGTAGATGAGGCGAGGAGAGTGCTTGATGCCGAGACCCCGTCTACTGGAGTGGGGTTATTATATCCTCTAAACAAAGCTATGCTTGCCAAGCCTCCTACATCCTCCCAGATAGAAACAACTGAGCAATCTGACCCCTCTCCAAACTGAAGCTTGAAACTCTCTGAAGAAGTCGCCATATTTTGATCTTCAACTAAAACATTCATTCTCAATCTTAAAACATCTGTTAAATAAACATTGGTCGTTGTAGTATTTTCATTTTCTAGGGCATTACTTGGAAAGACTAAATCAATATTCTCATACCATCGCCAATCATTTTGTGAAAAAACAGGAGAAGGCGGAGTATATTGATAAATATAAGATACTATGGCATTCATTTTGGCCCCACCAGTACCACTGCCGACTCCGTTATTAGAGTAACAAATATTATATTGATTATTGTTAACGGCTTCTATGATAGAACCTGTGCTTTTATAAAAACGAGCAAAGGAATTATGTCCGCCCACTCCAGATTGGTAAGCATTTGTACAAACCGGAATCCCTGCAGATATATTTGTATCCAAGGTAGCATTGGCAGTCCCTACTGTTCCACTACTATCACTAAAAAGGTAAGTCGCCTCAAGCTGTCCACCGCGAATAGTTTTTTCACCAACTATTTCGGGAGCCACTATTAAGGCACTAGTACTTGTTGAAAGCTGAGAATTGCCGTTATCTGTGCTTTGGCCTCCGACTATGTTTAGATTTGAAAGATAACCATTTGATTCATCAGTATAAGTATAAGTAATAACAAGCTCGGCCGACAAACCTCCTTGTTGAGTAGAACCGTTGGTTGTGTTTAGAGTAACGCTTTTTGGGTTGAGTCCATTAGCAAGAGCAAGTTCAGCATAATTGGTAGACGGGATAATATGTTTAATATCAAAAACAGGATTTACAACTGCTCTTCCTGGATCATAATTATAAACATAATTTCCAGATTGAGTATTGTTGCCAACAATAGAAGAAACAGTAACTGACTTAGCAGCATCCTGATAATCATTACTCACTATTCTAAACCAAGCACTTTTAACAGAAACCACTCCGTTTGAAGCTCCATTTTCAGGGAAATAAACATTAGCCGAAGCGCTTGAAAGAGCAGTTGATCCGCCATTGTTAACAACCCCCAGAGGAAAAGACACTGTTCTGGTTTTTTCTGAAGCAGAACTAGAAGCTACATAAGTCATAGCTACTTCGCCACCCAAAAGATAATAACTATAGCCTGACGCTGACGTCAATCTCATTTCAAGGGTCTGCGCTGTATTGGGGGTAAGACCACTTACAGACTCAAAATAAAAAGGCAGAGGGTTTCCTTGTCCACCGGCATTAGCAACTTCGTGTGTGATGGACGAGGAATTAATGTCATAAGTCTGAATATTTACATCTTTAGTAAAATCATCTGTATTATTTGGATTCCCTGCTAATTCGTTTTGAGTATTTGTCTTAAACCAATTAGAAAGTCCTTCTGAAAATTCCGGAATTTCCATATTATAAGAAAACAAAGGACAGTTTGAATTAAGTGTGCAATTATTAGCCTGTGAACTTAACCTTGTTCCACTATCTCCCGTAACATTTGAATCAAGAGGATAATAAACCGTATTGGTTAGATTTTCACTTTCCTCTCCATTATAAACATAGGTAACGACTAGCTTAGCACTAGCATAGGAAATAGAATTAATCGTCGCCCCCCTTTCTATGCGATAGCCAATTTGACCGGAAAGCTCAACGCCTTCGCCAGAATAATTAGCTAATTGAGTTTCATTGCTTACATCAAAAATAAGACGAACATCATTTGACTCAGTTTCATCATAAGCAAGAACACTATTATCATCAACCAAAACCCTTCCTGTGCCAGAAAAAGCATTAGCTGTACAAGGAGATTCGCAAGCATCAAAAGCTAAATTATACCCACTGTAATTACCTGCATTATTTGCATAAGCTTCAAAACGAGCTTCAAAAACAATATAAGCATTTTTTATCTCTGCCCCTTGTTCAGCTAACTTAAAATTAAAAGCAGAAAAAGTATTGTCCGTGTCAGAACTTTGTCCAGTGCTGCCATCTCCACTATAAGCGCCTCCGACGAAAGCAACTGTATTCGCTCTCCTGGGAACCGCTAGGGCTGTTTTATGAGTTTGTTCACTTGCCCAAGATTTATTACCATAGTCATCATAAGCCCAGATATTAAAAACATAATCCATATCAGGGTCAAGATTATTTAATCTGGTTGTTGCCTCGCCATTATAATTTATATAAGCAAGATTAGAATCTATATGTTCTATGTCTCCTTCACTTACGCCACTTGTCCCTTTCTTATAAAAAATCTTATATGAAGTAAAATTGGTGTCTGTTGATTGTGCTCCAAAATTAAGTGTTATGCTGGTATCAGTAGAAGTAGCAACGGAGAGATTTCCTGGGGTGCTCGGTGCCACATTGTCAATCAAGAGAGTTTGGGTTGTCGGAGTTGTTTGATCTTCATTATCATCATTAGCTGTTATGCGAACACAATAAACTCCATCAGCTGTTGGAATGTCCGTCTTAGAAAGCCAATCAAAAAGAACAGTGTTGGCTCCTGTGTCAGTTTTTATCCAGCCAGTACTAGTTCCTACTTGATAGACACTATTATTATCTATAATAACAGTTCCAGTGCTAGCACTTATATTAGCTGGTGTTTCGTCAAGAGTGGGGTCAAGAGGAGAAGTAAAAGAACAAGAGGTGCCAGCTTCATAATCAACTCGGACTCTCACATCATCATCATTTCCATCATCAATCTCTATAGAAAAATCTATTGCGCCTGAACCGTCTGTTTTTTGAGCGACTGAATTTATAGAACTTATAGGTGGAACTAATTGGTCTAGAGTAGTTGTTGAAACTTCTACAGGAGCATTAGAGTAATTTCCATATTCGTCATATGCCCAGATATTAAAGACATATTCTGTGTTAGGAAAAAGATCTTCCACTATGGCAGTGCTTGTTCCGTTGTAGTTGGCAAAATACATATCAGCGCTGGTAAAGGCACTGTCTGTTGTCGTTGCCCCGGAAGGCCCCATTTTGTAATAAATAACATACCTATCAAAATTAGTATCTGTGGAGGCTGAACCAAAATCAAGATTGACAAAAGTACCACCAACCGAAGAAACACTCAAAGACCCAGGAGCGGTAGGATTTACATTGTCAATAGTTACCACCTGAGTATCTGGCGTAGTCTGATCAAAAGTTCCATCATTAACAGTCAATCGCAAACAATAGTCACCATCTCCAGTCGGAACATCATTTTTGGAAAGCCAATCAAAATGGACAGTATTGGTCCCCGAAGCAGTTTCTATCCAAGCATTAGCATTTCCTATTTGATATTCGTTAACATTCAAAACATCGGGATCACCAAAATCAGCAGTAGTATCCCCATCTACTTCACTCAAGGTAGCACTTAAAGCTGAGACAAAAGAACAAGAAGATCCGGCTTCATATTCTATTTTAGCACTCGTATCATTATCGTCAGGATCATCAACTTCAATAGAAGCATCAACAACTCCAGAGCCATTATTTTTCTGAAGAACAGAAACAAATGTTCCCGTAGGTGGATCATTAGGAATAGTGTATTCAACCATCACTCTAACTTGATCTACATAAAGAGTTCTCGATTGCCCATTGTTTGAGTTGCTACCATAAACTCGCACATCAAGATTCTGTACATCAGACCATGTCCAGGTCGCTGGTGCTTGTCCATCATTTGTAATATCAACATAATATGTATTATTAGAATCAGTTGTACCGAGAGTTGCCCCTGCTATGGTTTGAGCTGTTCCATTAGTAGATCCTCCGAACCTAGGAAGAAGGTAAGCAGTTACATCGGTGGTCTGAACATACCCCTCTATACCTATCTGAACATTAGTAATACTATAAGAAAAAGAAGGAACATTATTAGCATTAGCTTCCAAATAATTAGCTGAATCATTAGCATTTCTTCTTGGAATAGATCTTGTGGCATAAGTATTATTGGTTTGATCCCAGGCATTAGCTGCATTAGTCCAACCAACACTGGTTCCAGCATCATATTCATAAACTGAAACAGCATCTGATGCTATTTGCCATTTTCTTTTTTCTTTAAAAACAGTATTTCCTCTCTCAGCGGCAATCTCAGCAGGACCAAGTAAATAGAATTCTGGGAAAACATCAGGTGCATCAAAAACATATTTATACTCATACAAGCCCCCGACTTGCCAATCAACATCCCAAATAATAATCTTTTCTTTTTCAAGCTCAATTATTTCAGCTACCTGATTTAAATTTTTTACAACAAAACTTTTTGGAACATATTCTCTTAACTGACCCGAAAAGTCTTCTCGCGCTAATACTCTAATACTCATCTCATAATCAGCCAAAGGATAAATTCTAGTTGGACCAACTCTCTCAACATTAAAATCCAAATTATCTTCTACATAAAAAACATCACTTATTTCATAATAACCATTTTGAGTTTCCGCTAAAAGATTTAAGCTATATTCTCCCTCAAGAGATAAATTATTGTAATAAGCATAGTAATCGGGCTCTAATATGTAATTATTCGCTCCGCAAAGACTATTACTCACCATTTCTCCGTTACTGGTACTCAATATAGTTTTCTCTCCGCTAGGATTTTCTATTTCAAGGATTAGATCAGCATTACAGAGCGTATCACCAAGCTCATCCAAAACCGCCACTTGAAAATAAGCAGTTTCACCGACATCAAAAATTGATTTATTTATATTCAAGGCCAAAACACCCCAGCTAAAATCCTGAATATAGCTTGATAAATATTGACCGTCTTTTACATAGACCTCTAAACTATACTTTCCAGGCTTAAACTCTCTAATATCATCATCAATATCAATTTCAAAATTACCATTCTTGAGATATCTAATGTTTGCCTCTATCTCAAAACTTTCCTTTTGAGAATCTTTCAAAAAGGCTTCAATCTCAATATCTTTATATTGATCAACGAATATACCGGAAATTTCAGATCGCAAGCGAGAACCGAGGCTTTTTTCTGTCCTTTTAAAATTAAAAGAGAAGTTAGGCAACTCATCTCTACTAAAAAAACTTTTTGCTTTAGATATTCCTAGAATTCTCTCTGTCTCAAGGTCTTCCTCTGCGCCAACAAGGTTCTCTGGCAGAATTTCTTCTTCTTCAATTTCTTCATAGTCCAGTTCAATCCAAGTAGCATCCAAAAACAGCTTAACCACTCTTGTGTCATCTTCACTAAAATCATCGTTAATATAAGATATTCTTATTTTTAAATCAGCTAAATTTGAAATCTCTTTCTCTAGGGGCATAGAAAAAGAAAAATAATTTTCCTCATTAATATTGGCTATTTTTTTATTCCCCGAAATTTCTGAAATTAGACTCCAACTAGTACCATCAAGAGAATATTCAAAAAGAAGTTTATCTCCTTGATATTCACTAAAAAAGGCCAAAGAAGAATTTAAACTTACATTTGTAACCGGTTTCTTGGAAATATCAGAAGGAAGATTAAAGCCTGATAAAATAAGAGAATTAAGAACACCAGGAGAAATTATTTCTGAGTCACTATTATCTTCTTGAGCATTAGCGAACTCGGAGTAAAACGAAAACAAAAATGATTCAAATCCTTTTTTAATAAAACTTACTGGAGAGGCTGAGCCTTCTTCTGAAGGATTATCCTGAGATGGCTCTCTTTCTGGTTCAGAAGGTGAAGAAATATTTTGAGGTTCAGGATCAGTTTCAATGATATTATCTAGACTTTCAGCAACAACTTCTTCTTGTTGCTGTTCTTCTTGTTGTTGATTATCAAGTTCTACTTGTTTTTTGTCTTCAACTAAAGTTGTATCGCTTTCAACAACTTCCATGTAGCTTTCTTCTAAAATCTCTGTACTAGAATCGAGGTTTTCATCAATACTCTCCTCTTCTCCCAACACTTCCCCAGTCTCCTCATCTAAACCCTCTTCATCAATAAGAGTATTTTCATCCCCAGGAATAATGTTGTCTGTTAATTCAGACTCTTCGGACTCAACTAAACTTGATAATGGATAAACAATATATGCAGAGTTTTCTTGGGTAAATTTTTCAAATTCTTCAGAAGAAGACAAATCGTGAATAAGTATATTTTTGGGTGAGCTCCACTTCAGGGGCCCATCTTCCTTGCTTTCACTGTTAAAAAGTCCTGGATATAAATTTATTTTATTGGTAGAAGCCCCCAAATAAGAAGAGAAAGAATTAGCCAGAAAATAAAAAGACAAAATAAAAAAAGCAAGCCAAAAAACTGCTTTTATACGAAAAAATTTATTCAATGATTTTCGAAAATTATGCATGGGGACAAAATTGACGATTCTTTACTTTTTTAATTTAAAATTAGCAAAAAAATCAACAAAAATAACAATTGCCGTTTTAGTTTATTTTGCTTTTTTCTTATATTATTATAACACAATAAAAGGTAGAAATGCAATAAAAGGATTTTGAATTTTTTAAAATAAATAAAGCAATAAATCTCTTATATCAAAATAAGAATTAAGGTCTTTTAGTTTTGGTAGTCGTCAAAAAAATGAATATTTATTAAATTAATGTTATTAATTTTCCTTATCCATATTTCAAGTAAGGAATATCTAAATAAAATATCCACAAGGACCTAGATGTAGCTCAGGATTACAACAAAAATCACCTGCACTCAATGAACATTTAAATAATGCTATATAAAATTTTTACATCCACATTGGAAAGTGAGCAGCATTATATCTTGTCAAAAAAGCAGATTATTAAAATCATTTTTAAATCAATTCTACATACACGAAAAACAAAAAGCCTCTCTTTATTTCAAGAGAGGCTTGGACTAAAAAAATATTACAGACCTATCTGCTTGATTCAATGGGCTTTATCTCAGAGTTTGAGCCCAATTCCTCATGACAAGAGCCAACCAGCATTTGTCCGGAGTCAAATTTATATAAGAAATAACCTGACTTTTCAAAAGAAGCATTAGGCGCATTAGGATCAAATGGAATGTCAGCCAAGTAACCATTATCAACAAAACTAAACAAATCAACACAAGATGATTGAAGTGTTACCGTAGGATTAAGACACTCTGTATTACATCCAGTCGTGCCATAACCTATTTGATAATATGAATTAGGAGTCATCGCCATGATATTTTCATGATAATCCCCGCCATTATCAACCTGATGCAATTTTATAGCTGACAAAATCGCCTGAACATCAGTGGCTCTTTTAGCATTTCTAGAATCCTGAAAACGGGCCATTGGATTTAAGGCAACCATTACTATCCCCGCCAAGATAGCTAGGACAGCTATTACAATCAAAAGCTCCACAAGCGTAAAACCTTTGCTGTTTTTGATTTCTTTTTTCTTTAACATAGCAATAATTAAATTTATTATGCCTAAATTATAGCATAATTATGTTATTTTATTAACTAATCAATTATTTTCACAAAAAGAGAAGATATCCACGAAGAACTTCCATCATTAATTTGAATATTTACCCATGAATTTTCTTCACCTAAAAATAGATAGTTTTCTCCCTCTCTGGCCTGAGCTACGACTGGGAAATTTGTCCCAGGTCCTTTTCTTATATTAATATTATTACCCCTAGTATTTATAATTAAAGCTTTTTTTTCAGAAACCTTTTCTGGTTCATAAAAACCAAAGTCCCCATTATGATAAAATTTTAATTCCAGGTTCGTTTTATAGAGACCTTTTTGAGAAGTGCTTTCTATTAAATCGTTTAAAACAAAATCAAAATCATAAATAGACCCTTCTTTTATTTTTGAATAAATATTTTCGCTTAAGACAGTATCAAGATCTTTTTTTTCACCTATAAACCAATTAGTTTTTAATGGAAAAAATAAATTTTCTTTATTTAATAGATCTTCTCGTGGAACTTGCCAATAAAACTCATTTTCTCCTATCTCTTTTTTCAAAATAACCTTAGCACTTTCAATAATCTCTTCGCCAGGAGACGGTTCATTGAAGACGATTTCAAAAAATCGCCCCCCTATCTCATTCTCTCTCACAGCCTTTCCATCCACTAAAAAAATACCATAAGAAAAGGTGGCCTCATTTTGATAATCTACTTTATTTTCATTAATATTTAATGGAACATCATTTTTCTTATTAAACAAAAATAGAAACGCCGCCAGCAATAAAAGAAAGATACTTCCTAACACAAGAACCCTTTTATAGCTTATAATTCTGTCTAACAATTTAAAAAAAACTAAATTATTATTAACATTCAAAGAAAAACTTATTTCTTTTTTGTTTACATTGTTTTTAACAAGGCCATATGTTGTAATAAAATCAACATCTATCTTTCCGTCTTTTTTTTCTTCAATCAAATCAATGTCTTCTTCTACCCCCTTTAATTCTTTTTTTAAGTATTTTTTTGACCCCTTGGCTTCAAATATTTTTCCACCTAAATATATTCCTTTTAGTTTTTTACCAATTTTTTTATTTAAATAAGAATAGCTTTCTTCAACTTCTTTGGCAATCTCTGAAATTATATTTTTTAAATGGTCTGTTTTCTCATTAGCTAATTCCAAATCCAATTTATCCGATTCTCCTTCAAAAACATTATCGTATTCATAACAATAACTATAAACTAACTGGTCATTTATAAAAATTGAAAAAGTACAGTTCTTTTTACCAGCATTCAACAACAATATTTCACGCGTGTCATTTATGGTACTTTTTTTAGCAACAGGTCCTGGTTTGAATGATTTTATTTTAAGTCCTAATTTATAAAACAATCTTTGCCACTCATCTAAAAAAGATTTTTCTATCGCTAGAACAAAAATATACAATTGCTCATTTTCATTTTCACTTTCAATTCTCACCCCCTCTATCGCTCTGTATTCAATAAAATAATTATCAATGGACTTTGGCAAAAAACCTTCCATTATTTCTAATACTTTTTCACGACTTATTTCATCTGGTCTCAGAAAAAAACTATGTGAGAAAATATTTTCTTCTTTTAATCCGAAAATTATTTCAATTTTATTGTTAATTTTATTATTTTTTGAAATAAGATTTTTAAAAACCTCTTTCAATCTTTCTTTTTTAGCGATTTTCCCGCCCACTATCACTCCTTCTTCTATTTTTGTTTGAAATTTATTGCCAACAACAATATCACCATCAATTATGGATCCTTCCAACATCAAAATAGAATCGTCTGAGATGTCTATCCCTATTTTTTTATTTTCAAGTAATTTCATTTACCTTATAGCATATTTAATAACGGATAATTTTTCGCCAAGTAAAACCTCTGCTTCTATCTTTTTAAAAAAACCGTCTCTGCTGGCAACAATATTTATTTTTTTAACTCCATCAATACCTTCTGTATTGATTATACAAGATCCGCCCTCAAGTATCAAAGAATAGTCTTCTAAAACAAGACTATTATCACTTTGAATATCTTTCAATACTAACTCCAGACAAGATTCAGCCAAATACAAGCTTTTCTTGTTATCTAGATGATTAACTGATGATTCTAGATTATCCATTGACAAGAAAGAAGTGCTTGAGGCGAAAAGCAAGGTTACAGTAAATACAATTACTATCAAAAGAATAGAACTAAAACCCCCTTCTTTTAATCTAATATTTAGTGAATGATTTATAATATTTTTTTTCATATTTAAATTCTACGGAATCACCGAATCTTTGATTTAGTATAAAAGATGTTTTTATGTTCCTACCATCGCTACCACTAACAATAAACTTTAAATCTCTAATAATTAAATTATTTTTTGTTAACTGATAGACCAAAGGCCCCTCTTCTTCAATATATAAAATGCCTTCATTTTCATAAATTTTTAACTCACCTGAGTCATCTTCAATAGTCAATTCACTTGCTTCTTCTCCTGTTTCTGGAGAAATAATTTTACTTGAATTTTTTATTTTTCTCTCAAAAATATCAAAAACAAACTGTGCATCACTTTCAACATCAATAATGATAGAATTCTTAGAGTTAACAGTATTTATCATTAAAAGAAAAGATATAATAACCACTACCGACATAGAAAATACCACCAGATAAACTAAAACTTCTATCAAAGTTAAACCATTTTTATTTTTTATTATTTTGCTCATTATTTATAGTATATTTTTATTCCTTTGAATTCTGGAGAATTCAATCCATCACCCAAAAGAGTGATTCTGTACAAAATCCATTTATTGCCATTGTTTATTTTATTTATTAATTCTCCTTCTTTGTTTATAAAAAAATCTTCACTCTCTCCTGTGTTGTTAGGACCCAGCCAATTAGTGTCCCAATTTCCAGGCGAGCCATTTAAGTCAGGGGCTGTTTTTATTTGGATTTTTACATAACACTCCAAACATTCTCCGCCGATTTCATCCTCCCAGGAAATAACGCTAAATACTCCTGTGTTCACTGGACCAAAAGCAGAAGACTCCAAATACCCGGAAGTAGCTAATGTGCCTGTAGCCACCTCTTCTAAAGACAATGTTTCCCCAATGCGAATACTTTCACTAGAAAAAAATCTATCTTCTTCAATGTAATATTCTTGACCCGAGCCCCCACTCCAATCATTTTGACTCCAAATAGCTGATTCCCAATTACTTATATATGTATTGTTTGAAACTGATAGTTCCTTATTATTATTAGACCAAATAACCTTTGAAATTATTTTTAGAGTATTTACATCCCTAAAAGAATTTGCTGTTTCTTCATTTAGCAAAAACCCATTTTCATCCCTATAAACTGGCTCAAAAATTACATATCTTTTAAACTTTCCTGTCAGGGATTCGGTATTTTCACCATTTAATACCCACTCGCCGTCAAACTCAACACTACTTTTAGTGTATGATAAATCGTTCCAAGCTTTTTTCTGAATAATCTTTACTGCTTCAATATTCTCTTGACTCAAATTAAGAGCATAAGAATAATCTGAACTTTTTTCAACCACAGTCAAAGACCCCAAAACCATAGAAACCATAGCCGATGAGAACAAAACAAAAATAGCAATGGCGACCAAAACTTCAATTAGAATAAAACCCTTTGGATTTATATTATTATTTGTCATTAATCAAAAAATATTGCTCCGTATTTATTTATAGTAATTTTTTTCTCTAGACTGTCCTTAGAGTAAAAGATAAAAACTTGTTCCTTTTCTGGGGCTCCATCTCCTTTTGCTAAAATAATATCAACACTTTCCTTTGGTTCTATGACCTCTAATGAGCTGCTAATTTTAACTGAAAATTCATCAATTCTTTCAACATAAGAATCTCCTTGATAAAAAACAAAATTCCCTAAAGCTTTATCAAAGTAAATACCATAAGATGAATTATTCATGGAAGAAAAGCTTTTTTGCCTAGTCTTTTTGAAACCAGCTTCAAGCTCAAGTAAAAAGGTGTTAGAAAAAGAGTCGCTCAAATAATTTGAATAAAGCGGAAAAGCTAAAATACTTAATGAGCTGATAATAGCAATAACAATTAATAACTCTAAAAAGGTAAAACCCTTTTTGTTTTTAAATATAGGAAAAAAAATCATAATCTTATTTATAAACCGAGCCTGTTATCTGATAAATTGGTGATATTATTGAAACTGCTATCCAGCCCACCACAAGTCCAACAAAAAGAAGTAAAAAGGGTTCAATCGCTACAGAAATTCTCTTGGTTGATTGATCTAGCTTGTTATCGTTTATTTTTGCTAAGTTTTCCAAGGTGTCTTCAAGGGCGCCTGCTTCTTCAGCCACCCTGATCATTGAGCTAGTTAGCTTTGAAAAATATTTTTCGTAAGCGGCAATGGCTTCAGATAGCTTTTCTCCACTAGCCACTTTTAATGAAATATCTTTTACAACTGCTTTGTAATAATGGTTCCCAAGAGTATCAGCTACAATTATAAGTGCTTCATTTATAGGAATTCCGCTCTGGAGAAGAGAAGACAGGGTCCTTGAAAACCTGGCCGTGTTTGAATTTTTTGAAATATTTTTTATCAGCGGGAGCGAAAGAAGCAGGTAGTGAGTTATTGGCTTTATAAATTTTTGCTTCAATAACCATAATAAAAAAAATAACGAACCAAAAGTTTGAAACAAAAAAAGTGATTTATTGTTTTCAACATAATTGGAAAATGCAATTAGAATTTTTGTGGAAAGAGGTAGATCAATTCTCAGGCCTTCAAAAATAGGAGTAATCTTTGGCAAAACCACTAGAGACAGACCAACTCCAATCAAAAAACTCATAAACAAAACAACCATCGGATAAACCATGGCATTTTTTATCTTTTCTATCATCTCCCTGTCTTTTTCCAATTGACCTGCTAAATTTTTTAGATTTTCCTCTAAATTACCGGATAGCTCACCAGCTTTTACTACATTAATAAAAAGTCCGGAAAAAATTCTTGGGTGTCTTTTGAGGGAATCTGCTAAACTATTTCCTGCTAATACTGAATTTAAAATATCTTCAACCACTTTTCTTAAATATCCGCTTGATTGTTCCAGAATAACATCCAGGGCTTCTGTTAGTGAAAGGCCGGAATGAAGCATCATTGATAAATTTCCAACAAAAAAAGACTTATCAGACAAACTGAGCCTTTTTATAAAAACAATATCTATATTTTTACTTCCTTTATTTTTTTTC
>RRYU01017984.1_pt1 | contig 46424 bp, 34 predicted proteins | sample 2162651 | NCBI WGS metagenome assembly RRYU01 (sample SAMN10267283, study PRJNA491782) | microbial mat metagenome | isolation source: biomat in the production well | place: Japan: Minami-Kanto gas field, natural gas well KTG3 | collected 2017-06
GATTCCTCGGGCCGCCCCCAGGCCTATGGGCATGACAGACGACCCGGTCGGCGGCCCTCGGAATGACATGGTTGGCGTTGTGGTGGCATGGAAATCATGAATGCCGTGACTGCCATAAAACCCATGTCATTCCGACCGCGGCCGCCGTCCCGCCCCCCGTAGACGCCAACCCCCCGCTGCGGCGGCGGGAGGAATCCCCGCCGACACACACAACGCACCACCATGTCATTCCGACCGCGGCCGCCGTCCCGCCGCCCGTAGACGCCCACCGCTCCGTCGCGGCGGCGGGAGGAATCTCCGTTGGGATGCGTTGAGGATTCGTTGGAGATTCCTCGGGCCGCCCCCCGACCTACGGGCATGACAGACGACCCGGGCGGCGGCCCTCGGAATGACATGGCTGTTCGCTGGGGATTCCTCGGGCCGCCCCCAGGCCTACGGGCATGACAGGGCCGGGGTGGGCGGCCCTCGGAATGACATCGATGTTCAGTGTCATTCCGACCGCGGCCGCCGCCCCGCCGCCCGTAGACGCCAACCGCCCCACCGCGGCGGCGGGAGGAATCCCCATTGTTGATTCATGGATGATCAGCGGGGATTCCTCGGGCCGCCCGTGCGGGTGTTGGCATGTCTGGCAACGAGGTGAGCGGCCCTCGGAATGACATCGATGTTCAGTGTCATGCCTCCCGCGGCCGCCCCCAGGCGCATGGGCATGCCAGAAGCCGGGCGCTGGCTCAGTGCTGCAGCAGCGATGGCACTGGCAACAGTACATACAACCCCAGTACATCCAGGGGCAAATTAGGCCGGACAGTGACTGCGCCGGTGTGGGTGGCCTGGCGTACCCGGCGATGCGCGGCATGCAGCGCGGCGGCGCGGGCGGTGGCAATCGCTTCCAGGTCGCTTTGCAGTGCGGGCAGGTAGTCTAGCGAGCGTTGCAGTTCCTCGCCGCGCTGATCCAGGGCAATATTGCCAGCAGGTTCGGCTTCGTCGAGCAACTGGCGGGCAACTGGTTCATCCAGCCAGGTTAGATTGTCGGGGCGCCCGGCGAAGCCAGCGACGACCAGTTCTTCGGCCAGCATGGGGGCGCTGCGCCCTGGTGCGCTGATGAGCAGGCGCAGACGCAAGAGCAGCAGGGTGGTGCGCCGGGTGACGCTGCTGGTGCGAATGACCCCACTACGACTGGCAGGCGATGGCAGGTCATTCTCTTCCAGGGCAGTATCGAGCAGATATTCGGCCAGGGCCTCGGTTAGCGGATGGATGCGCTCGATCAGGTGGTAGCCTTCGGGCAGTGGGGGGGCAAAGCCAAGCCTGACTTCGGCAGGTGTGGTCAGGCTGCGCCCGCTGGCAAAGGCTGTGCCGACGCGTTCGCGCACGATGTTCGGCAGGGCCGCCAATGGCAGCAGGAAGCCGCCGCCCTGGCGGGGCTGCAATGGCGCACCTAGCCGTTCGCATGCGCCACGCACAAATGCCTCGACCGTTGCCGCGTTGCCTAGTGCCAGGTCGGTTTCTGCCAGTTCCTGGGCGACCTCCTCGGGCTTGATCGCATGCTGCGCAAAGCGCGTGCGGCTCTGCTTTTCGCGCTCGGCGGCGCGATCCCACTGCTGATGCAAGGCGTCTAGATCAACAGCAGGCTCGTCTGTGAATAACGCTAACTGCTCTACCTGCTCTGCCTGCTCTTGAAACAGCGACCGTACCACCGTCTCGACCACGCTCTCACTGTCTACTGGCAGGGGCACACTGATGCCCAGCGTGCGGTGGATCGTGACGGCTTTGCGCAGCAGCACAGACAGCACTGCCTGGTCAATCGGATTGTCTACGCCATACAGCAGCGTTGTGCGTACAAGCGCGGCTGGCTGACCATAACGATCCACGCGGCCCTCGCGCTGTTCCAGGCGATTGGGGTTCCAGGGCAGGTCATAGTGCAGCACCGCATTGAATGCGGCCTGCAGGTTAATGCCTTCGCTGAGGCAATCGGTAGCAACCAGCACACGCACCGGGCTGTCGCTCAGTTCGGCCACGCGCTGCTCGCGTTCCTCCTCGGAGCTGGCCCCGGTGACAGCAATAACATGCAGCGTAGGAAAATCACTGTGCAGACGGCGTTGCAGTTCCTCGGCCAGATAGGTCGCGGTAGCGATATAACGGCAGTAGATAATCGGCGCAAAGCCTTCGCGCAGCATTGCTGCCACTTCCTGCGCGGCAATGGCGGCTTTTGGATCACCCGCGCCACGCAGCGCGGCGGCACGCCGCACAAATGCCTGCAGCCGCTGACGTTCGCCGGTGGGTAGCACCGTGCTGCCTTCTTCTACCACGGGGGTCGGCTCGAAGTCCTGGGTAACTTCCTGTTCGCCCAGGTCAAGCACATAGCTCGCCAGCAAATGGGCACTCTCCTGCGGCTCCTGCGACTCGATCAAGCGCCCGATGCGCGCCTTGAGCGTCGCCTCGGCGGCAGCCGGGCTGCTCATCACACAGCGCAGCAGCGCCAGCGCCGTCCAGTAGCGCACACGCTGGATCCAGACCGTGTCGCTCTGGTTGCTGCGTACGAGTTCGCGGGCAAAGCGGTAGATATCATCAAACAGCTTGCGGTATTCGGGCGACTGCTTCAGCGAATAGGTAATCTCGCGGGTATCGCGCGTAGGAAAGGGCGTATTCTCACCCAGCCACTGCTGCACATCGGCGCGCCGCCGCTGCACAAAGTGGCGTGCCAGTCGCCGCCGTTCTTGCTCATTCAGATGCACCGGATCGAACATGCTGAAATCAGGGTCGAGCAGTTCCAGCAGCGAGCGAAATGCATCCTCGACACCGCTATGGGGCGTGGCGGTAAGCAACAACAGATGACGTCGGGCATCACGTGCCAGCTCAACCAGCAGCTCGTGGCGCTGCTGGGCCGAGCGCCCGCCCGCCGCCCGCGCAGCAGTATGCACCTCGTCGACAATCACCAGATCGGGACAGCCACGCAGAAAACTGTCGCGGCGGCGATCGGCCTTCACAAAGTCGATACTAACCACCATAGCCGGATAATGCTCAAAGATGCTGCTATCACCGGGCGGCAGCGCTCGTTCCAGGCGTGCCGCCGTGCCAGAGCGCACCACAACCGCATCGATGGCAAACTTTGTGTACAATTCGCGCTGCCACTGCTCACAAAGATGTGGCGGACAAACCACGCACAGCCGTTGTGCCTCGCCCCGGTCACGCAGTTCACGCGCAATCAGGGCTGCCTCGATTGTCTTGCCAATGCCCACATCATCCGCCAGCAGCAAGCGCACCGGCGTCAGGCGCAGCGCCATCAGCAGCGGCACCAGTTGGAACGGACGCGGGCGCACGCTAATGCGCCCCAGCGAGCGAAACGGCCCTGCACCACTGCGAAACGTCAGACGTGTAGCATCACGCAACAGCTTGCCAGAGGTGAAATCTCCCGCCCGGGCCGGGTCAGGTGGCGGAAAAGTCGCCTCTTCTAGCCGATCAATGCCCAGCGCCCGATTGACCGGCAGATAGATACCGGTCATCTCCTGCTCGGAACCACCCAGCGGGCGCAGCAGCAGCATATCAGGCTGCTCGGTCGGCATAACAACCCAGTCGCGCTCACGACAACGTACAAGCGAACCAACCTCAAAACGTGGCATTAGATATTGTTCCTGTGCTGATATAGATCAGAGAGCTTACGCTAGAGCATCGTCAATCGTAACGAACATCCATGTCATTCCGAGGGCCGCCCACCCCGTTGCCAGACCGACCAACACCCGCATGGGCGGCCCGAGGAATCCCCCATGCATCCCCATGTCATTCCGAGCGTCGCCCACCTCTCGCCGTCTCATGCCAACACCTCGACTGGCGGCGCGAGGAATCTCCCATGATCATCCATGATCAAGCAACGGAGATTCCTCACGCCGCGAGAAGGGGAACCTCTGGCGACCGGGTCAACAGGCGCGGCGTTCGGAATGACATGGAAGTGCATGGTAGTTCATGGTGTCCATGGCATCCATGCCAACCATGACCAATTCATGTCATTCCGAGCGCCGCCCACCCGTCCTCCTCTCATACCAACACCTCGGCGGGCGGCGCGAGGAATCTCCAGCGAATCTCCAACGAATCCCACCGGAGATTCCTCCCGCCGCCGCGGTGGAGGGGGGGCGTCCACGAGCGGCCGGGCGGCGGCCGCGCCTGCCCCGAGCATCGTCGAGGGGGTCGGAATGACATGGAAGTGCATGGTAGTTCATGGTGTCCATGGCATCCATGCCAACCATGACCAATTCATGTCATTCCGAGCGCCGCCCACCCCGTTGCCAGACCGACCAACACCCGCATGGGCGGCCCGAGGAATCCCCCATGCATCCCCATGTCATTCCGAGCGTCGCCCACCTCTCGCCGTCTCATGCCAACACCTCGACTGGCGGCGCGAGGAATCTCCCATGATCATCCATGATCAAGCAACGGAGATTCCTCACGCCGCGAGAAGGGGAACCTCTGGCGACCGGGTCAACAGGCGCGGCGTTCGGAATGACATGGAGGCCATGGAGACGTTGTATATTCAGCGATTGCCATTTCATCCTCCACCCCAGAACGCATATTGTACCATCTGCGTCTCGATATCTATTCCCCGACGCAGCACCACAATCCGAAAACCCAGGTCAGCCAGGTCGTCGCGCAGCGCGGCAAGCTCGCCCGTGGGCGGCTGTTCGTCGCAGAACACACAGGTCATGCTTGCGTCATAGTAGAAATCAGGCCGGATCGGCTGATCTGGCAACTCCGGCTGGATGAGATCCGGCAGCCGCCGCCCGCTCGTGCGCAGATGCGCCAGCACCTCAGCGGCAAACCCATCAAGCGGGGTGTCCTGCGTATGGCTGCTGCTGCTACTGGATGATGGTGTGCTGGTCGCAACATGCGCCAGGCGCAGCAAGAGATCGCGCACAAGGTGGCGATTCAGCAGCGCATGATCAGGCTGGTTGGTATAAGACAACAGGCAGCGATAGCACGCCCGCACGCAGTCTTTCACCTCGGCGGGTTGTTCCTGGCCGCTGGCTGCATCGTAATGGCAGATCTCCAGGGCAGTCGCGGCTACCTGAGCCAGCGCGGTTGCATCCTCGGCCAGGCGCGATAGCACACCTGCCCCGCCTTCGGCTGCCTCCCAGAACAGTATCCGCCGGTGTGTCCCCGTGCCGATCCGCTCCGAGGCCAGTTCCTGTTCTTCGATCTGAAAGACTGCCTCGATGCCACGCTGGAGCGCGTATTGCAAACTTGCCAGCAGCGCCTCGTCATCGTAGTTAGGCAAGCGTACCAGCAAGATGTTACGTGTATCGCGCACCATCACGCGGATACCGTGGATCAATTGGGGCGTCGCGGCCTCGTCAGCATACTCGCCGCTTGTATCGCCCTGGTCGTCAGGACGCTTCGCCCAGGTACCGCGCTGCAAGTCCAGCGTGAAGCCATCGGTGCGCGAGCGCCGCCAGCGGTGATTGATCCGCCACAACGTCGCCGCCGGGGCATAGGTGAGTTCCAGCAGACGCACGCCCTGGTGATCGATTGCAGTCGCATCTTTGTGGCGCGGGCCATGGGCATCGCCAGCAAAACGATAGTGACTGGTTACCAGATAGCCCTGGCGGATACGCTCTTCTTCCTCGCTAGTGATGCGCTCGATCCGCCGGGTTGCCATGGTTGCCATCTCAAACAGACGATCGGTGGTCAGGCTGGTCTGCCCATCCAGGCGTGTGCCACAGTGAACACATATCTCGGCAGTGGTTGCGTCGCCACCCTCGTATAAATAACCACAGACCTGACAGAGCTTGACGGTCATCAGGCGCATTTCGGCCTGACCGGCTGGCAGGATGGTGCGTGTCACGCGATATTTGCGCCCTTCATGGTAGATCACATTGCGCGGCCCAAACTCGGTCAGCGCCAGAAAGCGCGGACGCGCCAGAAAAGTGCCACTTTCGGCAGCAGTCGGCAGGAAGGCCCGCACCGGCAGGCGTGGAAAGTTGTACCCTGGCAGAAACCCTTCGCTGGCAAAATAGCGATAGGGATAGAAATCTGTATCGTTCTGGCTGCCGCTGTTGCAGAGCAGATCCTTCTGGCGCAGCGCCTCGCTCTCACGCCGGCGCGCATCGTCGCTGGCCGCCTGGGCCGTGCGGCTCACATACCGGCGATCAATGTCGATCCGTGCTTCCTGAAGCTGGCGTTCGGCGGCGGCATACAGCTCCCGCCAGCGATCACAGGCCCGATCAAAGCTTGTGGCCGCCGTGGCGATAACATCCTGCACCCACGCAGCCGTGTACCAGGAGGTCTGTTCCAGCGCTGGCGCCGCAGATGCCAGCAGACGCTGTACCTGTTCCAGACATGCCTGCTGGCGTTCGGGGCTGAGGGCGATCGCCTGGGCTATGTGTGTTTGCAAGGGGTAGGCATGCGCAGCATCGGCAGTATCAACGACATTAATCATCGAGCGCTTGAGCGGCAGCCCGGTCATGGCCAGCCAGATCGCGTAGATGTGTGCCCGGATCAGGTCTTCATTGCCCAGATCCAGTCGGGGCGGAATAACCGCCCCGGAGACCATGCGCGTAGGACGGCGGAAGAAATACTGGTCGTGACCGCTACCTACCGAACAGTATGTCGCCACCAGTGCCGGTTGCCCGCTGCGTCCGGCTCGTCCACTACGCTGGGCATAGTTAGCCGGAGAAGGGGGCACATTGCGCAGATGCACCATGTTCAGTTCGGCGATATCGATGCCCAGTTCCATAGTCGGCGAACAGAACAGCGCAGACAGGTGGCCCTGGCGAAAATCGTGTTCGCGCTGCTCACGATCCTGCTGCGACACCTGCCCGGTATGTTCATGGCCGATAATGCCCCCCAGGTGCGTAGCAACCTCGCGGTAGAGGCGCGCAAAGAAGGCATTGGGCATGCGTGGTGGTTCATACGGCAGATTCATGCGGCGGGTGCGAATGGGATCGCGGCCCACCGTGCCATCACCGGCCTGCCAGATCAGCACATCACTGCGCACCTGCACCGCCGGGCCATGCGTGGCCGCCACTTCCACCAGATAACCCGCGCTACGCAGCGCCTGCACCAGCGCGGTGATCATCTCGGCATAGGCATCCTGGTCAAGCTGAGCCGCAAGCCCCCAGGTCTGCGCCGCCCGCAGATAGCGCCCCAGGCCGGTATGAGGCCCCAGGCTGCGCTCGCCGCGATGTTCCACCGGCACACCAGGTAACACAAAACGCGTAGCGCTCTGCAACATCTCATGCTCATCAAACGGCCACGGATCGCGCAGGGCTTCGCGGGTGCGCCGCTTGAGCGTATCCTGCACCTCCGGCTCCAGGCATCGCACACTCACAGCCAGCTCGCGCCGCATATAGTCAAGCAGCGCCCGCACAATCGTCTCGCGGGTAGCGGCAGCCGTGCTACGCAACAGGTCGTGGGTCTGCCAGAGATCGTTATAAGCACACACAGCCGCCAGGTCGTCATAATCGACCAGCAGTAGACCGCACTGTTCCAGATTAGGCTGCACCAGCCGCCAGCCGCGCCGCAGGTCTTCATAAATGCGATACTCCACCAGATCATGCAGCACAGCCTGAGTATGACGGGCACGTGGCCCGACCACCAGCTCGCGGGCATAATCGGCGGGTTGCAGATGAAGCTGCTCAACCGTCTGACGGGCAATCTCGGTATGATCCAGCCCGGATGGCGCATGCGCCAGGGCGCGGTAGAGCGCCGCCCGCAGCAGTGCCACACTCACAAAATCGTTGAAATGCCCGGCCTGCAGCGACGCATCCTGGCGATTATCGGTGAAGCTAAGCAACTTACGCGCAACCGGCTCCAGCGACGCATCCTGCTGCATCTGCGTAAGCGCCGACAGCGCCAACAAGGTGGTAGCCGTACTGCGCCCCTCGCTACTCAGGCGCGCCAGCTTGCTAAAATCGGCCTGACGCCTGGTATAAACCTCACCACAGCGGAGACAAGTAAGGAATGGCGCAGGCAAAAACCAGCAGCGTATGCCTGATTCCACCGCCCCCGCCGCATCGCTGTGGTGCGCAATATGCCCATCCGGTAACACAAACAGACCCCGTGGCTGATACGGAGCATACGTCTTCTTCAGCTTGCGCCCGCTCTTACGCTCGTTAAACCAGGTTTCGGGCAGCATATCGATCTGCGCATCCGACCAGCAGCCATCGGGGTCAACCAGCAGATAGCCCGTATTCAGATCGTCCTGGTCGGAACTCATCAGCAACGACGGCACCCGCGGCTCTATGCGATCATGCTCTGCCTGCAATGTACACAGCGCATACTCCTGGCCGCAGGTCCGACAAAAAACCAGCGGAAACAGCAACGCATCAGCCGAGCGGTCGGCAGCATGCGCAGATGCGGGGGCATAATGTTGCCCTTCCAGCGTCAGATAGCGCTGGTCGGGATGCTCAATCGTGGCATAGACCGAACCACCCTGCGAGAAAAACTGATGCAATTTGAACGCAAAGCCGGGCGTATGCTCCGGGCTGCGCACCTGACTACCAGCGGTAAACAAGGCAGCCAGGCGGCCAGCACACCGATCCGGCGCAACCCCGGTCAGGTCAGCCAGGCGCTGCGCCCCCTCGGCCAGCGTCACCGGGTCGCGTCGGCGCAACCGCCCATCCTCATCGGCGCGCAAGCCAAACGTCGCCTCAATCCAGGCCGTCAGCGGATGCTGCATCAAGGTTGTCCAGTCCAGCGTGGCTGGCAGCGGCGACAGCAGAGCCATACGCAGATCATCGGTGCTAGGCAAACTGGCATAGGGCACACCCCAGCGCAGCGTCTCATCAATCACCTGATCCGCCCCGATTGGCACGCCAAAGAGCGTACTGGCAACGGCTGCCACTGCCTCAGCCCGTTCGCTGCGAGTTGTACCAGTTGCCATCGTGGCGCTTGTGCCAATGCATTGAAGCTCAGGGTTGCCACAGCGCTCGCGCAAGCGGCGCACCAGCAGCGCCACATCAGCCCCCTGACGCCCGCGATAGGTATGCAATTCATCCAGCACCAGAAACTGGATCGCACTATGCGCAGCATCCACAAAGGTACGCTCATCGGGGCGCGTAAGCATCAATTCCAGCATCACATAGTTGGTCAGCACAATATGCGGCGGATCAGCACGCAGCGCAGCTTTCTCTTCCTCGTTCTCCTGGCCGGTATAGCGCGCAAAACGCACCGGACATGGCCCGTTTAGATGCTCGGCAAAACGTTCAAGCGCCTGCTGCTGCGAATTAATCAGCGCATTCATCGGATAGACAATAATCGCCCGCACCTGGCCCTGTTCCGGATGGTGGCGCAGCACATGATCAATGATCGGAATCAAATAGGTCAGACTCTTGCCCGAACCAGTGCCAGTTGTCACCACATAATGCTGACGTTGGGCCGCCAGATCAATCGCCATACGCTGATGCTGGTGCAAACGCAGCGTATGCCCCTGGACACGGAATAGATCGCCGCAGCGCGGATGCAACGCACCCTGTGATACCAGATCGTCCACCGTATCAGCAGCCTGATAGGCAGGACTAAGCTGCAGCAACGGATCAGGCCAGAGCATGCCATCGGCAAGCTGCTGATCCACAAACGCTTTAATCCGGGCATCCAGAATAGTCAGAAAGCTCTGGATATAATCGGCATAATCGCTGACAATCTTATTCCGCAGGCGAAAAACATCCATGCCATACCTTACTGCTAGAGCGATAAAAACACCAGGCCAGGCCTGGTGCTAATGCTATGCAAAAAGGGGCCGAATGTCAACCTCTGCCCATGCTGCCATATGGCAGGTCACACGCCCATAGGCGGCGCGAGGAATCCCCCATGATCATCCATGATCATGCACCGGAGATTCCTCGCGCCGCCGCTGAGGCGGCTGGTGTCTACGGGGGTTCGGGCGGCGGCCGCGCCTGCCCCGAGCCATGCCCTGAGCGTAGTCGAAGGGGCAGTCGAGGGGGTCGGAATGACATGGGATGACCATGTATTCATTGCCCAACCATGTCATTCCGAGGGCCGCCCCCCCGGTCGTCCGTCATGCCCGTAGGTTTGGGGGCGGCCCGAGGAATCTCTCATGATCATCCATGATCATGCACCGGAGATTCCTCCCGCCGCCGCTGCGGTAGGGTGGGCGTCCAGTGGCGGCGGGGCGGCGGCCGCGGTCGGAATGACATGAACATGCAGTGTGCGTGCGGCGGGGATTCCTCCCGCCGCCGCTGAGGCGGCTGGTGTCTACGGGGGGTCGGGCGGCGGCCGCGGTCGGAATGACATGAACATGCAGTGTGCGTGCGGCGGGGATTCCTCCCGCCGCTGCACGGGTTTCCTATTCCGCGCCAATTCCTTCGCATCCTCGCAAGATCGCCTGTCTGCAACTTGGTCTAACTCGTGTACAATACGTGCCAGGATCACGCCAGCAGGCCGTGCCAATCTTTGCTCGTTTTTACTTTCTATTTTAATCATGCACATTCTGCACATCGTTCAAATCTACCATCCAGCGCCGAGCGGGGCGGCACGCTATTTCGTCGAAATCGGTGAGCGCTTTGTACAGGCAGGCCAGCGTGTCACCGTGCTGACCACCGATGCCTTTGACCTGGAACACTTCTGGGCCAGTGGCCGCCGCCATATGCCCGAACTACACGACCAGCATAACGGCGTAGACGTACGCCGGTTTGCGGTTCGACGCATGCCTGGCCCGGCTATCGTCTATGCCGTGATCCGGCGACTGATGGTAGAAATTGCCCGCTTCGGTGGCAATCGTCCCATTGTTGTCCCCCTGTTACGCCGCATGGCCACACTCACCCCGCGCCTGCCTGACATGGTTACCTATTTACACACAGCGCCCGAACTGGCCGATGTGGCGCTGGTGCATACAACCAATATTACGCTCGACTTTGCTATGCTACCGGTGATCGACTGGGCACGCAAGCGCGCCATTCCGCATATCTGCACACCGTTTATCCATCTGGGCGAACCTGGCAACCGGCAGATCCTGCGCTACTACAGCTTGCCTCACCAGATTGACCTGCTGCGTCACAGTGCGGCGGTGATTACCCAGACCGAACGGGAGCGACGTTTTCTGCAGCAGGCAGGCATATCAGACCGGCAGATGCATACCATTGGCGTAGGCGTGACACCCTCGGATCTGGCCGGCGGTGACGGGCAACGTTTTCGCCACGAACAGAACATAACCGGGCCGATGGTGTTGACTATCGGAACCGCCGCCTATGATAAAGGGACATTTCATGTGATCGAAGCCATGCAGCAGTTGTGGCAACAGGGCGTTCAGGTAACCTGGGTACAGATCGGCCCGCTGATGGCCCACTTTGAGCAGTTCTTTGCTACCCTGCCAGATGCTGATCGTTCGCGCATCCGTCTGCTTGGCTTTGTTTCCGACCAGGCCCGCCGCGATGCACTGGCCGCCGCCGATCTGTTTGTACTACCCTCGCGCACTGACAGCTTTGGCATTGTCTATCTGGAAGCCTGGTGTTACGCGCTGCCGGTGATCGGAGCAAATGCCGGTGGGGTGCCTGATGTGATTAGCCATGGCAGCAATGGCCTGCTGGTAGACTTTGGCAACGTGCCAGCCCTGACCGCCGCAGTGCAACGACTGCTGCATGATCGTGAACTGGCCCGCGCCTTTGGCATAGCCGGGTATAACAAAGTGTACCGCACGCTCACATGGGAACAGAAGTTTGCCCAGGTACGCAGCGTATACGAACAGGTGACAGGGCAAAAGATCAGAGATTAAAACCAATAAGCTTACCCGACGCTAGAAAACTATTCACAGGATAGCTAGACCAGGGGACAAAGGGGTACGTGCTGGCCCAAAGAGGGAAAGCGCCGGGTGGAGGGCCAGCGATGCAGGGAATTTACATGCATAAACGGCTGGTTACGCACATTTTCCACTACCCAAAAACTGATACCTTCGTGATATTCCCCCCTGTCCGCCGCTCATTTCTTGTGCAACTAGTCACAATATTGCGCAAGGCAACAGCCCGTAGTACAATAAAGATAGAAATATCCGTCTATCTGCGATGACGCAGCTTGCCGCAAGCAAGAAAGCAGCGCACCATGAACCAACTGGTCGTTTGCAGGATTCAAATAACAGCCGTCATTCGCTAATTATCAAGCCCCTGGGTGTCGTATGCACTCGGGGGCTTTGTCGATCTTATGGAACTGTATACCCGTCGGGCAAGTGTATGGTGATCGTCCGGCAGTAGCAGTTCCAGATGGAGGAGAAAAATGGACCTGATCGTCAAGAATCGTAACCATGGGAAGTTGTCCGAACGTCAGCGCAACCACATTGAAGAGAAGCTGGGCAAGCTTGAACGTTACCTTGACGCCCTCAGCAGCGGAACGGTTGAAGTATCCACCGAAACGCGCCGCAACGCCGGTGAGGTATATCGCGTCCAGGTGACGCTGGTGGGTGATCACGGCATTATTCTGCGCGCAGAGGATTATGGTGAAGATCTATACACCGCGGTTGACGAAGTACGCGATAATTTGCAACGTCAGGTCAAGCGTTACAAAGAAAAGCATTGGCGACGGGGCAAAATGCGCCGGCAGGGTGGCAAGTTTGTGGAGAGCGAGCCGACCCTGGCTGATGGAGCGGTTACTTCACCTACAAACGGTAAGGATGAGCCAGAGGATATATATGAGATTCCAGAGATTGTGCGCATGAAGGAGTTTGCGCTAAAGCCTATGTATAGCGACGAGGCCGTCGAGCAGATGGAGTTGATTGGGCACAACTTCTTTATCTTCCGTGATGCGGATACATCGCATATCAGTGTGGTCTATCGCCGCCGTGATGGCAACTATGGCTTGATTGTGCCAGAAGAAGGAGGGTAGAAGCGCACAGCGCAAAGCGTAAGATGATGTAGATTATAGATGTAGGGACGGTTCGCAAACCGCCCCTACATATTGACTCCGCAGGTGAGATCATTCCCGCTCTCTTTTCTATAGCCCTTCTATGCCATCAGCCAGCTACGCCCCATGCGAGCCGGGTGGATGAGGCAAGGCAGGATGACATTGCCAAAGCTATCGTAGATATGCCTGCGAGCGATTACATACTCTGCAATAACTCTAATACAGGAGCCAGAGCATGATGGCTATATTGCCAGACTCCCGTAACCTTACCAAGGTCTTTATCCGGATCAACAAATGTGGCAAGAAAAGCATGAACTTTAGCTTTAAAACGATTGAGTTGATTAATTGCTATCTGTGGATAGGCAGGCAGTGAAAGCAAAAAGAGTGCTTCTAAGGCTACAGTTTTACCTGTATTATTCATACCAGTTAGAAGATTAATACGACTAAGGTTTTTGAGATAAACGTCACGATGACTTCTGAAATGTTGTATTTTCAGACTTCGAATCATTGCTGTTCCTTTTATAAAGTATCTATGCCGAGTAGCCCAGGGCTTATAAACAAATTATAACAAATCATCACTAACCAGGCTATCATTCTGATCCAGATAGCTCCAGCTTACGCAGGCCTGGCTGAGCTTTGCCCTCGATCATCGCCCATGCCACCAGGGCACTTGCCAGCGCCAGGGCACTTGCCAGGTACATAACAAAACGAAAGCCCGCGACAAAGGCATCATCAATGGCGCGTTCAATCTCTCCAGCAGTATCAGGCGCGACTTCGACAGGAACCTGGATATTCGCCAGATCGGCGCGACTGGCTTCGATTGTCTGGCGTGTGTCTGGTGTAAGATCCAGCGGCGTTAGATAGGTTTCCAGATTGATGCTGAAGACAATCAGCATAATCACGCCAAATATGGCAATTGCAAAGAGAGCGGCAACCCGCGATACGGCATTATTTATGCCTGAAGCTGTGCCAGCATAGTGCGTTGCCACCGCCCCCATTACTGTTGTGGTAAGTGGGGCCACACTGATAGCCATTCCCAGGCCCAATACGACCAGTGCCGGGAAAAAGGTTGTCCAGTATGATCCCCCGATGTCTGGCAGGGTAAAGAGAAAAAAGCCTAGCGCCGCGATGATCGGGCCAATAACCAGGGGCAGTCTGGCCCCAAATGTATCGACAAGTCCTCCCGCCCAGCGCGATAGAAATGAAATCAGCAGAATCATTGGCAGGAACGCAGCCCCGGCCTGGGTTGCTGTGTATCCCTGTACCTGGATCAGGTTGAGCGGCAAGAAAAATAACGCCCCGCCTAGCGCCATGTAGAGCAAGAGCGTCAGGCCGTTGGCCCCGCTGAAGGTACGCGAGGAAAACAGGGTCAGCGGCACCATAGGGGCCGCGACGCGGGTTTCCACAAAGAGAAAACCCGCCAGCATGATCACGCCCAGAGCAAGGGTCGTGAGTACTAGCGGATCGCTAAAACCTCGTACCGACGATTCAATCAGCCCATAGGTCAGCCCGCCCAGCCCCAGCGTTGCCAGTAGCGCCCCCCACCAGTCTAGACCGCCCCGTACTTCCTCATCACGACTCTCAGGCACGTATCTCCAGGTGATTGCCAGTACAATAATGGCCATGGGTAGAAGAATAAAGAAAATCCAGCGCCAAGAATAGGTATCGATCAGCCAGCCACCTAGCAGTGGCCCCAGGGCGGCTGTCAGGGCGGAAAATCCTGACCAGAGGCCAATCGCCCGTCCACGTGCTTCGACTTCGAACGAGGCGCTGATAATCGCCAGGCTGCCCGGCGTCAATAATGCGCCCCCTACTCCTTGCAACGAGCGGGCCACAATCAGTTGTTCAGGTGTGACTACCAGGCCGCACCAGGCTGATGCCAGCGCAAAGATCACAATACCTAGCATAAAAATACGTTTCCGCCCATAGTGATCGCCCAGCGAACCACCCGGCAGAATCAGGGCCGCTAAAAAGAGGGTATAGGAGTTGACGATCCATTGCACATCAACCACGCTGGCCCCCAGTTGCGCCTGCAGCGCTGGCAAGGCTACATTCACGGTTGAGCCGTTGATAAAGCCCATGCTTGACCCAAGAATCGTCGCCGCCAGGATCCAGGGTCTGTCCGGGAAAGAACAGGGAGCATCGGCTGTACCCGCACGGATAACGCCCTCGTCACAGGGTTGTCGGATAATATAGGCCATATATGTCTCCTCTAAGCGCACAGCGGCTGAGCAAACAGCATACATTTTTACGTTTTGTTAATTATACGAGGTACGCGGTCGCTCACCCACAGACTGTGATTCGCCTCCGGCAGGGCGGAAGATGGAAAACGGATCTTTTCTTCAAAAAATTTTGTTAGCGCGAATCAGGTCTGGGTTAACGTGGACGTGGGAATAACCCTCCAGCAGACTGGCGAAAAGCATATCTGAATCACCCCACCCCCCTTCCCCCTCCCCTGGAAGGGGAGGGGGAGAAGATGTAGCACGACGCTGCGGCGGCTGTGCCGCCGCAGCGTCGTGCTAGCTCGATACCCCCCTCTCCCCTATGGGGAGAGGGGGGCAGGGGGGAGAGGGGCCATGGGGCATCCTGATGCGATCTATCCAAAAAACTACCCATGAGTGCCATTCAAACGTCTGTTTAAAGCTTACCGCGTACCTCACTATAAACTATTGTATCATTAGAAACTTTATCCACTATTTACTGCTAGAAACAAGAGAAAACATTATGCCAACCACAACAAGGCGATGGTCGTTTTATCGGGTTGTGTTTGCCACCGGGCTTTTGCTGGTTCTCTTGCTGGCAATGGCCTGGCCTGTTTATGTTCGCCCCATCCAGGCCCAGCAGCCGGTAGAACAGATGCGGGCCTTCTGGGTCGACTCGCAGCATCCGGGGTATCGCAATCCCGCCGAACTCGACACTTTGATCAATGATGTCGTACGGGCGAATGCTAATACGATTATTGCCCAGATGCGCTGGCGTGGCGATGCCCGCTATAACCAGAGTATCGAGCCACGCGCAGTCGACCCGAAGCTGGCAACAGCAGAGACATTCGATCCGCTGGCGGCTTTGCTTGAACAGGCGCATGCACGTGGTATTGCGGTGCATGCCTGGGTCAATGTGTCGGTTACCTGTAAAGATGGCCATGCGTTGCAAGGGCATCCCCAGCATGTGTGTACCACCCATGGGCCAGCGGTATCTGACCCGGAACGCTGGACAACGGCAACCTATCAGGGGGCACAGGTCGGCGATCTTGATTTTGGTCATCCTCAGGCAGTGGCCCATATGGAAGCGGTTGTCTTCCATATGTTGCGTCACTATCCCGCCCTCGATGGCGTCCACTTTGATTATATGCGCTATGGCTTCACCGATTATGGCTACAACCGCGTTAGTCTGGATCGCTTTAACCGTGCCTATGGCCATTCTGCCGATTACCGGCCTCAGCCGGAAGATCCAACCTGGAGCCAGTGGCGGCGCGACCGCATGACCGAGTTGATGCGCCGCCTGTATATCGGCAGCAAGGCGATTAATCCTGCCATCCAGGTCAGTGTGGCCACGATTACCTGGGGCGGCAGCGGCACGGCAAACCGCAACGACTGGACGAACTCGGCGGCGTATGCACGCGTGTTCCAGGATTGGCGGGGCTGGCTAGACGAGGGCATTATTGATTTTGCTGTGCCTATGCACTATTTTGAAGAGCATGATCCACAGGAACGTGCCTGGTACGACAACTGGCTGGCCTGGGATCGCCAGAATGCCGGTCGGCGTGCGATTGTGGCCGGGGTGGGCGTTTTTCTGAACTCACCTGATAATGGCATTGCCCAGGTTCAGCGTGCGCTTGCCGCAGATGCCGAAGGGCGTGGTGTCGCAGGGGTGGCGTTCTTCTCGTACTATGTACCGTCTCCCAATAGTACCGACGCAGGACGCCAGGCATTTATGGATCGGCTCAAAGCTTCGGTTTTTGCCGAACCGGCGCGTGTCCCGGTCTGGCCCTGGATCGCCAACCCGACGAGCGGCCACATCCAGGGCATTGCCACCATTGATGGACAGATTGTGCCCGCTGCGCGCATAACGCTGTTGCAAAATGCATCACCTGTCCGCGATCTGACCGCCGCCAGCGATGGCTGGTATGGCGCAGTCGATCTGCCGCCGGGCAGCTATACTGTTGTGATTCAGGCCGGGGATAATCGTACAGCGCAGCATACTACCACTGTGCATGCTGGCACGGTGACAGAACTGCACACTGCCGCACCCGGCGCATTACTCATCTCGCCCGATCTCCAGGGATACTGGGAACAGAACGGCGGCCTGGCAGTATTTGGCTTCCCGATCACCGCACAGCACAGCGAACTGGTGGAAGGCCAGGCCCGTCAGGTACAGTGGTTCGAACGTAATCGTCTGGAACTGCATCCCGAAAATGCCGCCCCCTACAATGTGTTGCTGGGGCGGCTAAGTGAAGAGCGCCTGCTGCAACTGGGGCGTGTCTGGCAGTATGAAGCGCGGGCCGCCGGGCCGCAGCCGGGATGTATCTGGTTTGAACAGACCGGGCACAACGTATGCAACCAGGCCCCCGGATTGGGATTCAAATCGTATTGGGAAAACCATGGCCTGCGCGATCCCCGGCTTGATCCATATGCACAAAGCCTGGCGCTATTTGGCCTCCCGTTAAGTGAACCACAAATGGAAACCAATACCAGTGGCGACACGGTACTGACACAGTGGTTCGAACGCGCTCGCTTTGAGTGGCATCCGCACAATCCAGACCAGTATAAGGTGTTGCTGGGGTTGCTGGGGAATGAGACGAATTAGAATAGCGGTAGCGTACAAGTCTCACGTTTTATTGCGTAGGATCGGGCATAGTGGTATTATCAAGCCACTTATGAACGACAAAAAATCGTACCGTATCTATGTGTGTAATGGGGCACAGTGTGCGTCTCGCGGCAACACGCCGATCTATCGCGAGCTGGATCGGGCTGTTTATGAACATGGCCTCGACGAAGTGGTCGATATCTATATGAGTGGATGTCAGGATCGCTGTGATTACGGCCCGAATATAACCGTCTGGCCGGGGCCGTATCGCTATGCTCGCTTGACCCGTGAGGCCGCTCGCCTGATTATAGAGCAGCATGTACGCGATGGTTGCCCGGTGGAAGAGTGGAACATGCAACGTGAAAAGTAGAAAATATGCCTTCGATCAGCATTTTTTCTATGGTTGTAAACAGCTATACCATAGTTTCGATAGGATTATCTTTTGAAACTATGGTATACTTCTGGTAGACGTATCCCCCTGGCGAGAGCAGTGTGCAGGTATAAAGAGGGTATCCGGTATTCGACGACGAGATGGAGAGAGATACATGAGTTCTGTTGGCAGAGGTGAACATCGTTTAGATGAGCAGCAGGTTCTAGCGGCACTTGGCACGGTTCAAGAGCCGGAACTGGGTGGTGACCTGGTTTCGCGTAAGATGATCAAGAACCTGGCAATCGACGGAGGGAAAGTCTCTTTCGCCGTTGAACTGACTACACCGGCATGTCCGCTGAAAGACCAGATCCGCGAAGAGTGTGAAGCGGCCGTCAGGAAAGTGCCCGGTGTTACCGATATCGCCATTGAGTTTACCGCAGTAGTACGGGCACATAGCGGCCTGCCCGACCAGGCGACTATTCCGGGGGTTACGAATATTATTGCCGTTGCGGCAGGCAAGGGTGGTGTGGGCAAGTCAACGGTGGCAGCAAATATAGCAGTAGCCCTGGCGCAAGAAGGCGCACAGGTTGGTCTGCTGGACGCTGATGTGTTTGGCCCGTCCGTGCCGCTTATGCTGGGGGCACAGGGTCAGCCTGAGGCTTTTGAGGATGCGCAGGGCCAGGCGATGATGGTGCCGTTACAGGCGCACGGGATCAAGCTCATATCAATCGGCTTGCTGATCGATGAGAGTCAGCCGGTGATCTGGCGCGGGCCGATGGTAACGCAGTTGCTGCGCCAGTTTCTGTACAATGTGGCCTGGGCACCCCTGGACTACCTGGTGGTGGATATGCCGCCCGGCACAGGCGACGTGGCCTTGACGCTGGCTCAGTCATTGCCGCTGACTGGCTCGCTAATTGTGACGACGCCGCAGATGGTGGCGACCTCCGATGTGATCAAGGCTATGCAGATGTTTATCAAGGTGAATGTGCCGCTGCTGGGCATTGTCGAGAATATGTCGTACTTTATCGCACCGGACACCGGGCAGCGTTACGATATCTTTGGCAGTGGCGGCGCGGAACGGCTGGCACAGCAGGTGAATGTGCCCCTGTTGGGGCAGATTCCGCTGGGTAGCACCATTCGTGAGGGTGGTGATACCGGTATGCCAGCAGTTGTAAGCGATATGCCCGATGCCTATGCCGAGGTCTTTCGCGAAATTGCCCGTCAGCTGGCCGCGCGGGTGAGTGTGCTGGCATTTGGGTGATGTTGGACGTTGGACGGTAGGGGCGAAACATCGTCCGCTCGCCGCGGGCGCAACGATAACAACGAAGTAGGGGCGCAGCCCCTCGCAACACGGGCAGGTGGCCCTGAAACGCATGCCCGCATGCATGGGCGCTCCGGCGTCATCAGCGGGCTGCGCCCTCCATGCACAACGAGGGCTATCCATCATGATTAAGAGGCAATAATGGCCACAATAATCCCCCTGACCTTCTTTGACCAGCGTACCCTCCCCACATATCTAACTGACCAGCCAGCGCTTGATCGCTATGGTCGGCGTATCGATTATTTGCGTGTGTCGCTCACCGACCGTTGCAATATGCGCTGTGTCTATTGCATGCCTGCACACGGCATGCAGTTTGCACCTGGCCCGGAGTTGCTAACGAACGATGAGGTGCTGCTAGTGCTACGGGCGGCGGCGGCAGCCGGGTTTCGCAAGATTCGCCTGACCGGGGGAGAGCCGACGCTGCGTAAAGGCCTGGTTGATCTGATCCGCGACATCAAAGCCATTCCGGGCATGGAACATATTGCCATGACCACGAATGCCTTGCGTTTGCGGCATATGGCCCGTCCCTTGAAAGAGGCCGGGCTGGATCGGGTCAATATCAGTATTGACAGCCTGGATGCCAATAAGTTTCGACAGATGACACGGGGCGGCAATATCGATGAGGTTTGGGCCGGGCTGGAAGCGGCGGTTGAGGCCGGGTTGTATCCGATCAAATTAAATGCCGTAATTGTGCGCGGCATGAACGATGATGAGGTGGTGCAACTGGCCGCATTGACGCTGCGTTATGCCTGGGAACTGCGCTTTATTGAAGTGATGCCGCTCACTGGCGTGGCGGGCCTGGCCGAGGAGGGCGTAGTTAGCAGCGCCGACCTGGTGGCGCAGATCGAGGGCGCGTTTGGGCCACTGGAACACCTGGGGCAGGCCAGCAGCGAGCCGGCGCGGCGTTATCGTATTGGTGGTGCGCCGGGCAAGCTGGGGTTTATCAGCAGTGTAACCGACCCGTTCTGTGCCACCTGTAATCGCATGCGGCTCACGGCAGATGGCCGCCTGCACCTGTGTCTGCTGCGCGACGACGAGGTTGACCTGCGGGCGGCTCTGCGCGGTGGGGCCAGCCAGGCACAGCTTGAACAACTCATCCGCCACGCGGTGATGATCAAGCCCTGGGGCCATGGTCTGCCCGAGGGTGTCTTGCCTACTCTACGCGGTATGTCGGAGTTGGGTGGGTGACAGCAGGCAAAAACACGTTAACGCGAATAAGCGGTAGATCACGTAGGCGCGGCTTGTAGCCGCGCCTACGCCATAGAGATCTTCCTCTCACGGGTAGGTTTTTTCGTAGGGACGCGCTTCTGCGCGTCCGCCGGGCGTCCTGATGCGAAAAACGTCTGCACGGACAGGCAGAAGCCTGTCCCTACGGATGGCGTTACGATGCGATCAATAACCTCCGCTGGTGAACAGGAACACAAGAGCCTGTGCCTACATCGTCAATAGACCGCAGGCACATAGCGATAGGGCCAGTCCGGCTCGATGTAATCTCCGCGTTTTTGCGGATCGGGCAAGCTGATCCGCTCGTGGGGCACCTTTTCATACGGAATCAGGCTCAACATATGCGTAATACAATTCAGACGCGCCCGCCGCTGATCGTCTGATGGCACAATATACCAGGGCGATTCGGGCAGGTCGGTTGCGGCCAACATGCTATCGCGTGCACGAGAATAGTCATAATAGCGTTTTGCCGTCTCTAGATCCATCGGGCTGAGTTTCCAGATCTTGCGATAGTCATCAATACGCGATTGGAAGCGGCGAAACTGTTCTTCCTGGCTAACTTCAAGCCAGTACTTGATCAAGATAATGCCAGAATCGATAATGGCATTCTCTATCCATGGCACATTCTGCAAAAAGTGCTGATGCTGCTCCTCGGTACAGAACCCCATCACCGGCTCTACCCCGGCGCGATTGTACCAGCTTCGATCAAACAGCACCACTTCGCCAGCGGCGGGCATATGCACCAGATAACGCTGGAAATACATTTGCGTCTGCTCGCGCTCGGTTGGCGCGGGTAAGGCCACTACGCGAAAAACACGCGGACTAACCCGTTCAGTGATGCGCCTGATCACCCCGCCTTTGCCCGCCGTATCGCGCCCTTCAAACACAACCACGATCTTTGCGCCCGTATGTTTAACCCATTCCTGCAAGGTAACCAGTTCAACCTGAAGCTTCTCAAGTTCCTCTTCAAACTGCTTCTTCTTGAGCTTTGCTGGTGCAGCCGTATCGCTGTTGGTAGGGATGATTTCTGGCTGGCTCTGCTTCTTTTTCTTGCCCATAGATAATGCTCCTACTTAATTTTTTGATAGCGCGAATAACTCCTGGGTGAACCAGACGCCCTCACCCCCCCTGCCCCCCCTTCCAGGGGTATTTTTTCCGTAGGGACGCGCTTCTGCGCGTCCGCAGGGCGTCCTGATGCGGAACACGTCCGCACGGACAGGCAGAAGCCTGTCCCTACGGATCGCATTAGAACGCCATCCATCGAAAAACCTACCCCTGCGAGGGGCCGGGGGGTGGGGTGATTCACACGGTTTTTCGCTACCCTGACGGGTGCGTGTCTGTTCTATCTCAGGGCTTTTTCGCGCTAACAATTTTTTTTGCCTGGATACTAATCATTATAATCCAAGTGAACGAAAATAATATCAAATCCTGATTGCACAGCGATGCAAGCCTTAAATTTGTTCAAAGATCGTATTGCATAAGCTAACTGTGCTTGTTACACTACAGCTATGTAGCAATCCCATATGTTGGTGCAAGCAGCACAGATGGGAAATACAGCATGTATCTGTTCCCATCGGGGCATGTTCCCCCAACCCTACTGCACCCGAAGAAGCAGGAGAATTCAGCATGCCTAAAATAGGCTTGTTTTACGGTAGTAAACGTGGCGATACGGCTGATGCAGCCGAGCAAATTCAGAAGATCTTTAATAAGATCGAAAAAGATCTGGTTGACGTATACAATGTGAAGAAGGTCGAATTAACCAAACTGACCGAGTACGACAAGATCATTCTTGGGTCGTCTACCTGGGAAGAGGGCGAGTTGCAACTGCACTGGAAGCGGGCTTTTCCCCAGATGGACGAGATCGACTTAAGCGGCAAACAGGTAGCCGTCTTTGGTCTGGGCAATCAGTCAGAATTCTCGACCACATTTCAGAGTGCGATAGGCACGCTGGCACGGAAGGCGCGTGAGCGTGGGGCGGAACTGGTGGGCTTCTGGCCGATTGACGGGTATGATTTTATGGAGTCGCCTGCGGTCGAAGATGATATGTTCCTGGGATTGCCGCTGGATAACACTAATCAGTACGAGATGACCGAGGATCGTATTATTACCTGGGTGCAGCAGGTTGCGCAGGAGTTCGGGTTGCGGTAGGGTATGTGAGGCAAGCAGGCTACGATATCAAGTGACTGACGTAGGCTTCCGCAGGCTACATCTTCGAACATCCATGTCATTCCGAGGGCCGCGTACCCCGCCCCGGTCATGCCCAGACGCCGGTGGGCGGCCCGAGGAATCCCCGCTGAATCACCATGATCAAACACGGGAGATTCCTCCCGCCGCCGTTGCGGGGGATGGGCGTCCACGGGTGGCCGGGCGGCGGCCGCGGTCGGAATGACATGGTGTTTCTATATAGAGTCTGGGTGAAGAAGAAGAATGCACCGCAGAGAGACAGAGTAGTGTCTTATACGTGACTCTGCTCTCCGCTCTCTGCGGTAAATGTATGGCGCAGCCGAGGTTTGTTCTAGCGATTATGCCCGCTCTCAATATTGCGGCGGGGGGTCAGGCGCGGGCCACGCATGCCAGACGATGCGGCATTTTCGATACCACCACCTCGCTCGCTATTCAGGCTAACGCTGGGTTGCTGCGGCCCCTCGCCAGATGAGCGACCCACTTCCTGAGCGCGCAATTCTTCGGCCCGGCGCAGCAGTTCGGGGGCCGCCTCGAAATAAAACTCTAACGCCTCACCATGGCGATCAACCCCGGTAGATACCACCCACACACGGCTGCCATAGGGAATGCCCCCGGATGCCAGCATATCTGATAGCGGTGCATCCAGATCTTTTAGCAGACGCTGGCGCAACGGACGTGCCCCAAAGCGTGGCTCGAAGCCCTTTTCAAGGAAATATTGCCTGGCTTCCGGCGTTATCTCGACGCTAATACCATGGCGCATGTACTGCTGATTGCTTTCGGACAGCATACGATCAAGCACTCGGCCCAGCGTCTCGCTTGACAATGGACGAAAAGCGATAATCTCATCGAGGCGGTTGATCCATTCCGGCTGAAACACACGTTGCAGCGCCTCAAATCCAATCTGAAAGATCTGCTGGCCGGTCGATTCAACATCTTTTGACGTCGTACGGAAGCCAATCGTACGCTGATCCAGGAAGTCGACCATCTCTTTTGCGCCCACATTGGTGGTCAAAATAACAATACTACTCTGGAATGATACTCGTCGCCCACCATTAAGCAGCAAGACTTCGCCATCCTCCATGATCTGCAGCAACAGATTCCATAATTCTGGCTGGCCCTTTTCGATCTCATCAAAAAGCACTACACTATTTTCTTGTTCGATAATATCAGGATTAAGCAGTGGTTTCTGATCGCGTCCAACATAAGATGGTGGCGCACCCACCAGTGCAGACACTTCGTGCCCCTGGCTAAAGAGTGAGCAGTCGATCTTGAGAAAAGCATCACCTTCTTCGCGCATCAAATGGGCCAGGCTACGTGCGGTAGCTGTTTTGCCCACGCCGGTTGGCCCTAAAAAGAGCAGGGTGGCACGCGGACGCCGGGCATTCCCGGCCGAAAAGCCAAAGCGCGCCCGGTTCAGAACGCGAATAACACTCTCAATCGCCCGTTCTTGACCAAAAATCTCTGCGCGCAGATGGTTTTCTACACTGTCAAGTGGGTTTTGATCCCCACGAATTGCGCGTATCATACCTTGTGGAACCTGCTCCATTGCGCTTCCTCCCTAACTTATGAGCAATCGTGTATGATAGTCTACCAGCGCCGAGTGTGGAAAGAGCAGCGTATGGAAGCCCTGGTGACAAAATGAACAGATTAACGTAACCGTGCTACGGCTGTCGAAACACATATGATCGTGAAGAGTAGCAACGCAAGCGAAAAGGTTAATATGAGCAAGGGTGCTGCCCCCAGGCCAATACTTGCCCCCACTGCCACTTGCATCGTTCGACCACGCTTGGCGCGTGTAAGGCGATCCAGGATACGTACGATAAATTCGGCCACCATCGGTGCAAAGATAAAAGCTATCAGGAATGAGAAGAACCCGAATGACGGCAGGAATAAGAGCATTAAGAAGCTGATCAGGCTCGAAGCAAACAGCGATACAGCTACGGCCACAGCAATATTGCCAGTCGAAACCTGGTAGTTCAGTGGCCGGCGGGCGCGGGCGCAATCGGCACACAACTGACCAACTGCCGACCAGACAACATGTTTTGTGTTGGTAATTGGTGCGCCACACTCGATACAACGTAAGCCACTCTCGGTTTCCGCTGGCACATGCGTATGCCCATTCTCGGCACTGTTTGAGCTTGCAGAGCCGGACGTTCGAGCATCAGAACCAGGAACACTCAGCGGCTCCTGGGTGGAAACTCCGCGTGGGGCCAGAACTTCACCCGCGGTCAGTTTTGCTTCAACATACGCGAGGCCAGCCTGTATTTCTGGATTGGCCGGATCTAACTGCAATGCCTGTTGCAAATAATCCCGCTTTTCGCTATATGGCCGCACTGTGCCAGCCAACCCGACCCAGGCCTCGGCCATATCAGGCGCCAGTTCTGTCACCCGCCGAAAATATTGGCGTGCCTCATAGGCATCGCCAGCAAGCAAGGCGGCATTGCCTGCCTGTAAGAGAGTTTGTATATCTGTTACAGTATCCGACTCAGTCATGAAGATCCTCCTGGTTATGTATTATACTCAGCCGGAGTAGCCACCGCAATGCGCTAAAATGAAGGTTTTATGAGCGCCGTCTGGACTATACCAGAGTAGGACCTTCATGCGTAGTATTCATGTCTGCTGCGCCATCCAGCGTGCTGCATCCCATCCCAGGTGTGCGTGGGCGTTAAAGAGGCGTATCAACGGCTGTGTGCTCCAGTCGACCACACTGATCGTTGCCGGATCGAGAAAGAGGTGACGTGCGGTGGGTAGAGCAACATCCAGTGCGGCACATAACAACGCTTTGATCGGACTGACATGGCTGACCAGTACAACGGTTGAGCCGGTATGCAGCCGGGCCAGTTCTTGAACCAGATCCAGGGCACGAACCTGGATATCATGAAATGACTCGCCGCCCGGCGGGGCACACTGCGGATCGGCCCCCCAGCGCGCCACCAGGTCGGCGTCGTGGGCGCTGCGCTCGCGCACTTCGGCATGGGTCAGGCCTTCCCACTCACCGAATGCGCCTTCGCGCAGGCGTGGATCAATCTGAACAGGCAAACCGCGTGCCCGTGCAATCGCTGCGGCGGTATCATTGGCACGGCGCAGTGGGCTGCTATAGACTGCCGCGACCGGAATAGACGCAAACACACGCTCCAGGCAGGTTACCTGCCAGAGTCCATGTTCTGTTAATGGGTCATCACGGCTACCAACATAACGCATATCCACATTGGCAATAGCCTGCGCATGACGTACCAGAAAGAGACGTATCGAAAAAGGTTGCATCACTATTTCATTATATCATCGGCTGACGACGCTGGAACAGCAGGGTGGGTGCCGCAATGCCAAAGGCGATTGCCCCCAGAACCAGAGCTGTCTTAATAAAGTTATAGGTCGCCTCCAGGAACAGGGCTGTATTTGCTGTGGGGCCGGTATCGGCAAACTGGATCAGATTGATCATGGCGCTAAAGGCAAAGCTGCCGGGAACCAGGGGAATGACCCCACTGACGGTAAAGATCGGTACAGGCGCATCCCAGCGCCGCGAAAAGAATTCGCCTAGAAAGCCAACAGCCGTGGCTCCAACCAGGGTAGCTGCCTCAATACTAAAGCCTATCTGCATGAGCCAGGTACGTACCACATGGCCCAGTGCCCCACAGAGCGCACAGCCCACTACCATACGGGGCGGCACATTGAAGAGTATGGCAAATCCGGTTGAGGCCATTCCCGACCAGAATGCATCTTTGAGCAACAGCCAGATTAGTTCAGATTGTATCATAAGCCTGGTATGTGTAGCACGGCCATAGCCATAATTAGACCCAGTGCAATACCCAGAAGTACCAGTATACCAAGCATGCCGCGCGCCAGCCCGGTAACCAGATGGCCCTTGATCAGGTCTTCGACCGAGTTGATCAAATGGACACCGGGCACCAGCAGCAAGACAGACGCAACCAGCGTTACTTCAGGTGTTTCCCCCAGATTGAACTTCGTTGCGCTGCCAGCGATTAACCCGGCGATCATAGCCGTGATCACGACGATAAGCACGGCATTGAAATCACGCCGGGTCAACTCCTGGCGCACAAACTGTGCCACCGCCGCAGCCAGAAATGTTATGCCAAAAGCTGGCCAGTCGGCGCCAAACAGGCGACTAAAGGCGGCACATGCCAGGCCAACAACTGCCACGACAAACCAGCGATTGTAGGAAGGCCGCAGGCGGCTAATGCGGTCTAGCTCTGTGCGCACCTGAACCCGATCAAATGTACCGGTAGCAATCTGGTGGCTCAGGCGTGTCACCGCAGCAACAATGGTCATATTGATGCCGATGCGTCGCACCCGCCGGATCTTGGTGCGAAATTCATCTCCGCTAATAGTTGTGATGACCATAGCGTTGGGTGAGACCAGAATATTCAGCCGTTCACAGCCCAGGCCGGTACCTAAATAGTATACCGTATCCTCGACACGTTGAGTCTCGGCCCCATGTTCAAGCAGTAGTTGCCCGGCCCAGAGGGCCAGGTCGATGATATCGCGGAGTTCTTCGTAGCTGAGTGGCGCTGGTATGCGGACTGGCTGTATGGTATCCGGTCGGTTCATAATCATTTACAGGTATATTACAGTCTGGCTGAACAGCACGATGGCTTTCTGGTGGGCGATACACCCTCTTCCCCTGCTCCCCTCTCCCTGAGGGACCCGTCCGTCTTCTCCCGCCCCTTGCAGGGGCGGGGGTCAGGGGGTCTCTCACGGGTAGGTTTATTCCGTAGGGACGCGCTTCTGCGCGTCCGCCGGGCGTCCTGATGCGGCAAACGTCCCCACGGACAGGCAGAAGCCTGTCCCTACGGATGGCGTTGGAATGCCATCCATCGAAAAACCTACCCCTGCAAGGGTTAGGAGGTGGGGTGACTCACAGACCCAATCTGTGCATACATTGTAAAGTACATCTAGCCACCCTGAAAGCTTGTCTTACGACACACAAAGAAATAATAGGGGCCATCCTCGCCGGGCGGGGCCGCATAGATGCGGCGCAGCAGGGGTTCCCAGAGCAGATTGGGTGTCAGGGGTGGGCAGAGCAACCAGCGCCCGGTCAGGCGGCGCGTGATCAGCGCCGATGCGCCATAGTAGTGACTGAAGTCAAATAGCTTGAGTGCTGCCGCGCTGAAGTAGGGCCGACACAGAATGACCTCAAATCCGGCAGCGTTGAAGCGGCGACTCCACTCCTGGGCGCTTAAGGTGTTGAAATGGTACGAGATTTTATTAAACCAGCGCCCATAGCGACTGCCGTCCAGGCCGATGGCGTTCAACAGGGTGGTACCGAGCAGATCCTGGGGAAAGCGATTGCCGACCACGGATGCCACAAACGGTGCGCCAGCACGCAGCACGCGTGCCGTTTCACGCAGGGTTTCGTCAAGAGGCACGACATGCTCCAGGACACAGTTGCTGATGGCGGCGGCAAAATGCTCGTCGGGAAAAGGCAGGGCCGCGCCGCTGGCTACACTTAATCCGTTATAGACACCTCGGCGGCCAGCTTCGTGGGTATCGCCTGGGATCGGATCGATACCAACCACCTGCTTGCCTGGCAGAGCGATCTGAACAAACGTGCCATCACCGCTGCCAATGTCAATAATTGGCTCTGGCAGGTCGGGCGCAACTTCGGCGAACAGGCGGGCTTCCACGGCGCGTAACATGGCGCGGTGGATGGGCAAGGTTAATAAATGAGGTCGTAGAAAGTCTTGCATAGATCCTGGGCTTTAGTGGTATGGAGTGTTCACATTATCTGATAGACGTGATTTCAGGAAGGCAGACAGTATTGTACACTGTACAAACAAATTGGTCACGTGAGTCACCCCACCCCCCGGCCCCCGCCCCTGCAAGGGGCGGGGGAGTCGAACCGGGGGATGCTGGCGGCACACGCGAAGCGTGTGCCGCCAGCATCCCCCATTTCCCCCCTCTCCCTCCCTCAGGGAGAGGGGGGCAGGGGGGTGAGGGCGTATCGTCCAACCAAACTGTAGAGTACTGGTGAACCAAGTCATACCCAGTATAGCATACGCGACGATATTGCATTGACTATAGTTGGCGGGCTATGTTTCTTCGTCGAAGAGCAAGTCTGCCTTGAGTTCGTCTTTGTCTTCCAGGTTGCCGCCCAGCGCACCGGCTACTACGCCAATGGTGGCCATAAAGACGGCATATTGTGCGCGTTCCTGAGCATCGAGCGGATTGTTGGTCCAGTTCGATATCACCGATGAGGGAACAACGAATGTTGCCAGGTAAGATAAGCCAAAGAGGACGATCCAGATCGTCATCATGCCCAGCAAGAGCGTGATAAAGAGGACGATGTTTGTGCGCACCTGCTGTTCGCGGTGGAGTGATATATTCGAAACCTGGCCAAGATGCTGGCCCACAAAAATAAATATGGTAGCACTGATGATTGCTGCAATGGCACTTAGACTCAGCGGTAGGAGTGCAAAGTTGATGCCCATTTCCCACGACTCGGCGGTCAACAGGAGTACGAGAAGTGTTACAACGGCAGCGGCTGTCAGGCGAGCGGCGCGTATGGGTAACCACCAGGGTGAATAGCCCCAGATATCGGTGAGAATGCCACGTGGTTCGGCCAGAAAGGTGCGTAGATAGAACCAGAACAGGTTGTGGTAGGGTTGCTGCTCTTCGAGACGTGCATCGGCTACATCTTCAAGCCGTTTGTTAATAGTCTTTTGTTGGGGGGACGAAAACGGCTCAACCGTAAGGACTGAGTAGTCGTCTGTCGGGCGTTGCATCGGGCCGGTGTCGGTATGTTCAAGCCCCCAGAGGTGGCCCAGCAGATGCAGCGCCAGCCCGACCAGCCGGTTAATCATGACGGATGTGTCGTCGGCGAGGGCACTGGAGATTGCCGCTACTTCAAGTGCCGAGGATGGCACGCCCAGCGTAAAGGTGCGCTGCTGGGGATTCAGTTCATTTGGCACAATAATCAGGGCATAATCCCAGTTGTGATGGAGCTTTTCCTGCACAGCCATGTTGAGCAGTTGGAGCGGCTGAAGTGCGCCACGGGGGGCATATCGGCGGCGATTAAGCGAAGTGACTTGCCAGTGGAAGTGGGGGAATTGTTCGGCCAGGGTAGTCTGAAGCTGGCAGCGGGCCTGTTCATAGGCATCCAGCAGTGCATTATCTCGTACATCGGCGGCGAGAATCCAGCCGATCTGTACCAGGGGTTTTGCTTCTGTTGTGGCATCTGCATGCATAGTGCTTTGCAAGCAACTTATATGCCAGTAGGCCCGGCCCGCAAGGTGGCGAAGAGGCGTTCATATGCTATGGCGGTACGCTCGGTATTGAAGCGGGCGGCAATTTCGGCGGGCGGGCGGATAAAGCGTGTCCGGTTGCCTAGAATGTCCAGGATCGCCTCGGCCAGGGCGGTGCTGTCGCCGATAGGTGTCACCAGGCCCATGCCTGTCTGCATAACAGGCTGGCGCACACCGGGCAGGGCGCTGGCTATTGATGGCGTGCCACACAGCATCGCTTCAACCTGTACCAGGCCAAACGACTCGGTTGAGTTGAGGCTGGGCACGATAATCACATCCAGGTTCGGGAAAAACGCCGCCATTTCATGCGGATTCAGCGTTCCCAGGAATGTCCAGTGATTGCGAAACCGCTCAAACAGGGGCGCAAGGCGGCGGGCGTAGGCCTCTTCGCCCATCACATTTTCAAACTGGCCAGCGTACAGCACGCGGGCAGTAGGATAAACTTCCAGAATACGCGGCAGGGCGTGTAGCAACACCTCGACGCCTTTCTCGGAGGCGAGACGGGCGGCCATGCCGATGACTGGCCCCTGGATATTCCAGCGCTGGCGAAAGGCCTGTATGTCTGTGGTGGGCACAGTCGGGACTTCGACCGGCGGTGGAATGACATGCACTTTGGAACGAAAGCGCGACAGATAGGGTGAGTGGTCGGCAAAGTCCTGGGTATAGGCCACGATGGCGGTAGCCAGATGACCGGCAGCCAGGTTGCTCAGGTTGACCACGGTGTTGACCACCTGGTTAAATGGGCTGGGCGGTAGTTGCAGGTCGCAGTGGTAGGTAAGCAAAACGGGCTGACGCAAGAGGCGACCGCGCAGGGCCAGGCCACTGGCGTCAAACTGGGGCAGATGCAGGCTCATGGCATCATGCTGTACCGCCAGAGCCGAGGCCAGCCATCCAAAGGTTGGCATGAGCACACCCTTGCTGACACGAGCGGCCACCGGGGCGCGGATCACCGAAACGCCATCGATGATCTCGTGGCGGGGCAGACTGGGGTCATACTGTGATGTCAGTACAGTGACACTGTTGCCCCGTTGAACCAGGGCAGTTGCCAGGCGTTGAACATAGATTGTCAGGCCGCTGGTGTGTGGGCGGTAGTATGTCAGGGCAATGAGTAAACGCATAATTATGTAGGGGTGCCTCTATTCAAACAAATGACGGTTGCTGCCAACCCAGTTCCAGAGTTGTTCGATACCCTGTTCAACGCTGACACGGGGCTGCCAGCCCAGTTCGTGGGCAATTTTCGACACATCGCAGACAAACACAGGCTGATCGCCGGGCCGCCAGTCGCCGTACTGGGCTGGCATAATCGGTTGACCGGCCAGACGGCTCAGGATCGGTGCAAACTCGGCCCAGATCGATAGGGTGTTGGCCGGGCCGCCCCCGACATTATAAATTTTGCCAGCGGCCACATCGATGTGTTCCAGTGCCAGTTCATAAGCATCGATCAAATCGGTGATATACAGGATATCGCGTACCTGCTTGCCATCGCCATAGATCGAGATTGGCCGGCCCAGTTGCGCAGCGATCACAAAATGGGCAACCCAGCCCTGGTCTTCTACGCCAAACTGGCGTTCACCGTAGATGCAATTACTAACCTGAATGCCCCCCGCGACAACTAGATGACTATCTGCTGCGACTTCCAGATCGTACACCGGTTCCTCGCCGAGTGGCTCGATTGATGCCAGGCTGTCCCAGAACAGGTGTCCATCGGCCTGATACAGCCGGTGGGTCGGATCGAAGCCCTCAGGGGCGGTATGGATCCACTGCCAGTGCAGCAGCGCATTCAGGTGCGCGGTCTGTTCGGCATGAAAAGCAAAGCCAATCGCAGCCAGTTTCGGGTAGAGCTGCGGGCCACCGAGCAGGCCAAGCGTGATCTGGACGGTTGCTGCATCCAGTTCAGTCTGGGCATATGTTGTTGCGATGCCCGAATCAGCCAGCAGATTACCTACTTGCTGCATCCAGTGGCGGCCATGGGTAAGATCAGTAAGGCAGGCACTGTCGATGCAATAGGTCAGTGATGGTGCGATTGATGCATCGGTATCGATACGTCCCAACCTGGCCCCCAGCAAGCCGCGCAAGAAAGCGCGACGCACTAGCGCATGGCCATGCAGCACCCATGCGGGCAGCGTGCTGGCGGCTGGTAAACCGTTTCCAGCGGGAACCTCTAGCAGCTCAAACAGGGTAAAAAGGGGCACAGACTGCTGCTGAATCAGGCAGGCGTGATTGGCGGCGGGCATATTTTGCCCTAAAACAGCCGTCGGCGAGCGCATAATCCGGCCAACTGGCAATCCCAGCCATTCCAGCCACTGGTTCACAGCGGCAAGTTCGGCATGGCTGCCCGCCATGTGAACGGTATAGTCTGGCGTTGGTTGCGACGGGCGTGACTGGATATCCAGCCGACCCGCGCCAAAAAGCCGCCCCACCAGTTCAGCCATAGCCAGCAGACGGTCGCCGCGCAGAGGCAGCAAGCGTTCGGCAATCTGAACCGCTTCAGCGCGGCAGCGCGGATCGGCAGTACGCGCCTCAACCGCTTCGATATACATACCCGGCTCAAGCAGATGATCGGGCACAGCTTGCCAGGTGGGCGTATGGCATGCTTCGGGCAACACCGCCAACCCATCGCCAGGAGCAAAGGCTTGATTAGCAAACAGGCCGTGCGGGCGCACAACGCGATGATCAGTAGTCAGGGTCACCTGCAAGCCGTGCAGCGTTGTCAGACGTCGTACCGGCTTGACGCCCGTTTGCCAGACGTGGCGCACACGTGTCCACCCCGCCCCGCTATGCACCAGGTCGCCCGTGCGCAGAACACAGATCGGCTTAAGACCAAACGGCGTCACAACTGGCTGACTGGCGGCCAGGCAACTCTGGCGAAATACGACTGTTTTCAGGCCATAGATGCGGTGATAATCGCGGACATACTGGTCGCCCGCGCCTTTCGAGCAGCCGTAAGGCGAGTGAAAATCGAGCAAGCGGGTTTCCGGCACACCGTTGGGCAAGTCGCGATACTGATAGCGCGTGGCAGCTTCAACAATCGCCACATCTTCCATGCCCCCGTAGACCTTATTGGTTGAGGCATAGATCACTATGGGCTGGTGGGGCGCGAGGCGGGCTGCTTCGAGGACATTGAATGTACCCTGAGCATTGATCGCAAAATCAGTTGCGGGGTCCTGAACGGATTGAGTCACAGCTACCTGGCCAGCCAGATGAAAAATAGCATGCGTCTCACGGGCTGCGGACATCAAGGCTGCGCCATAACGGATGTCGGCATGGATGTATTCTAATTTGCCCGGCGAAGATTGAGCCACCTGGTGCAACCAGTTGAGGTTGGCGGATGTGCCCCGGCGCGACAGATTATCATAGACAATAATAGTATGGCCACGCTGGAGCAAGCGTTGGGCCAGATTGCAGCCAATAAAACCAGCCCCACCGGTAATGAGAATGCGCATGGTTGAAACCTATCACATATGCTCTCGCAAAGCCGTAAAGCATGCCCTGAGCCATGCCCTGAGCGCAGCCGAAGGGATTGCAAAGGTTATGTGTGCAGAAGGAGAAAACATTTACAGGTAGAACGGGCGTCCCTGCCCGTTTAGTCGCATATGGTTGCCATTATAACCGAGTAGAGGGGCTTTGCCAAAAGCGCAAGGCGGAGCGGTTACAGGATAGCGTACAAAAAAACGCCCTGTTCCGCAAGAACAGAGCGTGCAATGGATGTGATGGAGGCGACGGCGGGATTTGAACCCGCGCGTGGCGGTTTTGCAGACCGCTGCCTTACCACTTGGCTACGTCGCCACACCTGGGCCAATTGTAGCATAGAGATGGTGTAGTGGCAAGTGTAGTTGTGGTGCGGCATGGCTCATGCAAAGTCTTATGTTTCGTATATGCCAGACACGAGCAGCCACCGGTTTGCGGTATCATGGTGGTCGGATTGGCCCTCACGCATGGCTACACGAATCTGGCCCAAGCCCGACGGACGTTCGACTACGTAATCGATAAATGGTTGCACCAGCTCTGTCTCTCCTGGTCAACATAAGACTTTGCATGAGCCATGTTGGGGGAGTCCCTGTTGACGATTGGGGGACATGATTCACTACGAAGCACACGAAGGGCACGAAGAGAACGCATTTGCCCATGTTCGTGTGCTTCGTGTCCTTCGTGGTTTGAAAGACGCTCTCGGCACTCCATGGCCACATCTATGAGGTTCCCCCAATGGTGAACAGTTACTTGGGGGAGTCCCTATGCTGCCCACTGTCCGCCGAACAATTCGGCTTGCTCTAAGAACCTGTCTGAAAAGAGGAGTATGAGGGGCTGCGCCCCTCATACTCCCCTTGCCCGCCGCGTAGCGGCGGGCAAAAAGAGGTTTTTGGAGGGCGTAGCCCTCCAAACCTCCCCTTTTCAGACAGTCTCTAAGGCCGCCTGTGCTTATTGAGTTCTTCTACCAGCAAGTAGACAGTCGTTGAAGGATCACAATGTATAGGATCCCAAGGTTGGTACGAGCAGTACAAACGCCGAGCATTGTCAATTGCTGTCTCCTGCTGAGATAGCAATTCAGCGTACATACTCTTGCACTCTTTTTTGTACGCATGTCCCAGGAGCCTGCTGAGATGATCACAATAATCGTGTCGTGAGAGTGCTGTGTGGTAGTAGTGGAAATGGAGGAGATACCAGAGTTCGAATGCCTGATTTGAAAAAGCGACTCTGTAGCCCCGATCTTCAGCCTGTGCGATGGCGGAATGAACGTGTTCAGGCACACAATCATCACGATCAAAAACACACCATGTCTGATCATACACGCCTTGACGCTGCTTGTGTTGTACTTCCTCGATTAATCTGACCGTGCTTTCCCCTATACCCTCAACCTGAACGACCAGACCTGGAACTTGAAAAGCCTTGAAATAGAAGAATTCAGTGCGCTTGCCCTCACAAACGATGAGAAAGCGTTGGCGCACTTCACGCGTAGCAACTTTTCTTGGCTGACGACCACGAGATTTACCGTCCTTTAACCTTTTCTTACTCAACGTCGGCTCCCAGGAGTTCACTCAGATCCCCAATAAAGGGAATGGCACCGTAACGACCCATAACATAGTCTTTTTCGAAGGAGGCATCATTGCGCACTCTTTTGCTATCGACACGGTACTCTACGAGCGAATATAAGTCAGAAGCGCCGTGACGACTTTTTTCAACAAACCAGACCTGATCACGTCGGAAAAGATCAGCACTTAACAGGTTGGTGTCGTGAGTTGTGAAAATAAGCTGTGCATGGTTTGGGTTGGTTGCTTCTGAGTTAAAAAGCCGTACCAGTTCAGTTACCAGATTAGGATGGATACGCGCATCCATTTCATCAATGATAATAACCTCCCCCTTGTATAATGCACCTAGCAATGGAGAAGCTAACGCAAAAAGGCGTTGTGTTCCATCAGACTCATGCTTATCCAGATCAAAGGAAACGTCATCCTGGGGTTGACCTGAGGCATCAAACCGGCGATGAAACGTCTTGATTGTGATACTTTCGGAGTTCCCTACCTTTTTTTGGAATTTTTGCAAGTTAGCCATTAACTCTGCGAGTTCTTCCGGCATATTGCTTGGGAGCGCCACAGGCTGACGTTCCGACACAAAGCTTTCAATCCCGATGTCTAGACGCTTGATAAATCGCTCTATGTCTTCACGATATGAAGAGTTTTCAAAATTAGCAACGGAAACGTGAAAAAAAACACGATCATCTATCCCGGTGTTTACATTGAGCCGCTTGAACCACTCGAGTAACGTGGTAGCCGTTGTGCCATTGAATTGAGCCACGACTGATAAAAACAAAGCATTTGGACGAGTAAGTTTTTCACGCATTTTACCTTCTGGAAAATTCCGCGACGATATACTGATACCGTTTTCGTCGCGATGAAACAACTTCATCTCCCGTGCTTTGCCCAGTCGATACAGCCATTCCTCAACAACACGCTGATTATTAACCGTGAATCCATAACGATACTGTGTCTGGTTCGTAAGAAAGACCATTTCAAAGAACGATGGCTGGCTTTCTGTTTCTGTACTTAGTCGAAACGGCTCAACAGGAATAGTCTCTTCTATCTGAGACTCTCGCGAGGAAAATCGAACAAAATCACGCATAAAGGCCAGTGCCTTGATCAAGTTGCTCTTACCGCTGGCATTTGCTCCATACACTGCTGCACTTGTAAGTAACTTCACACTTGGTTCTGCACTGAATACGTTCTCTCGATCAAGTGACTCTGGTTTAGACGAAATGTTCGCAGCGACCATGCTCAGAGTAACTTTCTGCTTAAACGAGCGATAGTTACCAACGCTGAATTCGACTAACATGAGCAGCTCCTTTTCACGAAAACGCATTCTATGTGAATTTTTCACATATATCTATTTTAGATACCTAATTGAGAGCTGTCAATAAGAAGAGTGTTCTATTTATGACATATCTTTGGTAACTAGGTGAGAACCTCATTCCAATGCGGTGCAACAGATCGAACGAATAGTCTGTCCGCCCTTCAGCCCCCAGCGGGGAGGTTGGAAGCTTTCACGAGTAGTTTTTTAGCGTGGCGCTCTTGCAGAAGCCGGGAATGTCGGCATACGCGCCCGCGCCTGCATCGCCACGCCAGGCATGGTAGGTGTCCGCAATCTGGGCGATCTCGGCGTCGGTCAGGTCACGATGCACGCGGTCGATCAGTTTGCCAATGGTTGGCTGTCGGGCATTCTGTTGCAGATGCGACCAGCGCGTCTCCTGGGGCACCCAGAACACATTCTCGGCGCGGTATTCGTCGGGATCTTCGGGATCGGCCCCCTGGTCGACCTCGGCGAGCAGGTGTTGGCGGCGCTCGGCGAAGGTATCGGAAATATATTTGAGGAAGATCAAGCCCAGGACAACATGCTTATACTCGGCTGCGTCCAGGTTATTGCGCATCTTATCGGCGGCCTGCCAGAGCGTGGCCTCAAAGCCGAGATTTGCCCCATTGCCGTTTTTCGTGGGGGCCGTCTTTCGGGACGTAGGACGTGATTCAGAAGTCACTCGACACTCCAGATAAAATTCAATCGATCATTCGCCAGCCTCAAGTTCACGTACCTTGCTGCGGCGTTTGTTGGTACGCGCAGAGGCAGGGGGGGGCACAATCCGCGCCAGAGCTGCATCGATATCGGCGCTCTCTTGCTGAATGCGGGCGGTGTAGCTATCGAGTACCTCACTACGCCGCTGGCGCAACGCCAGCGGCGCGATACGGCGGACATCTTCAACGGTAGCCTCGGTACGGAAATCGGCGGCGGCACGTGCGCGAGCGCCTTCAAGCAGGGCAATCTCGGCGCGGTGCGAGGGGATGTGTAAAGCCTGGATGATCGCCATAGCAGCCGTCTCAACGGCTGGTGGGATCGTTACATGGGGCAGAATCTCGCGGGCAACAGCAACCTCTTCAGACAGAGCGGCAGTCTGTTCGGCATAGAGTGCCCGAAAAGCGGCTGGATCAGTGCGAAACGCCTGCGAACGGCGATAGACTTCCAGGCGTTGGGACGCTTCGGCCAGGGGTGCAACCCACACACGTAGCCCGAAGCGATCCAGGATTTGCGGGCGTAGCAGACCCTCTTCCGGGTTCATAGAGCCGATCAGCGCAAACTGCGAGGCAAACAGGCGCGTCATCGGGCCGCGTCGCACCAGGGTACGGCCCTGGGCGGCGGCGTCGAGGATCACATCAGCCAGGCGCGGCTCAAGCAGATTAATCTCGTCGATATATAACAGATGACGATGGGCCCTGGCCAGCACACCCTCTTCCAGCAACACACGCTGCTGTTCAAGTGCCACCCGCTCATTCATGCCGCCAACCACGTCCTCCATACGTGCATTGAGCGGCAACTCGACCAGACGCATCGGCGTCTGGGCAACCTGCATCACCCCGGCGGCATCAGGCTCTTCCTGCGCAATTATAGGCATTATATCGAGTAAACCGCGTACAGCAGTCGTTTTGCCAACGCCATACGGGCCACTCAAGAGCACCCCGCCGATCTGGGGATTTATCAACGCCAGGATCAGCGCCGTCTTCATTTCCGCCTGACTAACCAGAGCCAGCAGTGGGAAGGGCAGGGTATCTTCCATTCAGGGTATCACAACATCTCAATGGCATACCCCACCAGGGGGATATCGGGGCGTTGATCCTCGATAAAATGTACCACTGCCTCAAGTTGCCCATGGGCATATCGGCGTGAAGACGACACACAGGCCACACCCAGCACAGCCTGAGTCCACTGATCCTGCGCCTCAATTTCGGCAATCGAGACATTGAACTGATTGCGCACACGGGCGATGATCGATTTGATCACACTGCGCTTTTCTTTTAATGAACTTGCTGCAGGCAGATGCAGCGTAATCGTACAAAATCCTATTACCACAATATTATTTTGAGGATGGTCGGCCATCAGAACATTCAGACATGTTTCAGATCCAGGCAATCCAGCCTGACAGTTGGGTAGGGGCGGTTCGCGAACCGCCCCTACATGTCGCCCAATCTGTCAAACTGGTTTGAAACATGCCTTATGTTATTAAACCTGATACCCAGACCCTACACTGAAGCGAATATACCAATGCAAAGACCAGACCCGTATCACCGCAACGCTCTAGGCGCTGCGCACACACTGTGCGCTTCACCCTAATTCCACGACCCCAGTCCACTCCACTCGCTGTCGGAGTCGTGTGGACCAGGGCGTGGCAAGAGAGACATCTCGGCACGCAGGGCCGCGGCAATTTCGCGCATACGTGTCGCCACATCAGCCTCTAGCCAGCGTTGTTTGCGTTCATTCGAAACCTGCAAGCGATGGGCCAGTTGATACGTCATCTCGACAACATCATCAGACAGATCTTCAATCCGATTGCGCGTACCGGTTGCAACTGACACAGCCTGCCAGTAGCGTTCATATGTATCCCGCAACCCCTCCGCCGCCGTCGTCACGCGGGTAGCACTCTCTTCGGGCAACATCACCACCGAGGCAATCAGGTAGGGCATACGCTGCAGGGCATACTGCGTCCGAAAGCGCCGCTGCCCCACACCAGAGATATAATAGCGCCCATCCTCAAGCCGGACATGTTTGGTGATCTGCGCGACAGTACCGACATCGTACGGAATAGAATTCTGACCAACCTCTTCGCCCTCACGAATAAGCACCACCCCGAAGGGGGTATTCTGCTCGATACAGCGCCCGATCATCAGGCGATAGCGCTCTTCGAAAACATGCAGGGTAAGCGGCGCGCCAGGAAAGAGTACCATATTTAAGGGAAAGAGCGATAATTTCTGGGTCATAGAGCTAACTCATGCAATCCGGGCGCTGCTGCCCTGGGATCGAAATGTGTCCTGAACCATCGTTTCAGGGCATACCCGACGATAGAGACTCCGGATGCCATGTACATGTCCACATCACGGCGACACTCGAACCAAGATGCAGATCGACAACCAGTTCAATTTCAGGACTGGAAAAGATCTGCAAAGCGGCCTTCTGATCAAACGACACAGACGTACCTTCCAGCATCAACAACAGATTACCGGCACGCAGTTCCAGCAACTCAGGGCGCACATCCACCCCACTCGCACCCACGGCGGCCAGTACAGCCCCCCAGTCGGGGGTTCCGCGCATACACGAGTTACGTACTGTAGTCGACTGGGCCACTGCCTGAGCCACCTGGCGTGCGCTGGCCTCGTCAGTGGCGCCACGCACCACCACCTGAATAATTTTACCCGTTCCGGCTGCATCACGGATAATCTGTTGAGCCAGATCAGCCATCAATGCATCAAGTGCCTCTTGCCAGGCGCCATACTCCCATGAACTGGCATCCACGATCATCGAACTGCCCTCGGCGGCACCATTCGCCAGCAACAAAACCGTATCATTGGGCGCCGTATCACCATCTATGGTCAGACGCCCGAACGACTGGGCCACACTCTGTTGTAGCGAACGGTTCAGCAGACGTTGATCCATAGCCAGGTCGGTTGTCATCAAGCAGAGCAGTGTTGCCAGGCGTGGATGCACCATGCGTGTACCTTTGGCCATACCAGCCAGAATACCGCGATGCCCCTCGCGCAGTTGAATGCGGTAGACCCGTTCCTTCGGGCGTGTATCGGTTGTGAGAATAGCCAGGGCTGCACGACGCCCACCGCCGCTATCCAGTTCTGAAACGGCGCGTTTGATGCCATCGGCGATGCGATCCATCGGCACAGGTACACCGATAATCCCGCTCGACATCAGCAGAACGCTATCACGCGGCACTTCAAGTTCATCGGCGGCAATTTTAGCACACTCAACTGCATTAGCCAGACCAGGCTGGCCTGTCCCGGCATTAGCATGACCAGCATTGATCAGCACGGCGCGAATATGTTCGCGGTTACGTGCCAGGATCGCCTGATCAAAGAAGACGGGCGCCCCGATAGTTGCACTTGTCGTAAACATAGCCGCCACCGTACACGGATACTGCGAATAGACCAGAGCCAGATCGCGCGACTTGCGCAATTCCTTGAGACCACTGGCAACCCCCGTTGCGCGATAACCAGCCGGACTGGAAATATGCCCATCTTCAAGAATAGTATAACTCATAGGAATCGCATAGTGCTTAGATGTTACGGCTTAGACAAAAATACTACCCCACACGACAGATCAGCCCCTTCAAATACGCTCCTTCTGGAAACGTCAGCAGTACCGGATGGTCACTTGCCTGGGTCAGACGCTCAATGATCTGAACATCGCGGCCAGCATCCAGTGCCGCACCAAACAATACTTTTTGAAACAGATCTGCCGAAACCAGACCAGAGCAACTAAACGTTGCCAGGATACCGCCTGGCCTCAACACCTGCATAGCGAGTAGATTAATATCTTTGTAGCCACGCGTTGCGCGTTCAACCTGGGCCTGGCTCTGCGCAAACCGTGGTGGATCCAGGATGACCAGATCAAAGCTGCGCCCCTCGTCTCGATAGCGACGCAACTGGCGAAAAACATCTCCCTCAACTGGTTCAAAGGGTATTTCCAGGTTATTCAAGGCCAGATGCGCTTGCACCAGATCGAGAGCAAGGTTACTACTATCTATTGTGGTAATGTGTGCTGCACCAGCACGAGCTGCATAGAGGCTAAAACTGCCCGAATAGCAGAAGCAGTCTAGCACTTCGCGCTTTGCGCAGTATGCAGCCACCCGCCGTCGATTCACGGCCTGATCAAGATAAAACCCGGTCTTCTGACCGGCACGTACATCCACCAGGAACTGCACGGGTGGAGCAGCGGTTTCCACTGGTACTGACTGGATCAGCAGCCGTTCTGGCGGTGGCTGGCCCCAGAGCACACCTTCCTGCCGAGGCAGGCCTTCTTTATCACGTACATCGGCATCGCTACGTTCATAAATACCGTGGACAGCAGTTAAATCAGCCAGAATTGCGGCTATTTGTTCAGAGCGGTGGGCCATGCCCTGAGTAAGCAGTTGCACCACCAGATAATCACCATAACGATCCACGATCAAGCCGGGCAGTCCATCCGATTCGGCATAGATCAGTCGGCATGCTGCGGTTGCAGAACTGCCGATCCATGTCTGGGTCTGCTGACGGGCAGTTATGGCGCGTTGCATACGGTGGCGCAGCAGAGCCTCGTCAAGGAGTTCAGCCTGATCCCAGGTAAACAGGCGTACCCGGATCTGCGAATGACTACTCCACATGCCCCGGGCCAGCCACTCACCGCCAGCGGCATATACATCGACCACCGCCCCATCGCCAGGTGTCCCCTGCACCATGGCAACGGCCCTGGAAAAGATCCATGGATGGCGTTGGATCACCGGACGTTCCCGACCCGGCTGTAGGATAATACTACTCATGGGCGGTGTTCTTTCTTCATTCCGTTCAATGTAACACAGCGTTGTGCTGCGGTCAAGCGCGGCCTGATGCGCCGGGCAGGTACACCTGGTCGTCTACCAGTTCGGCCAGGCCGTCGCGTACCAGGCCGGCCACCAGGCCGCGTAGCCAGGTCAGTTGATCATCCTGGAAATCGGCTTTGATTTGTATGCCCAGTTGTACCAGTGATACGGACTCACCCATAGGAATGGTGCGCAACACAGAGATGATCCGGCCACGATAGTAGCGATTTGATCCACTAAAACGTTCTGCCGGTTGTTCAGCGACACGGCGGGTAGAAGGTGTGCGGGCGACAGGATACGTGATGATGCTGGTATCGGGGTGGAAGGTTGCTTCGTCGGCACGACGCTGCGAGGCGTATATACGGCACATATCGCGCAATGGGCAGCGCCAGCAGGCAGGTGTTGTTGCGGTGCAGATCAGGGCACCCAGTTCCATTACGGCCTGATTCCATGCCCAGCTCTGACCGGGTGGCACAATGGCTTCAGCCAGGGGCAGCAGATCGCGATCCTTCAGATCTGGCGCGGGTTGGTCACGTCCCACCAGGCTGCGTAAAAGTACCCGGCGAATATTGGTATCCATAAAGGCTACATCTTGCTCGAAGGCAAAGCAGGCAATCGCGCCAGCCGTATAGGGGCCGATGCCTGGCAGTTGACGCAATACAGCCATTTCCTGGGGAAACTGGCCAGCATGGTCAGTGAGGACAATCCGGGCAATGCGCTGCAAGTTGACGGCACGGCGATTATAGCCCAGCCCGGCCCACATACGGATAACCTCGGCGGTCGGGGCGGCGGCCAGCCTGTCCAGGTCGGGGAAGACTTCCAGGAAGGCGATATAGCGCGGCAGAACCCGTTCCACCTGGGTTTGCTGGAGCATCATTTCCGAAACGAGTATGCGGTAGGGATCGCGGGTATGGCGCCAGGGCAGGTCACGTGCAGCGGTGGCAAACCAGGTAAGCATGGTTTGCTGGAAAGTTGCCAGTTGGTCGTCACCAGGTAGTGGCAGATCAAGAACTATCATCTATTATGTACACGAGTATGTACACGAGTTATGCGATGGATAGGCATAAAGGATATTTGATGTTCAGAAAGTCAGGCTCCCAACCATACAGCCTGGCAAAATGCGCATCGTCTAAACAATACTCGCGGCAGCCTGATTCTCGCGGCGAGCTTCGATCACGTTGGGGATGCGGTTCAACTTATCGAGGATCATCGTCAACTGACTGAGGCTCTGGATGGTCAACTGCACAATCAGCACGGCCCGCCCCTGGCGGCGTGTCGGAACCTGATGCAACTCTTCGATATTGATGCCAGCATCGGCAATTGTCGCCGACACATCACGCCACAGCCCGACACGATCCCACGACTCGATCCGCACGGGAACCGGATGCCCCTGAGGGCCGTTATCGCCCCAGGACACTTCGATCAGCCGCTCACGACTACGCTCGTGCAGAACTGTTGGACAATCCACGCGATGAATGGTAATGCCCTTGCCGCGGGTCACATAGCCAATAATTGGCTCGCCGACAATCGGATTGCAGCAGCGCCCCATACGTGTCAACACATTGCTCTCGCCGCGCACCTTGATCGCCGTGCCACGCGAACGTACAGGCGAAGGCGTATAATTAGGAATCTGCGCCAGATTATCATCCGGCGTGGTTGTCTGTTGGGCGAGAACTTTCTGCACCACCTGACGTGCGGTTGTCTCGCCGCTACCGATCAGACTAAACAGATCCTCAATACTGCGCGCCCCCCAGATCGACACAATCTCATCAAACGCAATATTGGCCAGGCCCAGACGCTTCAGTTCTTTTTCGAGCAGATCACGCCCGGCGGCAATATTCTCATCGCGTTCCTGGCGACGGAAGTAACGCCGAATATGGTTACGGGCACTGCTGGTTTTAACAAAATTCAGCCAGTCGCGACTGGGGCCGCGCGGCGACTTGCTGGTCATAATATGGATAATCTGGCCGCTACGCAGTTGATGATCCAGCGACACCAGCCGCCCGTTGATCTTGGCCCCTACGCAGCGGCTACCGACCTCACTATGAATGCGATAGGCGAAATCGACCGGCGTACTGCCGACGGGCAGATCGATAATCTTGCCTTTGGGTGTAAAGACATACACCTGATCCTCAAATACATCACTCTTGAGGCTCTCGACAAACTCACGCGCATCGGTCATTTCACGGCGCCAGTCGATCAGGCTACGCAGCCATGTCAGCTTGGTCTCAAAATTGGTATCGGACTTGCCAAAGCCCTCTTTGTAGCGCCAATGGGCGGCAATGCCATGATCAGCCACCTCGTGCATCTCGCTGGTACGGATTTGCACCTCACAGGGCGTGCCACCGGGAACCAGCACAGTTGTATGCAACGAGCGATACATACTCTCTTTGGGCACCGCGATATAGTCATCAAACTCCGAGAGAACGGGTGTCCAGATATTATGCACAATGCCCAGAACGCGATAGCACTCACCCACCTCATTCACAATCACCCGCACAGCCAGCAGATCATAAATCTGATCCAGGCTCACGCCCTTGCGTTCCATTTTGCGATAGATCGAATAGATATGTTTCGGGCGACCGCTGATATCAGCCGCGATACCCTCTTTATCGAGGGCCTGTTTCAAGCGCCCAATCACGCGTTGGATAATGCGCTCACGCGCATCGCGCCGGAGCATCAGTTGCTGGGCGATCTCACGATATTTCTCGGGTTGGAGCGTTTTGAAGGCGAGGTCTTCCAGTTCGGATTTGATCTGCCAGATGCCCAGGCGGTGGGACAGAGGTGCATAGATCTCGATGGTTTCACGTGCTACGCGATACTGCTGTTCCTGTGACGTAGCGCCAAGCGTGCGCATATTGTGCAGCCGGTCGGCCAGTTTAATCAACACCACGCGTGGATCGTCGGCCATGGCAATGAACATCTTGCGATATGTGCCGGCCTGGGCTTCCTCTTTACTCTGTGCCTCTAACACCGACAGCTTGGTGACACCATCGACCAGGTGGCGAATTTCCGACCCAAAACCCGCCTCGATCTGATCCAGCGATACATCGGTATCTTCAACGACATCATGCAGCAGGGCAGCCACAACCGAACCGGTATCCATTTGTAGATCGATCAGAATAGTGGCCACAGCTACGGGATGGTCGATATACGGCTCACCGCTACGCCGCCGCTGACCTTCATGCGCAAGATAGGCACAGGCATATGCTCGCCGAACTACCTGCTCGTCTACATTGGGCAAATAGGCACAGATACGCTCAATCAGGGCATTGGCGGTGGGACTGGACAGAATATCCTGGGGGAGATTGGCAAGATCGAGAGGAGCATGCAGCGGATTGGCTTGAGTTACACTGGTATCGGCCAGACGGGTTGAGCCAGCATAACGGGTATCAGCAGTAGGAGCAGCGCTACCGACCGCAGGTGTGAAAGCCGAGTCCATAGCGGCCATCCTTCCTATACTACATGTTACCCAGGTTTGCTACTGTATAACGAAGGATGATAGTGTTACCGCAACCTGGACAAACATCTTTCTAAGTATCTAGTAGGTCTGACGTATGAAACGGCACTATGTGGTTGTTTCTACAGCCCTGCCTACTGAGTGTCCGTATATGACGAGACAGTGCTGCCCTATTGTTCTATGTTATACCCGGGTTAGATTGCACTGCCCAACTCAATCCCCTTCGATTGCTTACGTTAGTTATTAACGTACAGGATAGCACGGGGGTACATGGTTGTCAAATTGGGTAGGGCCACGTCAAAGTCGAGAGATGCCGACGTCATGCCGCCTTCAGGCGGTCTCAGGATACCTTTCGGAAGCCAACTGACCCTCGTACGACCAACCTATCATGCTTTGCGAGAGATTTGTATGCCCTTATGTGACACGAGTTACGCGGTCGCCCATACGTCTGGCGGATATCGCCTCCGGCAGGGTGGAAGAAAACCATCTTTTCCAGAAATTTTTCGCCGTAGGTGAAAATTTTTTGGAAAAGGATATGAAATTCCACGCTGCCGCAGGCGAAACGAGTCTTTTATGTGTTCAAACACCTGGTTTGTAGGCTACTGCGTAAGTCGTGTTATGTGAGAGGTATTGGCCCTGGTCTTCATGGTGAAGCGTTTCCCCGATCGTGAATCGTTGTACAATAGACCCGGCACGGTCGAGACGGCGCAGCACCCGTTCGCGCCAAACGCTGCGCGGCGCGCAACCGGGACACCCCGCACGACGACGGCTACTACAACCATCGGGGGTTGCGGGTGGTGTTCTCCGCGTGTGTGCAAGAGCAAAAGTTCCGATTACTGTATGCTGAATCCTGTTTGCTGCATGCTGTTCTCCTGGGGAGTGTAAAGCCTTTTTGAAGCAGACTCCCCTCGCGCGCAGCGCGACGCGATTTTTTTGGAAATGGGGTTATCCACAGTGTTGCTCAGGAGTGGGGATGCCGCAAACCTACCATCATCTCTGGACACACGTCAGCAGCTTTGCGAACCACACACCGCCCGCATGGCTGATCGTCAGCGGCCCGCGCTGATGCGCATGGGGGATTCCTCACACCGCCCATG